>Ga0157370_10003242_pt1 | contig 19198 bp, 16 predicted proteins | sample C35metaG_FD_113463 | JGI IMG/M metagenome (GOLD analysis project Ga0157370, IMG submission 113463) | Corn rhizosphere microbial communities from Kellogg Biological Station, Michigan, USA - C3-5 metaG | ecosystem: Host-associated > Plants > Roots > Rhizosphere > Soil | place: USA: Michigan...
GATGAGCAAGACCTCTCTCGACAAGAGCAAGATCAAGTTCCTTCTTCTCGAAGGTGTGCACCAGAACGCTGTCGACACGCTGAAAGCGGCCGGCTACAGCAACATCGAGTACCTCAAAGGCGCCCTGTCGGACGCTGAGCTGAAAGAAAAGATTGCCGACGTGCACTTCCTCGGCATTCGCTCGCGTACCCAGGTCACCGAGTCGGTGTTCGACCACGCCAAGAAGCTGATCGCCGTCGGTTGCTTCTGCATCGGCACCAACCAGGTCGACCTCGACGCCGCCCGCGAACGCGGTATCGCCGTGTTCAACGCCCCCTACTCCAACACCCGTTCGGTGGCCGAACTGGTACTGGCTCAGGCGATTCTGCTGTTGCGCGGCATCCCCGAGAAAAACGCCTCGTGCCATCGCGGTGGCTGGATCAAGTCCGCCGCCAACTCGTTCGAAATTCGTGGCAAGAAGCTCGGTATCGTCGGCTACGGTTCCATCGGCACCCAGTTGTCGGTTCTGGCCGAAGCGCTGGGCATGCAGGTGTTCTTCTACGACACCGTGACCAAACTGCCGCTGGGCAACGCCACTCAGGTTGCCAAGTTGCACGACCTGCTGGGCATGGCCGACATCGTGTCGTTGCACGTGCCGGAACTGCCGTCCACGCAGTGGATGATCGGCGAAGCCGAAATCCGCGCCATGAAAAAGGGCGGCATCTTGATCAACGCCGCACGCGGCACCGTGGTTGAACTGGAGCACCTGGCTCAGGCGATCAAAGACGAGCACCTGATCGGCGCTGCCATCGACGTGTTCCCGGTGGAGCCGAAGTCCAACGACGAAGAATTCGAAAGCCCGCTGCGTGGCCTGGACCGCGTCATTCTCACACCGCACATCGGCGGTTCCACCGCCGAAGCCCAGGCCAACATCGGTCTGGAAGTGGCTGAGAAGTTGGTCAAATACAGCGACAACGGTACGTCCGTGTCTTCGGTCAACTTCCCCGAAGTGGCCCTGCCGGCGCACCCGGGCAAGCACCGTTTGCTGCACATCCACGAAAACATTCCGGGTGTGATGAGCGAAATCAACAAGGTGTTCGCCGACAACGGCATCAACATCTCGGGTCAATTCCTGCAAACCAACGCCAAGGTCGGTTATGTGGTGATTGACGTGGATGCCGAGTACTCGGACCTGGCGCTGGAAAAACTTCAGCACGTGACCGGTACCATTCGCAGCCGCGTTCTGTTTTAACTAAACGATCGGCTGCGCGTCGGCCGGGCTGCGTTGAAATCGGTTTTTGAATGCTCATTGGCTACAGCCAACTCCGCTTAAAAAACCGATTTCGCCTTGCCCGGCTCTAGCTCGCTCGATCTTGATTGCTGTAATGAAAAAGGGAGGCTTAGGCCTCCCTTTTTCATTACCCAAAAAACACCCTTCCTGTGGGAGCGGCTTCAGCCGCGATGCTTTTGACTTAAACAGCATCGCGGCTAATCGGCATACCGCCCAGCCGCTCCCAAAAAAGCACTATTTCACCGTGATATTAATCACCGGCGAAACCACCGGCATCGGCGCCGGTACGCCGTTCTTGTCGGTCTGCACCAGCTGCAAGCGGTGTGGGCCGCTGGGCAATACGAATTTCTCGGCTTTGTCTTCCGACAACAACCGCACCTGGTCGCTGCGCAGCACCGGCATGTTGGCCGATACCGGCGGTGCGTCGATCAGCAGGTGAATCTGGTTATCCGGCGAACTCATCACCGGCGTCGACATGCCCGGCGTCACCGTCACGGTGCGCAGGCCAAATTTGATCGCGAAGGGACGGTCAACGGTGGCGCCCTCATGGGGTTCGATAAAGTACAGCTGCGCCGTTTGCGTCACTTCAATCGGCACGGCGGGCTCGGGGGTGGTGGCGGCCACACTGGCGGAACTGGCGCCCAGCGCCATGGAAATCAACAGCGCAGCCTGAGCGGCCGGGGTGAACAACTTCATGTGCATGGTTGAGCCCTCCTGGATCCTTATACGAAACCGCCCGTTGTCCGAGCCGCTCATTTAATGACCACCAGAGTGTAGGACGGTTCAGGCATAACGCCCGCGCTTCAAGCGCCCGGCTCCAGCGTTGGCGGGCGTTCCAGGTCACCGCCGGTAACACGGCCAAAACCGGCCACTATCGAAGGTGTGGCTTGGCCGGCAATAACCTGCAAAAGCCCGGTTTACGCGGCTTTCAGGCCCATCCTTCGACGGGAACCCGCGCGCGCCGCTGGCGCCTTGCCAAGCCGCTGGCCAGACTGCCGGTCGCCCATCAAGGAAGTGCCGCCATGATAAAAACAATCGCACCTGCCGCTCTTGCTCTACTGCTCGCCACGCCCTGCTTGGCCGACTTGCAGCCGCTGGACAATCCCGCCCTGAGCGACGTGGCAGGCCAAGCCGGCATCAGCATTCGCCTCGACTTGCAGGCGCGCATCAACCAGATCCGCTTCAGCGACACCGGTGGCAACGTGTCGCTGCGCAACGTGAAAATCGACAACGGCTGCGTCACCGCCAGCGACTGCCCCAACGGAGCCGGTGGAAGCTTTGCCCTGGGCCCGGCGCAATTGGGGTTGGTGCTGCCGATTTTTGGCGTTAACCAGCCCACCCTCATGGTCGACGTGGTGACCGGCGCCAACGGCCAGCAGCAGCTGCAATTCACCCTGCCGGATCTCACCACTATCAACGAGCAACTGATCGCCAGCGGTCTGCCGGCACAACGCATCCGCCTGCGCGTGGCCAGCGACATGTTCGTCGGCGAGAGTCGTTTAGGCAGTTTGGAGGTGCGCGATATCACCGATTTGCACGGCACGATCAAGGTGTGGGGGCACTAATCGCAATAGACGCCGGCCGCCCTTCGAAAACAGCGGGGTGCTAGGCCTCTCGGCGGCGAAACCAACCCGTCAACGACAAGCGCTCCCGCGTCGCCGGCAGCACTTCATGGGGCAACTCGCCGGACATGAAAATCACCAATCGCCCGCCTAAGGGCGCGATGTCGTAAGGCTGCTCGGCAGGGTAGATGCGCAACGCCCCGCCTTGCTCGGCTAACCAGCCTTCGTTCAGGTACAACACGGCCGACACGGTGCGGCGATCGTCGTCGCGAAAACGGTCGACGTGGCGCTGGTAAAACGCGCCGGGCGGGTACAGCGCGAAGTGGCTCTCGTAATCGTCCAAGCCCAGGTACAGCGCTTGGTTCAGCGCCAGTCGCAGTTGATCCATCACGCTCAGGTAGGCATCGGTGGCCACGCTTTCGCCCGGCTCCAGCCATTGAATGCTGTCGCCGCGCACGCCTTCGCGCACCTGCGTGGCGGCCCCCCGGCCGACACCCGCGCGCGCCAGCCGGCCATCGGCGGCACGTTGTTGGCACTCAGCGGCCAGTTCGCGGGTCAGAGCCTGTGGAATAAACAGGTCGTGCTGCGACCAGCCCTGGTCGGCGAGGTTGTCGACAAGGGTGGTCAGCAGCGCGTGATCGAGCAGAAGCGTTTCGGATGGAATGGGCATGCCGGCGATTCTATCAGCGCCGCTCACGCGCCTCGACAAGCCCACGCCATGCCGCTGAAAATAGCGGCCTGCCCGACAGGAGTCTTTATGCGCGCCCTCTTTGCCCTCGTCTTGTTGTTTTGCACCTTGCCAAGCCTGGCCGACGAGCACAGCCAGCTCTATGAAACCGCCGGCTGGCCGCAACAACGCGCGCACTTCAACGCGGCCCTGAAAGCCGCACAGGAACGCTACCGCTCCAGCCTGCCGGACGCGGTCTATCAAACCCTGGTCAACAACAGCAACCAGCGCTTCGCACCCGAGGCGATGGACCAGCGCGGCGAAGCCACCCTGCGCGAGAAGCTGCCCAACCCGGCGCCCGCGTTGGCGTTTTTCCAATCACCACTGGGGCGCAAAATTGTTCAGGCCGAAGTCGATGCCACGCGCCCGGAAGAGCTGGCCAAGCACGCCAACGGTATTCCGCGCATTCAGGCTGAAGCCACCCGCGCCTTATTGATTCGCCACCTGGCCCAGGCGCTGCCGGCCAAGGAAGCGGGCGCAGAAGTGAGCCTGGCGCTGGCTGGGGTCGCGGCTGACAGCCTGAGCCAGATGTTTCCCGGCTTGCTCGGCGGCGGCCAGGCGCAAGGCATGCTGCAAAGCCAGCGCCAGCGGTTGATGCAGCAGATTGGCGCCGACGTCGATAACACGCTGCTGTACGTGTACAGCGGCTTGTCCGACCCGGAGTTGGATGAGTTTGTGATGTTCGCCGAATCAGCCGATGGCAAGGCCTACTACCAGGCGGCGCTGGAGGCGATGCGTGCAGGCCTGGCGGTGGGCCAGCCGGCAGCGGCGGCGCCGAACCCGGCAGCCAATCCGGGTATTTGAGCGGCAACAATCAGCGCGAAAACTGCTCACTCAAAAACGCAAAGTAGCGCTGGCGAATCTCCGCGCTTTCATTGGCCAGGTGATGCCGCCCGCCTTCCACCATCAGCACCGTCACCTCGCTGAACTTGCTGCGCAGCACCTCAAGGTTGAAACGCCAGTCGACGGTCATATCCGCATCGCCCTGCACGACCACCACGCGCCGCTGAATCACCTTGGCCCGTTCGATACCCGGCACCCAGCGCGATAACGCGCCCACCCAAGCAGTGGGCAAACTCAGCGGTTGCAGTGGATCAGCCTGAATAAAGGTGAGGAATTCCGCGTCATTGGAGTTAGGGCTGAAGCGTCGCGGAATTTCCGTGACGAAGTGGCGCAGCACGCGGTAGCTAAGCTTCGACCAGCCCCACGCACGCGGGCGCACCAGCGGCGCCAGCAGCAGCACTTCACCGATTTCGGCACGCACCGGGTTATTCAGCAGAAAGTCGACGATGATCGCCCCGCCCGTGCTCTGCCCACACAAGTGCCACGGCCGCGGCAAGTCGAGGCTGGCGGCTTCGGCCAGCACGGCCTTGAACACGGCCTGGTACTCGCTGAACTCGCCAATGCTGGCGCGCGGGCCGCTGGATAAGCCATGGCCCGGCAAGTCGCAGGCCAGCACGGCGAAGCCCATGCCCAGCGCCCAGGCGATTACGTGTCGATACAAGCCCATGTGGTCGTAGTAGCCGTGTTGCAGCACCAGCGTGGCGGTGGGCGCGGGTGGCAACCACAGCTGCGTCACTACCTCGTAACCATCAACGGTCACAACCCCGAGTCGGCAGGTGGCGCCGGGAATATTCAGCCGATAGAACTGCCGATAAACCTGAGCCTCTGGCGGCTCGGCATGAGTCTCGGCCAAGGGTCGCAATTGCGCGCGGAGGGAATCGGGCTGGACGGGTTCTGACATGGGGCATCCGTGGATGTCGGAAGAAAACCGCGGCTCACACAAACGGCGCCGCAATGGCTGGGAAGTTTCGGCTGCGCGGCCTTCCGTGGCAAGCTAACAACCCGCCACCGAACGATTTGCCATGCGCCCCAGCCGAAAAACCGTACTCGCCACCTTGTTTGCCGTCGTCTGGCTGGGCGCCATGCTCAGCGCTTTCTGGTGGTATGAGGCGCGTTATATCCGCCCGTTTGCCGAAACCACCGCACTGTTCTCCGGCGACCCGCTGCAACTGCCGGCGCAGTTGGCCGGGCCGGGGCCGATTCGCGTGGTGCACTTCTGGGACCCCGCCTGCCCGTGCAACGTCGGCAACCAACAGCATCTGGCCGAACTATTGGCGCGCTTCGGGCCACAAGGCGTGGCGTTCTACGCCGTGCAAAAACCCGGCAGCAACGGCCAACTGCCGGACACCCTGGGCGCCCTGCAACCGCTCACCGCCTTCCCCGGCGCCGACCATCTGCCCGCCAGCCCCGCCGTGGGCATCTGGGATAAAAACGGCAACCTCGCCTACTTCGGCCCCTACAGCGAAGGCGCCACCTGCACCTCCAGCAACAGCTTTATCGAGCCGATTCTGCAAGCACTGGCCCAAGGCCGCACCGTAAGCGCCACGCACACCCTGGCCGTGGGCTGCTTCTGTCAGTGGGCTACGTCGGCCGCCGCGCCCTGAGTTGATACGCCTGCGGCGTCATACCTTGCCAGCGGCGAAAAGCGCGGTAGAACGGCGACAACTCGGCGAAGCCACAGGCGCGCGCCACTTCTCGAATCGGCTGGCCCGCTTCCAGCAGTTGCATGGCGTGCTGGCGCCGGACTTCTTCGTGCAGCTCGCGAAAGCTGCTGTTTTGCTGCGCCAAGGCGCGCTGCAAGGCGCCCCCGCTCAGGTGCAGCGCTTCGGCGCAATTGAGCAAGGTGCAGAGCGTCTGGCCCAGGTGCAGTTGCAGCCAGTAGCGCACCCGGTTGAGCAATTGGTTCTCGCCCAGCTCTTGCAGCTCCAATTCCGCCTGCTGGCTGAGCAAGGCAAACAGCCGAGGATTGGCGCTGCGCGAAGGGCGGTTGAGCAGGTTACTGGCAAACAGCAGCGCGTCGTGGGCCTGGCCAAAGCTGGGGGTCAGGCCGAACAGGCGTTTGTGTTCACTGAGCCGGCGTGGCGCGAGATGACGGAACTCCACGCCCAGCACGCGAAACTCTTCATCGGTGACGCTGCCGAGCATCTTGATCAGCAGCAGCGCCAAGCATTCGATCTGCTGGCGCAACGAGCCAAAGCCTCGGTAGTTGAGGTCCAGCACCAGCCGCACGGTGTCGCCGTGCTCTTGTAAATGCGCGGCGAAACCGCCGGACAAAATGTGCTGATAGCGCACGAAACAGTGCAGCGCTTCGCGCAGGTCGCGACTGGCCAGCAGCAGGTAACTGACCACGTCCAACGGCCGTGGCTTCATGACTTCGGCCAGGTGCAGACCGATATCGCAATCGCCGGTGAGGTCTTGCAGGGCCTCCCAGAACAGCGGCGCGTTGTCGTGCTCCTCGCGTCCGGACACCGACGGCGCCGCCAGGGGCACGCCCTGATAAGCGCGGCGGTAGGTGTCGGTCGGGTCCCAACCCAGGCTCATCAGCCCTTCGTACAACAGGCGGCGCATGGTCGGCGAATGGGTGAGCACGGCAGGGGTGGTGGACATGGGCGGCCTGGCGAGAAGCGAATTGACCGCAGATTTTCACTGTTCGAATGTTTGGTCAATGCCGGCCACCCAACACGCTGCGCAAAATGCAGCACGCGCGCCCCGCCGTCGCTGCGCATAACAATAAGGACTCGACAATGAAACGCACCCTGACCGCCCTTGCCGTGGTGGTAGCCGCCGTTGCTGCTGGCGCCACCTGGTACATCCACAGTAAACAGCCGATGCGCGATGGCCAGGTACAACTGGCGCACCTGGATGGCGCGGTCAGCGTGCGCTACGACGAGCGCGGCGTTCCCCATATCAAGGCGCAGAACGAGGCCGACATGTACCGCGCCCTGGGTTACGTGCATGCCCAGGACCGTTTGTTCCAAATGGAAATGTTGCGGCGCCTGGCCCGTGGTGAACTGGCCGAAGTGCTCGGCGCCAAGTTGGTGGACACCGACCGCCTGTTCCGCACCCTGCGCCTGCGCGAACACGCCGACGCCTATGTGCCCAAGCTCGACCACAACACACCGGCCTTCAAAGGGCTGGAGGCGTACCTGGATGGCGTCAACCAGTTCCAGGCCAGCCACCCGAAACCCATCGAGTTCGACCTGCTGGGCATCCAGCCCCGGCCGTTTACGCCCGAAGACACCTTGAGCGTCGCCGGCTACATGGCCTACAGCTTCGCCGCTGCGTTCCGGACCGAACCGGTGCTCACCTATGTGCGCGATGAGCTGGGCCCGGACTACCTGAAAATTTTCGACCTGAACTGGAAGCCGCAAGGCGCCATCGGCCAGGCCGCGCTGGCGAGCAACGACTGGAAAGACCTCAACGCCATCGCGCGCCTCAGCCACGACGCGCTGGTGGCGGCCGGCCTGCCGCAGTTTGAAGGCAGCAACGCCTGGACCATTTCCGGCAGCCGCACGCAAAGCGGCAAACCGCTGCTGGCCGGCGACCCGCATATTCGCTTCGCCGTGCCAGCGGTGTGGTACGAAGCGCAGCTGTCAGCGCCGGGCTTTGAGCTGTACGGCCATCACCAGGCGCTGAACCCGTTTGCCTCGCTGGGCCACAACATGGACTTCGGCTGGAGCCTGACCATGTTCCAGAACGATGACCTGGATCTGATCGCCGAGAAGGTCAACCCGGACAACCCCAATCAAGTGTGGGTGAACGGCCAGTGGGTCGACCTGCAAACCCGCGAAGAAGAAATCAAGGTCAAGGACGCCGCGCCGGTCAAACTCACCCTGCGCCAGTCGCCCCACGGCCCGATCATCAACGACGCCCTCGGCGCCTCGGCCGGCAAAACGCCGATTGCCATGTGGTGGGCCTTCCTGGAAACCGAGAACCCGGTGTTGCAAGGTTTCTACGAGCTGAACCGCGCCAACACCGTGGAAAAAATGCGCAGCGCCGGGGCGAAAATCCAGTCGCCCGGCCTGAACCTGGTGTGGGCCAACGCCAAGGGCGACATCGGCTGGTGGGCCGCCGCACAACTGCCCATCCGCCCCGAAGGCGTGAACCCGACGTTCATCCTCGACGGCAGCACCCACGAGGCGGATAAAAACGGCTTCTACCCCTTCAGCGCCAACCCGCAGGAAGAAAACCCGGCGCGCGGTTACATCGTGTCGGCCAACTTCCAACCGGTATCGCCCACCGGCATGGAAGTGCCGGGCTACTACAACCTCGCCGACCGTGGCGCGCGCCTCAACGCGCACCTGGCCGACAGCAGCGTGAAGTGGAACCTGGAAAACAGCCAGGCGCTGCAACTGGACACCGGCACCGACTATGCCAACCGCGTGCTTCAACCGCTGCTGCCGGTGTTGCGCACCGTGGTCACCGACCCTAAGGAAATTCCTCTGCTGGAGCAGTTGAGCTCCTGGAAAGGCGACTACCCGCTGGACTCTGTGAGCGCGACGATCTTCAACCAGCTCATTTACCAACTGGCAGACGCCGCTATGCGCGACGAGTTGGGCGATGCCTTCTTCACCAACCTGCTGGCCACCCGCTCCTTCGACGTGGCGTTGCCGCTGCTGGCGGCCGACGAGCATTCGCCGTGGTGGGACAATCGCACCACGCCAGCCAAAGAAACCCGCGCCGACACCGTAAAAGCGGCCTGGCAGGCGAGCATCGCGCATTTGAAAACCACCGCTGGCGACGACTCGAAAAACTGGCAATGGGGCAAGCTGCACACCCTCACACACGGCCACCCGCTGGGCGCGCAGAAGCCGTTGGACAAACTGTTCAACGTCGGCCCGTTCGCCGCACCGGGTAGTCACGAAGTGCCCAACAACCTCACCGCGCCGGTCGGCCCGGCGCCGTGGGGCGTGGTGTATGGGCCTTCGACCCGTCGCCTGATCGACTTTGGCGATGCGGCGCACAGCCTGGGCATTAACCCGGTTGGGCAAAGCGGCGTGGCGTTTGATGCGCACTATTCCGACCAGGCACAAACCTACATTCAGGGCGGATATGTGCCGCAGCATTTTGAAGAGTCGGAAGTGGCGGCCAATACCAAAGGGACGTTGAAGTTGGTGCCGGCTAAGTAAAGATCGTTGTTATGCAAAGCCCCGCGAGTGCGGGGCTTTTTTTATGGCGTGGGTTTTGCGTTGGGGCTGGCCCTCACCCCCCGCCCTCTCCCGCAAGCGGGCGAGGGGGCTTAACCGCGTAATAGGCTAAATCGGTGATTGAGTTCCCCTCTCCCGCTTGCGGGAGAGGGGCTAGGGGTGAGGGCCGACCCAACGCCTATTTTTCCCGCTCGATAAAAAAACGCCCCGAAGGGCGTTTTTCACAACCAACAAATCACGCAGTCGCATGCTTCTGCGACGGATCCCGACGACTATCCGGCCCCGCCGCATTGGCCGCACCGGTGGTCTCGTCCATGGCCTGCTGAATCGCTTTCAACCGACGCTTTTCCGCCTTGCGGCTGAAGAACCAGACCAGGAAGGTGAAGATCGACACCACCAGCAGAATCAAGCTGGCAACGGCGTTGATCTCTGGCTTCACACCCAGACGCACGGCGGAGAACACTTCCATCGGCAGGGTGGTGGAACCCGGGCCCGATACGAAGCTGGCCAGCACCAGGTCATCCAGCGACAGGGCGAACGACATCATGCCGCCCGCTGCCAGCGACGGCGCAATCATGGGGATGGTGATCAGCATGAACACTTTCCACGGTCTGGCGCCCAGGTCCATGGCCGCCTCTTCGATGGACATGTCCAGCTCACGCAAGCGCGCCGATACCACGACCGCTACGTACGAGGCGCAGAAGGTGGTGTGGGCGATCCAGATGGTCAGAATGCCGCGCTCTTGTGGCCAACCAATCATCTGCGCCATGGCTACGAACAGCAGCAACAGCGACAGACCGGTGATCACTTCGGGCATTACCAGCGGCGCGGTGACCAGACCACCGAACAAGGTGCGACCCTTGAAGCGGGTGATACGGGTCAGCACGAATGCCGCCAGGGTGCCGAGCACCACCGCCGAAATCGCGGTGTAGAACGCGATTTCCAGCGAGCGGCCCACGGAGTTCATCAGTTGGGTGTTGTCGAGCAAGCCGACGTACCACTTCACCGACCAGCCGCCCCACACCGTCACCAGCTTGGAGGCGTTGAACGAGTAGATGACCAGAATCACCATGGGCATGTAGATGAACAACAGGCCCATCACCAACATGATGTTCGAGAAACTGAAGCGCTTCATGCTTTGCCCTCCAGTTCTTTGGCTTGGCTACGGTTGAACAGAATGATCGGCACGATCAGGATCGCCAGCATCACCACCGCCAGAGCAGAGGCCACCGGCCAGTCGCGGTTGTTGAAGAACTCTTGCCACAACACCTTACCGATCATCAGCGTTTCAGGGCCACCCAACAGCTCTGGAATCACGAACTCACCCACTACCGGAATGAATACCAGCATGCAGCCGGCGATGATGCCGTTCTTGGCCAGGGGCACGGTGATTTTCCAGAAGTTGTTGAGGTTGGTTGAGCCCAGGTCCGAGGCGGCTTCGAGCAACGACAGGTCGTGCTTCACCAGGTTGGCGAACAGCGGCAGCACCATGAACGGCAGGTACGAGTAAACGACGCCGATGTACACCGCCAGGTTGGTGTTGAGGATTTGCAGCGGCTCGTTAATCAGCCCCATGCCCATCAACGCCGCGTTGAGCAGGCCGTTGTTGCTGAGAATGCCCATCCAGGCGTACACGCGGATCAGGATGGCCGTCCAGGTCGGCATCATGATCAGCAGCAGCAAAACGGTTTGCGTGTCCTTGTTGGCGCGGGCTATGCCGTAGGCCATCGGGAAACCAATGACCAGGCAGAGCACGGTGCTGATGAAGGCCATCTTCAACGAGCCGAGGTAGGCCGAGATGTACAACTCGTCCTCGGTGAGCATCACGTAGTTGCCCAGGTTGAGGATCACCTGCAGCTTCTGCTCCACGAAGGAGTAGATCTCGGTGTACGGCGGAATGGCGACGTCGGCTTCAGCGAAGCTGATCTTCAGAACGATGAAGAACGGCAGCATGAAGAACAGAAACAGCCACAGGAACGGCACGCCAATGACAGCGTGTCTGCCGGTCGGCATCAGCGCTTTTAGTTTTCGACTTTTCATGAGCGTAACGCGACCCCGCTATCGTCTTCCCACCAGACGTACACCTCGTCGCCCCAGGTTGGACGGGCGCCGCGGCGTTCCGCGTTGGCCACGAACGATTGCACGATCTTGCCGCTCGGCAGCTCGACGTAGAACACCGAGTGACCGCCCAGGTAGGCGATGTCATGCACCTTGCCGCGCGACCAGTTGTATTCGCAGGTCGGCATTTCGGTGGTCACCAACAGCTTCTCGGGACGGATGGCGTAGGTGATTTGTTTGTCTTGTACGGAGGTGGTTACCCCGTGGCCGACGTAGATGGCGCGTTCCAGATCCGGGCTGGCGATCAGGGCGTGGCCTTCCATGTCTTCCACCACGTGGCCTTCGAACAGGTTCACGTTGCCGATGAACTCGCACACCATGCGGCTGGTGGGCGTTTCATAGATGTCGATGGGGCTGCCGATTTGCGCGATCCAGCCCAGGTGCATGATGGCGATGCGTTCGGCCATGGTCATGGCCTCTTCCTGGTCGTGGGTCACCATTACGCAGGTCACGCCAACGCGTTCGATGATTTCCACCAGCTCGAGCTGCATTTGCGAACGCAGTTTTTTGTCCAGTGCGCCCATGGGCTCATCGAGCAGCAGCAGCTTCGGGCTCTTGGCCAGCGAACGGGCCAGGGCCACGCGCTGACGCTGGCCACCGGAGAGCTGATGCGGCTTGCGCTTGGCGTACTGGGTCATGTGCACCAGCTTGAGCATCTCGTTCACGCGCTCGTCGATTTCAGCCTTGGACATGCGGTCCTGCTTGAGACCGAAGGCGATGTTCTGCGCCACGGTCATGTGCGGGAACAGCGCGTACGACTGGAACATCATGTTGATGGGCCGCTCGTAAGGCGGCATATCGGTGATGTCTTGGCCGTCGAGGAAAATCCGTCCCTCGGTTGGGCGTTCAAAGCCTGCCAGCATCCGCAGCAAGGTGGATTTACCCGATCCTGAGCCGCCGAGCAGGGCGAAAATCTCACCCTTGTTGATTGTCAGGGACACATCGTCCACTGCAATCGTCTCGTCGAACTTCTTGGTCACCCGATCGATTTTGACCAAAACCTCTTTAGGTTTCTGGTCGCCCTCGAGGGCTTTCTTGTAGGCGCCGGAGGCAACTGCCATTACAAAACTCCCAACTTTATTTTGAGGGCCAGCCCACTACGGGCCGGCCTTTTTTCATCATCACCCGGTGAAAACCAGGTGATTACTGGGTGAGTAGCGCCAGGTGCGCGCTGCTGTTTCGGTGGTGCTTATTCAGGTCGTAACGACTTGTGCGAACTACTTGCCGGATTTGATCTTGGTCCAGGAACGGGTCTCGACACGTTGCAGCTTTTGCGGCAACGGCACCGACACGTACAGGCGGTCGATCACTTCTTGCGGTGGGTAAACAGCCGGGTCGTTACGCAGCTCTTGGTCCATTACCGCATCAGCTTTGCTGTTGGGGTTGGCGTAACCGACGTACTCGCTGATGGGCGATATGACCTTAGGGTCCAGCAGGAAATTGATGAACGCGTGGGCTTGTTTGGCGTTCGGTGCGTCAGCCGGAATGGCGAGCATGTCGAACCACAAATTGCCGCCCTCTTTGGGAATGCTGTAGGCGATCTCAACGCCCTTGCCGGCTTCCTTGGCACGCGAGGCGGCCTGGAAAACGTCGCCGGAAAAACCAGCGGCTACGCAGATGTTGCCGTTGGCCAAGTCGGAGATGTACTTCGAGGAATGGAAATAGGTGACGTAAGGGCGAACGGCCAACAGTTTGGCTTCGGCCTTTTTATAGTCCTCGGGGTTGGTGCTGTTTGGGTCCAGGCCCATGTAGTTCAGCACGGCGGGGAACATTTCGTCCGGCGAGTCGAGGAAGGCGACGCCGCACTGGCTCAGTTTCTTGATGTTCTCCGGCTCAAACAGCATGGCCCAAGAGTCGATGTGGTCGACGCCCAGTACCGCTTTTACTTTTTCGACGTTGTAGCCAATGCCGTTGGTGCCCCACAGGTAAGGCACGGCGTACACATTGCCAGGATCAACCTTGTCGAGCTGCTTGAGCAGCTTGGGATCCAGGTTACTGAAATTGGGCAGTTGGCTGCGGTCGAGTTTCTGGAACACGCCGGCCTTGATCTGCTTGGACAAGAAGTTGTTCGAGGGCACCACGACGTCATAACCGGTGTGGCCGGCGAGCATCTTGCCTTCGAGGGTTTCGTTGGAGTCGAAGACGTCATAAACCGGCTTGATCCCGGTGGCTTTCTGGAAGTCGGCCAGGGTGGTTTCGCCGATGTAGTCGGTCCAGTTGTAGACATGCACGGTCGGCTCGGCCTGGGCCAAGGCACTGATGCCCATCAGGGCAGCGGCGCTTATCAGGGTTTTGCGCAAAGAGGTTCGCACACGTCCATCCTCATTTTGTTAGATCAATATGGCCATCAACGGTGGCCAGTTGGGTTACCGCATCTGCGCCGTTTGTACGGTGAGCAGGTGGCAAAACGGCAATCGCGGGGCGCAAAAAACTGTAAACGCCACTGCTGAGAGCCCGGCACTTCAACTACTGAGCAATACATCTTCAGAAGAACCGTGGGCCTCGTCGACGCCCAGGTTCCGGACACACCTCCAGCGGTTTGTTGTCACCGCCGGAGGTGTTGGTTCGCTTACTTACCAGACTTGATTTTGGTCCAGGAGCGGGTCATCAAACGCTGAACCTTGGCCGGCAGGTCAGGGAACGCATACAGCTTTTTCATGACGTCTTCGCTTGGGTAGATGCCTGGGTCTTTACGAATGGCTTCGCTCACCAACGGCGTGGCGGCGGAGTTGCCGTTCGGGTAGGACACTTCGTCACTGATCTCAGCAATGATTTCTGGCTTGAGCAGGAAGTCGACGAACTTCAAAGCGCCTTCCGGGTTTGCGGCATCCTTCGGAATGGCCACGGTGTCGAAGAACGCACCCGCACCTTCTTTAGGAATGTTGTAGCCGACGTTGACCTTGTTCTTCGCTTCTTCAGCGCGGGACTTGGCCTGGTAGATGTCGCCCGAATAACCGATAGCCACGCAGATGTTGCCGTTAGCCAGGTCGGAAATGTACTTCGAAGAGTGGAAGTAAGCGGTCGACGGACGCACTTTCAGGAACAGCGCCTCAGCGGCGGCCAGCTCTTTGGGGTCTTGGCTATCGGATTTGTAGCCCAGGTAATGCAGGGCGGCCGGCAGCATTTCGGTCGGCGAATCCAGGAAGCTCACACCGCACTCTTTAAGCTTGGCCATGTTCTCTGGCTTGAACACCAGGTCCCACGAATCGACCGGCGCGTTGTCGCCCAGAATGGCTTTGACCTTGTCGACGTTGTAACCGATACCGATGGTGCCCCACAGGTAAGGAATGGCGAACTTGTTGCCCGGGTCGCTGATTTCCAGGGTCTTCATCAGCTCGGGGTTGAGGTTCTTGTAATTCGGCAGCTTGCTGCGATCGAGCGGCTGGTAAACGCCGGCTTTGATCTGCTTGGCCAGGAAGGAGTTGGACGGCACGACGATGTCGTAGCCCGACTTGCCGGCCAGCAATTTGGCTTCGAGCACTTCGTTGCTGTCGTACACGTCGTAGACGACTTTGATGCCAGTCTCTTTGGTGAATTTTTCCACGGTGTCCGGTGCGATGTAATCGGACCAGTTGTACACGTGCAGCACTTTGTCATCGGCCTGGACCGCGCCGACCATCACTCCCAATAAGGACAACGCGAGAAAGGACTTGCCGAATGTTTTCATGCGTACAGCTCCTGTTTTATGTAGTTATCCGAACAGTGGCGTTTGCTCAGGGGAGCGTTGCATCCGCCCCCTTGGCGGCCACCCTTCGGTGAGCCTGGCCAACGCACCGTGCAGTCTGGCAAGGACCAGCGCGGGTTTACAACTTTTAGGCGCACCCGAGGCGAAATTTTCGCCCCGAACATGCCTGCCCATTTACTGCTTAGCCGAGTACTGCACTGGCGGTCAGATCCAGGCACTTACGTGCCTTGGTCACCAGCTCATCGATTTCGTCTTTGCTGATTACCAGCGGTGGCGCAATGATCATGGTGTCGCCGACAGCGCGCATGATCAGACCGTTGTTGAAGCAGTGGCCGCGGCAGATCATGCCCACGCCCTTACCCTCGAACCGCTCGCGGGTCTTTTTGTTCTTCACCAACTCGATTGCGCCGAGCATGCCAAGACCGCGCACTTCACCCACCAGCGGGTGATCCGCCAGCTCACGTAAACGCTTCTGCAAATACGGTGCCGTTTCGGCGCGCACTTTCTCCAGAATCTTTTCTTCGCGAATGATCCGCAGGTTTTCCAGCGCCACGGCGGCGGCCACCGGGTGACCGGAATAGGTGAAGCCGTGGTTGAAATCGCCCCCTTCGTTGATCACTTGCGCGACCTTGTCGCTGACGATCAGGCCGCCCATGGGGATGTAACCGGAGGTCAGGCCCTTGGCGATGGTCATCAGGTCGGGCGTGTTGCCGTAGTAATCGCTGCCGAACCATTCGCCGGTGCGGCCGAAGCCACAGATCACTTCGTCAGCAGCGAACAGAATGTCGTACTTGGCGAGAATCTCGCGCACCTTCGGCCAGTAAGTGTCTGGCGGAATAATCACGCCGCCTGCGCCCTGAATCGGCTCGGCAATAAACGCCGCGACCTTGTCTTCGCCGACTTCGAGAATTTTCTTTTCCAGCTGCTCGGCGGCCCAGATGCCGAACTCGGCCGGGCTCATGTCACCGCCCTCGCCAAACCAGTACGGCTGGGGAATGTGCACGATGTCGGGAAGCGTGCCGGCCTGCTCGTGCATGCCTTGCATACCGCCCAGCGCGGCGCCGGCAACGGTGGAGCCGTGATAGCCGTTGACGCGCCCGATGATGACTTTCTTCTGCGGCTTGCCCTTCACCTGCCAGTAGTGACGGACCATGCGCAGCATGGTGTCGTTACCTTCCGAACCTGAGCCGGTAAAGAACACATGATTCATGTGCGGCGGCGCCAGCTCGGCGATGGTTCTCGCCAGCTCCAGCACCGGCGGATGCGCGGTCATAAAGAAGGTGTTGTAGAACGGCAGCTGCTTCATTTGCTTGGCGGCGGCATCGGCCAGCTCATCGCGGCCGTAGCCGATGGCCACGCACCAGAGGCCGGCCATGGCGTCGAGAATCTTGTTGCCTTCGCTGTCCCACAGGTACACGCCGTCGGCCTGGGTGATGATGCGCGGGCCCACTTCTTTCAGCTGTTTATAGTCGCTGAACGGCGCCAGGTGATGGTCGTTGCTCAGCGCCTGCCATGCGCGTGTCTGCGGGTTCTTCGTCGGGCTGGTCATTGCAAACCTCAATTCAAACAAGCCCGGCGTGTGCCGGGCCTGGTGAGTCTCTGATTAAACCGAGAGCAGCAGGAACTCGCGTTCCCACGAGCTGATTACGCGCTTGAAGTTCTCGTGCTCGGCACGCTTCACGGCGATGTAACCGCTGACAAACTTGTTGCCCAGGTACTTCTCGACAGTCTTGGAGTTTTCCATGCGCTCCAGGGCGTCTTCGATGGTCAGCGGCAGGCGCAGGTTACGGCGCTCGTAGCCGCGACCTTTAACCTGGGCGCTCGGGTTCAACTGCTCCACCATGCCGATGTAGCCGCACAACAGGCTCGCGGCGATGGCGATATACGGGTTGGCGTCGGCACCGGGCAGGCGGTTTTCCACGCGGCGGTTTTGCGGCGATGCATCCGGTACGCGCAGGCCAACGGTGCGGTTTTCTTCGCCCCATTCCACGTTTACCGGCGCCGAGGTGTCGGGCAGGAAGCGGCGGAAGGAGTTTACGTTCGGCGCGAACAGCGGCAGCAGCTCAGGGATGTATTTCTGCAAACCGCCGATGTGGTGCAGGAACAGCTGGCTCATGGTGCCGTCTTCGTTAGAGAAGATGCTCTTGCCGGTGGCGATATCGATGATGCTCTGGTGCAGGTGCATCGCGCTGCCAGGCTCGCCAGTCATGGGCTTGGCCATGAAGGTGGCGGCCACGTTATGTTTCAGCGCGGCCTCACGCATGGTGCGTTTGAAGATGATGATCTGGTCGGCCAGGTGCAGGGCGTCGCCGTGACGGAAGTTGATTTCCATCTGCGCGGTGCCGTCTTCGTGGATCAGAGTATCCAGATCCAGCTCTTGCAGTTCGCACCAGTCGTAGACGTCTTCGAACAGCGGATCGAATTCGTTGGCGGCGTCGATGGAGAACGACTGGCGGCCAGTCTCGGCGCGGCCGGAACGGCCAATCGGGGCTTGCAGCGGGTAGTCCGGGTCGTCGCTGCGCTTGGTCAGGTAGAACTCCATTTCCGGCGCGACGATAGGCTGCCAGCCTTTCTCGGCGTAGAGCTTGAGCACCTTCTTAAGGATGTTGCGCGGCGACAACTCAATCGGGTTGCCTTGCTTGTCGTAGGTGTCGTGAATCACCTGGGCAGTAGGCTCGATGGCCCACGGTACGAGGAACACGGCATTTTCGTCCGGGCGGCAGATCATATCGATGTCAGCCGGGTCGAGCAGGTCGTAATAAATGTCGTCTTCCACGTAGTCGCCGGTGACGGTCTGGAGCAATACGCTCTCAGGCAGGCGCATGCCTTTCTCGTCGATGAACTTGTTCGTGGGCGCAATCTTGCCGCGCGAAATGCCGCTTAAATCACTAATAAAGCACTCAACTTCGGTGATTTTGCGCTCTTTCAGCCAACTGGTGAGTTGGTCGAGTTTGGGACTCATAAAGACCTCAGGGGGGATTGAAAACCTAGCTCTATAGCTAAGCTCAGCGTTGACTCGCCCGCTTGCGGCAGGCATCTCCAAATGCCTGGAAGATGGCGAGGTATTCGGGGTTCGAGGCCACTTGCCATTCAGGGTGCCACTGCACACCGAGGGCGAAGCTTTTGGCGCCTTCAACCGAGACCGACTCGATCAGTCCGTCAGGCGCCAGGGCCTCAACACGCAGGCCCGGCGCCAGACGTTCAACGCCCTGACCATGTATGGAATTGACGCGTATCTCGTCTGGCAAACCAAGACCGGCGAGCACACCACCCGGCTGCACATGCAGCGGGTGACTGGGTGAATACTGCACTTCAACCGGCTCGTTCTCCGGCTCGCGGTGATCCATGAAGGTGCCGGTTTCGTGAACTTTCTGGTGCAGGCTGCCGCCAAAAGCGACGTTCATTTCCTGAAAGCCCCGGCAGATACCGAATACGGGCACGCCAGCCGCCACAGCTGCGCGAATCAGGGGCAGCGTGGTGGCGTCGCGTTCAGGATCATGAAGCGTGCCGGGCGCACTGGCCGGGCCGCTATAAAGGTGGGGTTCTACGTTGGACGGCGAGCCAGTGAACAACAGGCCGTCTAGACTCTCCAGCAGGGCGTCGAAATCGAGCAAATCGGCCAGCGAAGGAATGATCAATGGCAGGCCACCTGCGCCGACGGCCACTGCCCGAACGTATTTGTCACCCGCTATATGGTAGGGATGGAGGCCGACCTGCTTGGTGCAGGCGGTAACGCCGATTAACGGCAGGCGCGACATGGGACACCCGTTTTATTGCTGTTATGGGTTTGAACCGGAGCTTAGCCTTGTTCATTTTTTTACACAATAGTGATGTAAAAAATCTAAC
>Ga0157370_10003243_pt1 | contig 19191 bp, 14 predicted proteins | sample C35metaG_FD_113463 | JGI IMG/M metagenome (GOLD analysis project Ga0157370, IMG submission 113463) | Corn rhizosphere microbial communities from Kellogg Biological Station, Michigan, USA - C3-5 metaG | ecosystem: Host-associated > Plants > Roots > Rhizosphere > Soil | place: USA: Michigan...
ATGGCGGCGTGGTCGCAGGTAGCCAAATTGATTCACCTGCCGGGTCAATCGGCGGGCGGCAGTACCCTGGCGACACAGCTTGAAAAGTATCGGCATTCGCCCGATGGCCTGACGGTATCGGGGGCGGAAAAGATCCGGCAGATGATTTCCGCCACCGTGCGCGCCTATCAGGCCGGCCCGGAAACCCTCGATGCCCGGAAAAATGTGGTCCGCGACTACCTCAACAGCGTGCCGCTGTCCGCCGTGCCCGGTCACGGTGAAGTGCATGGCATGGCCGAAGGGTTGCGCGTCTGGTACGGCGCCGACTTCGACAAGGCCAACGAAACCCTGGCCAGCCCAGCCACCGATCCAAAAACGATGGCCGCCAAAGGCCTGGCCCTGCGTGAAATGCTCTCGTTGATGATTGCCCAGCGCCGGCCTTCCCACTACCTGACCAAGGGCCGTGATGAACTGGTCGATCTCACTGACAGCCACATCCGACTGCTGGCACAAAATGGCGTGATCGATGGGCCGTTTGCCGCTGCGGCATTGGCCAGCAAGGTCACTTATCGCGACTGGCAAACCCAGCCGACCATTCAGCCCATTGAAACCAACAAAGGCATCAGCGTGGCACGCAGTCGCTTGGGCGGCTTGCTCAATCGTCCACTGTACGACCTCGATCGCCTTGATCTGTCTGCCACCAGTACCTTGCAAGGCCAGCTGCAATCCCAGGCCACCGAGTACCTCAAGCACCTGGCCGACCCGGTATTTGCGGCGCAGATCGGCTTGATGGGCGAACGCCTGCTCACCCCCACCAGCACCACCCAGGTGCGCTACAGCTTCACCCTGTTTGAACTGACGCCGGACGGCGCGCGCGTACGCATCCAGACCGACAGCACCGACCAGCCGTTCGACATCAACGAAGGCAGCAAGCTGGAACTGGGTTCCACTGCAAAAATGCGCGTGCTCACCACCTACCTGCAAATCATCTCCGAACTGCACGACAAATATGCCGGGATGACCATTCCAGAGCTGAAAAAAGTCGATGTCCCCGATCAGGACCGACTGAGTCGTTGGGCCGTCGATTACCTGATCGAGAATCAAGATCGCAATCTGCCGGCCATGCTGGGTGCGGCGCTGGATCGCAAATACTCGGCCAGCCCCGGCGAAGCGTTTTTCACCGGTGGCGGGTTGCACGTGTTCCATAACTTTCGCAAGGAAGACAACGGCCGCATCCCTACCCTGCGCGATGCGCTGCGTGAATCGATCAACCTGCCGTTCATTCGGTTAATGCGCGACCTGGTGCGCTACGCCACGTATTCGGGCCCCAACAACAGCGCAGAACTGCTCAAGGACGACCGCGACCCTCGCCGTCAGGAATACCTGGCCGATTTCGCCGACCGCGAAGGCACCTCGTTCCTGCTGAAATTCTGGAAGAAATACAAAAACAAGGACACCCAGGCACGGCTCGACACCTTCCTCGACAGCATGCGCCCGACACCGATCCGTCTGGCGGCGGTCCATCGTTATATGCTGCCGCAAGCCAGTCAGGAAAGCTTCAACACCTTCGTTCGCACGCATCTCAAAGGTGCCAAGCTCACTGAAAAACTCACCGACGAACGCCTGCAACGGCTCTACGAAAGCTATGGCCCCGGCGCCTACGACCTGCCGGACCAGGGCTTCATCGCCAAGGTCCACCCGCTGGACATGTGGTTGATGGGCTACCTGCTGAACAACCCCGACGCCAAGTGGGGCCAGATCGTCAAGGCCAGTCAGTTCGAACGTCAGGAAGTCTATAGCTGGCTGTTCAAAAGCAAGCACAAGGGCGCCCGCGACAGCCGCATCCGCACCATGCTCGAGATCGAAGCCTTCCTGGACATTCACCAGCGCTGGCAGAAAGTCGGCTACCCCTTCGATCATCTGGTGCCGTCGCTGGCCACCGCCATCGGTAGCTCTGGCGACCGTCCGGCGGCGCTGGGCGAGTTGATCGGGACCATCCTCAACGATGGCGTGCGCATGCCGACACTGCGCATCGACACGCTGCATTTCGCGGCCAACACCCCGTATGAAACCAAGTTGATCAACGACCCGGTCGTGGGCAAACGGGTGATGCCATCCGAAGTCGCCACGGCCATGCGCGAAGCCTTGTCGCAAGTGGTGGATGCCGGTACGGCAAAACGTGTGTCCGGCAGTTTCACATTACCCAATGGCAAACCCCTGGCCATGGGCGGCAAGACCGGGACGGGTGACAACCGCATTGCGGCCATTGGTTCCGGCGGCCGGGTGCTGAGCTCCAAATCCCTCAATCGCACGGCGACCTTCGTGTTCTACATCGGCGACAACCATTTCGGCACCCTCACCGCTTTCGTGCCGGGTCGCTCGGCCGAAACGTTCACGTTCACTTCAGCACTGCCGGTGCAAGTGCTCAAGGGCATGGCGCCGATTCTGATGCCCTACCTGCAACCGGGAAGTAACACCGGGTGCCTGCCTGTCGAGGTGGCACGGCGTTGATTGACGAGGGTGGTAATTAAATATTTTCGACATCGATAAAATTAATGATGCGCAAGTACGCACACTGACTTAACAGCAGTAATTCAGACTTTTACTTTTAACGTTGGAGGGTAGGCTGGAGCCTTCTTTCAACGTTTAAGGTTTATTAAAACAATGACTGACCCACAAGGACGTACTGCCAAAAACAAAGGCCGCCATTATGACTTTATAACAAGTCGAATCCCTGCCCCGCTCAAAGAAGTTTCATCCCAGAGGATCAAGGCGCTAAGCGCTGCCCGCACAGGCCGCGGGCACTGGATATCCGCCGCTTCACCGTCCAGTCATTCTTTATTGAAAGCGGCCAGTCTGAAACTTTGGGCATCACAAAACAAAGTGGACTTAATGCTTGATGAGTTACAGGATATTTATACATTTGCCGAACCCTTATTAAGCGCTGCCTTAAAAGAGCAGTACGGGATCGACGACAACACAAGAACAACTTACTTACATCTTTATTTACCCAAAGAGCGTCCCTGGTATGCCATCAACCTATCGGGGGGCGTTGTCGTTCGCAATGTTTCGCTACTGGACGCCGCCTTGCATAACTTCGCCCGACACGAAACCTGCGAAGCGGCCTCCGATTTCATCACCCAGCCCGACGAGCGAGGGCTGTTCGATATCAAGCCGATCAAACGCAAAATGTCCATTGCCCAATTCCAGACCCTGTGCCGCGAACTGGACATTGGCGCGCGGTACACCAAGCACCTTGAAAGCACTTTGTTGCCGGACGATGCGCTCGCCAAGACGTACCTGAAACACAAAGTGGTCGACAACCAGAAAGCCGCGTTCATCGCCGCGACACACCTGGCGGTGATGACTGGCGACATCGTCGCCGATACCCGTGATCTAGTGCTTGCGATGCTCGATGGCCAGCGCAATCTCACCCTCAAAGGCAAGATTGTGCAATTCGCCGAGATGGCCCTCATGGACACGCCATTGACCGGCATCGTGCTGATATCGCCTGATCTGGAACAGGCGAGCGATGTCTCAAGGATCATTGCGTACGTTCCCCATGACCCCGAGCATCCGCTCAAGGAATACGCCTCGGTCACCGACTTCATGAATGAACTGACTCGCCAGTTGCGTGACAACGCCTTCATCGAGTCGTCGCAAATGACCTATCGCCAGTACTTCAGCCAGTTTGTCGATCAGCCACAGCGAGGGCATTTTTTTGCCGGCCTCCAGGCCCGTCTGTTCGAGACGCAGATCCATAAAAAAGGGCCGTTCGATCAGCGTCCGACGTGGCGAGAGGAGCCCATATCCACTCCCAATCTGCGTATTGACGTCACACCGGTCACCGGTGATTTCTGGCCCCGTCTCTACCAGCGAAAACTTAACAAGATCCTCAATGACGCCCGGCACATTGCTGTCTCTACCGCCGACGCAGACAGCAACGCGCGCTGGGCCTGGTGGGACAACTTCAAGAAAGTCGTTTCGGACATTTTCAACGTGGCCCTGATGATCGTCACGCCGTTCGTGCCGGGCCTGGGTGAACTGATGATGGTGTATACGGCGTACCAGCTCACAAGCGAGGTCATCACGTCCATTGTGGACCTTGCCGAAGGGCAGTTTACCGAAGCCGCCGAGCATATCGTCGGGGTGGTCACGGACGTCATCCAGCTCGCGGCTTTTGCCGCCGGCGCACAGATTGGCCAGCTTGTACGATTGAAACTGTCGCCCTTGGTCGAAGGCATGAAACCGGTGCAATTGCCCGATGGCCGACAGTATCTGTGGCACCCCGACCTCACACCGTACGAACAACCGAACCTCAAGTTGCCTGCCGATTCAATCCCCGACGAACAAGGTCTGCACGCCCTCGACGGTCAACGCATCCTGGCGCTGGAGAACAAGCACTACGCCGTGCAGCAGGACCCACGCACGGGCACCTGGCGCGTCAAGCATCCGAGCCGCACCGACGCTTATCAACCCGCGCTGAAACACAACGGCGTCGGCGCCTGGAGCCATGAAGCCGAGAATCCGCGCGAGTGGGAAGGCTCGACCTTGATGCGTCGTCTGGGGCACAGCGTGGCGGACCTGAGCGATGCGCAACTCGAGCAAATCCGCAGCATCAGTGGTACCCAGGACAACGCCCTGCGCCGGATGCATGTCGACAATGCCCCGCCCCCGCCATTGCTGAGCGATAGCCTGCAACGCTTCAGAATTGGCCGGGACGTGGCCCACGCCATTGCAAAGATCCGGACCGGCCAACCGCTTTCCGCCACGTCCTATTGGTTCGAGCCGCTGCCAACGTACCTGGAGGGCTGGCCTGTGGACAAGGCATTGAAGGTGTACCAGGACGCCGACTTGAGCGGCAGCTTTCGCCAGTATGGCAACCCCGACGCCGGCCCTGGGCAAACCCTTTCCACCAGCGTGGCTCACGTGCTGAGCGGCAAGTTTGCGCACAGCCTTCTTGCGTTTCTTGACGAAGCGGAACTCAACAACCTGTTCGGCCACCCACTGCCCGCCGCTGAGCGCCTGCAAACCCTGCGCAACCTGTTGGCCGATGAAGCCCGCAAACTGGAGGTGGAGATTTTCAACCTGCAGTACCAGGCCAGCCAAACCGTCGACAACCCTCGTCTTCGCCTGCTGACGCGTCACTTTCCAGACCTGCCCGTCAGCGCTGCCGACAAACTGCTGGCCGGCGCCAGCCGCATCGATGTGCAACGAATGGACACCGAGCGAAGTTTGCCATTGACGCTGAAAAGCGAGGCCCGCGAGGCGGCCTTCGAAGCACGCGCCAGCCATGCTTACGCCGGGTTGTTCGATGACGCACAGCTGACAGCCGATACCGAACGCCTGGTGCTGAACGCGCTCAGGATCCACGCCGACACCTTTGGTGATTTGCGCATCGACATCCGCGACGGCACCTCTGACGGACCACTGCGCTGCCGTGTGGGCAGTGACGAGGCGAAGACGGTTCGGCTGCTGATTCGAGACGAGTTCGCACGCTACGCTGTCAGCGGCGGCTCCAGCCCCGTGCCGCACGAAAACTTCTATGACGCAGTGCTCCGGGCACTGCCGGCACAGGCACGAGCCCGATTGGGTTACCGCACGGGCCAGGGGCGGATGTTCAAACAATGGGTAAAAGCCAAAACCGAGGCGCCCGGCGAACGACGCACCGCGTTGCTCGAACCGCCGATCTTGCCCAGCGCCGCCCCGCAGACCCAGTTGCTGCTGCGCGGCCCCGCCCTGTCCCGGGCCGGCACGACCCCGTTGGAACGGGTGCAGGATTTGTACCCTCATTTTAGCGAGCGGGAGACCACCCGCTTCGTCAGGTCACTGGGGCCGATTGACGAGGCACTGGCGACGCTTGATCGCCTGGAACGCGACCTGGACAATCTGCGCGTGCTGCTGAATCAATGGCGCTATCAGCAACCGGAAGGCTGGGGACCCGGCGCAAATTCTTTCAGGGACAAGGGTGGTCTGCACATTAGCGAACGCCTCATCAAATGTTTCGAAAGGAAGTCGACCGTCTTCGGTGAGCGCAGCACCACCCTTGATGCAGGCTACGCACTCGATCTGTCGACAGAGTTCAGTCAATACAACCTTGAGCTGTGGTGGAAAAAACGGCCCGACCTCAAGTACTACCTCGATCAGGTCAGCAGCCTGAACCTGGATCACACGGGGTTTTCTGCCTCCGCCGATGGACTGCTGCGAGACTTTCCACGGGTTTCACAGCTGAGCGCCAGAGGCTGCCGGCTGACCCGGTTGCCGGATGGCGTCGGCAAAATGCACCTGATGCGCTCGCTGCGTCTGACCGACAACCAGATCAGGCTGACACCCGCAGCAGTCGAACAATTGAGCAACCTCACCCGCCTGGAAACCCTGCGCCTTGATGACAACCCGCAACTGGGCCTGCTGCCGGACGTGGGGCGCATGCCGAAACTGGGCATCCTGAGTTTGAGCCACACGGGGGTGAAGGCCTGGCCCGAGGGCTTGTTTAATAAAAAACGGCCGCGAGGTTTTTTCCTCGACTTGAGGGACAACCCGCTGGCGCAGATACCGGACGTCGTACCCGGTTCCGACGACGCACTGCTGGTGGCGCGTACCCGGCTCAACGTACGGGATCTGTCGGAGGCGAACCGTATTGCCTATCACGACTATCGACGGTCCGTGGGGCGCAACCCCTACCAGACTTACTCACCCGCTGCCGAGCGCGCCATCGATCAATGGCCGATGTCCGACGACAGCCGTTGGTGGAACAAGACCGGCGGGCTGGGCACCTTCAGAGAAGAAGCCTGGCACGCGCTAATGGGCGAGCCTGGCGCAGAAGGCTTCTTCGAGATTATCCAGCGCCAGACGCTGTCCGGCGACTATCGGGCCGGTGGGGAGATGCGCCAACAACTCAGCAACCGAGTCTGGCGCATGATCGAGGCCATGGATCTGGACAGCGAACTTCGCCAGGAACTGTTCGAGATCGCGACCGCGCCCACCACCTGCGCCGATGCAGGGGCTCAGGTGTTCAACAACATGGGGATCAAGGTGCTTGCCAGCGAAGCGAACGCCCTGTCGACATCGACCACGATGCTGGAAAACCGCTTGGTGACCTTGGCCAAAGGTGCCGCTCGCCTGGAACACGTGGACGACGTGGCCCGCGCCGATTTTCGTAGCCGTGCCGGCACCCCGGATGAAGTCGAGGTCTTCCTCGCCTATGAAACCGGGCTCGCCCAACGCCTGGGTTTGCCGTGGCAATCCCGGACCATGCTTTACCGGCCCACGGCCGGCGTCGACGAGGCCATGCTCGAACAGGCTTTTGACACGGTCATTTCACTGGAGCAAGGAGACGGGCTGGTGAACGCGATGATCGAGCAACCGTTCTGGGACAAATACCTGAGGGCGACTTATTCGGACGCTTACAGCCGAAACACTCGTTTTTATGCGACCAAGTCCGACCTGCTGGAACAACTGCGCACGGCTCAACGGAACTGGGCACGCTCCATTGGCCACCCCGATGCGCAGCGCAGAGTGCTCAGAAAAACACTGCTCGACCTCGCGCAGCAAATTCCCGTGGCACAAAGCGAGCTGTTGAACGAAGGCGTCATGCCCGATGCCACCTATGACCGATTGCTCAATGATATCGGTTATCGGGAGAAGGAATTGAGCCGGCGCCTGACTCGCGAGGCGTTGAACAAGGCCGGGCTGTAAACGAGCAGGACCCTGAGTGTCCTGAGGTCCTTGGGCCTCAGGATTCAATCACCCCACCTCTGAATCCCAAATGACCGTGACCTGGCCCCAATAGTTACGGGCAGTTCTCGGATTGAGCATTTCCTGCACGTCCTCCGAGCCCACTTCAAAGTGAAGGGTGCCGGGCTTGCGATCCAGATAAAAGCCAGGCTGGAAAAGATCGGTGCCACTGCCGTTGAGCAACAGTGGACGACGATTGACCGGCTGTCCCGTCCCGTCGGTCAGGCCGTTGGGCAAGGTCACGCCGACATCGAGCGCCACCGTGTGCCCCGATGCCGGTTCCCGCAACGCGCAGGTATTGCCGCTGACGTACTGGCATTCCAGGTTCATCTTGAAACGGCTGGATGCCGACAGGTTAAACGTCTGGTCACGGAACAGCCGCACAGGCTTACGCCCCTGAGTCAGCCAGGCCTGCCAGCCCCCCTGCGGAACCAGTTCGACGCGATTGCCGCCCGGTGGAATCTCGACTTTCAACGTGTGTTCGACCAGCAGCGTGAAATTGAGGGTGATCAGATCATCGTCAGGCAACATGAGATCACCCATGTCGAAATCCCGGTACGGCCCGACGGTGTAACTCGATATGCCCCGGTAGATACCCGCCGTCATCTTGAGCGGGTTGGGCGTGATTAGCTCATAGGAAAACCCGGTGTTCTCATAAGCAAACGAAAGGGTCTCGGCAATTGTCTTCTGTGCCTGCTTGGCGCACACACCTGCATCGGCCGGTACTCTCCAGAAGAACGCGTAATACAGGGCGTTACCATAGCCAACGCCACCATATTGGCAGGGGGCAGGCGCGTAAACCCACGCACTTTGCCAAACAGCTTCGGGAAGCGGGGCGTTGTTCGTGTAGGCCGCACCGATACCGTTGACCCGCATTCTGACCGTCTCGGCTTCTCCGGTCTCTTCATGGAGAACCGTGATGTCCTTCCAATATGAAGGCACACGAAACATCGGGCCCTGGCGTTCATCATGCAACGCCTGGATAGGTGCGACCGACCTGAAGCGAATGGGCAGGGCGATGCTGAACACGCCGTTGTCACAATACTCCGGGTGATCCCCGCAATACCCTCCTTGAGGTGTTTTGTTTTCGAAAGAATTTTGCATGGGGTTTGCCGGATCTGGCCGGAATACCGCCGTCATATCCACGGTTGCCGCGCTTGCCGACGCAGCGAACGCGCCTGCCAGAGCCAGCGTACTCAAGCGGCTCGCCGTCGTTGCCCTATTCATGTTTCATACACTCCCTGTCACCGCGTATAACGCGAGTATCTAAACATCCGAATCCCAGATCACCGCCACACTGCCTGAGTACTGCCGCGCCTGACCCGGATGAATCATTTCGCCAACTTCCGCGGCGGGGATTTCGAAGTGCAGCGTTCCCGGTTTGCGGTCCACATAAAACCCCGGTTGGAATAACGCCGTACCGCTGCCATCGATCCGTAGCGGCCGGCGATCCACTGCTTGCCCGGCTGCGTCCGTCAACCCATGGGGCAGGCTGACACTGACGTTCAGCGGCACGGCGTGTCCGGAAACCGGTTCCACCACTCCACACGTGCGGCCATCGTGGCTGTACTGGCATTCCATCTTCATTTTGAAGCGCGAACTGGCGGAAATATTGAACGTCTGGTCCCGGAACAGCCGAGTCGGTTTGCGCCCTTTCGTCAACCAGGACTGCCAGCCGCCCTCGGGAACCAGTTCGACGCGGTTCCCCCCAGGCGGTACATCGACTTTCAGGGTATGGCTGACCTCAAGGGAAAAGTTAAGGGTCAACACGGAGTCACTGGGAATCATGACATCGCCCATGTCGAAATCCTGGCCCGGGCCAACCGTGTAGGAAATAACGCCGGTGTAATCGCCCGACGCCATTTTCAGCGGATCGGGCGTACGCAATTCGTACCCGAAAACGATGTACTGATAACGAAAGGACAAAGGAATGTCGAACTTCGCCTTTTTGCTACAAACACCCGCCCCGACGGGGACGACCCAGAAGCTGTTATAGCCAAAGTTGCCGACGGTGCCCCACCCCACTCCTACGCAGGGTGCAGGCGCATACAACCAGCGCCCGCCTTCCCATAAATCGTCCCAGGTCCCGCCACCCGTCAATTCGGAAATGGACCTCGGCAACAACGATTCATGACCAATCGCGGCAATCCGCACCTGCAGCGTTGTGACGTCCCCCGAACTGTGTGTCACGGACACATCGCGCCAGTCGGACGGCACCCGGGCCATGCCGCCCTGGCGAGGGTCCGTATGATTGGCGAGGATTGGCGCATTGGCCGTATATGGAATGCGGGCGATAAGGCTGAACAGTTTCAAGGGCGCGCAGGCCTGTGGAACTTGAGCGCAAAATCCCTCGGAAGGTGTTTGATTAGTGAATTGATTTTTTTGCGGGTTCGCCGAATCCGGCTGGAATGTCGCGCGGATATCGTGTACTTCCGCCACTGCCGGGACAGAAAAAACGACAACCAGTAACCCTGTCCATACGCCACGTTTTATCGTCCGGTGTCCTTGCCGGGCTGAATCATCCATCGTCTCTTCTCCACAAATCACTTGCACCAGCATCGGGTGATGGCGCGTCTAAATGTCCGAATCCCAGATCACGGTCACACTGCCTGAGTACTGCCGTGCCTGACCCGGATGAATCATTTCGCCCACTTGCGTGGCGGGGATTTCGAAGTGCAGTGTTCCGGGTTTGCGGTCTACGTAAAATCCTGGCTGGAACAACGTTGTACCGCTGCCGTCGAGCCTCAGAGGGCGACGATCCACCGCTTGCCCATCGGCGTCCGTCAACCCATGGGGCAGGCTGACACTGACGTTCAGCGGCACGGAGTGTCCGGAAATCGGCTCCAGCACTGCACACGTGCGGCCCTCGTGGCTGTACTGGCATTCCATCTGCATCTTGAAGCGCGAACTGGCGGAAATATTGAACGTCTGGTCGCGAAACAGCCGCGTCGGTTTGCGCCCTTGCGTCAACCAGGACTGCCACCCCCCCTGGGGCACCAGTTCAACGCGATTGCCGCCCGGCGGCACGTCAACCTTGAGGGTGTGCTGGACGTCCAGCGTGAAGTTCAATGTCAGGGTTGAACTGCTGGGCATCATGATGTCACCCATATCGAAATCCATTCCGGGACCGACGGTATACGTCCAGTCGCCGGTATACAGGCCGGACGACATGCCCAAAGGATTAGGCGTACGCAGTTCATAGCCGATCTGCATCTTGTCGTAACTCAAGTTCGAAATACGATAATTGGCGGTTGCCGCGCATTCACTCGCAAGCGGTGTCATCCAGAAAAAAGTTCGATTGGCCGGTGCGGTGTACATACCTCCCGTCGGCTGGCAGGGAGCGGGTGGATACCATGTCCAGTCGCCCCATAAGCGTGTGTGCCACCCCTGAACGCTGGTGGGCTCGCCTTCACCCACAAGGTTTTCAGCGGTATCCGGAAGGATGTAGCGGCCACCAATCGACGCTATGCGCACTTCCAGTTCGGAATACTCATTAGTCACGGCGTTCCTGACACGCAGCACTTGCCACTGACCTGGCACTCGAAAAAATGCACCTTTACGCGAATCTGAGTGCCGCGCTTCGATGGGCGCGACGGACACAAAATCAATGGGCGCCAGTAGAGAAAACAGCCCCTTCTCTTTGCAAAATTCCGGTTGAAGCTGGCAATGTCCGGTAACAGGCGTTTGATTGATGAACTTGTTATCCATGGGTCTCGAAGGATCAGGCCGAAACACCGCGCTGATATCCATGGACGCACTCATCACCGGCTCGATCCCCCATCCAAGCGTCGCAATTGCCCAAACAATAAGGCTCGGAACTCTTACGGTGTTTTTCGTTTTCATTTTCTATCACTCAGCCACCGGGCATGACCGCATTGAAAATCATGTTGACGTTGCCAAAATAATTGCCGGGCTTGTAAACCCCGTCGGCCGGCGGCACCGGGACGATTTCCAGCACCACCCGTTTGCCCGCAATGGCGTCGGCCATGGACACCACCTCGCTGTTTTCCGCGTCGTTCAACAATGTGCCGTTGAACAGCACGCGTAAGCCGATGTCATGGGCTTCGGTGCCATTGGATAGATAGGGTCGGCCTTCGAGCCGGGCCTCGATCGAGCCTGCTTCGTTCTTCACGTCGAAAAACTTGCGCAAACCACCCAGTGTCGATGCCGTCAGGTTCCATGGCAGTTGCTGCTCACGATGAATCCAGCCAGGGTCAGACGGAATCACATAGAACGCCAACGTTGGAATGCTCACGAACACATCGAAATGGTGGGACTCCCTGGCGGCAAACGCCGTGCTCGAAACCCATGCACCGATGAGCACGGGGAGTATTTTTTTCAACATAGTCATCACCCGGGCTCAACCCTTTACGTCCAGTTTTTTGCTGCTTTCACCTTCAACCAAGGTGAAGCGGTACTCGCGACCAGCCTGTTTTTCAAACTGAAACGTCCGGCCGGCGAGGATGTGATGCTTGGTCGTCGGCTGGCAGTCCTGTTCGTTTTTTACCGAGCAGTCCTTGAACTCGTCGATCACCACCACCGTGTTGCCGTTGTTGCGAATGCGGTAAAGAGCCGCCGCGTTTTCAATCACGCTTTCATAGCGCGTGTGCTTGGGCCGCACGAAAAACACCGCGCCGTAACCGGCCAGGACGTTGACCCCGGCCGAGAGGGTTTTCTTGTAGGCATCGCGTTCTTCACTGGAAACGGCGAACTCATCTTCTTTCTCCGGCACCACCGGTACGAAACGCACGCGGAAATAACGCTCCTTGTCCCGTTCGCCCATGTACAGCAATCGCGTGCCCTGCATGCCATTGGCCGGCACGATCAGCCGCGCCGGGCTGGCCATCAGGCCGTCGCGGGCACTGCCGTCGGCCTGGGTCTTGAGCGGTACTTCCTGTGATTTGCCCTGGGCGTCATAGAGGATTTCAAGAATGTTGACCTTGACGAACGCAGTGCTGTCGCCGCCGTTGAAAACCCGCTTCAGGTAGGTACTTTTATCGCCGTCCAGATAGTCGTAGACGGTGCCGATATTGATGCTCGGCGTAGCGTGTGCCGTTTGGGTGAACAAACAAAAACCAAATAGTGCCAACAGACGTTTCATCGTCCCTTACCTCGTTGATTAATCGCGTTGTGCCGGACCATCAGCCCGCCGTCCGGGCCATGAAAGTCGCATCCGCCAATGTGTCCGGTGTGCACCGCAGGTCCCCGATCATCAGCACGTTGTTTTCCGTGCGAGCGCTGCTCGGGTCGAGGCGGAACTGGCACAGCAACTGATTGCCGTGGCGCACTTCCAGGGTCGGTGAGCCGGCGTTCATTTCCATGGAGAAGAAGCCGTCGACTTCACTCACGCCGCGACTGGCGTGGTTGATGATGTGGTGCCCCTTGAGCGGGTTGCCCTGGGGGTCGATCAAGCGTCCGAGTACGGTGAGGGTGCTCATCACGCGGACCTGGCGATATTCCACGCCGCCCTTGTTCAGGTGATAGCTGGAGCGCGCCGGCTGGATGGTCGCGGCGGGCACATGATTGCCCTCGAAGTCGAAACTGACCGAACTGCTTTTGTAGGCCGTGATGGGGACAAAGTTGCGACCCGGCTTGAGTACCGCACTGCCGCCGCTCAAATCGTCGGCGCGCAGGGTGATGCCCGCGATGTCCGATTCGACATCGATGATCATCCCGGCACCGTTGCGGTGGTACTGGCTGGTCACGACCATTTTTTCGCCGCCGACGGCCACGGTGCTGTCCAGGTTCAGGCCGCCGGTGAAGTCGTTGTTGAAAGACGAACGCTGGACAAACCCGTCGCCGTTGACCAGGTCCGAATGCATCGTCCCCATCGCATTCAAACCGATGCCATAGGTGTCGGTGATGGCGGTCGCCGACACGCTCTGCAAGAGGTGCCCCTGCAGGTCTTTGCGGTAAGTGATCGAGGCGTTGTTATCCCGCCCGCCCTCACGCGCGGTGCGTGAGCCGATGCTGCCGGAGAGCTGTTCGCCAGGACCGCCCAAAGCAATGTTGACGCTCAGGTCGACGCCACGATTGCGGTCGTCCCCCGAACTCACGCTGCCTGGCCGGTCGAACAGTGACAATCGCCAGTTGGCATCGCTGCCGAACAGTCGGGTGCGCTGGGTCCATCCCAGATCCACCCCCGTGCCTTCGGTATTGCCCTCGCTGTGGGACACCCGCGCGTTGACCGAGGTTTTGCTGGTCAATCGATGGTTGAGCGACAACGAAGAGTTGCTGGTCTGGCCAACGAACACGTTGCGTTGTCGCACTCGCGTTCCGTCCGGCAAGGTGTCGTAGAGCCGCGTCGTGTCGAGCCAACTGCGGTTGTGGCTGGCGACGACGCTGCCACTGCCGTAGGAATACAGCCCCTGCACGTCGAGGCCGGTGCCGTAGTCTTCGGTTTGATAAATGTTGGCGTAGAGGCTGGCATTGTTGACGATGGCCCAGTCGACCGACGTGCCGTACTGCAAGCTGTCACGCACCTGGCGCCCGTTCAGGCCGACGATCACCCGCGGATGCAACAAGTAGTTGACCGCCGCGCCGGCGGTCATGTCGCCATCGTCCTGCTCGTCCCAGTTACTGAGCACCTTGGACTCGCGCCCCGCGAACAGGTTGTAGCGCCAGCGCTCGTCATGGTTACGCCAGTTGTTGGGCTTGTAGACCAGCTCTTGGGTGCTGGAGGTGATTTGACCGTCTTCGATCAGACGCACTTCCACTTCGTAGATCCCGCCCGGTAACGGTCGGGTATCGAGGGTCTGCAGGCCGGCCGGCATCGCCTGGGTATTGATCAGCAAACCGTCGCGATAGATTTCCACCGACCCCTGGCGGTTGGCGGTGACGTAGATCGGATACACCGCCGGTTTCGGATTGTTGATGGCCAGGCTGTCGGAGCTGCCGTACATGACCCCCACCGCCGTATCGGGGCTGGTACCAAAGGTGCGCGGTTGCCGACTCAGCCCTTCGGACGAAGGGGTGAAAAGGCCCAGTCGCAGAAAATTGCCTTCCAGTTCTCGCTGGGTGTACAGCTCATTCACCGCGTGAAACAACTCGTCATCCATCCCGCCGAGTCGGGACAGCTGAACATTCACAGCCTGAGTCCAGTTGCCCAGGCTGCTGCTGGCTTCAAGACCATAGCGCCCGCCCAGGTCCTGGTTCTGCCCGCCGTTGAGGTTCAACTGATTGCGCACGATCAGGCCGGTGCTGCCGCCTTCGGGCAACGTGTAGTAGCGCTGCGCCGTCTCGTCGCGTTCGGCGTTTTGCGTCAGGATCGAAACCAGTGAGTTTTCCAGGCTGTAATGCACCGCCAGCAGTTGCTCCGGGCACGACCCCTGGCAGCCTCCCAGTGCGACACCTTGCTTGAGATAATTTGCCCAGGTCTCGCGCTCGCTGGGCTTGATAGTGCTATCGCTGACATCGGTGAAGTCAACTAAGGTGATGCGATCGTCGCGGGATAACACCACCATCGCCTCACCCAGAAACTGTTGGTCAAGTTCCACGCGCACCGCCAGTGGCACATCAAAGAAGTGCTCTTCGAACTCAGACGGCAAACCTTTGGCCTGCGCCAGCAGACTTCGAGGCGTAGACGCGCTATCTGCAGGCGCAGCCAAAGCGGTTGCACAAAAAAACAGGGCAAGCGCCGTCGCGATGTGAGTCATCGGGAACATGAGCGAAATACTCTAGAGATAGTTACGTTAAAACCCGATCGACGGATACTGACTACCCATCGACCGGTGAGCGTTACTTAATAAGGACAACCCTTAAGTCATCTCAGTATTACTAGATGCGCGGGATGGCATCGAAGATCACCACCGGAGTGGCAGTGTAGAAACCCGTTTGAGTGGCGGTGGGTTTAGCGGCGTCAATCACCAGATCAGCCCGCATGCCACCGTTGGACTCGGTATCGCCAACGACTTCCTGGGAAGCGCCGGTCAGGGTAACGCCGTTGAATTTATAGGTCAGTGCGATGTTGTTGCTACCGTTGAACAGGGGTTGCGGACCTCCTTCCACATAGGCGCCGACCGAACCATTGGTGTGCCGAATATCGTACGTCGCACGCAATGGGCTCAAAGTACCGGTCACCAGGTTGTAGGTCATTTTCTCATCTTTACCAAAGTCAGGATTGACCGGTTGGGCGTGGAAAACCTGGGTTGGAATGGTGGCGCTGATGTTGATGGAGGTGCGCGCTTCTTCCGCAGCGAACGCCAGCGAAGAACCAAGTGCCAAGAGTGTCATCGGGACGGCGATTGCAAACTTATTGAGCATTATTGAGTACCTGTCTTTTCAAAGGATTGGGCCGAGAGCAGTCCTAACAAGCCAGCGTCATGTACGAGTTCATCACGAGGCTTAACTTTCGACGCCGGAACATGATCGACCAATCTCTTGGGAAAGTAAGTACGTAACTTCCGAAGAACATGTAGTAACAAGAGCATTCGAACAGAAGGAAAAAAGTCGTAAAAACAGCAATTACGCTGTTCGACTCTCAGACTGATACTACACACAGTTTTAACTAAAAAAGCACACAGACAAGAATGATTAAATATCTGTAAGAACGGCACTACTTATTATTTTTTAACAGCCATTGGTAAGAAATGAACTGTTATTAATTAGTCTAACTACTCTAAAGAAGCAACCGTCACAGCCCTCTTGCGCTTGCAGCGCCCTGCCTCAGTCTTCGACCGCTCGTCCTGGTGCCTTGCATTCCTCATAAGATATATCTTAAGTTGTATCTAAACACGACAGAGAAGACACAAAATGAGAGACCATCATTCCCATCGAGAGCACAACGACAGCCGCGACGGCTTCGAAAAACGCCCAGGTCCTGGCCGAGAACGCGGCGGCCGTGGCCCCCGTGTGTTTGCCCCCGGCGACCTGAAATTGCTGCTGTTGGCACTGATCGCCGAACAGCCCTGCCACGGCTATGACCTGATCCGCCAGATCGAAAGCATGTTCGACGGCGCCTACAGCCCCAGTCCCGGCGTGATCTACCCGACCCTGACTTTTCTTGAAGAAAGCGAAATGATTCTGGGCGACGCCGAGGGCGGCAAAAAACGCTACAGCATCACCGACGCCGGACGTTTGTCGTTGACCGAGCAAGCCATTGCACTGGATGGCGTGCGGATGCGCATCGAAGTCAGCAAACGCTCGCTGCGCGGGCATGACCGCCCGGCCGAGATCCACGAAGCCGTGCACAACTTGCGTCATGCCTTGCAGATGCACCACGGCCGCTGGAGCCCGGAAGAAATCCTGCGGGTACGCGACCTGCTCAATAACACCGCCAAAGCCATTGTCGACGGCCCTGCCGTTCCACCTGTCCGGGAGAAAGCCGAATGACTGAAGTGATCGTGCAATCCATCCACCGCGTCATGCATGAGATCAAACGCCGTCGTCTGGAGGTGTTGCGCGTGGTCGACCTGACGCCACGTATGCGCCGGATTACCCTGGGCGGGCCGGAACTGGCCGGTTTCGTCAGCCTCGGCACCGACGACCACGTCAAACTGTTGTTCCCGCAAAACGCGGCGGAACACGCGGCGCTGGAAACCCTGGTGCTCGGCGCGGGCAAAAACAACGGGCCGATGCCGCCGATGCGCGATTACACACCGCGTCGCTATGACCTTGACACCCTGGAACTGGATATCGATTTCGTGCTGCACGGCGACGGCCCTGCCTCGACCTGGGCCGAGCAGGCCAAACCCGGTCAGTTCCTGCACATCGGCGGGCCACGCGGCTCGATGATCGTGCCGGACATGTTCGACAGCTACCTGCTGATCGGTGACGAAACCGCCCTGCCCGCCATCGCCCGTCGCCTCGAAGGGCTGGCGGCCAATCGCAAAGCCTTGGTCGTGATTGAGGTGGAAAACGGCGCCGAGCAGCAAGTGCTGGAAAGCCTGGCGCAGGTCAATGTGATCTGGGTGCTACGCGAAGGCAGCAAGGACAATTTGCTGACGACGGTGAAGCAATTGCAGGTGCCCAAGAGCAATCTGTATGCGTGGGTGGCCACCGAAACGAAAGTTTCACGGCAGATTCGCCGGGTGCTGATCGATGAGCATGGGCTGGATGAACAACTGATCAAAGCCGTCGGCTACTGGCGCGCTGAAGGATCTGAAGAAGAGTGATATCCCTTGTAGGAGTGAGCCTGCTCGCGATAGCGGAGTGTCAGTCAATAAATTTGCAACTGTTCCACCGCCATCGCGAGCAGGCTCACTCCTACAGGTGCTTTAACTTCGTACGGCTTGCCAGCGGTCGAGGCCGATGACCACCAAGCCAATCCCCACAAACCCCACCAATATCCCTCCGGCATTGACCAGCACCTGTGGATAACCCAACACCGCCACATCAATGAACGGATACGCATACGCGCCGAGCAAATGCCCGCGCAGCAAGGCGTAGATGAAATACACCAGCGGATAAATCAGCCACACCGGCAGGTGCCACCAGCGCAAACTGCCCTTGGGCACGCACACACACCAATACCCCAGAAACAGCAGCGGCATCACGTCGTGCAACAACTCGTCAGCGATAAATTGCCAGCCTTCCGGGTGCCACAAGTGCCGCAGCAAAAGGCTGTAGGCCAGCCCGACCACAGCGATGCTCACGGCAATCCCGCTACTCACCCACGGCTGCAAAAACCAGCGGCGTGCAGCGGATTCGCGATCAGTCACGGCACAGGTCAGCACCGTCGCCACCAGGGTGTTGGTCAATATGGTGAAGTAGCTGAAGAAACTCACCAGCCCGCCCAGCAGGCTGGCGCCGATGCTCAATCGTGCGAAGAAGATCAGGTACAGCTGAATCGTCAATCCAGCCCAGCCCAGTACGGCCAGGCAGGTGATCAGGCGTCGCCGCCTCGCGCTGTCCATCTCAGAGCGGTCGCTTGGTGCGCATCAGTTTCACGTACAGGCGCTCGACCTTCTCCCGCGCCCAAGGGGTTTTACGCAGGAAGGTCAGGCTCGACTTGATGCTCGGATCGCTCTTGAAGCAACGGATGTCGATCCGCTCGGCCAGCCCCGACCACTCGTAGTGAGCGACCAGTGCATTGAGGATCTGTTCGAGGGTCACGCCATGCAGCGGATCGGGAGTCTGTTCGTTCATGCCGGGCCTTTGGGCAAAGTGGAATGCGTAAAGCCGCGCACCTTAGCCGAGGGGGTGATCGGGTGGAAGGCCTTCCTGCAAATGTAGGCCAACCCGGAAAGATCGCAGGCTGTGACCCGACTCACAATGCGCCCGTTTGCCGCACTGTTACCGAATCCGAAACGCTGCATGTCTGCAAAAGCCCTTTCTCAATTTGTTACAGATCATTATCCTGCCGCCCTTCCGCTGAAACGCTTCACTGCCTGCGACAATCTGAAGCGTTCGGCCTGCACCCGAAAAACATCAAAAAAAGACTTATTCATGGCTGATTTTTCCTTTTCCCGAGATAGCGCTATCTCCATTCTGCGCACCCTTGGCGGCTGCACCGCTCTTGGTTTTGCCACCTGCACCTTG
>Ga0157370_10003245_pt1 | contig 19171 bp, 18 predicted proteins | sample C35metaG_FD_113463 | JGI IMG/M metagenome (GOLD analysis project Ga0157370, IMG submission 113463) | Corn rhizosphere microbial communities from Kellogg Biological Station, Michigan, USA - C3-5 metaG | ecosystem: Host-associated > Plants > Roots > Rhizosphere > Soil | place: USA: Michigan...
ACTGTAGCTATCTAAAATAAATGTTTGGGCATTGAGGTTTTTAATAGACTTCAGTAGCCTGGCTAAATGAATTTCTTCGTTGAAAGTTAGTATGATGAAGCTGAAATTTTTGTTCATGTATTGGATTATTTCAACCGGTGATTGAAATATAACTTATATGGTTTTATAAGATTCGAGATACTGCCTTGCTAAAACATCGTCATTAAAATCCCGTCTGATGATTAGAGGAGCATTATTGCCGATTTGTTGCCTTTTTTTAGGGTTTTGATATGCTGAAATAATGTTGTTTTTTATCTCGTTAGTTTCAAGACTGGTCACCCAGCCAAGTTCATTATCTTTAACGTAATCCGCTAGGCCAACATGTTCGCTAATGAATATTGGTGTACCAACACTAAGACTTTCTACAACAACATTGGCAAAGTTTTCGTTGTAGGAAGTAAGCACCAATAAATCATGTGCAGCGATCAGGGTATACTTATCCTTGTTGCTTACCTGTCCAACCCAATCAATGCTGTTGCTTAATTTGAGCTTGCTGGCCAAAAGCTTTAGGTCTTGTAAGTATTGTTCTTCACCAGAACCCGCGATGGTTAATGTCCAGGGGATATCAACGGTTGCCAATGCATTAAACAAGAGTTCAAGTCCTTTCTTTTCTTCAATACGCGAAAGAAAAATAAGCTTAAAACAAGCCTCATCTTGATACTTGCTATCTGCTACCTGATGCGGATTCTCCACTTTCTGATACTTCGTATTTGTTACTTGCGATGGCAAACTCACCAAATTCGGAATCACCCTGATACTTTTCGGCTTTACAATTTTTAGAATATCAGCTTTCTCTTGCTTACTGGTAGCATGGATATGGCAGTATTTTAACAGGTTTTTGCCTAGCAACGTGTGGATCAGTTTTTTCGATATAGAATTGCGGTTACCAAGAGTGTAGGAGGTAAGCATTCCGCGGGGAGATAACACCACCGGAATCTTGTACCATTTTGCAATCAGGCAACTCAGTACCGAAACTAAATTCCACCAGGCATGAATATGTACGATTATTTTGTCATCCTGAGCCTGTCGAAGAGTCTTCCTTAATTCCCACAACAATCCCGGCGAAAAATGACTATGATCTTTAGTCCATCTTTTAAAATAGGTGATATGTACTCCTTCAACCAAAACCGGAACACCAGTTTTTACATCCAGCTCCTTTGTACCGTTCGCAGTAGTGGTAATTACCTTTACATTGATAGTCTTGTCGTCCTCAGCACTATACTTGTCATCCTTATTGCAACGAAGAATCTCTTTATTTAACTCTAAAACATTAGCTTTCTTCTCTAACCTGTTAGGCGCCAACTGCCTATCATTAAGGCTTGTTATAGCCTCAGCCAACTTCGCTACACTTTGTATGGGGCCACCATAAATATAGGCAGGTTTATAAGAAGCTGTAATGTGAATGATTTTCAATGATGAAGTGATACTAGTCAAATGTTGGTTTTAATACCTTGATGGTTCTAAGCAAATAAAAAAGCGTCCACATTATCACATATCCCCAAAAAATATTATTGAACATAAATTCGAAGTTATTTCCCCGCCAAAGCCCTTGAAAAATGCTATTAAACATTATTACACAGCCCAGTTCGTAACCTCCAAATATTTCTTCAGCCTTATCCGATAGATGCTGTACTAGCATGCCATAAAGCAACATAAAGAAGAAAACGCCAAGGATGCCAAAACTCAAATAAGCATCAACAACGGGCCGGGTTTTGGCAGAAACTGTCGACATCTGGTGTGCTACCCCCGCATCATAAACCCTTTGCATAGAAAGTGTTTCCATATTTGGTTTTCCTGACCAGAAAGCCCTCGGTATTAATCCTTCCAAAGAGTTTTCTACAATTTCCCAATCATAATAAGGATGATGATTAGGTACATAATCGACAAACTGGGTAAACATTTCAATTTCGCTCAAGCGCTTTGTCATAAAGCCCCAGTTGGTGTCCTCGATTTGTTCCTCGTTTTTCGAGTCCAGATTTTCAAATGCCTGGCTTTGTGCTTCTTCTGCACTCACTTCTCCGCTCCAGCTCTGCCTAACCGTATTGTTATAAGTTGGCAAGAAATAAAGCAAGACATAAGTCACGGGAATGGCCAGGTAAAGTATTGGCTTTTTATAGTATGGAAAAAATACGCAGGCGATTACAATAATATTGATAATAATGGGCTCTTTATAACCTGAAAGAGTGGCGTGTATAAAATTTATGATGAAAATGGTCGCGCCTATGCCCAGATATTTAATGTTTTTGGTGTTAAATCCTTTAACAAATAATACCGCTGCACACGATATACCTACTATGGTAAGGGGAATGGCAATTTGGCTAAGTCCTGGGAAACGTTGTGTTAGTGAGCCAATGCCAAATACAATGATGCTTAACCAGATAAGAAAATCGTCATCATCAAAGGTTTTAATACTCTTAATGCTGATAGTAGTCTTTTGAACCAGTAGTATTCCTGTTACCAGTGCAGCATGGGCCAATAAACTCATACGTTGGCAACTGGCAATCAAAGCTGTTTGTTCACTTTCTTTAAATTGTGCACCATAATTAACTTCTGTTAAATACCGGTAACCCAAATGATCCATAAAATAAAATACAGAGGTGACACACATAAAACCCGCAAAAATGAGTTGCAGAAGAAATATTGGGCGCATGATTTGTTTATGGATAGGTAAATCGGTTTTAATAATGGCAGCTGGGGATAGTATAGTGGTATAAAAGATAAAAAGCGAACCAACCCAGGCTACAAAATAAGATATAATTGGACTATTGACCAATATGTAAGAGACCAGCACCGGGAAGTATAAAGTTAGTATAAGTTTTGTAGGATTGTTATTTTGCATGCTTATTCTGGATGGTATCGATAATTGCTGCCACTTGTTTTTCGAATGACCAATCTTTAATAATTTGTTGTGAAGCTAACCCCATTTGTGCTAATTTATCTTTATTTCCAATTAGTACACTAAGTTTTTGATTAAGGTCAACTAAATCACCCGATTTAAATATTGCTCCATTAATCTCAGCTTTAACCAGATCTATAGCACAACCAACTTTATTCGAGACCAATACTGCTTTTCCGGCAGCCATAGCTTCGTTAACAGCAAGTCCCCACGTTTCACTAGGTCCTTGCGAAGGTAGACAGAATAAATCACACGCCTGGTAAACAACCGGCATTGCGGTTTGATTTTGAAAGTCCATAAAATGAACTCGTCTTTTTACCTTTTCCTGAGCGGAGTCTAAAGACCCGAGCTTCCCTTTTAGTAGCTTCTCTAACACCCCATTGCCAACAAAAAGTAAATGTGTATTTTTCATGTCAAGATCTATAAAAGCTTCCAACAAAAGTTCAGGATTTTTTTTAGGTTCAAACTTCCCAGCGAAAAGAATGAGAACATCTGCTTGGTTTAATTTGAATTGATTTCTAAGAGCCTGTACTTCATTGAGCTGTTTTTGCTCAAACCTTTCAATATCGATAGCATGCGGTGAAAAAATGAGCTGTTTTTCTTTTAGGCCGTAACGTTTAAAATAGTCTTTATTTGCGATTCCAACATAGAAGCAATAATCAACGTGCCGATAAATCCAAGTTAGAAACAGCCGCTTTACCCATGTTTTTAAGCCATTGTGTGCGTCTAGCAACGTAGAATCCCCTCTAAAGTAGACGGGAATTTTTCCTTTGTAATATCTCAGTATTTTTAAATGACTTTTATAGGCCCAGCCATAAGTCAATATCGCAGTAGGCTCAAATAAATTGATCTGCTGAATTGCATCTGGGGTATCTATTCCCTTAAAATGTTGACTTCCTGGATTTTTGGCAGTATTTTGCAAAAATTGGTAATCATAGCCTTTAAGTAAGGGAATATCCCATTCGATATTTTTTTTAAACCCGGGGTCAAATTTGCGCAGGGAATCTGCACCTGCAGTATAAAAAACTTTTAGACTAATTTCTTTGGCTAAAAGCTGAAAAACCGGTGCATAATATTGAATTGGATGCGAGCATACAATTGCCAAGCGTATTATTTTGTGCATTCTATGGCTACTGCTCCGGTAAATCTGTCCAGTTCTTCCACATCTAAAAAAAGTAAGTCGCTGCTGTCGTTGAAGTTACATCGCCTACAATTTTTAAAGCCGGCATTTTCCAGTTCTGTAATAAGGGATTTTTCATCCCACATCCACAAATGTTTAGAGTTGCCAAAAAAATCTTTCATCACATCGGCCACACTTTTGCTTCGATTTTCTTTGCCCAAAAGGGTTAATCTCATAAAATTTGATGCAGGATTTGGAACATAACTATACTCTGATTGATATCGTTCTATGGCAAACTTCAAATCTGGTACAACACACCTGAAAATGCCGTTCGGTTTCAATATTTTAAGGGTATTGGTCAGCGCTTTCTGGAAATCGTTATACGAAAGGTGCTCTAATACATGCGAACAATAAATTCCCTCGCAGCTATTGTCTTTTTCAGGCAGCCCTTTAATAATGTTGCCAAATTTCACGTTAGAGGGAAATGGCCGTGTATTTTTTTTGTAAAGCCACTTTAAAATCGGATTTCTTTCAAACTTTAAAGTTGGCGAAGCATCATAATTTTGCCAGCTTTTTGGGGCGCTAAAACCGCAACCATATTGTACGTATGATGACATATTTTTCTATTAGTAATATTTTATTATCGTAAAGCTAAAATATTAGGGCAGATTATTCGAATTACTGATCACTTGATTGAACAATGCAACTTGCTTTTCGGTTAAAGCACGCGAGGTATATTGCTCAAATTCTTGCCAGTTCGTTTCTGTTGGTTGGCGTAGTAAAATTTGAGCTAAATAATCAGAAAATACAGCTTTACATTCTGTTTCGTTTTGTCCCAAATAAATCGCTTTACCTGCGTTGCATTTTTTTAGAATGCTTAATGCGCTGCTATTGGGATGTAAAATAGCCAATAGCGGCTTGTTCGTTAAAATATAGGGATACAATTTTGAAGCGGTATAAGATGGATCATTTGAGCCTATAATTATCAAACCGTCAGATTGTTGTAGGTTTTTTATGCTTTGGTAGAAGCCAATTCTATCGGTAAACTCTATCACTTGCTCGTCAAGTCCAAAATTAGCTGCTAAAGGGGCAATCGTGGGTATACCTTCGCCATTAGTGGCATAACTTGTACCTATAAAATATAACCGTAAACGATTAAAAAGCTCGGGGTCTTGCGTTTTTGCTTTTTTAACAAGGTCGAACAGTATTTTTACTGCCGGTTGCACATCGAATCCGCCTCTGCCCACATAAACTAAATTGATGTGTTTGTTGTCTTTTGTATAAACTAAATCAAGCAGGGAATCGTTTTTTGCCGCAATCTTAAAATCAACATCAAACGTGCCAAAGGTAATCACCTGGCATGGACGATTTAACAAACGGGGATATCTGCCTTGTAAAGTATCAATATACTTCTGCGAAACACTAATAATCCCATCGACGCTGCGCATGGCGATAGGCTCTGTTATTTTATTTAAACGATAAGAAAACCAGTGTTTTGGAGGCCTTTCTGATTTTGGTTTGTCTTGGTAATAAGTAGAATGCCATGGATCTTGCATATCGATTACATAGGGAATTCCGAACTTTTTCTTCCAATAGCTACCCAAAATACAAATTGGAAATTGCGTGGTAGAAAAATAAATCAAATCGATTTTTTTTTTCGCCAAGATTGAATTTATTTGTTTTCTGTAGTGATTGATCGATCGCAACGCCAACCCACCCATGCCGAATTTTGCGGTATATTTTTTTTGAAATGCACTGATTTTATGGATAGTAATTTGGTTTGGTACTGTTTGCAAAAGCAATTCGTCTTTCACCAAATCAGAGAATTTTTCGTCAACGATAGCTACTTCTGCTTCCCAACCAAAATCCGCAAAATAGGGTAAACTCATTCTAACCCGTTGCATATCCGCGGCGTTAATTGGTGGGAAATGTGGCGAAATAATGAGTACTCTTCTCATTTTTTATTAAGTGTTTGCCCAACAAGTGTTAAAAAAAAATTCTTCTCAAAATCCCAATTTAATGTCGAAGATGCATAGCTAAGATTTTGTTGTTGATTATCGTTCAACAAATTTCTGTCGTCAAAATATCGCATGATGATTTCTTTTAACTCAACAATGGAATCATTGCGGTAGATAAAACCTGAATTTGGATATTCTTGGAGCAACTTGCTTTGAGCCGTAGTGTCGGTTGCAATAACCGCCAAACCTGATTGTATATATGTGAAAATTTTGTTGGTTAAACAAATATCTCGGTTAAAAGGATATTTCGATTCCGTAGCCAAACCGACGTCAAATTGTAAGGCAAACGAAAAAATCTCTTCGGCCATAATAGGTTGGTAAAAGAAAATGTTATTTCGGCTCCAGTTCACAATCGAAGTGGACAAACATAGCTGATTTTTGATTGTAGTATTATGATTACCCAATAGGTGAAGTTCAATCATTGGGTGATTTAATTCATTTAATGCCTGTACAATGTGCTCTAGACCACGACCTAGACCAATGGTTTGGGAAAACCAGAATAGCTTCAGTGTGGTTTGATTTTTATTCGGTTTTCCTGGTAAATTCGGCTTAGGAAACACATTCAGCAACGGGGTTGGTTTTAACTTCGGGTATAAATTTTGGTAAGCTTGATTAATGAGTGGACTCGCTGTAGTTAAATAATCTACCTGGTTTAGATATTTGTCCTCGATAAATGACTTCAACCTTACATCTAAGTTTTGCCTTTCGTTACTAATTTCGTTTCTATGGAAATCTTCGGCATCAAATCCGCATTTTGCTTGATTTTTTTTTGCGGCAATTATGGCAGCGGGCAAGGCGCCAAGGTTGTGTGCGATATATAAATCCGCTCTGTTTTTTTTTGCCTCATCAACCAGCGCGAAAGTACATCTACCAATTGCCAATTCCGCAATTTTATATTTTAAGGAAAATGAAGCAGCTAATCTCTTGGCCACCGAAAACAATATTCTAGAAGCCCAATAGGTGATTTTTTCTTTAACCGGATCGCCACCAACTCTTATTGTCTGCCACTTTTTGCTCGAAAGTAGGGATAAATCCAATTTCGAAGCCCAGTTGTTCCAATATTGATAAATCACGCATACCTCATAGCCTGCTTCGACTAGGGCATCTGCTTCTTTTACCAATCGTGGGTTAAGAGAAGGTTGTCCGGAACTGATGAGCACAATTTTCATATCAATTCAATCCACTTGGCCGATGAAATGATGGGATGGTTTTCTTTGATGAACAAAAAAACAGACTGAAAGAGTGCTCGGTCAACACTAAATTTAACTTTTATACTAATAATCAAACTATCGGGGATCAAGCGGGCAATAATTTTCTTAATCATTTCGGAATAAAGTTAAATATTCGTTGGTGATGATCGTGGTATCGTATTTTTTTTCGGCAGTTTCTCTGCAAATTTTGCGATTCAGAGATTTAATTTTCGGCAAAGTATTTAACATTTCCGTTTCATTTTCTACCACAAATCCGGTGATTCCCTCGTCAATTACCTCTTTAACTGCGCCACAACCAAAAGCAATGACTGGAGTACCGCAGGCCATGCTTTCTGCCATCACCATACCAAATGCTTCTCTCACGTCAATTGGAAACAATAGTGCTTTGGATTTTCCGAGATAATGATTTTTCTGTTCATCATTTACTGCACCAACATAAATGATCTGTTCACCATCAACAAAAGGCTCGATTTCATTTTTGAAATAAACAATTTCACTTTCTAAATTGGAGATATTTCCAGCAATAATCAACTTAATGTTCGCCGCCCTAGCAACGGCAATCGCGACATGGCATCCTTTTACCCGGTCCAATCGACTTAAAAACATTAATGGAGAATCTTCTGAAACTTCGGTTGTAAGGGTGTATTTAGAAAAATCGATGGCATTAAAAACCCTTGTCCAGTCACCAATGTTTTTCGCGGTGCTGATGCAATCGTAGCTTGGTGCTGTAAATTTTAGGTTTTTGTGCGGAAGTTTATTGATATAAAAGATGTTTTTGCTGTCTACCTGTCGACCATATGTCATTATTTTGTGAACAGGATTGTTGATAATTGGTAGTAAGTAAGCTAGACGACCAAAATTATGAATCAGATCGAAATTACCCGCTCTCTTTTTAAGAAAGCGCCAAGCAAATAATACTTCTTTAAACCGTTGCCATTTTGAACGTTTTAAATCGTTTATCCCAAAAGAGTAAGTTGTACCCTTAATTTTCGAATCTGGCCCCGCCAAGAGTGAAACCTCGTGTCCCAAGTTATGATAGGCATTAGCAAACATTTCAACAAGGCGTTCGTGACCGCCATAGAGGGGCGGTGGCACCGAGATACCTGGATCCATAATTAATAAAATTTTCATGAAAATATTGCTGCCAATTGCTGAAATATGGTTTTTAAGATGTCGCTATCTAATGTGAAGATGATCGGCAATTTTACGAAGCGAGTTGCCAATATTGTGTTCGTTCAAAGCTCTTTTTTGTCCGTTTATGCGTAAAAATTTTCTTTTGGCGAAATTATTTTTTAGCTCATCAATCTTTTCGAGCATCTCCTCTGCGTTGCTGTAAACTTCTATTTCCGTTCCCAAATCATATAGTAAATCCAAACCCTCGGTATATTCGGTCAAGTAACAGGCGCCTAGCATCGGTGCTTCAATGTCTCTTAATCTGGAATATGTATTGGGCTTTTTTAATGGATGGTTAAAGCTGGGATAACGGTTGACGCCCAAAGTAACCAAGCTTTGTTTGGAAATTCTAAGATAATCTTCGAATTGGACTTTTCCATAAAGTTTGCTTTTCAACGATTCTGACATAGGCGTAACAACAGTTCGTTGAGTCATTTTTTCAAGATATCCACTAATTCCATACCTGATAATAAAATTGATTTGGTTTCTTAAAATGCCATGATAATTTCGACTAGATTGTTTGTTACTTTGTTGGGGTGAATCTGCCGCCCAACCTGCACCATAAATTTTCAGCTCCTGCTGGTGTGCTGCCACTTCATTAAATAGCATTACTCGTTGGATATCTTTAGACCCGATAAATGATATTTCTTCGGTTTCGTTGGTTAGGATATTCCGGTGTTCTGCATCGACCCACATCGGCATCGGCAAATTTATAAAGCTGTATTTGCTGGCCCTATACATCTCAATGGCTTTAAATTCTGGTACCCAATTTAGGTCGAAGACGCTAAATTCTTTTGGGATCTTTTTAAACTCTCTAACATTGTCGCAAAAGAAATTTACGCAAGGTATTCCCATCGATTGAATTTGTTTAATTGCTTGCTCGTCGATCTGATGTGGATATAAGTAGCTTAGAAAAAAGGAAATGGATTTAATTTTATGTTGTTTTTTAATTTCTTCGAGCGTGATTTGCCACGTTTTCGACTTCCAATTCATCAGCTCTGTTTGATCTTGAAAATGAACTAAACCTTCTGCCCAATCTACTGGTGCTTCTAGCCAGTTAAAATTTGCTTCCCCAATTCCATTTTTGATATAATACTCCCAAAACGAATATGCTGGAATTGCATGCTGGCGTGAAGATTGTAGAAAAGATAAAAAAATGTTCATCGTTTTGAGTTGTAGAACAAAATGTCTAATTGAGAGAAAACTCTGCCTCTTCTGATCTCCTGCCCAAATGCTTTTAACTTAAAATGGTGTTGATTCATAAATATAATGACATCTTCAAATAGCGGTTGATTATCGTAATAGGAAATAAAACTAACTTCCATAATTACATATGTTGCATTTTCGAGGGCCTTAATCCCACCTTTTAGGGCTTCCAACTCATAACCTTGAATATCAAGTTTTATCAAATCTGGTTCGGGTATTTCTTTATCCTTAATTAAATCATCTAATCTTTTAACTTCAATTTCTTCTTCCGCAACCTTTGTAATTTGATACTCACTGTACATTACATCTGTAATCGGTAAAATACTCGAAGCATCAGAAAATGAAGTTAAGTTCATCGTCGTCGTTGTTTCCGAATTTCCGAGTGCAAATGGTTGCAAATTGACGTCCTTTAAATCCGCAGTTTGGGTTTTAAATTTTTCGATATGATTTTTCAATGGTTCAAAACAAAAAACTTTGCTTTCAGGAAATATGGCTTTCGCAAGAGTAGTCCAATCGCCAATATTGGCCCCAATGTCGTAAATCACGTCAATTTTCTGTTCAGATTGGATCAATTGCAATAGTTCCAATGAATCTATATGCCCAAGTTTTAAAAAATGTGCCGGCGAATTTTTTAAACTTCTGAGGCGTTTCTTATTGTTTAAATAATGACTGATCCGCGAAGCAAAACTTGAAATAAAATTGATCATAGAAATAGATTTTTATCTACAAATGTAAATTCTGTGATTATACCACTTTGCAAATCACATTGAATTGAAAGCAGCGGCAGATATTTTTAGTGATTGTAGCATCATTTTTTATTGGCAAAACAAAGTCTCACCCTTTTCACAAATTTCCATCCGAATAGCTTTTGGAAAAGCTGTGTTTTGGGGGTGTTAGGAAATTTTAGGTCCGGTTTTGTCAATTGCTTAATTTTTTTTTCCGCCTGTAAGGTTAAATCTCTAAATCTTGGATAACATTCGTAAATAAAAGATTGCCAGACGTTTGTGGCGCTTAGCCTTGTTTTTTGAGTATCACTTTTTTCAACGAGGTAGGCGGTGCTTAATCTAATCGACTCGAATGCCGATTCGATCGCTTTTCTATTGTTTGTCGCAGATAAACTATTTGGATCACCAGATCTGTAGTAGATCGTACTTTCGGTGGAGAATCTAACCATATCGGCTTCCAACAGTACTCTTGTGTAAAACTCAAGATCGTTAATCAGGCTTAAATTTTCGTTCCATAAACCAACTTTGTTGATAATAGTTCTAGGAACTAGAAATAGGGCACATTGCATCATCGATTTGCCTTTATACCAACTCAATGTTAACCAGTCTACAGGCAGCATATCTTTCCAGCATTCTTCAATATTTAACTTAAAAGTAGAAAGATCATCATTATAAAATCTTCCCCATTTTGCAGAAACGACAGTATTCGGGTGAACTAACGCTATTTTGACTTGTTCTTCCAAAATGTTAGTAGAAAGCAGGTCATCGGAGTCAAAAAATTTAATATAGTCGCCTTTTGATTGCCGATAGCCATAATTATTGGCCGCGCACTGACCTTTATTTTCTTGCGAAAATACCTTTATCCTTCCTGATTCGAAGGTTTTGGCGATGGATAAACTTTGATCAACGCTCCCGTCGTTTACAATAATCAATTCCCAATTTGTGTAGTTTTGGTTAATTACGCTGTTGATTGCCTCCGAAAGATATTTTTCTGAATTGTAAACCGGCATAATTACTGAAACCAACGGACTATTACTCATTTCGTAACTTTCGCTTAAAAAGACGGATCATTTTTTCTCGCACCCAATATCCAAAATACATATCAATCGACGTCATAAATCTAAAAAGTTTGCTTCCTTGTACTTCAAGTTTCGGGTTGGTAATTTTAGCAAGAGTTAATGCTTTTTTTACGTACGCCCAATCATTCACTGCAGCCAAAATCGTAGCAGAATCGAGCAGTGCTTGTGCTAATTGTTTTGGATATTTGTTGCCGCTATATTCGGCATTTTTTTTCAAAACATAATAGCTTGCTCTGGCACATTTCAGTTTGTTGGAGGCGGACATACTTCGCTCGTATTGATAATTGATACAGGTAATCTCTGGTAGGTAATCGAACTTCAAACCTTGCGTGGCCAATCTCAAATGAAAAGCTTTGTCTTCGTTATAAAGAACTTTTTTATCGATGTCGAAGCCGCCCGAGCTTAAAAAAGCAGATTTTTGATAAACACCGAAATTCACGATTTTGTGCTCGATCGCATAGCTCAAACTGTCTTTGTGCATTGCTTCGACATTGTAGTTAGCTTCGCTTAATACAAGATTGGTTTTAAAATTGACGTATCGAAAATTCAGAAGCAAAACTTTGTATTGATTGTCATTTTTTTCAATCCACTGATGTATTTCTTTCGTGAAATTGGGAAGAAGGTCGTCGTCCGCATCGTGAAAGTGCAGCCAATCAGATTTTGCATAAGTGGCTAACTCGTTTTTTCCAAAAGAACAGCCTTCGTTGGTACTTCCGTTGATTACCGTAGCGCCGTAACTTTCGGCAACCTCTTTCGTATTGTCGTCGCTACAATCATCGTAAACAAGGATTTCATCAAATGGGATTTCCTGGTTTTTTGCAGAAGTTAAAATCCTTGGCAAATGCTGTGCGGCATTGTAGGCTGGAATACATAAAGCAAGTGTGGTTTTCAAAGTCAGCGGCTTATTTTTTGCTTTATTCTTTCCAACACATGTTTGATAATTATCTTTAGCGGAAAAGTTCCCAAAATTTCTGGCGTTGTGCTTTTGTTATAAACAGGTTTGAAAAGTTGGTCCAAATAAATGTTACTTGGCAATACTTTAAATGTTTTTAAGATTTGTCGGTATAATGAAAAATTTTGTTCCGCCAATACATCTGCATCAAGCGTTGTACGCATGGTTTTAAAGCCCTCGTTTATCATATTTTGATAGGCTTGTTGGTCTAAGTTTGAAATGAGAGCTAGGCAATTTGCTAATTCTTTAGGATTAGTTGCCTTATATTTGAAACCATTAACTCCGTGCTTAATCAAGGATGATGATCCTGCACCATCAGCACACACAACTGGAGTACCGACACTTAAATATTCCAAAAGTGTAAAATTGAACATATCCCAAGTTGAAGGAACAACTGCGAATTTTGCTTTGGCTTGTTCTGCCTTAATCTCTTGATTTGGCAAGGCGATTTGAGGTGCAATTGTTTTTCCCCACACTGTAGGATATTTCTTTTTGAGATATGTTGAGGTACTTGATTCAGGAGAATAGGCTGTATCTCGTCCATACCATTTAATCAAAATAGAAGGATCGGACAACAATTCAACGGCTTCACACAGTTGTTCAGGGCCCTTCCATTGTTGAATGCGGGCACAAACAATCCCAAAATTTTCTTTTGTTACTTCCCGCGGATTTAATGGTTCCTCGTAAATAGGTAGTACAACCGTAATTTGTTTGTTGGGGAAAATATTCTGCCAAAACTCGCAGTTTTGTTCGCTATGCGTAACCAATTGATCGCAACGATTGAGCAAAAGCAATTCTGTTTTCCTATTGATGTCCCCATTAAATTTGTCGTTTAGCTGGGGTTCATATCGCTCTATTTGTCCGTAACTTCCATGTAATCTGGTTATTATCGGCTTGCTGTGATGGATTGTCCAAGGCACATACCCTAAGGCAAAATCAGTACATTCAATGATGTCATATCCTTCGCCAGCGTTACTCTGTTCCCACATTGCCCAAGCCGCTGCCAAATTTCGTTGGTAATCTGGTGTCAGCCTCAGATGAGAAAACTGTTGCAGATACTTGGCAAAAAGATGTGGCTTCAAATCTTCGGTTTTGATGTTTTTATCTTTAAAACCTGAGCTGCCCTGAAAATAACCACTGCCTATCAATACTTTTACTTCTTCACATTGAGCTGCGATTTTTTTGACATAATGGATATAATATGTTGAAATACCACCTCCTGAGTGCGGATAATATTCTGGAAGTATAAATAAAATTTTCATTTAGCTTGTCTTAACTGATCTAAAAACGATTGGTGAAGCACTGCTCGGCTACGGCTATTTCTTAAAAAATACCTGTATTTTTCAACTACCTCGATGTGGTTTATTTCTTCCCAATTTGCTATTATTTTCAAAGTAGAAAAGAAAATAGTAATTGGACTTATTTTCGTAAAAAGGGATTTAATTTCATCTGGATAACAGGTTGGAGCCTCTCCGATTGGCAAACAACCAGCATAGGCACATTCGTGAAATTTCAAGAACTCAATACTGCATCTGGAACCACATAATAACATAAATTTATAACCAGAAAGATAAGAGATAAACTTTTCGGCAACAAATTTATGAACTGGGGGCAAATCCCGTATTTCCCGATATCCTGGATGTTTTAAAACGGTAAAGAAAATTCTCGATAAGCTACGTCGGCTTTTTAACCAGAGTTTGGAACGATAAGGGTAAATAATTTGATTAATCGAACCCGATATGATCACTTTGCCTTTCCTTTGAAGTAAATTATCTAATGGTTTTTCTTTTGCTTCATCGTAAACATAAGGAATGTAAATGATGGGCTTGTTAGTTAATGTTGCGAATTCTGCAGTTAGTTCCTTTGGTTCGTAAACAGTCAACAACCTGATGTTTTTGTGTTTTAAGATGCTGATGATCCACTGATAATAAAAACTATTTTGATGCTCAAAATAAGGATCAACAATTTTGACAATAAAAGTAATCTCTGGATTTTCTGTTATACTTGAAGTTAAGTAATCACACTCACTTTTGTCAATCCTGTTATCGATCACATAAATTTCGTCGTAAGAAAATTTCTTTAAACTACTCAAACGTACAACATTCCAGCACATAGATTTCGCATAACCAGGGCCTGCATCATTGCAGATCAATTTCGAATAGTCAAGTTTGTCTGAGACGATATAGTTAATCCGATCCATTAAAGGTTTGAAGCATCAAATGTTTTAAAAAAAATAGATTGATTCGTTGAAATGGTCTCCTCAAGAAGGCTAAAGAACAAAATTGATAAGCCAGTTTCAAACTGTACCTTAATCGCAACAACGAAATTGCGAATTGGTTCAAATCATCAATTTCCCTTTCACGGAGCGTTTTTTGATCGGTTTCTATTTGAGCCGGTAGAGAAGCCGACCATTTTTTTGTCACTTTTAGTTGACTTTCAATCCAGGCAACGGTATTTCCGCCGCTGCTTGCATGCTCAATTAGGATATCATAGACCACAACAACTTTTCCCAATTGCGCCATTGCTAAGCTAAAATCAATATCATAGCCGTGAAAGCCCGTTAACGTCAATTCGTCAAAATGATATTTTTGCCAAAAAAAAATTTTTGTGCCCAGCAGCATGCCATCTAAAATGGCGACTTCGCTATGCGTTTCATACTTTGGGTTATGGTAATAATGAATGGGCTCTTCACCTAAAACCGCTTGTAACTGATTGATGCGATTGGTATGCTGAACGCTGGAATACACCCCAGATGGGAAAGCGGTTTTTACAGTATTTCCAAGGATGCCAATTAATGAAATATTTGCATTTTTTTCGAAATGGTTAATAAAATTAACATCCCAGTTTTGTGTTTTAAAGATGATATCTTCATGCACAAAACAAAGGTATTCAAATTTGCTCTTTGAGGCTCCAAAATTGTAGGCACTGCAAATGCTGTATTTGTGCTCGATGTTTTCAACAACAATTAGTTCGTAAGGGTGAAACGTAGTTTCGACAAGGCTTTGTTGCAACAAAGCTAATTTTTTCGGATTGATTGAGCAGGTCACGATTGAAATCATGAAACCAAATGATACCTAACGTTCATCAAAACCATTAATTTTAGATAGATATTTTTGCTCATCCACAGTGCCGAAAAATTTGTAGAGCTTTTGAACGTAAATCACTTCCCGAGGATAAAACCATGATTGGATATATTTAAAAAATGGAATATTTTTTTCAAACTGGTGCAACTTGGCGATTAAGGTATTATCGGCTTTCCATTTTTCTACGAATGAGCTGTTCTGGGTTTTGGCATCGGGTTGTATTCTTACAATACCCAAGGGAAACTTAACGTGTTTCAACTTTCTTTTAGGAACGAGTCTGAACCATAATTCCGAATCGACCGCGCAATGAAGTTGTTCTAAAATCGGCTCGTGTATTTCTGCCTTCCAAAAACACGAATGTTGCATCAATATTCCTCCCGAAAACAAATATTTAGCAATCACATAGCTGGCTTTTTCGTAAAAGATTTTCCTTTTTTCCTCATCTAGTACTAAGCAATCACCGTAGAGGAAATCCGGTTTTCCGTTGGAATAGGCTTTTGCCAATTTAAAAAATGCATCTTCCATGTAAAAATCGTCGCTGTTTATCCATCCGTACAATTCGCCGGAGGCAAGACTGAACCCTTTATTAATCGCATGCCCTTGGCCTCTATCTTTTACGGATTCCGAAAAACTTAACCAAGAAGAATATTTTGCGATAATTTCTTTGGTTTCATCCGTACTTCCTCCATCAATAAGGATATATTCTAAGTTTGGATAGTTCTGTAGTAATACTGCTCTAATTGTTTCTTCGATATATTTCCCTTGGTTGAAGCTAGGTGTAACAATGGTGATTTTTGGCCATTTGATATTTTTATTATAGCGAGAGGGAGGAGTTTGAACATTCCACGGCCATCCTGTTTTTGTTGTTTTGGGTAAATCTGTCAATAGTCCATCAGCTGAAATGTTTACTGTCGCCAAGGGATAATTAACGCCTTGGCCGGTAAAATTTTTTCTGTAGACTTTTAAATCGGGAAGAAGCTCTTTTAAGGTCAACTTTTTGATCTATTATTTGGTATTAAATATATTTTTTGCCCAATTCGTTATTCTGAAAATTTTCGAATTTCTATAGGGAAGGGTCATGTGATTGCGAAGGATTTGTTCTCCGTCAAAAAAGCTGATATCGAGTTGATCTATTTTAGCATCAGATGCAATACATATATTAAATACAGGATTTTTTAAGGTAATATGATTTTCTAATGCAGCTGCATTTCCTTCGTGATAAGAAAATTTGGCTTTAAGTTTATCTTGTGGTACAATCATCGATCCCATTACAGTTTTTTGATGAAAGAAACTTGTGTTTTTAAAATACTTTTGCATCAAGTGTTTAAACTCATCATTTGTTAATTCTTTCACATGAAAATGGTTATCATCCCAAATTCCCTTTTCTGGCGAAGAAATCAGCAACAACCCCTCTGGTTTTAATACTCTTTTAAGCTCCAGGCACATGCCTTCATGATTTTCTAAGTGCTCAATTGTTTCAAAACTGATGGCAATGTCTATCGTGTCGTCGTTGAGTGGAATTTGATCAGCGCTACCCTGTAGATAATTTAGATTGTTTTTTAAATATTTTTTTTTCGCATGATTTATCGCATCGTGGTCAATATCAACACCGTAAACCGTTTTTGCATTTTTTGCCAATATGTTAGAACCGTACCCCTCACCGCTGGCAATATCAAGCACTATTTTATCAGTTACTAGCGTACTAGCAAAACTGTATCTATGCAAATGTTCGATTAAATTTGCATCTTCCATTGTGGGAATTACCCTTTCACCTGTCCATTTGAGATTGTCCATGTTTTTCTAATATTCGCATTAATCGGCAATAATTTTTTAAATTGTTTTGTACAATTCTTTCCTGATAAATTCTTGAATAACTGATATGGGATTGAGCGACTTCTGATAATAATCTCTACAGGCATCTTTTTTTATACCCATTAAACTTCGGTTTTTGATGTGAAAAGATAAATTTTCTCTACTCGATACAATTGTACCAATCTTGAAATTTTCAGCTATTTCTCTATACATTTGGCAGTCGTACATCAAAGAAGGTAACCCCGCCGCCATATAACTGGAGAATTTTCCCGATGAAAGGCCTATATCTCGAATGTTATTGCCCGTAAAAATCCCACCGTCAGGCTCGTACAGTACTATGCCGTAATCGAACATTGCTAAAAAAGATAGGTATTCATTGTAATCATCAAACACCTCATCGTGTAGAATCAGGTTTGGATTTGCGATGCTCAATTGTAATAGCTTTTGGTGAACAGGATTGGATGATTCGAATTTAGTACGGTTGTGCACAAATATCACTGTTCGCTCTGGTAATCCCCGTTCAACCGCACTGATCACATGTTCGATACCTGACCACTCAGCTATGCTTCCTGAATGAATATAAATAATGTCATCTTCTTTTAATGCGTAAGTTGATCTATGCTGTTGATTAAGACTTTCCGTTAAAATAGGAGCTACCGGAATGAAATACCATTTGTCGAAACCAACATCAATCTTATTTTCATTAATCAAATTTTTTCTCCGCAGTTTATCTTGAATTACTATAGAAGAAACATATCGACTATAAAAAATTTCTTTTTTTTTGAAGTTCGAATAAATGGGATTGTTTTTTACTTCTTCATTAAAAAAAATTTCAAAAGAGAAATAATGGATATTTATTTTTTTATACAACTTTTTGATTCTGCCAGCCAATACCAAGCCAATTGGATCGACGGCAATCAAATGAACAATAGCATTTGATTTCAACTGCTTGATCATCCGTCTGTAAAGCTGTAAATAATTGACAAAATTATCGGGTCTTTTCGGAAACAAAATACCTTTAGGCGCATCGAAATATTGGATATGCTTGAGGTGATTTGGCACATTGGCTAGATTTTTATCATTAAAAAGCGCAACGTCATTACCCTGGGTGCCTAGTTGCTCGATTAGCGCGCATAGGGTAGGATTGGTAAATGTATCGTTGCTAACTGTTATTAAACCAATTGTCACTTTCGTAGAAAATTTGTTAAGTGTTTGATATATGATTTTTTACTTCCCGAAGTAAAATGATAACCGTCTGCGGTTTCCAAGGGACCTGCAGTGTATTTAGGGATCGAATTTATGCCTTTTAAATATTTGTGAACGGCAAATCTGGTTACCGACGACCTGCTTGCAGTATAGAGTTGTTGATCAGTTGGTAGTTCCATCAAATATACTTTAACGCCATTGTTTTTAAAATAATTGATTAATGCGCTGGCTTTTTTTACGTTTTCTTCAACATTTGTTGTATCGATTGCTACTTTTTCTGCTTGTATATTTTGCGTTAAGTTTTCCGAAAAATGGCCCTTTACTTTTGCGGCATCGCTGCTAGTTGGCCTAATGTGGATTAGTGCAGCAAGCACATTAACAGGCTGATTTGATTCGAGTAAAGATGGCAAGACGATTGTGGCTTTGTTGAAGTTAGGATTGGTCGCCGCGTCTACTAAATCTTCATAAACAGGCCTCTCCAACCAATTGGTTTCTACAATCAATATTTTTGGAAGTTTTTTGGAACGTTTGATCAATTCTAATCCAGTTAAACTTGAACCGCCAATGAAATTGAGTGTTAATGCTTTTAAATTAGGTTCTTCTAATTTTATTCCTTCGCTCATTGAAGTTCCAACGATGATTAGATCGTAA
>Ga0157370_10003247_pt1 | contig 19165 bp, 19 predicted proteins | sample C35metaG_FD_113463 | JGI IMG/M metagenome (GOLD analysis project Ga0157370, IMG submission 113463) | Corn rhizosphere microbial communities from Kellogg Biological Station, Michigan, USA - C3-5 metaG | ecosystem: Host-associated > Plants > Roots > Rhizosphere > Soil | place: USA: Michigan...
CCTCGACGGACGCGCGGTTCATCAATCGGAAATCACCGACGTTGGCGGGTATTTCCACGTGGGAAACGTGATTGTGGATCTTGTAGAACAGGTTTGCGGTGCCGCGTTTAGCCACGGAGTCCCCGCTGCGATCGATGCGCCGCGCCAGCACCACGTCGGCGCCGAGGCGCCACTTTTCGATCATCCTGATGATCAGTTCGGGCGGGTCCTGAAGGTCGGCGTCCATCGGAATCACCGCGTCGCCCGTGGCCGCGTCCAGGCCCGCGGTCAGGGCCGCTTCCTTGCCGAAATTGCGCGACAGTTCGAGGATCTTGATGCGCGGGTCGGATCGCGCCGCCGCGAGCAGCCGCGCCAGCGTGTCGTCCTTGCTGCCATCGTCGATGCATACGATTTCGAACGCCACTGTGTCGACGCTTGCAAGCGTCGCACCGATGGCTTTGAAAAATGCGTCGACCCCGGCTCCCTCGTTGTAGAAAGGAACGACGAGCGACACGACCGTGCTTGCTTGCATATCCGGTACTCGTTGCGGTGGCCCGGGGGTGGCGTCCCCGCAGCGCAGCCAGATGTTAGCGTACTGCCTCGGCGTCGGACCGGAGCTGTTGGAAGGGCGCAGGTGGAGAGTGCCGTCGTGCCAAGCTGAGCATACCTTTCCCGTGGATGTCACGCGGGTAGAGCTCAAGGATCTCTCAACTCGGGCAACTCAAGCGAGGTCTCTCTTGAAAGCCTGAGCGATGCTCAAGCCGGCGCGGTGCCAGGATGGTTGGCCTGCGTACCGGCCACTGATTCTGTCGGCAATGTGGGGCGTTCGAGCCGTGGAACTCCTATGCCACATACTTCTCCGGAATGCCGTGCCGGATTGCCACGGAGTGAGAGGCAGTGGGTGCGGCAGGTATTTCAACGCTTGCCTGCCGCACTCGCGCGGCTTACCGTCAACGTTTCCGGCCACCTCCAAGGAACCCCCATGAAACCTCTGATAGCCGCGCTGCTTCTTGCCCTGGCGGCGTCCCCTGCGTTGGCGGGCGATGTCGTCGACACCAGTTTCGTCAAGGCCCAGGGTTCGCATGCGTTCAATGTGCGCGACATGGTGATGATGGATCGGGTCAGCGATCCGCGGCTGTCGCCGGACGGGCGCTACGCGGCATTCAGCGTGCGCAGCACGGATTACGCGGCGAACAAGGGGGTCAACGCGATCTACGTGCTGGATCTGGCGAGCAAGAATGCCAGGCCGGTGAAGGTGGTGGACAAGGGCTCGTCGGCGCGCTGGTCGGCGGATGGGCACAGCCTGTATTTCACCGCGTCGGCGAAGGATGTGTCGCAGTTGTGGCGGATCGACCTGGGTGGCAAGGATCGCTTGAACTTGGCCAGTCATGTGGCGGCGGTGCAGGTGAGTCACGGGCCGCTCGACATCAACGGCTACAAGCTGTCGCCTGACGGCAAGCAGGTGCTGCTGTCCTATGAAGTGTTCACCGACTGCGCCAGCCTGGCCTGCACCGAACAGCGCATCGAGGCGCGCAAGCAGGACAAGGCCAGCGGCACGCTGTACAGGAAATTGTTCGTGCGGCACTGGGACACCTGGGCGAATGGCCGGCGCAATCAGCTGTTCGTGGGCACGTTCGGCGCCGATGGCCAACTGCCGGCCGAGCCGACCCTGCTGAGCCGCGGCATCGACGGCGACGTGCCGAGCAAGCCGTTCGGCGACGACAGCGAGTTTGCGTTCGCGCCGGATGGCAAGAGCGTCTATTTCGACGTGCGCATCGCCGGCACCAGCGAGCCGTGGTCGACCAATTTCGACATCTATCGCGTGCCGGCGGACGGTTCGGCCGCGCCCACCAACCTCACCGCGGCGAACAAGGCTTGGGACGCGTATCCGGTGCCGTCGCCGGACGGCAGGACGCTGTACTACCTGGCGATGAAGACGCCGGGTTTCGAGGCGGACCGCTTCGCCATCATGGCGCTGGATCTGGCGACCGGCGCGAAGCATGAGGTGGATCCGAAGTGGGATCGCTCGCCCGGTGGCCTGGCGATTTCCGCCGACGGCAAGACGCTGTATGCCAGCGCCGACGACGAGGGCCAGCACCCGCTGTTCGCGATCGACCCGGCCAACGGCCAGGTACGCAGCCTGTCCGGCGCCGGCACCGTGAACGAATTTTCGCTGGCGGCCGGCAAGGTCCTGCTGTCACGCGACGACCTGAAACGGCCGGCCGACCTGTATCTAGCCAAGGCCGATGGCGCTGGCTTGAAACAGGTCACCCACTTCAACGCCGAGGATCTGAAGGAGGCCAGGGTCGGTGACTTCCAGTTCTTCAACTTCCCGGGCTGGAACAACGAGACCGTGCAGGGCTACGTGGTCAAGCCGGTCGACTACCAGAAAGGCAAGACCTACCCGGTCGCCTTCATCATCCACGGTGGCCCGCAGGGGGCGATGACCAATGGCTGGAGCTATCGCTGGAACCCGCAGACCTACGCCGGCCAGGGCTTTGCCGTGGTGACCATCAATTTCCATGGCTCCACCGGCTACGGCCAGAAGTTCACCGACGCGATTTCCGGCGACTGGGGCGGCAAGCCGCTGGAGGACCTGAAGCTGGGCTGGAAGGCGGCGCTCGACAAGTACAAGTTCCTCGACGGCGACCGCGCCTGCGCCCTGGGTGCCAGCTACGGCGGTTACATGGTGTACTGGATGGCGGGCGTGTGGAACCAGCCGTGGAAGTGCCTGGTCGACCATGACGGCGTGTTCGATGCGCGCATGATGTATTACGCCACCGAGGAGCTGTGGTTCGAGGAAAAGGAAAACGGCGGCCCGCAATATGAGGTGCCGCAGAACTACGAGAAGTTCAACCCGATCGACCACGTCAAGGACTGGCGCGTGCCGATGCTGGTGGTGCATAGCGACGACGATTTCCGCATCCCGATCACCCAGGGCCTGGGCGCGTTCACCGCGTTGCAGCGCCGCGGCATCCCCAGCGAATTCCTGACCTTCCCCGACGAGAATCACTGGGTGCTGAAGCCGCACAACAGCGTGCAGTGGCACGACGCGGTGAATGCGTGGTTGAAGAAATGGACGGCACCGGAAACGGCGTCGCCTGCATCGAGGTAAGTCGTCGCCAAAGCCCCTCTCCTTGCGGCGACCGCGAGAAGAAGGGAATGCAAAAGCCGCTCTCCCGTTGGGAGAGCGGTGGGGGTGGTGGTGCGGGGCAGGACGTGGCTTCAGGCTCCGGGCGCACCCTCATCCGCCCCCGGATCAAGTCCGGGGCAGGCTCATCGGGCACCTTCTCACCCGCAAGGGGACTCCCTTTGGTCGCCGCAGGGAGAAGGATTTTGCGTGAGCGGCCCGCTTCGTCTGGGCCAAGCAGCATCACGAGGAAAGCCCCTCCCCCTTTGGGAGAGGGGTTGGGGTGAGGGTGCGGGCGGAGCGCGGTACTTCACTTCAGGGTATGTGGTGGGCGGGCTTCGTTCCATTCCCCGTCAATCCCGAGCAACAGCTTCCGCACCGGCGCCGGCAGACCGAGTACATCGAGTTCGCCGATGCTGCACCAGCGCAACTGCGGATCGTCGGCGACGCCGGGGCGAACGGTCACGCGGTCGAACAGCAGCGGTTCGATCGTCAGGCGGTAGTGGCTGAATACGTGGGTGAACGCCGCGAGGGCTTGCGCGTCGTCGATGCGGGCGTGCTGTTGGGCGCGACGCCAGGCGCTTGCCGGGTCGACCGCTTCGGGCAGGCTCCACAATCCCGACCACACGCCCTGCGCGCCACGCCGTTCCAGCAGGACGCGCTGCTGCCCATCGCGCAACACCAGCATCACGGTGGCGCGCGTGGGGATCGATCTGGCCGCCTTGCGCGAGGGCAACTGCGCGGTGAGCCCGTCGCGATGGGCGACGCAGTCGGCGGCGAGCGGGCAGGTCTCGCAGTGGGGGCGTGAGCGCACGCAGACGGTGGCGCCCAGATCCATGATCGCCTGGGTGTAGTCCGCCACGCGCTGCTTCGGCGTATGCGCTTCGGCGTGTCGCCACAGTTGCTTCTCGATCGCGCTCGCGGCGGGATCGCCGTGGATGCCCTGATAACGGGCCAGCACCCGCTTGACGTTGCCGTCGAGGATGGGGAATCGCAGGCCGTGCGCCTGGGCCAGGATGGCGCCGGCGGTGGAGCGGCCGATGCCGGGCAGCGCATTCAACGCGATGAAGTCGCGCGGCAGTTCGCCGCCATGTTGCGCCACGCAGATCCGCGCGGCCTGGTGCAGGAAGCGTGCGCGGCGGTAGTAGCCCAGTCCCGACCACAGCGCCAGCACGGTGTCCTCGTCGGCCGCGGCGAGATCGCGCAAGGTCGGCAGCGCGGCCACGAAGCGCTCGAAGTAGCCGACCACGGTGGCGACCTGGGTTTGCTGCAGCATCACCTCGGACAGCCATACGCCGTAGGCGTCGCGCTCGCCCGGCGCGGTTTCGCGCTGCCACGGCAGGTCTTTGCGGCCATGCCGGTCGAACCAGCGCAGCAGCCGGCTGGACAGGCTGGCGGTCATGGATGCTTGCTCATGTTGCGCCAGGTTATTTGTCCGGAGCGGGACTGGCCGGCGCAGCGCTGGTGCCCGCCGCCGGCGGCACGTCGTTGCCGGCCTGCACGGTGAGCCCCTCGATGTGCACGTTGCCCGCGTCGATGCTGTCGAACTCGGCGTGGCCGCTGCCCGGCGGTACCGTCAGCTGCGGGGTTTGCGGGTTGCCCAGCTGACTCCACCAGTGGGCGAGCGCCAGCGGCGGCAGGCGCAGGTCGGCGTGGTTGCCGGGGCCGTCGAGCTTCAGTGCCAGCAGCAACGGGTTGTCCTGGTTGGCCGGGCTCAGCACCAGCGAGATGTCGTACTGGCCGCCGTCGGCATGGTCGAGCTTGCCGGCGAGGCTGGCGGTCGCGTCCGCGGCACCGTGCCAGTGCGCGCGACCATTGAGTATCAGGGTCACCTTGCCGGCTTGCGCCAGGTGCAGGCTGATGCTGTCCAGTTGCAGGGTGTTGCCTTCGATGCGCGGTGTCGCGGACAGTCGCAACTGCCAGGGATTGCCGGCCGTGGTGGCGGTCACGCTGAGTGGAAACGGCTGGCCGGAAACCAGGCGGCCGGCACGCAGCGAGAGGTTGTCCAGCAGTACTTCGTTGCCGCGCACCACGCTGCCATGGCTGATGTCGATGCCGGTGTCGATGCGCGGGATATTGGGCGGCGCGTTTTCCGCCTGTGCCGGCAGCGCGGCCATCCAGTCCTGCAACGCATCCAGGTCGACCCGTGGCGAATCGATCTGCAGTTGCGAGATCACCGTGGGACCGCCGAACAAGGTGTGCCACGGCAGCGCGAGGCGACCACGCGCGGCCAGCAGGATCGGTGCACCGGCGCCCTCGGCGCTGAGCGTGATGCCCTGCAGGTCCAGCGCCGGCCGCGGGAACAGGCTCGGGCTGGCAGGGCTGGCCAGGCGCAGATCCAGGCCGGCGGCGCGGGCCTGGGTCTGCAGCATGGCGGTGAAGCGATCGGGCTGCAGCAGCAGGTAGACGGCGACCAGCAAGGTGAGCGCCACGGCGGCGGCGAGGCCGCCCAGCACCAGCGCGATCAGCCGCAGTCGATGCGACTCTGGCTGTATCCGCTGGCCGGTTTCAGCCATGCCCGACGCTTTCCGGCAGCAGCCCATCGACGAAAGCGCCGGCCTCGAACACGCGCAGGTCGGTCGCGGTTTCGCCCAATCCGACGAAGCGGATCGGCAGGCCGAACTCGCGCGCGAGCGCAAACACCACGCCGCCCTTGGCGGTGCCGTCGAGCTTGGTCACCACCAGGCCGGTGACGCCGACGATCTGGCGGAACTGGCGCACCTGGCTGATCGCGTTCTGGCCGGTGGTGCCGTCGATCACCATCAGCACTTCGTGCGGGGCGTCAGGGTCGAGCTTCTTCAGCACGCGGGCGATCTTGCCCAGCTCGTCCATCAGGCCGCCCTGGGTATGCAGCCGGCCGGCGGTGTCGGCGATCAGCACGTCGATGCCGCGCGAGCGCGCTGCCTGCAGGGCGTCGAAGATCACGCTGGCGGCGTCCGCGTCCTGCCCCTGCGAGATCACCGGCACCTGGTTGCGCTCACCCCACGTCCTGAGTTGCTCGACCGCGGCAGCGCGGAAGGTGTCGCCGGCGGCCAGCATCACGGCGTGACCCTCGTCGCGCCAGCGGCGGGCCAGCTTGCCGATCGTGGTGGTCTTGCCGACACCGTTGATGCCGACGACCAGGGTCACGAACGGCTTGCGGCCGTCGACCCGCAGCGATCGTTCGACCGGCTCGAGCAGGTCGAGCAGCGCCTGGCGCAGGGCTGCCAGCAGTGCCGGGGCATCGGCGAACTCGCGCTTGTGCATGCGCTTGCGCAGGGCTTCGACCAGTTCGGTGCTGGCCTCGACGCCGACGTCGGCGGTGATCAGGACGGTTTCCAGCTCGTCGAGCAGATCGTCGTCCAGCTTGGGGTGGCGCACGAACAGCGAGCCGAGGCTGCGCGAGAACGCGCTGCCGGACAGGCGTTCGCGCCAGCTGCGCCTGGCCGGGGCGGCGGCGAGTGCTTCCGCGGGCGCCATGAAACGTTCGGTTTCCGGCCGCGTGTCGGCGGGTGCGGGAAGTTCCGCCAGCGCCTCGCGCAGGAGCGGAAGGTCGTCTTCCGGCACCCCGGTATCGGCGTGTGCTGCCGACGCGGCCGGCTTCGCGTCCTTGTCGGGGGCATCCGCCTCGGCGGCTTTTTTCTTCCAGAACTTGAGCATGACGGAGGCGATTCAAAGACAATGGCCGGCATGCTAACACTCCAACCTGTACTGCCCGCTGAGGGCGCGCCGGCATGAGCGGCGGGCGAAAATCCGGCTCGGGCCGGATCCGCATCATCGGCGGCAACCTGCGCAATTCGCGCCTGCAGGTGCCCGACCTGCCGGGCCTGCGGCCCACCCCCGAGCGGGTGCGCGAGACCCTGTTCAACTGGCTGGCGCCGGCGATCGAGGGTGCGCGTTGCCTGGATCTGTGCGCCGGTACCGGCGCGCTCGGTATCGAGGCCTGCTCGCGCGGCGCGGCCTGCGTGCAATTCGTCGAGCGCGATGCGCGCGCGGCGCAGGCCCTGCGCGAGAACCTGGCGCGGCTCAGGGTGGATGTCGGCCAGGTGGCGTTGCTGGACGCCAGCCAGTTCCTGCAGGGCACGGCGCAGCCCTGCGACCTGGTATTCCTCGACCCGCCGTTCGCGCTGGACCTGTGGACGGTGCTGGCGCGACAGCTCGAACATGGCGGGTGGCTGCTGCCGAAGGCGTTGATCTACGTGGAGTCGCCCGGCCACGGCGCACCGGATCTTCCCCCCAATTGGCACTTGCATCGCGAGGCACGGGCGGGCGAGGTCCGTTTTGCGCTCTATCGGCGCGCGCTTCCGTTAAGCTAGAGTCACATCGCCGCCGCCGACATTACCTATCCGTGAGAAAAACCTTTGGCAACCCGCGCCTGGCCGTCTACCCGGGCACGTTCGATCCGATCACCAATGGCCATACGGACCTGGTGACACGCGCGGCGCCGTTGTTCGATCGGGTGATCGTGGCGGTGGCGGACAGTTCCACCAAGGGTCCCAATTTCAGCATCGGCGAGCGCATCGCGCTGGGGCGGCTGGCGCTGGCCGACCTGCCCAACGTGGAGGTGCGCGGCTTCGACTGCCTGCTGGCCACCTTCGTCGAGCAGGTTGGCGCGGGCGTGATCATTCGCGGGCTGCGCGCCGTGTCGGATTTCGAGTACGAGTTCCAGCTGGCCAGCATGAACCGGCATCTGATTCCGCAGGCCGAGACCTTGTTCCTGACGCCTGCCGAAGAATACAGTTTCATCTCGTCGTCGCTGGTGCGCGAGATCGGACGCCTGGGCGGGGACATCTCCGGCTTCGTGCATCCGGCCGTGCAGCAGGCCATGCGCCAGCGCTGGCAGAAGGCGCTCAACCATTCCAACCAGCAACACGAAGCCAAAGGTGATGACCATGCGTAAATACATTCTCATTGCGGTTGTCGCGCTGAGCACTTGCCTGGGCCTGAGCGCCTGCAACAAGAAAGGCGACGACCAGCAGGCTCAGGAGCAGGTGCAGAAGGCACCCAAGCCCACCAGCTTGACCGACAGCAAGGGCTGGGGCGCTTATCTCAGCCAGCTTGTGCAGGCCAACCTGCAGGGCATGAAGGCACCCCAGCCCTATGCCTACATGGTGACGCCGGGCACCACCGACGACGAGAAGGCCCAGAATGCCCGGCAGTTGCAGGGCGTGCAGGACACCGTCGCCCGCGGCGTGTTGCCGGGCAACCTGCTGGCGTTCGGTGGTCCCAGTTCCACCTCGACCGGCGACTTCGTGGTCGACGCCTTCAAGAATGCCAATCCCGGTTCGTTCAAGGACGTGATCGTGGTGTTCATCGGCGACAAGGCCGACGAGCAGCGGGTCCAGGATGCCTTGAAGCCGACCGGCGCAACGTTCCGCTTCGTCGAAATGTGAGGCGACTGGCCGCGCCAGGCGCGGCCAGCATCGGATGCGCAGGCGGCATGGCCGTCGGGGATGCCCGTGCAAGGCATCTTCGGCAGGCCGCATCCAGCGTGTAAGATCGAACCATGTCCCTGAAAATCCTCGATGCCTGCGTCAATTGCGACGTCTGCGAACCGGCGTGCCCGAACCAGGCCATCTCGCTGGGCGAGGAGTTCTACGTGATCGACCCGGCGCTGTGCACGGAGTGCGTGGGCCACCACGACGAGCCGCAGTGCGTGGTCGTTTGCCCGGTGGAATGCATCATCGTCGACCCGGATCACGTCGAGTCGGCCGGGCAGCTTGAGTTGAAGTATCGCCACCTGATGGGCAAGGAAACCACCGCATGAATTTTCCACTCGACTGGCGCGCATTGTCGTTGGGCCTGCTGCTGACCAGCGCCGGGGCATTCGCGCCTGTCGGTGCGGCGAAGCCGCCGGTGGCCACCGGCGTGCAGGCTGCGCCGATCCAGCAGCGGCCGGGACACGCCGCGATCGCCAGCGCCAATTTCCTGGCCACGCGTGCCGGTCTTGAAGTCTTGCGCAAGGGTGGCAACGCGTTCGACGCGGCAGTCGCGGTGGCTTCCACCCTGTCGGTGGTCGAGCCGGAGAGCTCCGGCATCGGCGGCGGCTTCATGGCGGTGCTGCATCGGGCGAAGGATGGGCGCAATGTGTTCATCGACGCGCGCGAGACGGCACCGGCGGCGGTCGATCCGAAGGCTTACCTCAATCCGGACGGCAGTCCGAACCGCGACACCGCGCTGAACGGGCCGTTGTCGGCCGGCATTCCCGGCGAACCGGCCGGATTGGTGCTGATCGCGCAGCGTTACGGGCGCCTGTCGTTGCAGCAATCGCTTGCGCCGGCAATCCGCATCGCCCGCGATGGTTTCAAGCCGGATCCGCGCCTGCATGGCTCGATTGCCGAGGGACAGGAAGTCCTGCAGCGCTGGCCGGCATCGGCGGCGAAGTACCTGGTGAACGGGCAGCCACCGCTGCCGGGCGCAAGCTGGCGCGATCCGGACCAGGCACGCACGCTGGAGCTGATCGCCCAACATGGCGACGACGGTTTCTATCGCGGCGAGACCGCGCACAAGCTGGTCGATGCGGTACGCGCTGCCGGCGGCAACTGGACGCTCGCCGACCTGGCCGGCTACCAGGCGAAGGAGCGCGCCCCGATCAGCGTCGACTACCGCGGCTACAAGATCATCACCGCGCCGCCGCCCTCGTCCGGCGGGGTGGCGATCGCCGAGATCCTCAACATCCTCTCCGGTTACCACCTGTCCGGGATGGACAAGGTGCAGCGCGTGCACTACATCGTCGAGGCGATGCGCCGCGCGTTCCGCGACCACAACGATTATCTGGGCGATCCGGATTTCGTGAAGATGCCGCTGGACATGCTGCTGTCGCCGTATTACGCCGATGGCCTGCGCCAGGGCATCCTGCCCGATCGCGCCACGCCGTCGTCGATGCTGCCGCGCGCCGAGCCGGCCGACGTCGGCATGCACACCACCCACTTCTCGATCATCGATGCCGACGGCAACATGGCCGCGGTGACCCTGACCGTGAACACCATCCTGGGTTCCAAATTCGTTGCCGGGGGCACCGGCGTGCTGCTCAACAACGAGATGGACGATTTCGCGCTGGTACCGAACAAGCCGAACGCCTACGGCCTGCTCGGCAGCAAGGCGAATGCTCCGGCGGGCGGCAAGCGGATGCTGTCGTCGATGTCGCCGAGCATCGTGATCGGCCCCGAGCGCACCATGGTGATCGGCTCGCCCGGGGGCTCCACCATCATCACCCAGGTGCTCGAAGGCATCCTGCATTTCATCGACGGCGAAAATGCGCAGCAGATCGCGGCGCACCCGCGTTTCCACCATCAGTACCTGCCCGACGTGGTGATGGTCGAGCCGGGCGTGTTCGATCCGGCCACCAGCACCGCGCTGGAGAAGATGGGCTACACGCTGAAGCAACGCGAGCCCTGGGGCTTCATGAACGTGGTCACCTGGGATCGCAGGAGCAACCGGCTGGAGGCCGCCAGCGACCCGCGCCGTCCGTCCGGCCTGGGCGAAGTCCGGTAAGGTCCGCGCATGCAACGAGTATCGCTCCCCGGCAATTCGCGGCGGCATGGCGGTGGCGCCACGCCGCGGCGCGCACCACCACGGGCGACCCGTGAGGAGCCGGCCCGCGTGGGCGCCGAAGGAGCCGCAGGCGATGCATGATTTCCTGCCGTCATCGATGATGAGGACCGCCTGATGGATCTGCGCAGGGGCATGTCCTGGCGTTTGCTGGCGCTGAACATCGTCGGCGCCCTGCTGGTGCTTGCCGGCATCGGGCTGGAAGCGCTCAACGCCAGCAGCCTGATCAGCTATCGCAACGCGGCCAGGCTGCATGGCGGCGAAGTGATCGAGCTGGGCGCGGATGCACAGCCGCAGGCCGGCCAGCATGGCTTCATGGCGCGGCTGGTCGGCACGCCCAAGGTGGTCGAGGCGCCGCATGATGAGCAGTTCAACCAGAGCGCGAACACGCCGGTGCTGCTGCGCCACGTGGAGATGTTCCAGTGGCGCGAGATCAGCTTCGGCGGCAACGTGCACTACGAACAGGACTGGGTCGACCACCCGGTGGACTCCAGCCATTTCAAGGATCCCGCCGGGCACGCCAACCCGGGCAGCTTCCCGATCAGCGGCAAGCAGTTCGATGCCGGGCTGGTACAGATGGGTGGCTTCAAGCTGGAGTCGGTGCTTGTGCACGCCTTGCCCGGTTCGCAGATCGTCAAGCCGGATGCGACCGCGCTGCCGGAAAATCTCGCCGCCAGTTTCAGCCGCTACCAGGATTACCTGGTCACCAGCGCGCGTCCGGACGCCCCGCGCCTTGGCGACCTGCGCGTGAACTGGGACGCCGTACCCTTGCAGCAGTTGACCATCGTGGGGCGCCTGGACGGTGCCCGGCTGGGGGCGGCGACGGGCGCCGCCGACGGCAAGGGTTACCAGGTGCAGATCGGCGACGTGCCGCTGCTGGACTTGTTTCCCGACCTGCCGGTGCCGCCGGAATTCGTGATGACGTGGCGGATCGCCTCCGTGCTGCTGGCGGCACTGGGCGCGCTGGTGCTGCTCTGGGCCCAGCGCCGACGCAACGATCCGTTGCTGGCGCTGGGCCTGGGCGCCATCGGCGTCGGCAGCGTTGCCAGCATCATCTGGATGGGTGGCGAGAATGCCTACGCGCTGGTCGGCTGGCTGGTGGTGGCCCTGGTCGGCGTGGCGCTGTCGGTCTGGTGCCTGCGGCGTCGCTCCGGCGGCGGTGGCCGTTACTGATCCAGCCGGTCAGGCCCGTGTCTGGCCAAGGCCGGCGCGTTCGATGAACCACAGTCCCGCAAACAGTTTGGGATCGATCGAATAGCCTTCGGCGGCGCGGGCGAACAGCCACGCGCCGGCCTCGCGGCGGGGTACCTCGTGCACCACGATATTCTCGGTTTCGTCGCCGCCGCCGGGGCCGACCTTGTGCAGATCCCAGGCGCGCACGAAGGTGATCATCTCGGTGCTCATGCCCGAGGATGACGGTCCGCGGTGAACGAACTCCACCCGCTCGCAGCGATAACCCGTTTCTTCCTCCAGCTCGCGCTGCGCCGCCAGCAGCGCGCTTTCGTCCGGCTGGTCGGCCAGGTCGCCGACCAGTCCGGCCGGCATCTCGATGGTGTTCTGCAGGATCGATACGCGGTATTGCTCGACGAACAGCACGTTGTCCGCCGGCGTCACCGCCAGGATGATCACGGCGCCGCCGGGATTGTTGCGCTCGGCGAACTCCCAGCGGCCACGCTTGCGCAGGCTGAGCCAACGGCCTTCGCACAGGGTTTCCACCGGCGCACCGGCATCGGCGGGAATGCGGTTGGCGGAGTCGTTCATCGGTGTTCGCAGGTCGGCAGGCGGTCGCCCATGTTGACCCGTGCGGCGCGGCGGGACAACCGTGGGCCAAGGAGCCTGTCGGACTTTGGTTGGCCGGTCTGCGAATCCGCCTGCACGGTCCATATCCCCGCCGATTCTTGGCCCATAGAACCACTATGGGCCGGCGAACCGTCAGGAATCTGTCCTCGCACAGTCGAATTCTCGCCTCGACCACCAAAGCCCGAAGGTTCCTAACGCAACAGGGCGTGCAGGCGGCTGCGGGTGAACGCGCCGAAGCGCAGCTGCTCGCACAGGGAATCGAGTTGGTCGGCCTGCCGATGCCGGCGCTCGAGCATCTCCGCGCGACTGGCGCCGGGTGCATCCAGCGCGATCCGCGTCAGCCGCCGGCACATGCGCGCCTGCCCCGCATGCTCGCGCAACTTCGCCGCGCAACTGGCGGCGCCGCGCAGGCGCAGGAAAGCCACTTCGTCGATTCGCTCGAGCAGTGCATCCAGGCTGCCGAAGTGGGTGAGCAGGGCCGCGGCGGTCTTCGCGCCAATGCCGGGTACGCCGGGGATGTTGTCGACCGAGTCGCCGCACAGGGCGAGGTAGTCGGCCACCTGGTGCGGATGCACGCCAAGCTTCTCGTAGACGCCGGACGGGCCCCAGCGCAGGTTGCGGGCGTAGTCCCATTGCTCGTCGTGCTCGCCCAGCAACTGGCCGAAGTCCTTGTCGGCCGACACGATCACGCTGCGCCAGCCCTCCGCGCGCAGGTTCCACACCGTGCTGCCGATCAGGTCGTCCGCCTCGTAGCTGTGATCGATCATCAGGTGCACGCCAAGTGCCTCGGTGACCGCGCGGCATTGCACGAACTGTCGCTCCAGATCGGGCGGCGGCAGTTCGCGATTGGCCTTGTATGCAGGGTAGATGGCGTTGCGGAACGAGCTGGTCAGCGACGCGTCGAATGCCACCGCGATGTGCTCGGGTCGGGCGCGCTCGAGCAGCTCGCACAGGAACCGGGTATAGCCGTGCACCGCGTTGGCCGGGTGGCCTTCGGCATCGAAGAACTCGTCCGGCATCGAATGCCAGGCGCGGAACACGTACAGGCTGCCGTCGACCAGATGGACGGCTGGAAGTCCGTTTGCCGGCGGGCTCACGGCGCCCATGTGCTGATCACGTCGGCCAGCGCCGGACGATCGCGGTCGGGTACCTCGATCTGCGGTGTACCCATGTGGACGAAGCCGACCACGTGCTCGTGTTCCGCCAGGCCGAGGATGCCCGCCACCTCGCGGTCGTAGGCGGCCCAGCCGGTCAGCCATTGCGCACCGTAGCCCAGCGCATAGGCGCCGATCAAAATGTTGTAGGCGACGTTGCCGGCGCACAGTTTCTGCTCGATCTCCGGTACCTTGCTGTCGGCCTGCAGGCACGCGACCACCGCGATCACCAGCGGTGCGAAGGTATAGCGCAGGCGCTCCTTCTCCAGCTTGGCGTCGGAAAGATCCGGGTTGTTGCGGATGGCGATCGTGGCCAGCCGCTCGCCGAACGCCAGCTTCGCCTCGCCCTGCAGGCGGATCAGCCGGAACGGCACCAGCTTGCCGTGGTCGGGCACGCGGATCGCCGCTTCCAGCAACGCCTGCAGCGTCGCCTCATCCGGTGCTGGCTCGCCGAGCTGGCGCGAAGGGACGGAATGGCGTTGCTGGAGCAGGGACAGATCGGCGGGCATGGATCGGTGCTTTCGGTGGGAGAACGCCCATGCTAGCCGGCGGCCCGGCCCGGCGCGAACATCACGCCGACAGCGGCAGCTTGAACGAGCCCGGCAGCAGGGCGGCGACGCTGGTTGTCTGCGCGTCGCCATGCAGGTTGGCCAGCAGCACCGGCATGGCGTCGTCGCACAGTTCGGACATCACCTGGCGGCAGGCACCGCAGGGGCTGACCGGTTGCGGCGTATCGGCGACCACCGCCAGCGCGACGAAATCGCCGGGGCGGCAACCCGCGGCAATCGCGCTGAACAGTGCGGTGCGTTCGGCGCAGTTGCACAGGCCGTACGCCGCGTTCTCCACGTTGCAGCCGCCGAACCTGCGGCCGTCGCGGGCGAGCACGGCGGCGCCGACATGAAAGTGGGAATAGGGTGCGTAGGCCTGTTCGCGCGCGTGACGCGCCAGGTCCAGCAGGTCGTCCAGTGCAGCAGTGCTTGCGGGCATCGTGATCTCCGGCGATGACCCCGACTCGACTTCCAGGACGGGCCGGCGGACCAGCTTACTCTCGCAGACCGGGCCGGATCAAAGCCGCCATGGCCAACTGCCGCTAAGATGTCCAAACCACTCCAAGGGGATCGCACCATGCCTGTGACCATTGCCGCCTTGCGCGAGACTGCCGTCGGGGAGCGGCGCGTGGCGATTACGCCGGAGATGGCGAAGAAGCTGCATGGCAAGGGCATGCGCGTGCTGCTGGAGCGTGACGCCGGGCGCGACGCCGGTTTTCCCGACGGCAGCTATGCCGAAGCGGAGTTTGCCGATGCTGCCGGCGTGCTGGCGCAGGCGGATCTGCTGGCTTGCGTATTGCCGCCGCAGGACGCGGTGTTCGCCGGCCTGCGCGAGGGCAGCGTGGTGGTCGGCCAGTTGCGCCCCTACGGTGCCGCGGAGCGCGTCGCGGCATTGACCGCGCGCAAACTGACCGCGTTCTCGCTCGAACTGCTGCCGCGCACCACTCGTGCCCAGGCGATGGATGTGCTGAGCTCGCAGGCGGCGGTGGCGGGCTATCGGGCCATGCTGATCGCGGCCGAGGCATCACCGAAGTTCTTCCCGATGCTGACCACGGCGGCCGGCACGATCCGGCCATCGAAGGTGCTGGTGATCGGTGCCGGCGTGGCCGGGTTGCAGGCGATCGCCACGGCGCGGCGGCTCGGTGCGCAGATCGAAGGCTATGACGTGCGCCCGGAGACACGCGAGCAGGTCGAGTCGCTGGGCGCGAAGTTCCTCGAGCTCGGGGTCAGCGCCGCGGGCAGCGGCGGGTATGCGCGCGAGCTCTCCGCCGAGGAACGCGCCGCCCAGCAGCAGGCACTGGCGAACCACCTGAAATCGTTCGACGTGGTGGTGAGCACCGCCGCCGTACCGGGCCGGCCGGCGCCGAAGATTCTCACCACCGCGATGGTCGAAGGCATGAAGCCGGGCGCGCTGATCGTGGATCTGGCCGCCGAGAGCGGCGGCAACTGCGAGCTGACCCGGCCCGGCGAGCGGGTCGAGCACGGCGGCGTGGTGATTCTCGGTCCGCTCAACCTGCCGGCCGGCGCGCCGCTGCACGCCTCGGAGATGTACGCGCGCAACGTGTACAACTTCATCGAATTGCTGGTGCACGACGGCGAACTGAAACCCGATTTCGACGACGAACTGGTGGCGAAGAGCTGCCTGACGCATGCCGGAGAGGTGCGTTTCCAGGGTTGAGCAGCCATTTGTCGGGTTGACGGAAGTTCCGGCGAGGTTGCTTCCGCTCTCACCGATGCGGGGGTGGATGCCCGGGTGCGTTCCCGCCGCGGTTCTGCGGCCGGATCCACTGCCGGCGCTGCGCGGGCGGCAGTTCACGCCACTGCTGCATCAGCCGCTCGCGCTGCGCGGGCGGCAACTGCTGGTAGCGCTCGAAGCTGTTGTGCAGGCGCTGGCGCTGGGCGGGCGGCAACTCGCGGAACTTGCGCTCGTTGGCGCGCGCATCCTGGCGCTGTTCCGGCGTCATCTGCTGCCAGCGGGCGATGCGTTCGCGGATCTTTTCGCGCCTGCCCGGTGGCAGGGTGACCCAGCGCTGGGCCTTCTGCAGCATGTTCGCCTGCCTGCGCGGCGGCAGCTGGTCCCACTGCTTTTGCAGCGGCGCCAGCACGTCGCGCTGGGCGGGGTCGAGGCTCGCCCACGGATGCGCTGCCGGCATGCCGTCACGCGCGGCCGGTGCGGCCGCAGGCGCGGTCTGCGCGCGCAGTGTCGTCATCGTGCCGGCGAGCAGGAGGGCCACGGACAGCAGGGCGGCGACCAGGTGCGGATGCTTGCGCATGGCTCAGTGATTGGCCGTCTGGTTGCCGTTGGCAGCCAGCCAGGCGTAGAAATCGAGGTTCTGATACAACGCCGGGTCGGCTTGCTCGGCATCGGGCGGCAACTCGTTGTCCGCCTCCGCGGCGGTGCTGGCAGTCTGGTGGGCCTGCATCGACGCGGGCGCGCGCGGCAGCGGCTGCCACACCATCAACGCGGCCAGCGCGATGGCGGCGACGGCGCCGGTGGGGATCAGCCAGCGCGTGGCGTTCCGCGCGGGGGCCCGTGCCGCCTGCGATGCCTCGCGACGGGCTGCGCGCAGGCGTCCGGCCGTTGCCGGATCGACCTGCCGGGCGGCCTCGCGCCACAGCTCGCGGGCACGCTGTTCGAAGGGTTTCTGCTGCCGATTGCCGGCTTGGTTTTGGTCGGACGATTTCATCGCCAGTCCTCCAGTTGGTCGCGCAGCTGATGCATGGCACGCGACAGATGGGTTTTCACGCTGCCCTCGGCGCAGCCCATGGCGCGCGCGGTTTCGGCGACGTCCAGGCCCTCCAGCATGCGCAGGATGAAGGCCTCGCGCTGGCGCGTCGGCAACTTGCGAACCGCCGCGGCCATGTCCGCGTACGACTCCACGTCGTGCAGGCGCCCGAGCGGGTCCTGGCCCGGATCGGCCGGTTCCCACACGGGCAGCTCGTCGCCGTCATCGTCGCGGCCGCCACCGAGCCAGCCGACCACGATCGAGCGCACCTTGCGCCGGCGCTGCAGGTCCACGATGCGCCGGCGCAGGATGCCCCAGAACAGCGGCGCCCACTCGCTGGCGGGCTTGTCGCGATAGTGTCGCACCAGCCGCAGCATGGCGTCCTGCACGGCATCCATGGCGTCCTCGCGCTGGCGCAGTTGCAGTTCGGCCATGCGGAATGCACGCCGCTCGACCTGGGCCAGGAACGCATCCAGCGTGGCGGGAGTTTCGCGGGCATCGCCGAGCCCGTCCCGGGCCGGGATGTCCGCGTCGAGCGCGCCGGCCAGCGTGCTCACGGCCGCCGCTCCGGCACCGTCGCTTGACTCATCCTCGGGCTCCATCGGTGGATCTATGGCGTTCAACGCGGCAGGCCGGCACGGGTTGACCAGTTGCGGCCGGAACGTCGGGTACCGGTTTCCGTGGCGCGGCCTGTCCTGCGCGCGGCACGCGAATTCGCGCCGGAGCCTCGACGATCGTCGGGGTTCCCGTATGATGCGGGTTCGGATGCATCCTCGCGGGGTAGGGTCATGATCGACGGTTTCCTGGCGCTGTACATCTTCATGCTGGCTGCCTTTACCGGCTATGAAATCATCGCGCGGGTGCCGGTGATCCTGCATACGCCGCTGATGTCCGGCTCCAACTTCGTGCACGGCATTGTGCTGGTGGGGGCCATGATTGCGCTAGGCCATGCCCAGACCACGTTCCAGATCGCGATCGGTTTCATCGGCGTGCTGCTGGGCGCGGGCAACGCGGCCGGCGGTTATGTGGTGACCGAGCGGATGCTGGAGATGTTCAAGTCCAGCAAGCCCGACGCCGGCAAGGGAGCCAAGTGATGAGCTGGCTGCCGAGTCTCATCAAGGCGTGCTATTTCGTTGCCGCACTGCTGTTCATCCTGGGCCTGAAACGCATGAGCTCGCCGCGCACCGCGCGGGGCGGCATCGTCTGGGCCGGCTACGGCATGCTGGTGGCGGTGCTGGCCACGTTCTTCCTGCCGGACATGCACCACCTTCCACTGATTGTCGCGGCGGTGGTGATCGGCGTGGCGGCGGCCTGGTGGAGCGGCAAGCGGGTGGCGATGACCGCGATGCCCCAGATGGTGGCGCTGTACAACGGCATGGGTGGCGGCGCGGCGGCGGCGATCGGCGCGGTGGAATTGATCGGTTACGTGCGCAGCTTCGCCCTGCTGCATCCGGCCGGGGTGCCGGACACCTCGCCGCTGCGGCCGGAGAGCTGGGCGATCAATGCGGCCTCGCGCATCCCCGAGGGCTTGACCCTGCTGTCCCCGGTCGAGCTGGCGCTGGGCGCGCTCGGCGCGCTGATCGGCGCGGTGAGCTTTTCCGGATCGCTGATCGCGTTCGCCAAGCTGCAGGGCTGGCTGGACAAGCGCTTCGTGTTTCCCGGCCAGCGTGCGGTGAACCTGTTGCTGCTGGCGGCGGCGGTCATTGCCGGGGTGCTGATTGCCTCCGGCCACGCCAGTGCCGGGCTGATCGTGGCGTTTTTCGCGCTGGCGCTGCTGTTCGGTTTGATGATGACGCTGCCGATCGGCGGCGCCGACATGCCGGTGGTGATCTCGCTGTACAACGCGTTCACCGGCCTGGCGGTGTCGTTCGAGGGTTTCGTGCTGGGCAACGAGGCGATGATCATCGCCGGCATGGTGGTCGGCGCGGCCGGCACCTTGCTGACCCAGCTGATGGCCAAGGCGATGAACCGCTCGATCGGCAACGTGCTGTTCGGCAGCTTCGGTGCGGCCGGCGGCGAGACGCAGGCGATCGAGGGCGCGCAGAAGCCGGTCGATGCCGCCGACGCGGCGGTGATGATGGCCTACGCCGAGCGCGTGGTGATCGTGCCCGGCTACGGCCTGGCGGTGGCGCAGGCACAGCACAAGGTATGGGAGTTCGCGCAACTCTTGATGAAGCGTGGCGTGAAGGTGAAGTTTGCGATCCATCCGGTGGCCGGCCGCATGCCCGGCCACATGAACGTGCTGCTGGCCGAGGCCGGCGTGCCGTACGACCTGATCGCCGACATGGACGACATCAA
>Ga0157370_10003251_pt1 | contig 19150 bp, 13 predicted proteins | sample C35metaG_FD_113463 | JGI IMG/M metagenome (GOLD analysis project Ga0157370, IMG submission 113463) | Corn rhizosphere microbial communities from Kellogg Biological Station, Michigan, USA - C3-5 metaG | ecosystem: Host-associated > Plants > Roots > Rhizosphere > Soil | place: USA: Michigan...
CACGGCCAGCACGTAGCCGTATTGGGCGTTCTGCGGTTCCAGTTGTGCGGCTTTGCGTAACGCTGGCATGGCCTGGTCCGATTTACCTGCCCGCACCAGCGACAGGCCTTGGGTGTATTGCAACAGCGCTGCGTCCGGGTGGTCTTTCAAGGCTTGTGCCAGCAGCGTCTGAGCCTCCTGGCTGCGGCCGTTGGCTTCCAGCCATTGCACCAGCGTCACCAGCGCCGGGTAGAAATCCGGATCGCGTTCGAGGGCCGTGCGCAGGTATTTTTCGACCTTGTCATTGCGGCCGCTGGCCTGATAGAGCATCGCCAGGTTGAGATTGGCTTCGGCCCGTTCCAGCAGGCTCATCTGTACCGCTTCGTACTCCGCAATGGCCGCATTCCAGTTCGCTTGGGCATTGCCCAATCCGTTACTGGCCAGACCCAGCAAATCGCGGGCCGCGGCGATGCGCACCGCCTTCACCGGGTCTGCCAGCAACGGCGACAACAGCGGCGCACGTTCGGGCGGCGGCAAGAATGCGCTGATGGCCCGCACGGCGCTTTCACGCACCAGGGGGGCCGGGTTGCTCAAGTCCTTGGTGGCCAGTTTCAGCGCCTGTTCACTCGGGTACATCGGCAATTCGGCGAGCAAGGTTGCCCGTTGAATCGCTGGCAAATTGCTCCGTTGCAACTGCTCGTACAAAGCTTGCGCCGCACCGGGCTGGCCGTTGCGAATCAGCCACAGGCTTTCGTCATAACGCGGGGCCTGTACGGTTGGCGCGCTGTTCCAGAGTTTGAATTGCTCAGTGACCTTGTCGCCGTCCTTACCCTGGTGGCAAGTGAGGCAAGCATCCGGTGTTCCCAGTTTTTTCGCCCGCTCCGGGTTGGGGATACTGAAGCTGTGGTCATGCCGGAAGTCATTGCCCATATAGAATTTGCCGGGCATGTGGCAATCCACGCACTGCGAGCCCGGTTGGCCCATGGTGTGGCGAGTGTGTTCGATGGAATCGTAGTTTTTCGCTTGCAGGCCTTTACCGTCGACGCCTTCCACCGACGTCTTGCCCGCCGTGTTGTGGCATTGCAGGCAAACACCGTTGCCCGGGGCTTTCAGCTCACTGCTGTGCGGGTTGTGGCAGTTGCTGCAACGCACGCCTTTGTCGAACATCTTGCTTTGGGCGAAGGAGCCATGTTCGAACACCTCGTCCTTGATCTTGCCGTCCAGTGCATACAACTCGCGGGTCAGGGCGCTTGGCAGGTAGTCATCCATCAGGCGTTTGCCAACGGTGTAGCCATCACTCAGCGGGGCGCGGCGCGAATGGCAGCGGGCACAGGTTTCGATTTCGACAGTTGCGTTCTTGTCCTTGAGGTCGACGGCAAAACCGGCGTGAATCAAATCACCTTTTTTCGCCGTCCATTCCAGGTGATTGGAGGCCGGGCCGTGGCATGCCTGGCAGCCGACACCGAGGCTGTTCCATTGACTGTCAAAGGTGTTTTTGGCGGCATCGAAATTGCGTTTGTAGCCTGTGGTATGGCACTCGACGCACATGAAGTTGGCGTTCTGGCTTGGCTTGCTCCAGTGCAACGGATTCTTGAAGTTCACACCCTGGCCGGGATAGAGGTGGAACCAGCGGTGTTTTTCGGTATCCCAGGCCACGCCCAAGGGTTGCAAACGTCCTTCGCCGACCTCGATCAGGTATTGCTGCAACGGCGCGATACCAAAGGTATAAGCCACCTTGAAATCGGCATTCTTGCCATCAATGCCTGGTGTATTGACCCAGAATCCATCGTCCTTGCGTGAGAACACGGTGGTTTCGTTCTCGGCCTTGAACGTGACGTTATTGAAGTCGCCCAGCATCGTTTCGGCATTGGCCGGTTGCATCGCCAATTGGTGATGGGAGCCTTGCCAGTCCTTGACCTGCTCGCTGTGGCAACCCTGGCACTGTTGTTCATCGACCATCTTCGCCGGGGCCATCGCGACCGGTTGCGGTTTGGCCTGTTGCGCGACAGGGGCGCTGACGGGAACAGGCTTGAGCGGTGCCGGTGAACTGCTGAACAGAAACCAGCCGATGGCGATGACCGCCAGCAGCAATGTGCCGATGGTTACAGGAAAAAGGTAGCGATTGATCAGGTTCGGTTGCGAATCAGGGTTTGGGCTTGCTGCTTTATTTTTATGTTTCGGCATTGCGACTTCCATAGTCCAGGTGCGTTTGCCCTTGGGCGCGCGATCAAGCTTGATGCAGCTTTGCCGGATGCCGGGCATCTGTCAAATGACGGTTGTGAAATGGCCGGCAGCGTTGGGTCAATAGTGAGTTTTTTAGCGACCTGTCGCGGAACTCGCCTCTTCAATAATCAAAGCGAGCCATTCGGTTGTAGTGGCTGACGAGCGAGTCATACCCCCGCGTCACGGCATAAAAGTCTTCGCTCAATCGCTGCGGTTCAGCCTTGTTCTGCCAGTCGTTGTGCAAGGTATTCAAGGCATCGAGGTACTTCTGCGCAGGCCCGGTAATGTGGTCCCAGAGGTAGCGCGGCACTTCGTTGCGTTTTCTCGTTTCGGGTAACTCTGCATGGTTGAATTGCTGCCGGTAATCCCAGGCCAGTTGCAGCTCTCGGGTGGTCAAGGCCAGCGCCTGCGGGGTCAGGCTGCGGTTTTTGACCCCGTCGCTGACCACGTTCAGTGTGTCTTTGGCTTGAATCATGTAGTCCAGCAGGTACCAATGAATGTCTTTGCCATGTCGGGCTTCGATCAGTTTCAGCTGCTCGCGTCGTTGTTCAAGGTCCAGCGTTTCGACACGCTGTCTTAACGCCGCAGAGGCCAAAAGGTACGCGTCAGCCCTGGGCTGAAATTGCACGGCGAATTCGGGCGGCAATTCATAGGTGGGCTGTGAGAAAACCGGTTGCTGGTAAAAACGGATTTTCAGCGTGAGCGGCGTCACGCGCTCCAGTGCCTGCACGTAGTCGTCTGCCAGCGTCACTAGCGACTTTTCGTAGCCAAGGATCGAGAGTTTCTCACTGATTTTCGGCGAACAGACATCCCTTTGGGCCTCGTTCACTGTAGTGGCAACGCCGTCGTCGAAATCATGTTGGTTGGCCATCCAGTTCCGAACGGGTTCCCCGAGTTGCGCCGGTGACGTGTAACGCTCGTAAGCGAGGTGCCATTGCACGTCGACCCGATTGATGCAGTTGATGACCGGGCTCAATGCATTGGCTTGCGCAGTGATGGGCGCATCGTGTTTGTCCAGCCACAGGTCGAACGTGGTCAGGGGTTTTCCAGCCCCGATCATCCCGAGGGTAATCACCCCCCAGAATATCCCCACGGGGAACAACCATTCCCGAGTCATTGTCCGGCCTCCTTGCCGTACCACTGTTCCATCGTGGCCGGTGCGCCACATTCGCTGGTACTGGCCGGCATGCGGCTGCACAAGCGTTCTGTCCATTGTTGCAGGCCCTGATTGCGATTGACCGTGCCTTGGCTGGAGATCACTTTGAACACGCCCAGCAACGCCACCAACAGCAAAATCCCTGCACCTGCAAGGCTGCGTTTGATCCACGGATTGGAGGGCTTCCAAGAGACGCGTGGCTTGCCCTCGTACCGGCGAATCAGACCCACAGCCACAAGCGTGGCGACGTAAACGCCACTGCCGATCAGGCCATACACCTTACCAATGCCTGCCGCCATCACGGCGCAAGGCAACAGGTCGCGCAGTACGCCAAACGGTGGCGGGTTGAACCCGGGTAACAGGTACGCACTGAGTCGATCATCGAGCAACCACACGCGATGGGCGAACTGATGCATCAGCCAGTGCAGTACCCAACCGCCGGCTGAAAATATCACTGACCAGAACACTGCGACGCCGATCAAGCTCCCGAGGCGCTCGCCATTGGGGGCGTATAGAACAAAGCTGCCAATCAGGCAGGCGAGGGCGATGCCGAGGTAGATCGGCCAGCTGTCGAAAGTGTGTTCCCACTCGCGCCAGAAGAACGGCGTGCCGCCGGGCATGGCCTCGCAGAGCTTCGGGTGGTTGGCGTACAGCGCTGAGCTCAGCTGACGGCACTGCGTCCAATCATCGTCGCGCAAGCGTCGGGCCAACGCCCGGCGTTGACTGAAGCTGCCCGGTGCCAGCAGCAGGCGAGCGGCGCGATGCTCGGGGGTGGCGGCCGGTTGAGTGGCCAGGTGTTGTTGCCTGGCGAGGAAGATCGGCGCTTCGTGACGGTCCACCAGGCGCTGCCATTCGGTTTTCGGGCAGGGGCTGGCGGGCCCGGCATGCCAGCCTTGCCCGGTTGAGACCGCTTCAAAAATCGTCGATGACCAGAAACGACTTTCCAGCAATAACTGGCTCAGCAGCCCGTTGAACCACTGGCGATGGTGCTCGCCCTTGAGCCATTGATGGCGAAAACACTGGGCATAGGCCTGCAAAAAACCTTCGGCGTCTTCGCGTTCAAGTGCCTCGCGCAAAGTGTGCGTGATGCCTTGGCGCCGCTGCGCCAACACCTGATAGATCTGCTCCTCGTCGAGTTCCAGACGTTGCCAGGCGCTGAACCACTGGAAAGTCTTGATCGCCCACTCCAACAGGTCTTCGGACGTGTCGGGATGCTCGACGCAATGGCGCAGCACCTCGTCTTCCAAGACATCCAGCGCGCCGTGTTCGAGGGCCAGCGCATGGCGTTGCTGCAGCTCACCAAGGCTGACGCCGTTGAGCGAGCGCGTAACCTGTTGCAGCACGTCGATTTGTGTCCCCGACAGATCGGTCAGGTCCCACGACGCTTCTTCCTGTGGGTCCTGCTCACTGAACTGTTCCCATTCCTTGGCGGTCAGTGCCTGTTCATAGGCCTCGCGCAGGCGCTGGAACCCTTCGGGATCTTCGTCCGGACGCGTCTGTTTGAGCAGGGCGGCGTAGTGACGTTTGATCGTGCGCGTATCGGCGTCTGCCGAAAGGCCCAGGACAGTCCAGCAACTCATTGTGGGTGCAACTCCATGAAAACCTGCGACGCGATTCAGTGATGGCCATTTGATTTTGCGCACCCTACCTGTTTCGCGTCGAAATGTCCTCGAGTCTTATGTCCCGTCACCGACAAACCAGCGGTAATACGGATTGCCGCCATCACCCATCATCACTTCACGGATGTCCCTGGCCCAGGCGTCGCGGTCACCGTCATAGGCGTGCAGGCTCGCCCGATAGAACTGCATCAGGCGCTGCTGATGGGCATTCATGCGCTCGATGAAACCGGCATCGGCATTGAGCAGCGGCGGTGGCAGGCGCAAATTCAGCAACGCCGGCAGCACGCGGCTGATTTCCTTGGCGCGCACCCAGGGGGCGTATTCGATCCGTGGTTGATCATCGGTCACCGCCAGGGCATCGCCTGCGAAGCGTTCGAGCCCGGCGCGATCGGTCACCCAGGTCGCCATCAAGGCCGGCGCCGAACCGATGCCCACGTCTTGCAACGTACTGCGCACGGTGTCCTGCTGGAAGCGCTGGCTGATTTTCGCAGCGTCCAGTTCAATCGGCTCCATCGAGCCCACCAGCAGCATTTCGTGGAATTCGCTGGTCCACAGCGTGGCGTAGGGGAATACATCGAGAAAGCTGCGCACCAGCGAACGCGAATCGTCGATGTTCTGCGTCGGCAGTGGCAGCCATTGCGCGACCAGGCCCTGTGTCTCCAGGCGACTGGCGGCCAATTGGTAGAAGTCGCGCGAATACAGGTTCACGACGCCAGCGGCGGAGGGCGGTGGCGGTTCGAGAGTGATCAGGTCGTAGCGCTGCGCACTGCGCAGCAGCTCCTGGCGACCGTCGCGCAGGCGAACATCGACCGTCGGATCGGCAGCGGCATTGAAGTTGCCCTTGAACAACGGCGCGGCTTTGACCACCGACGGTAGCAACTCCGCGACCACACGGTGTTCAAGGCCCGGATAGCGGGTCAGGGCGCCTGCGGTAATGCCAGTGCCGAAACCGATCACCAGCGCCGAGTGCGGTTCGCCGTTATGGATCAGCAGTGGCAGCAGCGCCTGAATCCGCATGTAGCGCAGCGATGGCATGGCGTCACCGGTGTTTGACACGCCCTGGATATACAAGCGCTGAAAGCTCTTCTGACCCTTGCCCTGCGTGACCACGGCGACGGTGCCGCCGCGTCCTTCTTCATAGAACGCCAACGTGCCGTTGCGGGCGCCGGGCAGCAGGCTGGCGAGTTTGTCGACCGGAGTGAACAGCGCCACGACCACCGACAGCAGTCCGATGGCGACCACGCCCTGACGCCGGCCTTTCTTGACGTGATGGCCCTTGCGCACGGCGAAATAGCCGATCCCTGCTGCCACAATCGCCAACAGTCCCAAGGTTCGCACCAGCCCCAGCAGCGGAATCAGCAAGAATCCGCAGAGCATCACGCCGACGATCCCACCCAGGGTGTTGAACGCCACCACGGCGCCCACATCCCGACCGACGCGCTCAGGGCCGACACTCAATCGCAGCGCCAAAGGAAACGCCGCCCCCAACAGCAAGGTCGGGACAAACACGATGCTCAGCGCGGCCATGGCAAACCGTGCGCTCATGCCCAGCAATTCGCTGCCGCCCATCGCCAGCGCGGCGGTTTCGGCCTGGGATTGCAAGAACACCAGCCAGCGCCCGAGAAACGCCACTTCCAGCAATGCGATCAAGCCGGCCCCGGCGATCAGCAAGCCAAATATGCCCCATGGATCGCGAATACGATCAACCCGACGGGCCAGCAGCGCGCTGCCGATGAACAACCCCGTGAGGTACGTCGCCAACACCACGGCAAAGGCGTAGGTGCGGGTGCTCATGAATTGCACGATGGATTGCGACCAGACCACTTCGTAACCCAGTGCCACACCGCCTGCGATGGAATACAGCCACAGGGCCAGGCGATCCGGCGCTTTGTGTTCGTGATGCCGGGTCGGCTCCTGGACCACCGCCGGGCGCTGGCGTTGAAACCACAGGGCACCGGCGGCGCCCACCAGGTTCAGCATGGCGGCGGCGAGGGCACTGCCGCGCACGCCGAGGGTGGCGATCAACACGAAGGCAGCAAGCAAGGTGCCGGCAATCGCGCCCGCGGTATTGGCGGCATAGAGTTGTCCGCCAGCCTTGCCCAAATGGTGCGGGTCGCTGGCCAACGAGCGCACCAGCACCGGCAGCGTGCCGCCCATCAACAGCGCGGGAATGCCCACCAGCGCAAAGGGCAACACCCAGGCCAGCAATCCGATGTGCTGTTCCAGCCAGGCAAAAGGACTGGCCGCCATGCTCATGGCGAAGGTCGCGCCAACGCCCAGTACCGCCACCAGCACTTCAAGCCCGGCATACAACAACACCGGTTGCTGCAAGCGATCAGCCCAGCGCCCGAACAGCAATCCCCCCAGCGCCAGCCCGGCAAAAAAGGCGCTGATGCCGGTGGTGATGGCGTACACCTCAACGCCGACGACCAACGACAGTTGCTTGATCCACAGCACCTGGTACACCAGCGCCGCCGCGCCCGAGACGAACAGCAGCAATGCTGGAATCAGCAGGGCCGGGGAGGTGGCGGTTTGCGGGGCAGGTATGGCCGACGACTTGCTGGCGACACGTGAGGACATTGCGGATTGCCTTGTGCAAAACATCTTCTGACGATGAACACAACACCCCGTAGCAGCTGCCGAAGGCGGCGTCCCGCTGCGCAGCAGTGGTAATCCGGACCACTCGGTGTGTCAGATAGGCCGAGGCGCATGTTTGACGAGGACTTCGTCCTCGAACGCAGCCTTCGGCAGCTGCTACAGGGTTGTGTTCACACAAAATAGGGCCGCTCGCCGGTTAAGGCGAGCGGCAGTCACGCAGTGTTACTGTGCAGCCGGTGCAGCTTTCATTTTTTCAGCGATTTTGGCGTCTACCGCAGCACGAATCTGGTCAACGCTGAAGCTGGCCGGTTTCTGGCTTGGCGGATAGTCGATAAAGGTCTGGAGGAACACCGCCGCTTTACCCGTGGCCACGGCCGCCAGATAGACGTTTTTGGTCAGCCAATCGTAATACTGATCGGAAACCACATCGGCGCGTTCATACGGGTCCATTCTCAGGTTGAAGATTTTTGGCACCCGCAGGCACACAAACGGCTCACTCCACACCTTGAAGCCGCCTGGTGCACGTTGTTCGCAGAACACCGCTTTCCAGTTGTCGAAACGCATCGACACCAGCAAACCGTCGTCGTTGAAGTAGTAGAACTCCTTGCGCTCGCCCTTAGGCTGTTGGCCGGTCAGGTAAGGCAGTTGGTTGTAGCCGTCCAGGTGCACCTTGAAGTTGGTGCCACCCGCTACCGGCGCCCAGCCTTTGAGCAGCTTGTCTTTTACGCTGTCTTCACCGGCGACTGCCAGCAGGGTCGGGAACCAGTCCAGGCCCGAGAACATCTCGTTGGAGACTTCACCGGCCTTGATCTTTCCTGGCCAGCGAACAATCGCCGGCACCCGGTAGGCGCCTTCCCAGTTGGAGTTCTTCTCGTTACGGAACGGTGTGGTCGCCGCATCCGGCCAGGAGAACTGGTTCGGGCCGTTGTCGGTGGTATAGACGACGATGGTGTTGTCGGTGACTTTCAGGTCATCGAGGGTTTTCAGCAGTTTGCCGACGTCGCCGTCGTGCTCAAGCATGCCGTCCGCATAGTCGTTGCCGGGCATGCCGCTCTGGCCCTTCATCGACTCGCGCACGTGGGTGAACAAGTGCATGCGGGTGGTGTTCATCCAGACGAAGAACGGTTTGTCTGCCTTGACCTGCTTCTCGATGAACGCTTGGGCGGCGGCGGTGGTCTCGTCGTCGATGGTTTCCATGCGCTTGGTGGTCAATGCGCCGGTGTCTTCGATCTTGCCGTCGGCAAAGCTGTGGATCACACCACGCGGAGCGTATGACTTGAGGAACGCAGGGTCGTCCTTGGGCCAATACGGGCGTTCAGGTTCTTCTTCGGCATTGAGGTGGTACAGGTTGCCGAAGAATTCATCGAAACCGTGGTTGGTCGGCAGGTATTCGTCCTTGTCGCCCAGGTGGTTCTTGCCGAACTGGCCGGTCGCATAACCCTGGGACTTGAGTGCCTGGGCGATGGTGATGTCGCGTTTTTGCAGGCCCACGGGTGCACCCGGCGCGCCAACTTTCGACAGACCGGTACGCAGCGGCGTCTGACCCGTGATGAAGGATGACCGTCCTGCCGTGCAGCTGTTCTCCGCATAGTAGTCGGTGAACATCATGCCTTCTTTGGCAATGCGGTCGATATTGGGAGTCTTGTACCCGACCACACCCATGGAATAGGCGCTGATGTTGGTCTGGCCGATGTCATCGCCAAAGATCACCAGGATGTTGGGTTTTTCAGCGGCCCCGGCTGTTGCCGAAATCGCCATCACCGAGGCTGCCACGAGGGCGAGTTTCGGTAGCCACTTGTGTATGCGAGTCATCTGACTTGCTCCTTTTTCTGACTTGCGCCGCCTAATGCGACAAACGTTTATTGCAGTCCTGCGTCACGCTTTTTATTGCACTTGCTCTGGGGTGGCGGACTCGTGCGGGTAGATCCGGCGCCACTCGGCGGCCATGTCCACGACAGTCCAGCCACGGGATTTTGCTTCGTCCAGGGCCTTGTCCAGACGCCCGATTTTGGAGTCACGGTCGTACGCCCATTCACGCTTGGCGTCGGTGTGATGCACTAACCCCATGAATCGTTTGCCCGACCCGGCGGCGGTCCACTGCAACATTTGCTGGTCGCCGTCAGAGTTGCCGAAGGCCAGAATTGGCCGGCGTCCGATCACCGCGTTGATGCTTTCGGGCTTGCCCGCCCCGTCATCGTTGTGTGCCAGTTTTGGCGTGCGCAGGATCGAGGCCTTGCCGTCCTTGTACTCAAACGCTGTGACAAACGTCGTACCGATCACTTGCTCCGGCGGGACGCCATAGGACTTCTCGGCGAAGGCGCGCATGAACCCGGTGTCGCCGCCGGACACGATGTAGGTTTTGAAGTCCTGGCTGCGCAGGTAGTCGAGCAATTCCAGCATCGGCTGGAAGACCATTTCGGTATACAGCTTGCCGGTCTTTGGATGTTTGGCCTGGGCCAGCCAGGTCTTGGCGTAGTCGTCGAACGCTTCGGTGGTCATGCCGGTGTGGGTGGCAACGAAGATCTTCATGATGCCTTCCAGGCCGGCGGCTTCCAGCGCCTTGTGGTCGTTTTCCAGCACCGCTTTGAACGGCTGTGTGGTTTTCCATTCCGGGTGCTGCGCTGCGGTGCGCTTGACTTCCTCAAGGGCAAACAGCAGCTCGAAATACATTGGCTGCTCGCTCCACAGGGTGCCGTCGTTGTCGAACACCGCAATGCGCTCCTCGGGTTTGACGAAGTCCTTGCTGCTCTGATCGGTGACAGCCTGGACGAACTCGATGATGCTCTTCTTGGACGGGCCATCATTCCAGGAGGGCAACGGCTCTGCAGCCTGAACCAGCAACGGCAGGCTCAGGGCCAGCGCCAGCAAAAACTTGAACCCGTGAAGTTGGCGCAGTGATATCGGACTCGTCATGGGAATTCCTTCTCGTGAACGGGGTTGAGTGGCCGTAATGCCGGCGCGGCAGGTGTCTTGTTGGGCGCAGCCTGACTGTTCAGCGTAGCCAAGGATTCGTTGAATTGACGCAACGCCTGATCTTTGGCCGATTCACTGCCATAACAGGCGCGCAAAAAGTCCTGCAGGCGCGGTCCTAGAGCGCTCAGCTTCAGTCCCATGCGCCGGCGCCTGGCCCACAGGTACAGCGCGCTCAATTGGGCAGGTTGGCCGTCGATCTGCGCCGGAATCTGCCGCCAGGCGTAGTCGGCGGACGCCAGCCAAACGGCGTGCCGGGCACGGCGCCGGGCCTGGACAGCAAGGTAGGCACGGTGGAGGAGCGGGCGGGTAAACCAGCCGAGCACGGCAATGGCCAGCAGCAGTGCAATCAATGCCAGCCAATGCCCGGAGAGGTACAGGCGACTGGGCTGACCGAGTTTTTTCAGGTCTGCGGTAATTGAAAACACCGGGCGATAAGCGCTGTTGGCGGTGGCCTGGAAGGTGACCGCCGGGACTTGGGCGGTACGGGCCTGGCGGGTGCCGGCATCCCACCATTTCAATGAGATTGGCGGCAAGCTGTGCGAGCCATCGGTGTCGATCCGGTAGGTCACGGTGTCGATGCGCTGGCCACTGCTGAAATTGCCCCGACCGTCACCGAGGTTGCTGATCTGGGGGGCTTTCGGGTAACGGCTCAGACCGTTGACATCACTCAGTGATGGCGTCGGCAAGGACATCGCCAGGGCGCCATCGGCTTGCAACGTCAATTCCCGGGTAACGCTGTCGCCGACTTTGAGGGGCGTCGCCGAGTTGACGATTTTTTGCGTAAAGCGCAGCCCTTGCGCGACCAATACCGGTTCGCCGGGTTCAAACCCTGGCGGTTGCGCGGCGTCGAAGTGCAAGGGCTGGCTTTGGGCGCTGAGCTCAGTGGTGGCCTGACCGGGTGTGGCGCGCACGGTCAGCGCGGGTATGTCGAAGCCCTGAGCGAGATTGGGGGTGATCCGGTAGCGGTAGCGCATGCCGCTCAATGACTTGCCGTCGAGCGTCTGATTGAGGTGTTCGGCATGACCGTCCGGCGGCATGACCAGTGCGCCGGACAGCTTCAGGTCGGGCAGGGTGGGGGCTTCGGTGAACCAGCTGTCGGTGAAGACGTCGAGTTGCAGTTCGACAACGCTGCCAACCATGACATTGTTGGTGGGTTGCAGGCTCACCTGGACTTTCAGCTCTGGTTCAGCGGCCAATGCCGCGGTGGTGAACAGGCAAAGGAGCAGGGCCACGACACGGTCTATCGAAAGACTCATGGTTTGCCCCCCGCCTGATCCTGCAAACTGAACTTCTGCTTCAGGAACTTCGCCGGTGAAGTGCTCAGGTTTTCCAGCCACTGTGCATCGGACGTTGCTTGCTCGGTCTGCACGGCTTTGCTCTGGCCCTTGCCCGGCGCTTTGTCCATTTTGATTTCGTCTGGTTTGACCTCGGGCGCATTCTGCGCGGCGCTGTCGGTGTCTTTCTGCAAGGCAATCGCCAACGCCAGATTGGCCGTGGCCTCGGGGAACTGCGGCTGCAACTTCAGCGTCTGGGTGTACGCGGCAATCGCCTGGTCAAATTTGAAACGACGCACGTAAATATTGCCCAGGTAGAAATACGCTTGCGGCGTTTCCAGTCGCGCAAAACTGGCCAGTGCCAGGTCGAAATCCGCCGCGTTGTAGGCCGCGATACCTTTCCAGTAGGGGTCGACAAAATGCGCGGCGGCTTGCGGGAAATGTTCGTGCTCGAACGCCCAGCGACCTTGCTGGTCGGGGGTGAAAAACGCATCGGTCAACGCGTTGGCTTCGGCGGGAGCCGGTTGCCAGCCAATGCCCAGTGCCAATAACAGGCCTGCCATCCAGTTCAGGCTCCAGCCCCGGCGCACGCTGAACAACCCGATCAGCAGCAACGGCCAGCACAACCAATAACCGGCGTCTTTCCAGTGCAGTTCGCGCTGTTCATCGCTGGCGGCCTGGAAATGCTGCTGGGCGTGCAGTTCAATCCATTGCAGGTCATCGTCATTGAGCGTCAGGCTGCCCAACGGCGCGTCGACTGCGGAAGCCAGTTTTTCGAGCGCCGCCTGATCAAAACTGCCCAACACCGGGCGACCATTACTGTCGGTGCGCGGTTGGCCATTGGCGTCATGGATGATCCCGCCGTCTGCACTGCCGACCGCCAGAATCAGCACTTGCAGCGGGCTATCGTTCAATTGCTTATCGAGACCGCCAAGTTGTGATGTATCGGCGCCGTCTGTGATCAGCAACAGCGTGCCCGGGCTTTTGTCGGCAGCCAGCAGCCGTTTGGCTTGCTCGATGACCGCGCCGACGTCTTTGCCCTGTTTGGCGATCAGGTCTGTACTCAGGGCCTGGATGAAGGTGTTGAGCAGTTCGGGGTCGTCGGTCGGCGGCAGCACCAAATGGGCGCTGCCGGCATACGCGATCAAACCACTGCGTGACCCCGCTCGGCGCTGGATCAGGTCGTGCAGTTTGTGTTTGGCCGCTTCCAGTCGACTGGGCTGCACATCCGTGGCGTCCATGGAGGGCGACAGGTCGATGGCGATGATCAGCGGCGCGCGGTTTTCCAGAAAGTCCGGACGGTCCTGCTCCCAGGTGGGGCCGGCCGCCGCGAGGGCACCCAGCACCAACACTGCGCACACCAGATGCACGGGGCGCAAACGTTGTTGGTCCTGTGGCGTTATCAGCAAGTGCGGCAGCAAGTGTTCGGCAATATTGCTGCGCAAGCGCCGCTGTACGTCACGGCTGCGCCGCCAGAGCCAGGGCAACAAGGCGCCGAACGGCACCAGCAACAGCCACAGTGGGCGCAGGAAATGGAACTCGCTGAGGTTTATATCCACTCACCCCTCCTGCCGCTGACGCGCGAGCATCAAATGAGGCCGGAGCAGGGCGCCCAAATGGTAGAGCGCGAGCAAACCGATAGCGGCCCCCAGTGGCCACCAGAACAAATCCTTTTTCGGCTGATGACTGAGGGTTTTAACCTGGTGTGGGGTCAGTTTGTCGAGGGTGCTGTACACCTGATTCAATGCATTGCGGTCCTCGGCGCGAAAGAACTTGCCGCCCGTGGCTTCGGCGATTTGCTGCAAACCTTGCAGGTTGACCTTGGCTTCTCCGGAGGCGTTCGGGTCACCGATACCGATGGTGTGAATCACCACGCCTTTGGCGGCTGCCATGGCCGCGGCGTGGTCCGGGGTAATCGCGCTGCTGGTGTCGTTGCCGTCGGTCAGCAGGATCAGCACTTTCTCGGGTTCATGCGTCTGCTCAAGCAATTTCAAGCTCAAGCCGATCGCATCGCCAATCGCGGTGTTCGGGCCAGCCATGCCAATGCCGGTGTCATCGAGCAACAGCGACAGACTGGCGTGATCCAGCGTCAGCGGTGCCTGCGGATAGGCGCCGCTGCCAAACACGATCAGGCCAAGGCGATCGTCTTTACGTTTGTCGATAAAGCTGTGGACCACTTCCTTGACCGCCGCCAGGCGATTGATTTTTTGCCCGTTGGCGTCGGTGAAATCGTTGGTTTCCATCGATTGGGAAATGTCGATGGCCAGCATCAGGTCGCGCACCGGTTGTTGGCGTTCGATGGGTTTTTCGACCAGTTCCGGTCGAGCCGCCGCCAGCAACAACAATGCCCAGACCATCAGGTTCAAGACCAGTTGCCAGCGATTGCTGCGTGTCCCGGCCTGGCTCGGTGCCTGACCGACCGCGCGGCTCATGGCGCTGAAAAAAGGCACGCGCACGGCGCTGCGGGCTTCGCGGTAATCAGGCAGGAAGCGGTAGGCCAACCATGGCAGTGGCAAAAGGATCAGCAGCCAAGGGTAATCAAACTGCCACATGATGCTGCTCCACCCAACGTTTGCTGGTGTTGAACAGCCGCTCGCGCTGTTCTTCCTTGAGCGTCAGCAGTGTGCTGTTCGGCGCATAGGCCAACTGCGCGAGTTGCTGGCTGAAATCTGCCGGCAGGGGCTGCGGACTGTGGCGCACCAAAAACGTTTGCCAGTCCTCACCCCCAAGTGCTGCCACAGGGTATGTAGTGGGCATGGACAGGGCGACGCGTTTGAGCAGTTCCGGGAGTTCGCGCAGGGCCCTCAGTTGATCGTCACTGCTTTGCAGTTCAGCCAGTCGCACCAGCGCTTCACGCCGATAACGATCACGGCGCCATTGCCAATACCGCCGTGCGCTGACCAGCAACACGGCAAGCACCAACACACTGAGCAGCGCCCACCAACCCCACGTCTGCGGCGCATAACTGACCGGCGCCGGCAGTGCGATTTCCTTCAGTTGGTCGATGCTCGGGATGTTCGGATTCATCGCCGGCCTCTGCCGAGTTCGGCTCGCAGCTGTTCCTGCGCATCGGTCGCGGTACTGAACATCATCAGCGGCACCTGGCTACGACGCAGCAACGTCGCGACATCCTTGAGCCGACCGCTGAGAAAATCCCCCAGCGGCTGATGCACGCTGCGTTGCTCGACCGCCAGTTCCACCTGCAATTGGCCTTGGGTCACCAGTAAACGGCCGTTTTTCGGCAGGTTCAGCGCCAAGGGGTCATACACCTGCATCGCGATCACATCGTTGTGCGCCGCCAATTGCCGCATTAATTGCAAGGTGCGTTCACCGGCGCCGGCAAAGTCGCTGACGATGCAGATCAAATGATCATGGCCGGCCACCGCCAGGCAATGTTGCAAGACCTTGTCGAGTTGGTCCTCACCTTCGGCGTCCGGGTTGGCGGCATTGAGCAGCTGATTCTGCTCGGCGATACGGCTGCAAAAGGCCTCGAGGCGTTTGCGACTGCGTAGCGGGGCGATGCTGTCGATGCGTTTGTCATTGAAGACCAGACCGCCGACCCGGTCACCGGCGTTGAAGGTCATCCACGCCGCCAGCGCGCCGAGTTCGGCGGCAATCGCCGATTTAAAACTGCGTTGCGAGCCGAAGAACATCGACATGCGCTGGTCGACCAGAATCAACGCGGGGCGGTCACGCTCTTCGGTGAAGGTTCGCACCACCGGTTTGCCGGTGCGCAGTGACGCTCGCCAGTCCAGATGACGCAAATCGTCGCCCGGTTGATAGCGGCGCAGTTCGTCGAAATTCAACCCGCGACCACGCAGCCGCGAAGCATGGTTGCCGGCGAGGAGGCTGCCCTGGGGCTGGCGCGCCAGAAAACTCAAGTCACGGGCCTTGAACTCCAACGCCATCAATTGCGCCAGAGAGACATAGACCAGGCCGTCCGTGCTTTTCATTTTCAACCTCAGGCCGGTATTGCAACTTTGTCGAGCAAGCGGTCGAGCACCTGGTCGGCCGTTACGCCATCCGCCACCGCGTCGTAACTCAGTTGCAAGCGATGACGCAGCACCGGGTGGGCCACGGCGCGCACATTGTCCGGCGAAACGAAATCCTGCCCTTGTAGCCAGGCATCGGCGCGGGCACAGCGGTCAAGGCCGATACCGCCCCGAGGACTGGCGCCGATAGCGATCCAGCGGCCGAGATCGGCGTCATAGTCCGCCGGGTGGCGGGTGGCGTTGATCAGGTCGATCAGGTAGCGGTCGATGGCCGGGGAGACGTGAACGGCGCTGACTTCGTGACGGGCCGCGAAAACCACCTCCTGAGACAGTGCAAAACCTTGGGTCGGGGCCGTTTTAGCGCCTGCCGCAAATTCTTCTTCGCGCAGCAATCGCAACACCTGGCTCTCGTTTTCCGCGGTCGGGTAATCCAGCAACACCTTCATCAGAAACCGGTCCATCTGCGCTTCCGGCAGGGGGTAGGTGCCTTCCTGTTCAATCGGGTTTTGCGTGGCGACCACGATGAACAGTTCCGGCAGCACATGGCTGTTGCCGGCCACGGTGATTTGCCGTTCTTCCATGGCTTCCAGCAGCGCCGCCTGGACCTTGGCCGGGGCACGGTTGATTTCGTCGGCGAGGATCAGGTTGCCGAACAGCGGGCCGGGCTGGAACTGGATCTGGTTTTGGCCATCGACCTGATGCAGCACTTCGGCGCCGGTGATGTCCGACGGCAGCAGGTCAGGGGTGAACTGGATGCGGCTCATCTTCGCGTCCAGGTGCCGGGCCAGTGCCTTGACCGTGCGGGTCTTGGCCAGGCCGGGCAAGCTTTCCAGGAGCAAATGGCCGTTGGCCAACAGCCCCAGCAGAATCTGGCGGATTACCTGATCCTGCCCAAGTACGCTTTCGGCGATGCTGGCTTGCAGGGCGTTGAGGTCATTGAGTGCGGTCATGGGCGTTTCCTTTACCAGGCGTATTGCAAGCGTAAGGTCCAGGTGTTGACGTCGGGGGAGCCGCTGCGCTCGGACACCGTGTCCGAATAGGCGATCAACCCGCCAAACTGGGGCGACAGCATGAAGCCGACCGTGGCACCCAACAGGCTGCTTTCCTGTTTGTTGTCCTGCCAGTCACCATTGATTTTGGTTTCGCCGCCTCGGTTGTAGGTGCCATCGATCGAGGCCCACAGCGCGCGGTTGAAGCTGTAGCTGTAGTGACCTTCGATGGAATACAGCGCTTTTTGCTCAAGTGTGCCGTCGCCGTGGTAATCGTCGTTGTCGCCGTACAGCGAGACGTAGGTGTTGAGTTCAAGCCAGGTCGGGCCAATCGGCGTGCCGAAGGCAATTTCCGGCTTGAACGCCCAGCGGTTGGCGCCGATGTTGATGACCCGGTCCTTGTCGTAATCACCGGTGGGCGCGGTGATCCACAACGCCCCCGTCAGAAAGGTCTCGGGTGTCCAGGTGGCGAATTCTTGCGGGGTCAGCGCCGGGCCACCAAAAACGTTGTGCACCAGCACCACCTGCGTATCGCCCAGACCGCCGTTGTGCTTGGTGCCATTGAAGAACTGGCCATTATCGAACGAGGCGGAAACGTCGGCGTAAGGTTGCAGGACCTGAACCGCACTGTTACGCCCGTCGATGGCAAACGAGCGGGCAAAACGGGCGATGTACAGGTCCGCGTTCAGGGACAAGCCATCAAGCGGCAATGACGTATCGATCGGCGTGTTGCTATTAACGAGGTTGTAATAGCCGAACACCATGTTCAGGTCGGTCGGCAGGTTCTGCCAGTCACGCGCGTTGTCCGCTTGGCCCGCCAGTGGCGTCATGGATAGCGTGAGTGCGGTGAATGCGGCTTTCCTTGTCGTCTTCAGTCCCATCACGGTGCTCCAGCAGGTTTTGGGTGCGTGGTTCATGGCTTTGCGCCAACGAGTGTCAGTGGCGGCATTATCCATTGGCCGCGGGTGTGCTTTCGGACTTGAAATGTCGAACAGGTTCGGGGCGCCGAGGCAGGTGACGCTGGCGTTATGGGGAGCGAGGCGAGTGCCGGATGACTGGGCGGCGCTGAGCGAAAGGTTCCGTGCAGGGTTAATTTTGTTGAGTGCATCGGCGTTATTGGCCTGCACGTAAACGGCGGGCGAAAAGCGTGCTGCCGCCAACAACAAAGCGTTATTTTTTTTATGCTGAAACATCATTCCCGATTCCCTTCTGGCTCATTGGGTTACTCGGCACTTCCTGGCCGTTAATACGTAATCAATTTCCCACCAAGCCCGTAGGACAAATCTGACGCTAGCAGCTAGTCACGACTTTTCCAGTCAAAAGGATTAAATCTTTGATTTTGTGCACAGAACTTCGTTATTTGTGTGTACTAAAAAGTTAATACCAAATCATGGGGTTACCGCCGATCCTGGTGTTCAGGCGACGCCGGATTCACCTGATACACCGCGTAAAACAATCACGCGTGCACCCGGCAAACCCGGCCTGAAAATGTTCAGCGTTTTTTGGCCTCGGCGCGCAGTCGTTCTTCCTGCTCGCGCAGTTCCGGGGTGAACTCGGCACCGAAATCCTCAGCTTCGAACACCTGGCGAATCTCGATCTCGGCCTCGGTGCCCGGCATTGGGTTCGGGCAGCGCTTGACCCAATCGATCGCCTCCTGTTTCGACTGCACCTGCCATATCCAGTAGCCGGCAATCAGCTCCTTGGTTTCGGCGAACGGGCCGTCGATGACGGTGCGTTTGTCCCCTGAAAAGTGAACACGTGTGCCTTTGCTGCTGGGTTGCAGGCCTTCGCCTTCGACGAAGATGCCTGCCTTGACCAGTTCTTCGTTGTAGTTGCCCATGGCGGTCAGCAGTTCTTCGCTGGGCATGATGCCGGCTTCGGAATCCTGGCTGGCTTTGATGATGATCATGAATCGCATGGCTGTATCTCCGCTGGATTTGACTGGACTCGCTGACTAGTCGAATGAACGTCGTCTAAATCGACAGTGCTGCCAAATTAAAGACCAGCGATTGAGCCCGTGGGTTTTCGGTTGCCTTTCGTCAAGAACACCAAGTGGTGGCCGGGGAGGGCTGTACGCTATAGAGCAACCCGGGCTGCGTGCCTGTGGCCATGCGGGGTTTGGAAGGGTTGTATCCAGTTTCGCCAGCAAGACTTCACGATTTGTATCTGGGCATAGGTCGTCGGGCCATTTCGTGGTTAACTTCGGCCTCTTCAAAATTCTCCACCACAACGTTCAGAAGGACTCAGTTCATGGCTCAAGTCACTCTTAAAGGCAACCCGGTTCAAGTCAACGGCCAACTGCCACAAGCCGGTTCCAAGGCGCCAGCCTTTTCCCTGGTTGCCGGCA
>Ga0157370_10003253_pt1 | contig 19143 bp, 18 predicted proteins | sample C35metaG_FD_113463 | JGI IMG/M metagenome (GOLD analysis project Ga0157370, IMG submission 113463) | Corn rhizosphere microbial communities from Kellogg Biological Station, Michigan, USA - C3-5 metaG | ecosystem: Host-associated > Plants > Roots > Rhizosphere > Soil | place: USA: Michigan...
ATATATGGCGCGTCCCCGTAACAGTACTTTTGCCAACATCATGCCCATGCTCAAACGCGAGCATATAGCCGCCATCAATTGGGGACTCGTGGCAGGCAAGACCAATACAAAATATGCATGGGATACGCCGATGCCCGATGGGTCCGAACCAAAATTGTGGTTCCATGAAATATTCCGTCCTGATGGGAAGCCGTATGATCCGAAGGAGACGGCGTTGATCCGGTCACTCACCGGAGCTTCCTCCCCTATCGTTCGCGGGAAATAAGGAAGCAGGCAGCAGCTGGACGATCTTTCGTGTGGCGATGGCTACCTGGTTGCGGGCTGTCAGTGGTGAGATATGCAATACATCGGCCACCTCTCTGTACGTGAGCCCTTCTTCCTTCACCAGCTGAAAGATGATACGGCATTGGGGCGGCAGCTGCTGTATGGCCATCCGTATAGCATCCAGGGTGTCGGCGGAGATACATATCTCTTCCGGATTGCCTGTCTCGATCATCGTCCCGGGTGCAATGTCATCGAGGCTGAGGGCGGGGCCTGTATAATGGCGCTGGAGATAGTTGAGAGAAAGATTGCGTGCAATGGCATACAAATATACTTTTAGGTTGCTCACCTCATTGAGCCGGTTGCGTATCTGCCAGAGCTTGATAAATACATCCGACACGAGCTCTTCGGCCACTTCACTGGATTTGACAAAGGCGAAACAAAACCGGTGCAGGCCGTCGAACAAATGATCATACACCTGACCGTAGGCCTTCATATCCTCATACAGAGCAATACGCCGCTGCCATTCTTTTATTTGTACATCGTCCGCCGGCATCGGGTACAAATATAATAAACCCCGGACCTTTGTCCGGGGTTCAATTGTTAATTTGCATCAAACCATAGCTTCGTCGTCAACGCATCCGTACCCTGATCCTGCACCGCCCTGGTGTAATTGGCTCCATTCAATGACTGCTCGGATCCCGGATAAATAAACCGCAGAGGCATCTTTCCCGCCAGCACGCCGGCTACCGCAGGCGTCAGCTGGGGATAGTCCAGTCTCCTCCACTCCGCAAAGGCTTCGAGCCCCTGCCCAAAGAGAGCCAGCCATTTTTGTTCGCCCACCGACTGTTTGAAGTTACCCGCATTATACTGCACAGACGGCTGTGCAAGATAGCTTCCCGTGACAGTAACATCCGTGATGCCATATTGAGCCAGGCTGGCCAGTACAGCCTGCCGGTAAAGATCGCCCGCATCACCCGTGATAAATCCCCGGGAGACGGCTTCCGACAGGTCGAATAGCACCTCTGCATAGCTCATGATGACGGCCGGGGCTGTTTCCTGGCGGAAATAATCACCAGGCCTTGACGTCTTGCTAAGTCCCAGGCTATTGGCATCATTGGTCAAAAGGCCGTTTGGCACACCTTTATATATGCGTGGTGCAGAGTCCGTCAATTGAGCATAGACAGGCAGGCGGGGATCATTCAATGCGGTCAGTTTGTCGACAATGGTCTTGCTGATCCTATAGTCCTGCCTGGTGAGAAAGGTATTGTTGACAGGGTTATTATTCGGCGACTTGTCATATGTCAGTGCTGCCATATCCTGATTGCTGGTAAAATAAGAACCGCCTTCCGACTGTATGTCGGTAAACACCTGTTTGGCTTGCACGGGGTCGCGGTCTGCAATCCTCAAGGCGATGCGTATGCGCAATGAGTTGATGAATTTTCTCCATTGGCCGATATTACCCTGATACAGGGCGTCTCCCTGAATAAGCCCGCCCGATGCGCTCAATGTGTCCTGGGCTGTCTTCAGGTCCGACAGCAGTCCTAAATAAACATTCTCCTGCTTGTCATAAGCCGGGGTGAGGAAGCTATCGATCTGGCCGGCCTGGCGGTAAGGAATGTCGCCGTATGCGTCCGTCAGTAATTGAAATACCCATGAGCGCAGAGTAAGGGCGACGGCTTTGTAATTGGGGGTCTGTTGCTGGTCCGCAATGGCTATCACTTTATTGAGATCGGTAATGCTTTGACCATACAATGTATTCCATAGAGAAGTGAAGCTGCTGTTATTCTCGATATAGCGGTCGGGGTCGGTGTACTGGATCTTTGCCCAATGCTGAACAAACAATAAAGAGGAGTTCATATTGTTGTCCACGCCCCAGTATGCATCCGCGGTCAGCTTCTCGGCTGCCGTCAGCAGGTAGTCCGGTTGGGGATTCTCCGATGCATTCGGGTTTTTATTGATGCCGGCCAATTCCTTCTTACAGGACACAGTGCCCAGTGAAAGCCCTATCAGTAATATATATATTCGTTGCATGTTCATTAGAATTTAAAGTTCACGTTAATGCCATAACTTCTGGTGCCCGGCAGGCTGAGGTCTTCAAGGCCCTGACCATTGCCGGTATTGAAGGCTGTCTCAGGATCTACGTTGGGAACATTCTTATGGATGATCCACAGATTGCGCCCTACCAGGGTAACGGTAGCCCCGGCGAAACCTATTGGACGCAGCCATTCAGCAGGCAGATCATATCCCAGCCTTACCTCCCGCAGCTTGATAAAGCTGCTGCTGTACACCCATGCCTCGTCGATGTTGTTCAGGTTCTTATAGTACTGCGAGGCGGGCGTAATGGCCTTATTAGGCTTCCCATCCTGCGTCACTCCCTTAAAGATGATGCCATCGTCATACACTTTCTCACCAGAAGGTCCTGTCGTACCCGCAACAGGCGCTTGTGTATTATCGTTGCCCGGATAATAATAGGACAGTCCTCCATGGGCCGCGTCCCTGCCAGGCAGGGTCAGGGCAAGCACCCCTGTATAGGCGCCGGTGGCATTCGTGGAGGAATACTGCGACCCGCCAAAGCTGCCGTCGATGAGGACGCTCAGCGTGATATGGTCATATGTGAAAGTGTTTGTAATGCCCCCCAGCCAGTCGGGCGTATATTTACCCAGTATCCTATTGGTGGGATCCACAGCAGGCGACCCGTCGTCGTTGACGATGATCTGCCCCTGGCTGTTCCGCTGGTAGGCGGTACCAAAGAGACTGCCATAGGCCTTGCCTACAGTTGCTATGGTTTGTATGCTGCCATCGCTGCCCAATACATAGTTCTTCAACAGCCCTTCGTTGTCGAGAGAAATGAGCTTGCTGCGATTCAGCGCATAGTTCGCATTGATGTCCCAGGTAAAATGGGTCGTCTTCAGCGCTGTGAAACCCAGCTGCGCTTCCAGCCCTTTATTGTTCAGCCGGCCTGCGTTGATCAGCTTCTGGGAATAACCCGTGGTCGGGCTTATATCCACATTCAAGATCTGGTTGTAGCTGCTGCTGCGGTAGAAACTGAGATCCAGGCGGACCCTGTTCCTGAACAGCCCGGCCTCCAGGCCCACCTCTGTCGAAGTAGTGGTCTCAGGCTTCAGATTGGCGTTCAGATACAGAGAGGAAGCCGTCAGCATGGGATAGCCCCTAAAAGGCGGTGTAATGAAGGGGTAATAATTGATCAGCTGGTAAGGAGTTGCATCATTACCGACCTTGGACCAGCCGCCCCGCACCTTGGCATAGCTGAGCACATCGCTCTTTATATCAAAGGCGTCCGAAAGGATCAACGATCCATTCACCGATGGATAGAAGTAAGAGAGGTTGCTTTGGGGCAGCGTGGAGCTCCAGTCGTTACGCGCCGTGAAATTTAAAAAAGCATAGTTGCGGAAGCCCAGCTGAGCCGAGCCGAATACGCTATAGGTTTTCAGCTTATAAAAGTTATTGGAGGACACCAGCGGGTCCCTGGAATTGGTCAGAGTATAGACCCCCGCTACCGCCAGCCTCGGCGCCTTCTGATCATTCTCTTCATAGGATTTAGTCCTTATATTGCTCCCCGCAAGAACTTCCAGGTTGAAGTCACTGCTTAGTGTCTTATTATAGTTGAGGGTGAATTCCGTATTGTTCTCATTCACCGTGTAGGCATCCTCTTCATAGCTCCCGAATGGCGTACCGCTGGTGCCATAGGCGATCCGCAGCTTGCGCCTGTCCGTATAATAGTCCGCGCCGGACTTCAGGTTGGCCGTCAGCTCCGGTGTGATCTTATAGCTCAGCCCGACATTGCCGATCAGACGATCGCGCCGCTGACCCACGGTGTTCTGGTTGGCGACAAAAAAGGGATTGCTGTAATAGGCATTATTCCAGTTCAGCGGGCTGCCGGTACTGTAGTAATGATCCCGCAGCTTGTTCATATCCACCTGCCGTCCCATCCAGATAAACTGCAGCATGGTGCTGGTCGAACGCTTACCGCCCGCACCCGGAAGGTTACCCGCGCTGGTCTGTACATAATTGACATTGGCCGTCAGTGTGAGCTTGGGGTCCAGCTTCAAGGTAGTGTTCAATGCAAAAGTGTTGCGACCCAGATCACTATTGGGGATCACACCGAACATCTTTTGTGTGTTGGCTGAAAACCTGTAGTCATACTTATCCCCCGCGTCGCCTATGGCAATGCCATTGTTATAGCTGACGCCCGTCTTGAAATAGCTTTTTACATTATTGGGATGGGGTATAAAAGGCTGTGGCGTGCCGTCGAAGAACTGAGGGATCAGCTGACCGTTCATTTTAGGTCCCCAGCTCTCATCCACATTGTCATTGACGCCACCGCCGGCGCCATCCTTATAGCTGAACTCGCCATTGGCGCCCTGTCCAAAGACATTCTGATATTTGGGCAGCGTCAGCAGGTTTTCCCAGGTGGTATTGGAATTGACGGAAATACCCAGGCCCTTCTTCTTCCTTCCACTTTTTGTCTTGATCAGCACCACGCCCTGTGCAGCCCGCGATCCATAGAGCGCAGCCGCATTAGGTCCTTTCAAAAAGCTGATGGACTCGATGTCATTGGCATTGATGTCGGAAATAGCATTGGCGAAGTCGCGAGAGCCGCCCGCACCTAACTGCGAATTGTCCACGGGGAAGCCGTTGATAACGAACAGGGGCTGGTTGTTCCCCGAAATAGAGGTCTCACCTCTAATAACGATGCGGGAAGAGCCCATATCACCCTGGCTGTTCGTCACACGGACGCCGGCCACCTTGCCTTCCAGCGCGTTGACAAGATTGGGTTCCGCCGTCTCGGAGATATCCTTCGACTTCAGCTCCTGTACAGAGTAGCCTAAAGACTTTTTCTGACGCGTGATGCCCAACGCTGTCACTACCACTTCATTCAGCGCGCCCTTGGCCTGCTCCAGCGTGATGGAAAGGGAATTCGCTGCATTGGCAGGTATCTCCAAAGGCTGATAGCCGATGAAGCTGATCAGGAGTATGTCTCCTGGTGAAACAGTTATCTCGAATTTACCCGAGGCATCCGTTTGCGAGGCCTTATGCCCGCCCTTTACGGCTACAGTGACACCCTGCAGGGGCAGACTGTCCGGTTTTCCTGTAACTACACCCGTGGCTTTGAATGTTTGTGCTTGAGAAGAGAGAGAAAATAAAACTAGCATTAGTCCGGCGAATAAAACCTTATGCTTTGCCGGCATGCATCCGGTTAGCAGCTTCTTCATAACAGTGCTTTTAGTGACTCAATAGTGTTTTCCAGATGCAAATATAAACCCCACTCAAATAGTAGACTAATATTTTTTATCCGAGATGCATGCCCGAATCCGTGCATCTCACCTCTATTGCGCGTTTCAGCGATTTTTCCGTATCTTTGCCGTTTATCATAATTACTGTTGTAAAACAGCAAATCCCCCAACGCATGAAGCGAAAAACGGATAACTTCAGCAAGTTCTATAACAAAAAGAGCAATGCTGCCATCAAGGAAGGCTTTCGCCAGGAAAAGAAGGCCGCTAAGAAAGAAAGAAAAGAAGCCATCGAGCGTCATTTCGAAGAGAAAAGAAAGGCCCGTGAACAGCAGTTGGCTACCGGCAGGACTGCAAAACCAGTGCCACCGGCCAGGGGTGCTTCAAATGTCTCGCCCAGTGGTGGCCCCGGCCCGGCGCCCAAGGTTCTCTCCCCCGCCCCAGACGCACTTCCCCTGAACAAATACATCGCCCACAGCGGTCTCTGTTCCCGTCGCGACGCCGCTGAGCTCATCCGCCAGGGGAAAGTACAGGTCAATGGTCAGCTCGTCACCGAGCCCGGCACCAAGGTCTCACCTAATGACATGGTCAAGGTCAATGGCAAAAAGGTCACCATATCCCGCAACTTTGTATATATACTCCTGAACAAGCCAAAGGATTATATCACTACTACCGATGATCCGCAGGGACGTAAGACCGTGCTCGACCTTATCCGTCAGGCTACGCCCGAAAGAGTCTTCCCTGTCGGACGACTGGACCGTAATACCTCCGGCGTGCTGCTGCTGACCAACGACGGCGACCTGGCTCAAAAGCTGGCCCACCCGAAGCACGAAATAAAAAAGATCTATCATGTCACGCTGGACAAACCGCTGACCAAGGCGGACTTTGACAAAATAGCCGGTGGCATCACGCTCGAGGACGGCGTCGCCTATGTGGATGTGCTGGCCTATGCAGATTCCAAGGATAAAACACAGATAGGGCTGGAGATACACAGCGGACGCAATCGTATCGTCCGTCGCATTTTCGAACACCTGGGCTATGATGTAAGAGGCCTGGATAGGGTAATGTATGCAGGACTGACCAAGAAGAATGTGCAGCGTGGACATTGGCGGCTGCTCACCGAAAAAGAGATACGCATTTTAAAATATCTGAACTCCTCGTTTAGAGGTTCGCTCGCTGCGCCTAAGGCTCTTAAACCAGACGAGGACGAGCCCGCCGTCTCCCAAGGACCTGCCCAACAGGCCGCCAAAGGGCCAGCCGTCCCCAAAGGCCCGGCTCCCAAAAAATTCAAACGCACCGGTCCCGACACATCGGCCGGTCCCAGGAAACCTCGCCCGGCAGCCCGGCCCGAAAAGCCCCGCACTCGTTCCGAAAAACCAGCTCCGGCCGCACCAGCCAATGACCCCCTCCGTGGCCGTAAATCCTCCGGCTCGTATATAAAGTCGAAGGCCAGATCACAACACGCATCCGCCAGGTCGCAACAATCCACCGCCAAATCCCGGGGCGCCCGTTCACCCAGGCCCGCCAAACCTTCCGGTGGCCGTCACCCACGTTAATCCTGTCATCCCATGCATAACAAGCCCGAGATCATATACGAGAACGATCATTTTATTGTCCTCGACAAACCTGCCGGACTGCTCAGCATTCCCGACCGGGAAGGCAAAGACCCTTCTCTCAAAAGCTGGCTAAGAGAAAAATACGGCAATATCTTCACCGTCCATCGCCTGGATCGTGACACCAGCGGCGTCATCATCTTTGCAAAGGATGAAACCACGCATCAATACCTGTCAAAAGTATTTGAAGAACGCACCGTGGAAAAGATCTATGCGGGCATCGTACAAGGCGCCCTGGCGCAACCCAAAGGCAGCATCGACCTGCCTATCATGGAGCACCCGACGAAACCCGCGGTGATGGTCATCAACAAGCGCGGCCGGGCCTCCCTCACCGACTATGAGGTTCTGGAAGAATTAGGACTGTATTCCCTGGTGCAATTCCGCATTCACACGGGCCGGACTCACCAGATCCGCGTTCATATGCAAGCCCTGGGCCATCCCATTGTCTGTGACGAGACATATGGGGACGGTCGACCGGTCTTTATTTCTTCCTTCAAGCGCAACTATAAGCTCAGTAAGGATGAGGAGCAGGAACGCCCTATCCTTCACCGGCTGGCCCTGCATTCCCAGCTATTGCATTTCCAGGACCAGCAGGGTGAATACCATACATTCGAAGCGCCGCTGCCAAAAGACATGCGGGCGCTCTTGCAGCAGTTGAGGAAGTGGAAGGGCTAGAAGCCGGGATATCAAAAAAACATCGGTCACACTACCTGCAGGCTGGACGGTTGATACCGGCACGTCGAGGAAGGATACATTGATGTAAAGGTTGTTTGGTATATGAGGCCTGTCCCCCGAACCATTTGTTGATAAGTATACGACACAAATGTCTTATAATCTCCTTTTAGAAGGACCTCTCCCATAGCTGTTGCCTGCGAATAGGCTCCCTATAATACGCTTATTTTTCCCAGTCATATTTATCCAGGATTTCTCTGTAAGAAATTTCTTTAAAGCCAGCTGCCTTTAGTTCAGACTTTGTTCTTTCACTTACCATTTCCACAGGAGATTTACCAGCACCAGTCCCGTAAGAAATATCCGTTCTGTAAAATCCCTCCTCTAATGGCTCCTTTATCTTTAAACAAACCAGGTATGTCGGTTTTCCGCAATCCTTATTCATTTTTATACACCACCCCATCCTTCATAACAAACTTCATATTCCCCATAGCATGTATATCCTGCGTGGGATCGCCATCCACCGCCACAATATCCGCGAACTTACCTTTCTCGATACTGCCTACCTTATCACTCACACCAATGAGCTCAGCTGCATTCAGGGTGGCGCATTTGATAGCTTCCAATGGCGGCATGCCCGCCTCCGTCATATAAACGAATTCGATCCAGTTCTTACCATGCGCATACACACCCGCATCTGTGCCAAAGGCGATCTTCACCCCTGCCTTGTAGGCCCTGGCAAACGTATTTTGGATCATGGGGCCGATGCTGATCGCCTTGCCTGCAATGACGGCCGGGAAGTACCCAGGATGCAGTCTGGCAGAGTCTGACACGGACTTGCCGGCAATAATAGTCGGTACATACCAGACGCCATGTTGTTTGAACAGGCCGATGACCTCGTCATCCATGATCGTACCATGTTCGATGGAAGTCACCCCGGCCCGGATGGCCCGTTTCATCGCTTCGGCCCCATGCGCATGGGCGGCTACCCGCATCCCATAATCCCTTGCTGTCTCCACAATGGCGCGGATCTCTTCTTCGGAAAATTGCGGACCGGTACCATCCTTCTCCAGGCTTAGCACGCCACCGCTGGCTGTGATCTTTATCAGATCGGCCCCTTCCTTATACATCTGCCGCACCGCCTTGATACAGGCATCCTTCCCATCCGCTACGGTAAGGCTCGTCTCATCGGTGGCTTCCAATCCCTTGCGCCATCCATGGGTAGGATCACCATGCCCGCCCGTGGAAGAAATGATCTTTCCGGCAGTATACACACGCGGACCTGTTACTATTCCCTGGCGAATGGCATTGCGCAGAGAGATATTGACACCGCTGCCACCCAGGTCCCTGACCGTGGTAAAGCCTGCCATCAGCGTAGTCTTTGCGTATACGCTGGATTGAAAGGCTATGTCCGCATCGTCCTGCGTAAATCTTTTGAGCTGGGCATTGGGGCTTGTCTCCATTTCCAGATGTACATGAGCATCGATCAGTCCGGGCATCACGGTACGGTTTTTCAGATCGATGACCTTGTCACCGGCAGCCACGGAGACATACCCTTTTTGCACATCGGAGATCGTATTGCCTGTAATGATAATGGACATCTCCGTCCGCACCTGCAACGAGGCCGGATCGATGAGCTTGCCACAGTAGATAATGGTCTTTTGAGCAAGAAGGGCCACCGGCATGCATAATACAGCCAGCAGCCATAAAAGCAGTTGTTTTCTCATTTTCCGAATATAAGCAAAAAACCCGGCGGCTGCCGGGTTCTTTTAGAAAAATTCTTACTTATTCGGCTGCGGCGTATAGCGCAGATAGGGCTTGATCACCTTCACGCCCTTCGGGAATTTCTTCTGTGCATCTTCCGTGCTGATAGAAGGAACAATGATCACGTCCTCGCCTTCATTCCAGTCGGCAGGAGTAGCTACGCTGTGGTTAGCTGTCAGCTGCAGGCTGTCGACAACACGCAGCACTTCGTTGAAGTTGCGGCCTGTGCTGGCTGGATAGGTAATGATCAGCTTAACCAGCTTGTCGGGCCCGATGATGACCAGGCTACGTACAGTGGCAGTAGCAGAAGCATTCGGGTGGATGAATTCATACAGGGTGCTCACCTTGCGGTCTTCGTCAGCGATGATGGGGAATTGAACATTCACCTTTTGGGTCTCGTTGATGTCGTTGATCCAGCCCAGGTGCTTATCGACGGGGTCTACGCTCAGGGCCAGGACCTTTACACCACGCTTGGCAAATTCGTCCTTCAGGGCGGCAGTTCTTCCTAATTCAGTCGTACAGACAGGTGTATAATCAGCAGGGTGAGAAAAGAGGATTCCCCAGGAATCACCCAGAAAGTCGTAAAAATCAACCTCGCCAATAGATGTCTTGGCCTTGAAATTGGGGGCTTTGTCCCCTAAACGTAAACTCATAAAACAAAAATTTGAAGTTAAACAAAAGGCCCGCCAGGGGACAGCGAAGACACCTGACGGATCACGAAGATATTAATTCCCTATCAATAAGGTAGACTTTAAATTGTAAATTTTTCGGGCGCATCCATAAACCGTTAATTATCAATCGATACGCCCCTGGCCTTCCGGTCCCTTATCCGCTGGCTTTTCGTCTATAGCTTTTTTATCCGCCGCCTTTTTCAACGCAGCCCGGGAAATGTGCCCACTCTCTTCCCTTGTCCGCTGCCGTTGTTCGGAGCTGACCTTCGCCCGAGCTGCTTCGTCACGCTCCGGCTCGGTTGTAAGCTTCGCGTTCGCTCGCTTACCTTCCATTCCACCGGTGGTATCCTCAGGTGCATTGGTCGCCTCGATACCCCCCGCCTTTACGATGGAATATTTACCCCACCGGTTTTTGACGTCATCGATGGCCTTGTACAGCTGTATCTTTTTACCCGTGTCCTGAAAAAGATTGGTTTGCATCGCCTCGCCCGTTAGCTCGCTAAGCCGCACTCCCAGCAGCCGGATGGGCTGTCCTACGCGATACAATTTATGGAATAGCTCCTTAGCCTTAGCGATCAGTTCGTCGTCATAAAAAGTATAAGGGATGGTCGTCTGCCGGGAAGTGGTCTCGAAATCCGGGTACCGGATCTTGACGGCAATACAGCCCGCCGTCTTATTATCCTGCCGCAGCTCATAGGCGACCCTTTCCGTCATTCGCACCAGCTCCGCCATGAGAAAATCCATATCTGTCTTGTTCTCCTCAAAGGTATTTTCCGTGGAAATGGACTTAGCCTCATAATAAGGCACTACTTCCCCCTCATGGACGCCCCGGGATTTGTTGTAAAGGTCCAGCCCGTATTTGCCAAATCGGTGCTCCAATTCCACGGCCGGCACAAGACTCAGGTCCCGGATGGTCCGGATACCCATCTCCAGCAAGCCCTTATACATATTTTCCCCCACTCCGGGGATCTTATTGACGGCCAATGGCGCCAGATACTCCCGCTCGCTGCCGGCAGGAACATGGAGATACCCGTTGGGCTTGGCCTCATTCGTAGCGATCTTGGCCACCATTTTATTGGAGGCCAGGGCAAAAGAAATGGGCAGCTTTGTCTCCGCTATGATCTCCTCCCGGAGATCGATGGTCCATTGATAAGGGTCGAAAAACCGGTTCATCCCCGTCAGGTCCAGGTAAAACTCGTCGATGCTGGCTTTTTCAAAAAGAGGAGCTTTCGAGGCGATGATCTCCGTCACGATACGCGAGTACTTGGTATACTCGCCCCGGGCATTGCCCACCACCGTCGCATGTGGACAAAGCTGCATGGCCCGCTTCATCGGCATGGCGGAATGTATCCCGTATTTACGCGCCTCATAGCTGCACGCCGCCACCACACCCCGCTCACTATGGCCCCCTACCAGTAAGGGAATGCCCTTTAAAGAGGGATTGAGCAGACATTCCACCGAGACAAAAAAGGCGTCCAGATCGAAATGAGCTATGATGCGGGGGGAGGACATGCCGCAAAGGTACTAAATCATCGCTCCATCAAAAACTTGCTAGTCCTTCATCACTTCTCTCCTCATGCACGATAAGGTCGCCCGTAACGATTTTTCTTTCGGTCAGCGCTTCGATGACAGTAGCTACCGCGGCAGCAGGAGAAATGACCCCAAAAAAGATATTCATGGTGCCGGAAGTCCAGGTCATTCATTCCACCCCAGTCTTCCATGGTCCCGAACTGGAGGATCGTTCTCTCCGCTGGCGCCCGCGCTGAAAATCCTTCCTCTTTTTTCTCCGCACGGCGAAGTCATATGCTTCTTTTGAAGAGAAGGCCGTCACCAGGGTTATATTTCATAGTCAAGTGTTTTACCGATACACATCCAACAACCCATCCGGCAATTCCACAAACACCCGCCGTCCCTTCCTGTCTATCTTCTGCAGTGTCTCTTCATGGATGGGGATCAACGCTTCTTTTCCGGCCAGATCGATCCTGCAGAGCACCTGGTGTGGCTGCTCAAAGACCTCCAGTATCTCGCCAAGGTCTTCCTTCCCCTGCCAGAGATGATACCCCACGAGAGAGATAGGTGCAGACTTGCCGGCAAATTGCCCGACCTCCGTTTCGGGTACCCATACTTCCTTTTGCGCCAGCCGGCGGGCCGCCTCTTTTGTATCGATCCCTTCCAGCTTGAGGTATACATCTTCATCCCCCTTGCTACGCACATTCTCCACAAACCAGGGCAGCATCTCGCCCTTTTTTTCTTCGATAAAGATGGTTTTGAGTCCCTTTAGCGCAGTCTTCTTTCCCAGACGGTGTTGTAATACCATTTCGCCCTGCAGCCCAAAAGTGGCTACCAATTTGCCGATATTGCGGTAGTTATCGCTCATATATTCGCGCCCTCCGGGCGGCTCATAAAAAAACAAGGGGCCGTCAGGCCCCTTGAAAAAAATTACGTGTTTGAGTCTTAAGCCTGTGCAGGTCCTTCAGCCCTTCTTTCCGGCCTTCTTGCTGGACCACCGGGGCCCCTTCTGGCAGCGCCTTTGGCTTTTCTGTTCTCTTCCTGGCGTTTCTTCATTTGGGCTTCGTGCTCGGAATGCCATTTCTGAAATTTCTCCATGGCAGCCGCATCATCGAATAACCCCAATTTGACACCACGCAGTAAATGTTTCAGGTAGAGAACTCCCTTGTAAGAGAGGATTCTTCTCACGGTGTCGGTGGGTTGAGCACCTTTGTGCAACCAGTCAAGCGCCTTCTGGCGATCTAATTGAACGGAAGCGGGAACTGTGAGAGGATTGTACGTACCGATCTTTTGGATGAATTTACCATCCCTGGGCGCACGGGCGTCAGCCACTACGATGAAGTAAAATGGCCTTTTCTTAGACCCATGGCGTTGCAGTCTGATTTTAACTGGCATCTTAAATAGAAATTTAAATGCGTGAACAAATAAGGTTACATTCTTTTTGGACCGCAAATGTAGCGATCTGCTGCTAATAAATCAAAATTAATACATCAAAGCCTTTTAACCGAATCCTAAGGCCGGAAATTTATGGACGGTGGAAAATTTTAACTTTTGACGCCCGCCAAAGTGGCTGTTTATCTGAGTGTTAGGTATCCCCTCCCCTTACCGCCGGCCCATCCCCATTTTCCCCATTCCCATGGGCATTTGTTGTCCGTCAGGTTCGCATCTGTACAAAGTACTCCCTGCCGGACAACGGCTAATGTCTGGCCTTCGGCCGGAATGCCCCCATGGGCATTTTGTTCATCATTTTCATCATCTGCTTCATCTGATCAAATTGCTTGAGAAAGGCGTTGATCTCATTGATATCCTTACCACTACCCCTGGCCAGGCGCTTGCGGCGGCTCTGGTCGATGACGTCGGGATTGGCCCGCTCATAAGGGGTCATGGAATTGATGATGGCCTCGATGCCTTTGAAAGCATCGTCACTGATGTCGATGTCCTTCATCGCCTTGCCTACACCGGGTATCATACCCAGAAGGTCCTTGATATTTCCCATCCGCTTGATCTGCTCCAGTTGTTGCTTGAAGTCCTCGAAGTCGAACTGGTTCTTGCGGATCTTTTTTTCCAGCTTTTTGGCTTCCGCCTCATCGAATTGCGCCTGTGCCTTTTCTACGAGGGTAGTGATATCACCCATCCCCAGGATACGTTGCGCCATACGCTCGGGATAGAAGACATCCAGCGTATCCATTTTTTCCCGCTGCTGATAAACTTGATGGGCTTGTTGACCGTGTATTTGATGGATATGGCGGCGCCACCGCGGGTATCGCCGTCCAGCTTGGTCAGCACCACGCCGGAGAAGTCCAGTCTGTCGTTAAAGGCCTTGGCGGTATTGACGGCGTCCTGACCGGTCATGGAGTCCACTACAAAAAGGATCTCCTGGGGATTGACGGCGGCCTTGATGGCGGCAACCTCCTGCATCATGGCTTCATCCACTGCCAACCGGCCTGCAGTATCTATGATCACGACGTTTTTATTCTTACTACGGGCTTCTCTGACGGCATCCTGCGCGATCTTGACGGCATCCTTGCTCTCCGGCTCGCTGTATACATCCACGTCGATCTGCCCCCCCAGGACCTTCAATTGCTCGATGGCCGCCGGGCGATAGATGTCGGCTGCTACCAGCATGGGAGCCAGGCCCTTACGGCCCTTCAGATAATTGGCAAGCTTACCGCTGAAGGTGGTCTTACCGCTACCCTGCAGTCCCGCGATAAGGATGACGGCGGGATTGCCTTTGGCGTTGAGCTCACTCTCCTGCCCACCCATCAGGTCCGCCAGCTCGTCCTTTACGATCTTTACCATCAGCTGCCCCGGGCTCACGGCTGTCAGCACCTTCTGGCCAAGGGCTTTTTCCCTGACCGTATCGGTAAAGTCCTTGGCTATCTTGAAGTTGACGTCCGCATCGATAAGGGCACGACGAATGTCCTTTACGGTGGCGGCAATATTCAGCTCGGTGATACGGCCTTCCCCTTTTATCTGTTTGAACGCCGACTCCAGCCGCTCACTGAGATTTTCGAACATAATTTGCTGATTTTACGTGTTGTTCCTGGCCGGGCCAGGGGTGGCAAAAGTGGACCACAGGTTCACTGACCGAAGGTCCATCATTGTCGTTGCGCCCGAAGGGTTCATTTTTCTTTGAGAATCCCGAGGGAGCAACAAAAAAGTGAATACAACCACGTATTCACTTAAAATAGGATGCCAAAATTACGAAAATCTAATGTATATCTAACTCAATAATTTCTTCTTTTAGTTATCAATTCTTGCCCTGCCTAAGGCAACAGTCATATTCCCAAGTAGCTCCTGAGCATCTTGCTCCTGGAATTGCTTCTCAGCTTGGTGATCGCCTTGTCCTTTATCTGGCGGACCCTCTCGCGGGTGAGATTGAACTTCTCCCCTATGTCCTCCAGGCTCATGGGATGATCGACACCGATGCCGAAAAAGAAACAGATGACTTCTTTCTGCCTTTCGGTCAATGTCTTCAGGCTGCGGTCTATCTCCTGTTTAAGGGATTCCTTGTGCTCGATGTTGGTCTCGGCCCTTTCTGCATTGGGATTCTCCAGCACATCTATCAGCGTGTTCTCTTCACCCTCGGAAAGCGGCGTATCCATGCTTACGTGACGGGCCGTGATACCCAGGGTAGAGGAGACTTCCTCGATGTCCAGTTCCAGTATCTCGGCCAGCTCTTCAGCGGAAGGCTCCCGCTCGAACTCCTGCTCCAGTTGGGAATATGCTTTCTGGATACGGTTGGTCAGCCCTACCTTATTCAGCGGCAAACGCACAATACGGGACTGCTCTGCCAATGCCTGCAGAATACTCTGACGGATCCACCATACTGCGTAGGAAATAAACTTGAAACCGCGGGTCTCGTCGAAGCGTTGTGCCGCCTTGATCAAGCCCAGGTTACCCTCATTGATGAGGTCAGGTAAAGAAAGTCCTTGGTTCTGGTACTGTTTCGCCACAGATACCACGAATCTTAGATTGGCTTTAGTTAGCTTGTCGAGAGCCCGTTGATCTCCCTGCTTGATACGGATGGCGAGCTTTACTTCCTCTTCCGGTGTGATCAGCTCCACCTTCCCAATCTCCTGCAGGTACTTCTCAAGACTCTGAGACTCACGATTTGTTATACTCTTCGTGATCTTGAGTTGACGCATACTCATAGGCAGAGGTCTTTAAAGGGTTTTTTTAAAGGTTAAAGGTTTACTGGAATTAATTAAAAACGAATAATTAACGCTTTTCTTGTACCAATGCCGTCAACTGATTCAGGTAGATGTGATCACTAATATAACATTTTCCATACAAGATAACAAATTTTTTTTCATAATCGGCTGATTATCAGCGTCGATGACATGAAAAGTCATTGATTTACACCGATTTCAGACATTAAAATCCAATGAAAAAAAATTTTGACGGTTGAATTATTTAGTTATAATTGCACATGCCGCGTTTGGTACAAAGTCAATTGAACAAAAGTAATAGATGAGTAAGAAACAACTTTTTACGCTAGAGTATCCTGTAAGATGTTCACCCTCCATTTTATATGAATTTTTAAGCACTCCCGCCGGGCTACAAGAATGGTTTGCGGACAAAGTAGATGAACGTGATAACGTATTTTCTTTTTCCTGGAACGGATCTACCGACAGGGCCGATGTGATGGAGAGTGAATTTGAAAAATTTATACGCTTCCACTGGCAGCACTCGCCACAAGAAGAGTTCTTCGAATTCCGTATAGAAAAATCCGAAGTCACCAATCAAACCATACTTGTCATAAAGGACTTCGCCAACAAAGGCGAAATAAAAGACCAAAGCCAGCTTTGGAGCTACCAGGTGAAAGACCTTTTCCACCGCCTGGGTAACTAATTGCCTGTTCCGGTACGGGTCCTCATCCTCCTAACGCCCGTACCAGTGTCTGAAATAATCCAAACAGTACCTCAGGACCCTCGTTCCACCTATCCAAACTACATTTTGCGGACAGCTTGATGAAAGGGTATGTTCCTTCCCTGCCGTCGCCGATACTATCTGCCTGCAATAGACGATAATTGTCGCCCTCCAGCTCGTGCCGCCATTCATCTCCCGATGTAGCGATATGAAAACCCGCTGCAGCCAGCTCCCCGGCATGCTGTTTCAATCCGCCCGCAAATCGCTCTTGCATCACTCCTTTCAGATGCAAGGTCACCATGAAATAATGGCCCCACCAGAACATGGTGCGAATGGCTACTATATCCTCCTTCCCAAACAGCCTGGGCTGGTCCAGCACCACATAAGGCAGGCCCTGATAATTTTCGCCCCGGGATATCTTGGGCCTGTCCCAGTTGGCCGGGAGCGGGTATCCTGACGATGCCATGATTTGTTTCAGACCGGCCAGCTCAGACTCATAGCGCTGGCTCAATTCCGCCATCAGCTGCACCGCCCGCTCCATAATGGAATTCTTAGTTAAAATCCATACAGGGTCAGTGACCAGGGCCATTTCCTCTTTTGAAAGTTGTACCTTCGCGGCGTCGTTCATGTTAAAGCCTTCATGGCATTTACGCAAAAGTAGCCATTCGGCTTTAACATCTAATAATTGGCCTTTGGCCGAGGGCCCTTGGCCCCTTTGGCTAAAGATAATCAAGATCGTCGTCGTGCTTAAGAACCCATTAAAAAAACTGGACCTTCTCATCATAAAGGCTTTTATAGGTCCTTTTATCGCCACGTTCTTCATCACCCTCTTCGTGCTGGTGCTGCAATTCTTCTGGCTGTACATCGACGACATCGTGGGCAAGGGGGTGGACATGATCACTGTGGCCCGGCTGATCCTGTATGTCAGCGCTACCCTGGTACCCCTGGCCCTGCCACTGGCCGTGCTATTATCCTCTATCATGACCTTTGGCAACCTTGGTGAGACCTTCGAGCTCATTGCCATCAAATCCGCAGGCATCTCCCTGCTGCGCTTTATGCGCCCCATACTGTTTATCTCCGTGCTCATCTGTTATGTCGCCTTTCTCTTCAACAACAATATCATTCCCGTAGCCAATCTGAAGATGAATACGTTGAAGTATGACATCATCGTCTCCAAGCCCGCCTTTGATATCAAAGAGGGTGTTTTTTATGACAAGATAGAAGGATATGTCATCAAGATAGGCAAGAAGGAAAAGGACGATTCCACCATCCGCAACGTCGTCATTTACGAGCAGGATTTCTCCGGTGCGCAGGACCATATCATCATTGCGGAAAAAGGGAAGATGGTAGTCACCCCCGACAAACACTCGCTGGTCTTTACTCTTCAGAATGGCTGGATTTATCAGGAGGGCAAGGGCGACAGGCTGTCCACCAATACCGAATTCATCCGGATGGGCTTTAAGGAATACAAAAAAGTCCTCGACCTCAGCTCCTTCAAGCTCAACAAGACGGAGGACAGCGCCTTCAAGAACAACTATCAGATGCTGACCATGAATCAGCTGGGACACAATATCGACTCCCTCAAGAAATTGAAGGCGGTCTATCGCGAACGCACGGCCGAGAATTTCCGGATCACATTGAAATTCCTGAAGATGCTGGATACCACCGGATGGGCAGATGTGGAGAAGCTTCCCAAAATAGACTCCCGCTACCTGCTTGCCAAACCCACACCGCCCATAACGGCTTCAATTTCCACCCCTGCGCGGCCGGATACATCGAAGAATCATCTGGATACGTCAAAAAATCATCCGGATACGTCGAAAAACAAGAAGTCCGCGCCTGCCAAGGTCGCGAAAGCTACCCCTCCCCCGCCACCCAGCTTCTATGATTATTTGCCCGACAGCACTCGCAACGCGGTAATGAACAATACCATCTCACAGGTGCAAGCTGCCAAGATCAATCTGGATCAGCCTGCTTTTTTATATTCCAATGAGGAGAACGACCTGCGTGTACATCGCATAGCCTGGCATGAGAAGCTGACCCTTTCCGTGGCCTGTCTCGTGATGTTCCTCATCGGAGCGCCCCTGGGTTCCATCATCCGGAAAGGCGGTATTGGCATGCCGCTGGTATTTGCCGTTGTATTTTTCGTGGTCTTCTTCCTGTTGAATAATTTCGGGAAGAAGTTCGTAAAGGAAGATGTGCTTACGCCCTTTGCCGGTATGTGGATGGCCACTTATGTATTGACGCCGGTGGGGCTGTTCCTGGTATACAAGGCCCTGCACGATTCACAGCTGTTCAATAAAGAGTTCTATTTCCGTATAGCCAGGGCCATCCGGAATATGATCCGCCGCCGCCGGGCAGGCCGGAGTGGGACTGCAACCGTATAATAATTCGGATTGGGAAAAGGAAAAGAAAATATCCGTCTGCAGCAATGGGTAGTAGTCATAGCCGTTGTCCTCTTCTTTGTGAAGCTGGCAGCCTACTATCTTACTCAGTCCGTGGCTGTGCTCACCGATGCCCTCGAGAGTA
>Ga0157370_10003254_pt1 | contig 19142 bp, 16 predicted proteins | sample C35metaG_FD_113463 | JGI IMG/M metagenome (GOLD analysis project Ga0157370, IMG submission 113463) | Corn rhizosphere microbial communities from Kellogg Biological Station, Michigan, USA - C3-5 metaG | ecosystem: Host-associated > Plants > Roots > Rhizosphere > Soil | place: USA: Michigan...
CGACGGTCACAGAGTCGCCGGTGTGGACGCCCATCGGGTCGACGTTCTCGATCGAGCAGATGATCACGACGTTGTCGTTGCGGTCGCGCATCACCTCGAGCTCGAACTCGCCCCAGCCGAGCACGGACTCCTCGACCAGGACCTGGTTGATCGGGCTCGCGGCGAGGCCCTCGCTGACGACCTGGCGCAGCTCGGTCTCGGTCTCCCCCACGCCGCCGCCCTGGCCGCCCATCGTGAAGGCGGGGCGGACGATCGCCGGCAGCGTGATCCTGCCCTCGGAGAGGGCTTGCTCGACCTCGCCGAGCGACTCGACCGTCATCGACCACGGAATCCGCAGCCCCGCCTCGGTCATCGTGCGGCGGAACTCCTCGCGGTCCTCGGCGCGGCGGATCGCGGCGTGGTCGGCGCCGATCAGCTCGACCCCGAAGCGCTCGAGCGTGCCGTCTTCGTACAGCGCCATCGCCAGGTTGAGGGCGGTCTGCCCGCCGAGCGTCGGCAGCAGCGCGTCGGGGCGCTCCTTCTCGATGATCTTCCTCACCGGGCCCGGCAGCAGCGGCTCGACATAGGTCGCCGTGGCGAACTCCGGATCGGTCATGATCGTCGCCGGGTTGGAGTTGACCAGGACGACCTCGTAGCCCTCCTCGAGCAGCACCTTGCAGGCCTGCACGCCGGAGTAGTCGAACTCGGCAGCCTGGCCGATCACGATCGGCCCCGAGCCGATCAGGAGGATCTTCTCGATGTCGGTTCGCTTAGGCATGGGCAAGCTCCAGGAAGCCGTCGAAGAGGTGGCGGGCGTCGTGCGGACCCGGACCGGCCTCGGGGTGGTACTGGACGGTCGCCGCGGCGACGTCCTTCAGCACGAGGCCCTCGACGGTGCGGTCATAGAGGTTGAGGTGGGAGAGCTCGGCGACCCCGAAGTCGGTCTCCCACCGGACCGGCTCGTCGGCCTCGATCCGAGGCTCGCCTCCCGGCCCCTGGACCGCGAAGCCGTGGTTCTGCGAGGTGATCTCGATCCGCCCACTGGCCAGCTCCTTGACGGGGTGGTTGGCGCCACGGTGGCCAAACGGCAGCTTGAACGTCTCCAGGCCGACGGCGCGGCAGAGCAGCTGGTGCCCGAGGCAGATGCCGAAGAGAGGCTTCGCCCCGACCAGCTCGCGCACGGTGTCGACGACGTAGCCCAGGGCGCCGGGGTCGCCGGGCCCGTTGGCCAGGAAAACGACATCCGGGTCTTCGGCCAGCACGTGCTCCGCCGAGGACGTACAGGGGAGCAGGGTGAGGCGACAGCCGCGCTCGCGCAGCTCGCGGACGATGTTGAGCTTGACGCCGGTGTCGATCCCGACCACGTGGGGGCCATCTCCCTCGAAGCGGATCGGCTCGGAGGGCGTCACCGTTCGTGCCAGGTCGGCGCCGTCCATAGCCGGCTCGGCGGCGACCCGTTCGCGCGCCTCGGCCTCCGCCGTTGCGGCGGCGAAGATGCCGCCACGCATCGAGCCACTGTCACGGATGTGGCGAACGAGAGCACGCGTGTCGACGCCGCCGATCCCGGCGACGCCGCAATCGCCGAGCCAGTCGAGCCACCCGCCCTCGGCGGTGGCGACGTCCTCGCGGTTCTTCGGATCGCGCATGACGACCCCGCGGGCATGGATCCGGTCGGACTCCATCGCTTCGGCCGAGACGCCGTAGTTGCCGATCAGCGGGTAGGTGAAGACGATGATCTGACCGGCGTAGGAGGGATCGGTGACCGACTCCTGATAGCCGGTCATCGAGGTGTTGAATACGACCTCGCCGGTCATCTCGCTCTCGGGCCCGCAGAGCGCGCCGTCGAAGCGGGTTCCGTCCTCGAGCAGGACGTAGCCGGCGCTCACGCCGCGACCCCGAGAGTGAAGCTGCGCAGGCGGTAGGCGACCTGGCCCCCCGCAATCGTCATCAGGACCCGACCGGTCAGCTCGCGACCGGCGCACCAGGAGTTCTGCGAGCGGCTCTCGTAGCCCTCCTCGCCGACCGTCCACTTTGCGGCGAGGTCGCAGAGGGCGATGTTCGCCTCGCTGCCCGGCTCCAGGGTCGGGCGGGCGAGGTCGAATGGGGCGGCCCCACCGGCCAGCCGCTCGACCAGCAGGCCGAGGTCGACCGTGCCCGGCAGGACCAGCTCGGTGTGCAGTGCGGCAAAGGCGGTCTCCAGCCCGGTCACCCCCATCGCGGCCTGCTCGAAGGGGACTTCCTTTTCCTCCGGTGCGTGCGGGGCATGGTCGGTGGCTATGCACTCGACCGTGCCGTCGCGCAGCCCGGCGATCAGGGCCATGCGGTCCGCCTCGGTGCGCAACGGCGGGTTCATCTTGAAGCGCCGGGGATCGAGTGAGCGCAGCTCCTCGTCGGTGAGGCAGAGGTGGTGGGGGCTCGCCTCGGCGCTGATCTGCACGCCGGCGGCCTTGGCGGCGCGCACCGCCTCCACCGACTCGGCGGCGGAGAGATGCTGGACGTGGATCCGCCCCCCCTCGTAGCCGGCCAGCGCCGCGTCGCGGGCGATCATCGTCGACTCCGAGACCGAGGGGATGCCGGCCAGGCCGAGCGCGGCGGACACCGCCCCCTCGTGCATGACGCCCTCGCCGGACAGCTCGGGGTCCTCCTCGTGGAGCGCGATCGTGCCGCCGCAGAGGTGCTGGTACTGGAGGGCGCGACGCAGGACGCGTGCGCTGCGGATCGGCAGGCCGTCATCGCTGAAGCCAATGGCACCAGCCTCGCGGATCGCCCCCATCTCGGTCAGCTCCTCACCCTCCATGTTCCGGGTCACCGTGGCGAGAAAGCCGACCGGGACCGAGGCCGCGTCGCGGGCCGCCTCGCGCAAGGCCTCGACGTCGGCCGGGGCGCTGACCGGCGGCTCGGTGTTGGCCATCGCGAGGACGCCGCAGTAGCCGCCGGCGGCGGCGGCACGGCTTCCCGTCTCGACGTCCTCCTTGTGCTCCTGCCCCGGGGTCCGCAGGTGGACGTGAGGGTCGAAGAAGGCCGGGAAGGCATGCAAGCCCTCGGCCTCGACCTCCTCCAGCTCCCCTGCGACCACCCCAGGGGCGGCGAGCTCGGCGATCCGGCCGGCGCGGACGACGACATCGTAGGTGCCGTCGATGCCCGCTACCGGATCGAGCACGGTGGCGCCACGCAGGACCAGATCAGCGCCCTCGCCGGAGCGCATGTCGAGCGCCTCGGCGAGACTCACGCCGGTTGTCCGATCGGAGTCGGGCTCTGCTCGGGCTCGCTCGCCGCGCTAAGCGGACGCTGGGGCCCGGCGGCAAGCAGCTCGTAGAGGATCGCCATCCGCACGACCAGGCCGGAGGCGACCTGCTCGGTCATCAGCGACTGGGGCGAGTCGATCACCTCGCCGGAGAGCTCGACGCCGCGATTGACCGGCCCAGGGTGCATCAGCAGCTGCCGTGGGCCGAGCCGGCGCGAGTCGATCTGGAAGCGTGCGGCGTACTCGCGGATCGAGGGCACGAAGCTCTCCGCCATGCGCTCGCGCTGCAGTCGCAGGGCGTAGACGACGTCGGCCTCGCCAAGTCGCTCCAGCGAGTACGAGACCTCGCAGCCGAGCTGCTCTATTCCCCGCGGAATCAGCGCGGGCGGGCCGCAGACCGTCACCTCGGCCCCCATTGCCTGGAAGGCGACGAGGTTCGAGCGGGCGACGCGGCTGTGAAGGACGTCGCCGACGATCCAGATCCGTTTCCCCTCCAGCGAGTCGAGTCGGCGGCGCAGGGTGAAGAGATCGAGCAGCGCCTGGCTCGGGTGCTCGTGCTTGCCGTCGCCGGCGTTTACGACCGCCGCTTCGCTCCAGTCCGCGACCAGCTGCGCCGCCCCCGCGTAGGGGTGGCGGATCACGATCGCGGCCGGGTCGTATGCGGAGAGGGTCGCGCATGTGTCCTTCAGCGACTCGCCCTTGTCGACCGAGGATCCCGCCGCCTTGAGCGAGATCAGGTCGGCGGAAAGCCGCTTCGCCGCCAGCTCGAAGGAAGCGCTGGTGCGCGTGCTCGACTCGTAGAAGAGGCTGACCACGGTGCGCCCGCGCAGCGTCGGCACCTTCTTGATGTCGCGGCGGCCGACCTCGGCAAAGCTCTCGGCGCGGTCGAGGATCGCCTCGATCCCGTCGCGGTCGAGGTCCTTGATCGCCAGCAGGTGCTTCATAGGATCGCCTCCGCCTCTCGCGGCTCGGAGATCGTCACCTCGTCGACCTCGTCGGTCTCCTCGAGCCGCACGTTGACCCGCTCGCCGCGCGCCGTCGGCAGGTTCTTGCCGACGTAGTCGGGGCGGATCGGCAGCTCGCGGTGACCGCGGTCGCAGAGCACCGCCAGCTGCACCCGCTGCGGCCGGCCGTAGTCGAAGAGGGCGTCGACGGCGGCGCGCACGGTGCGGCCGGTGAAGAGAACGTCGTCGACGAGGACGACCGTGCGCCCGGTGAGGTCGAAGTCGATGTGGGAGGAGTGGACGACCGGCTGCGTCGCCGGCGACTGGGCGCCGACGTCGTCACGGTAGAAGGAGATGTCGAGGTCGCCGATCGGCGTCTCGGCCTCGGTCAGCTCGCCAACCAATGCGTGAAGGCGGCGGGCGATCACCGCGCCGCGGGTGTGGATGCCGACGATCGCGAGACGCTCGGGCTCGGGGTTGGCCTCAGCCATCTCGTGGGCGATCCGCCGCAGCGTTCGCCTCAAATCGTCGTGCCCGAGCACGACCTTCTCACTCACGAACTCGCTCCTTGCTGGCCTCACGGGACCGGGTTAAAGGACGCGGCCAGCGTAGCAGTGAAGCGGGACGAGTGGCGGTGGTCTCGGAGATGCCCATCAACGCCTGCCGGCGGTGAAACCTGGACCCCTTCGGGGAAGCCGCACTCCGCGGGGCCGGGGGAGGCACTCCGAGACCACCGCCCACGCGTCCCTACAAACCATCGTCCTTGGCCGAGGTGCTTGCGCCGGAGGGATCGGCCTCGTTTTCGATCGCCAGCTTGCCAGGGCCGCTGTCATCGCCTCTCTCGCGGGCTCCGTTTGGGACCAGGGACGGTTCGCCTTTCTCGGGAAACGGGAGCTCGATCAGGTCGAAATCACGCGGGGCGACGACTGGCTCGAAGACCTCTTTTGCCTCCTCGAGGACCTTGCCCACGTGGTAGCGGGAGGAGATGTGAACTAGAGCCAGGAGCTTGACTTCGGCCTCACGGGCCACGGCGGCGGCTTGGCCTACGGTCGAGTGGCCGGTGTCGGCGGCTCGCTGTGCCTCATCCTCGGAGAAGCTGGCGTCGTGGATGAGGAGATCCGCGCGGCATGCTGCCGCGACCGTGGTCCGGCAGGGAGCGGTGTCGCCGGTGAGGACAACCGTGCGGCCAGGACGCGACTCGCCCATGACCTCGGAGGGCTCGACCGGACCGGTCGAGCCCTCAACCGACTCACCGCGCTGCAGGGCGGCAAAAGCAGGGCCTTCCTCGACCCCCAACCGCTTGGCCGCCTCGGGGTCGAAGCGCCCAGGGCGCTCGGCCTCGACCAACGCGTAACCGAGGGCACGCGCACTGTGCTCGACCGGGAAAACGCGGATCTCGCCGTCCTTGCACTCGATCTCGTCGCCGGCCTCCAGTTCGACCAGCTCGAGCTTGTATCCCACCCTGCCGATCACGCGAGACATGCTCTGGAGCAGGTCGCGCAGGCCACGCGGGCCGTAGATCGTCAACGGCCGCTCGCGCTCGGTCAGGTCGTACGTTTTCAGCAATCCCGGCAAGCCGAGGAAGTGGTCGGCGTGGAAATGGGTGAAGTAGATCTCGTCGACCTGGACCAGCCCCAGCGAGCGCTGCATCTGACGCTGCGTTCCCTCACCGCAGTCGAACAGCAGCCGTTCCCCCCCGCGCGCGATGAGCACGCTCGCGGTGTTGCGCCGCGCCGAAGGCACGGCGCCGCCCGTGCCGAGAAAGGCAACCGAGAGATCCATGCTCGCGAGCCTACGCGAGAGTCAAATCAGGTTCAGTTCGAGGTCTATCGCCATGGAGGAGATCGCGCAGCGAATCGATGCTCCAACGGTCGATCTCGAAGTCCGCGGCAAATCGAACCCCCCTTTCTTTGGTTGTTGCGGGCGGGCTCGAGTCGCAAGCGGCCGGAAAAGCGCGTCACAGCGTCAATTGGAACCAGATACACCGATTCGGCAGGCGGAAAGTAAACGCCGAAGACGTCGGCTCGACCAAAATAGGACTGACGTCCGCGGCCATGATCGGTCGTGTGCGGATTGAAAACCAAGCAGCCCCTCTGGGGCCGAGAGGTCTTGCACTGAACTCGCAGAAAGCTCGTCCCATCCAAATCGACCACCAAGTCATACGGATGCCCCTCCCCGAACGGCACCAGAACCTGAAAGCCCCCACTCACCAGGGCCGCCAAGACCATCGCCTCCCCCTCGTTTCCACTCCCGGCAAAGCTCACGGCGAAACCTTATGTCTACGGTCGGATAGAACGTACGTTCGTTCCGCCGCGGCCGAACGGGAGACTGACTAAGCTGCATCCTCGAGCGCCCGTAGCTCAGCTGGATAGAGCGCTGCCCTCCGGAGGCAGAGGCCACAGGTTCGAATCCTGTCGGGCGCGTGCTGCCACTCTCTGCCGCAGGACGCCTTGGCGTGGTGTCTAATACGGCCCTCGTGATGCCGGGCAAAGACAGCCGTCTGCCGCGAGGAGCATTGGCAGTCGTGGCGATCGGGCTGGTCGCGACCATCGCCGCCGCGCTGCTCAGCACGAGCGAGGCCGGCGGCAGCTCGGTAGAGATCGAATGGGCGGCGCATGCTCAACTGCCCGACTCCACGTCGGCACCGATCCCCGGTGGGGGCTCGCTGCGCCTCCAAGACGGCGGTCTGCGGGCGAGCGAAGACAACATCGAAGGCGAACGGATCTTCCGCGTCACCTCTGTCCTGCGGATCGCGTCCGGGTCGGCCGTCGGACAGGCGCGGGTGCGCTGCCAAATGAGCGGAGGTGGGGCTGAACTCGGGCGCACCGTCAATAGCCGCGCTGCCTTCCCCCGCTCGAGCGGCGAATACAACCTGACCAAGCAGGATGTCCCCGAGAGCGTCGGGGTCAGGCTGCCGATCCAGGGAGCCGAATACGCCTCGCTGGAACTGGGCGATGCCTTCGAGGCCTTTACCGAGCTGCCGGGCGTCGTCGTCAGCTGGATGCCCCACCGCACCTACTCGCAGGAATGGCAGTGGGGCCTGCCCGAAGGCCGGCTACGGGAACCGCTCGACCTCGCCCTTGCTTCCTTTTGGCGCACCGCCGGCAAGCTCGACGCGCGGGTTTCCTGCACGGTCGAGACCGACGCCGGCAAAGCTGCCGTTAGCACCGCGGGCAAGCTCAAGGGCTAGGCGCGACGAGCAACTCCGGGCCCTCGATCCCTTTGCCGACCTTGTTCAGCTTCGGGTTGGCGGGGGCGCTCTCCATCCGCGCGGACGGCAGCGGCCCGCACATCGCGATCGCATCCTCACCACTCAGGTCCGGGCGCAGCCAGGCGGCCTCCGCCTCGGCGCCGGGCAGAATGGCGGGCATCCTGTCGTGGACCGGTGAGACGACCTCGTTCGGGGTCGTGGTGACGATCGTACAGCTGTAGAGCCAGCCGTCCTCGAAGCCCCGATCCTCCTCGTCCTCCCACTCCTTGCGGGTGCAGAGCCCGGCGAAGGCGAAGGGCTCGCCGCCGTCGACGGTGAAACGCCAGGGTTGGCGGGGTTGCTTCGGGTCCTCCGCTTTCATCCACTCGTAGAAGCCGTCGGCGACGATCAGGCAGCGGTGGCGGAACTTGCCGACGAGTCGCGCGTACGCGCGACTCGAGTCGAGGTTCTCGGCTTTGGCGTTGATCATCCGGTAGCCGACCTTGAGGTCCTTGGCCCAGCGAGGCACCAGCCCCCAGCGCATCAGTCGCGCCTCGCGCTCCCCCTGAGCCGCCTCGTCGGGATCCGGCGAGGAGCGCACCGTCAGCACCTCCTGGGTCGGCGCGACGTTGAAGCGACCGAGCCCGGATTCGGCTTTCCTCACCCGCTCCTTGGCCGGCGGCGGCGCCTCGCCGGAGGAGTTCCGCTCCAGCGAGCGTTCGAGCTCAACCTGGAAGCGGTCGGCGATCGTCTTGGTGTCCTTGGCCGTGACCGTGAACCGCCCACACATGGCCTACACCCTGGCAGGGGTAGATGCGGGCCGCGCCTCGGGGTGCTCCCGATACCACTCGAGCGTGCGGCGCAGCCCATCCTCCAGGTCGACCGCGGGTTGCCACCCGGTCAGCTCCCGCAGCTTGGCCGAATCGACGAACTGGCGGTCGATCTCGCCGTCGGGATTTCCCTGGCCCTGGAAGTCGGGCTCGATGCCCGTGCCGGCGGCCGCGGCGATCAGCTCGACCACCTCGCGAACCGAGTGCGGCCGCTCGCCCCCGGCGTTGAACGCCTCCCCCGCGGCGCCGCTGCCGAGCGCCCCGGCGATCGCCAGGTAGGCGGCGACGGCGTCGTCGACGTGGAGGAAGTCGCGCTCGGGGCTGCCGTCGGAGCGAATCGCCGGCGCCCGGCCCTCGAGCAGCGCTACCACCGTCTCGGGTATCAGGCGCGAGAAGTTGAGGTCGCCGCCGCCGTAGACGTTGGCGAAGCGCGTCACCGCCAGCGGCAGCCCGTAGGCGGTCGCGTAGCTGCGCGCGATCGCGTCCGCCGCCGCCTTGCTCACGTCGTACGGGTACGTGGCTCGCAGTGGAAAGTCCTCACGGTAGGGAAGCTCGGGACTCGACCCGTAGGCCTTGTCGGACGAGGCGAAGACGACTTTCCCGACCGCGTGGGCGCGGCACGCCTCGAACACGTTCCAGGCACCCTGCACGTTGACCTCGAACGTCTCCAGCGGCGACTCGCGGGCGACGCCGACGATCGTCTGGGCGGCGAGATGGAAGACGGTGTCCGAGCCCGCGACCGCCGCCGCGACCGCCGCCGCGTCGCGCAGGTCGGCCTCGAACAGCTCGACCTCGCCGCGTATGCCGAGCAGGTCCAAGCCCGAGCGCCGCTCGCCGCCGACGTCGGCAAGGCGAGGGGCGGGGCGATCCAGCACGCGGACGTCGCTGCCGTCCTCCAGTAGGGCCCGGGCCAGGTGCGAGCCGACGAAGCCGTGCGCACCGCTGACCAGCGCGCGACTCATCGCGGCGCACCAGATTGCCGCTTTGTCCCCACCGGGGGCGGGGCAAGGCTGCGATCGACGAGGTAGGTCGCCCACGGCGCTTCGCCTGCGGCCCACAGATCGTTGAGCACCACTGCATCCTTGTAGGTGTCCATGCAGTCCCAGAATCCGGCATGGCGAAAGGCGCGCAGCTCATCGTCAGCCGCGAGCCGCGCCAGCGGCTCGCGCTCGAGCACGCTCGTCTCCGTCAGGCGCTGGAGCAAGCCCGGCTCGAAGCAGAAGAAGCCGCCGTTGATCCAGTGCTCGCTGCGTGGCTTCTCGACGAAGCCCTCCACCCGGTCCCCCTCCCCCAGCTCCGCGACGCCCCACTGCAGATGCGGCTGCACGACCGTCATCGTGGCGAGATCGCCGTGCTCGGAGTGGAAGCGGAGCAGGGCGTCGAGATCGATGTCGGCCACCCCGTCCGCATAGGTCACGCAGAAAGTCTCCCCCTCGAGCCGATCGGAGAGGCTCGCGATGCGCCCCCCGGTCGGCGTATCGAGGCCCGTGTCGATGCACTCGACCGAGACGCCTTGGGGCCAGGGCTCGGCGCCGGCGAACCCCTCCACCGCCTCGCCCATGTGGCCGGTGGCGAGCAGGAAGCGCTCGAACCCCTGCGCGGCGTAGATCCCGATCACGTGCCAGAGGATCGGCCTGCCGCCGATCTCGACCAGTGCCTTCGGCACCGACTCGGTCCGCTCCCGCAGCCTGGTTCCACGACCTCCGCACAGGATGACTACTGGTGGTTTCTCCATTACTTCCCGACCGTGGCTGTGACCAAGCAGGTCAAGGACGCAGGGAGGCCGACAAGGGGGGCGCACTAAAGTGCGCGACCCGCAGGCGGCCGACTGAGGACGCCGAGATGCGCAGCGTCACAGCCGCCGTCAGCCGCCTGCGACCGCGGGCAATATGGTCACCTCGTCGCCCTCGCTGATCGCCGTCTCCAGGCCCTGCTGGAAGCGAATGTCCTCGCCGCTGACGTAGACGTTGACGAAGCGACGCAGATCGCCGTCCTGGGTGATCCGCTCGCGCAGGTCTTCGTGGGCCTCGAAGAGGGCGTCAAGGGCATCTCCCACGGTCGAGCCGACGACCTCGACCTCTGCTTCCCCTCCCGTCGCGGCGCGCAGCTGGGTCGGAATCTTCACGGTGACGGACATCAGACGGCTACCTCCCGGTGATCGAACTCGGACTCGAAGCTCTCCAGATCGGGGTCGATCTCGTGCATGTGGAAACTATCGCGCGTCGCGTCCAGCGTCTTCAGGCCCTCGCCGGTGATGTAGACGACGACCCGCTCGCCGTCGGCGATGTCGCCGCGCGCGGCCAGCCTGGCGAGGACGCCGACCGTGACTCCGCCGGCCGTCTCGGTGAAGATCCCCGTCGTCTCGGCCAGCAGGCGGATGCCGGCACGGATCTCCTCGTCGCTGACCGAATCGATCGCGCCGCCGCTGCGTCGCGCTTGCTCGAGCGCGTAGGGGCCGTCGGCCGGGTCGCCGATCGCCAGGCTCTTGGCGATCGTCTCCGGCTTCTGCGGCTTGCAGACGTCCCAGCCTTCGGCGAAGGCGGTCGCCACCGGGCTGCAGCCGAGCGCCTGGGCGCCGTTGAAGACCGGCTGCTCGCCTTCGATCAGGCCGAGGTCGGTCCACTCCTGGAAGCCGCGGGCGACCTTGGTGAAAAGCGAGCCGGAGGCGATCGGGCAGACCACCCGGTCGGGCAGCTCCCAGCCGAGCTGCTCCGCCGTCTCGTAGGCGAGCGTCTTCGAGCCCTCCGCGTAGTAGGGGCGCAGGTTGACGTTGACGAAGGCCCACGGCCGGGTTTCGGCCAGCTGCGTACAGAGCCGGTTGACCGCGTCGTAGTTGCCGCGCACGCCGACCAGGTTGGTGCCGTAGATCGCCGTGGCGAGAAGCTTCTGCTCCTCCAGATTGGCCGGGACGAGGACGTAGGACTCGAGACCGGCGGCGGCGGCATGGGCGGCGACCGCGTTGGCCAGGTTGCCGGTCGACGCGCAGGCCACGGTCTCGAAGCCGAGCTCACGCGCCTTCGCCACCGCGACCGCGACCACCCTGTCCTTGAACGAGTGGGTCGGGTTGGCGGCGTCGTTCTTGATCCAGATCTCGGCGTCGAGGCCGAGCCGCTCGGCGAGGCGGTCGGCGCGCAGCAGCGGCGTCAGGCCGGGCTCGAGCGGATCGAGGGGCCTGCCGGTGAAGGGAAGGAAATCGGCATAGCGCCATATGCCCTGCGAACCGGCCTGGATCCGGCGCTTGGCCGCGGCCGCATCGAGCCCAGAATGGTCGTAGGCGACTTCCAGCGGGCCGAAGCAGCTCTCACAGGCGTAGCTCGCGCCCAGTTCGTAGGTCGCCCCGCACTCCTTGCACTTCAAGCTCTCGACTGACATCCGATCAACCTCTTCCTTTGCCTAGAAAAAACCTCCGCCTTGTGGGGCAGAGGTCCGATCGGACGTCTCCCCACATCTTCCAGGTCCAAAAACAACCTGCTGGAGTTGGCACCTCTCCTCGAACCAGTGGCTCGAGGTGGTTGCCGGGGCTTCTGCGGGCCAGTCCCTCCACCCCTCTAGATGTGGCGCTTATGTGGGAGGTGACGATACAGAACTGTTGACGCACGTCAACCTCTTCCGCGCTCGATCATGCTCGCGACAGAGCCTGACACCGATTGCCCACGCATTTCCCCCGGCACGTCTAACCTGTGCGAGCCATGCCCGACGAGACGATGAGCCCGAGCGATGCCGAACCTTCCGAAACCACGGCTAAGACGGGCTGCCCGGCGCGAAGCGCTGGCCTCGACGGCAACGCAGCCTGAGCCCCAGACCCCGAACGTCGAGCAGATCGACTCCTCCGGCCTGCGCTGGGTCAACATCGAGCGGCCCGGCGCCCTCGAGCGCACCTGGCTGGAGACCCACTTCGACTTCCACGCACTAGACCTCGAGGACGTGCTCTCGCGCAATCAGCGGCCCAAGATCGACGTCTACGACGACTACCTCTTCATCGTCCTCCACTTTCCGGTCTTCGATCCCGCCGTCGGCCGCCTCGGCACCGGCGAGCTCGACCTCTTCGTCGGGCCCGGCTATGTGGTGACGATCCCGAATCAGCCGCTGCAACCGGTCGAGTATCTCTTCGAGCGTTGTCGGGCAAAAGAGGAGCTGCGCGACCAGCTCTTCGCGCGCGGATCGGGCTACCTGCTCTACCGCCTCGTCGACGACAGCTTCGACTACTGCTTCCCGATGCTGCGCAAGATCGGCAACAAGCTCGACGCGCTCGAGGACGACATCTTCGAGGGCCGCTCGGAGGAGGTGGTGCGCGACATCTCCAACGTCAAGCAGGAGATCATCAACTTCCGCAAGGTGATCCGGCCGCAGCGACCTGTCCTGCGCGACCTCGAGAAGGTCAAGCAGCGCTACCTGGCGACCGACCTCGACCTCGAGATCTACTTCGACGACATCGTCGACGCCCACGAGCGGATCTGGGACATGCTCGAGAATTACAAGGAGGTCGTCGAGGCCCTGGCCGAGACCAACGAGTCGGTGATCTCGCACAGGGTCAACGACATCCTTCGCGTGCTCACCTCGATCAGCGTCATCGTCCTGCCGCTGACCCTGATCGCGAGCATCTGGGGGATGAACTCGGGCGTGCCCGGCGAGCAAAGCCTCTCGGCGTTCTGGGTCATCGTCGGCGTGATGGCCGCGCTTCTGGTCGGCATGGTCGTCTATTTCCGAAAACGTCGCTGGCTGTAGCCTGCCGCCCCTGTGGCCAACTTTCGGATCTGGGCGCCCTGGCGCCTCGCCTACGTGAAGGACGCGTCAAAGGACAACGAGGAGGAGTGCATCTTCTGCGCCAAGCCGGCGGCGGACGACGACGCGGCGAACCTGATCGTCCATCGCGGCGAGAGCTGCTTCGTGATCCTCAACCTCTTCCCCTACACCAACGGCCACCTGATGGTGGCGCCCTACGAGCACATCGGCCGCATCCAGGACCTGCCCGCCGAGACCATCGCCGAGATGATGTCGCTGGCGCAGCGGGCAATGAGCCGTCTGGAGCAGGTCTACGACCCGCACGGCTACAACGTCGGCTTCAACCAGGGCCGCGTCGCCGGAGCCGGAGTCGAGCACCACATCCACCTCCACGTCGTCCCCCGCTGGGGCGGCGATACGAATTTCATGCCGGTCATCGCCGACACCAAAGTGATGCCGCAGACGCTCGAGCAGAGCTTCGAGGCGCTGAAAGGAGCGTTTTGAGATGACCGAGATCGTCCCGCTGGCGCCCAGCCAGATCTTCAAGGCCTACGACATCCGTGGCCTCTACGGCGAGGAAATGGACGAGACGACGGCGCTCGCCGTCGGCCGTGCCTTCGCCCGCGTGCTGGCGCGGCTGCGCGGAAAGCAGCCGAGCGAGCTGCGGGTCGGCCTCGGCCGCGATATGCGGCTGACGGCGCCCGCGATGGCGGCCGAGTTGCGCGACGGGCTGATCTTCGAGGGCGCGACGGTGCTCGACGCGGGCATGGTCGCCACCGAGATGCTCTACCACCTGGTCGGCTCGCGCGACCTGGACGGTGGCGCGATGGTGACTGCCTCCCACAACCCGAAGGCCTACACCGGAGTCAAGCTCGTCCGCGAGGGGGCGCTGGCGCTCTCCGGCGAAGCCGGCATCGGCGACGTGCAACGCGAGATCGAGGCCGGGCTCGGTTCCGCCCCGGGCGGCGGCTCCTTCGAGGAGGTCGACGTCTGGGACGAATACAGGAAGCACGCACTCTCGTTCATCGACCCCGGGGCGGTGAAGCCGCTGAAGGTCGTCGTCGACGGCGGCAACGGCATGGCGGGCCCGATGGTCGGCCCCACCCTGCGCGGCCTGGGGCTGGAGCTGGAGGAGATGTACTTCGAGCCCGACGGCGAGTTCCCCGACCATGAGCCGAACCCGCTGTTGCCGGAGAACCGCAGGCTGATCGAAGACCGGGTGCGCTCCTCCGGCGCCGACCTCGGCATCGCCTGGGACGGCGACGCCGACCGCTGTTTCTTCATCGACGGCGAGGGCTCCTTCTGCGACGGCGACTTCATCTGCGCCCTGCTCGCCCGAGCCGCGCTCGGCCGAAACCCCGGCGCGACGATCCTCTACGACCCTCGCTCCAGCCGAGCGGTGCCGGATCTGGTCGCAGCCGAGGGCGGTCGCTCCGACCTCTCCCGCGTCGGCCACGCCTTCTTCAAGATCCGCATGCGCGAGGAGAAGGCCGTCTTCGGCGGCGAGGTCTCCGGCCACTACTACTTCCGCGACTTCTGGTGCGCGGACTCGGGCACGATCCCGGCCCTGCTGGTGCTCGAGCTGCTCTCGCGCGACGGGCGGTCGCTGGCGCAGCTGATGGCAGAGTTCCGTTCGCGCTACTTCATCTCCGGCGAGATCAACTCCGAAGTCGCCGACCAGGAAGCGAAGATGGAGGAGATAGCGGCGCGCTACTCGGACGGCGAACTGACCCGCCTCGACGGGATATCGATCGACTATCCCAACTGGCACTTCAACGTGCGCCCATCCAACACCGAGCCGCTGCTCCGCCTCAACCTCGAGTCCCTCGTCTCGCCCGAGGACATGGAGATCAGGCGGGACGAGCTGCTGGGGCTGATCCGGGCGTGACGCTGACGCCGGAGGAGGCGCTCGAGCAGGCCGCACTGGCCGGCATCCACCGCCTCCGCATCCCCACTCCGTTCGCGGTGGGACGGGTCAACTGCTACCTGCTCGAGGACGAGCCGCTGACCCTGATCGACACCGGCCCCAACTCGGGCAAAGCGCTCGACGAGCTGCAGGGCCAGCTGGCCGAGCGGGGTCACTCGATCGACGACCTCGAGCTGGTCATCCTCACCCACCAGCACATCGACCACCTCGGCCTGGTCGAGATCGTCGTCGAGCACTCGGGGGCCGAGGTCGCGGCGCTCGGGCTCGCCGCCGAGCGCCTTGCCAACTTCGGCGAGGACGCCGAGCGAGAGGACGAGTTCGCGGTCGAGCTGATGCTGCGCAACGGCATTCCACAGGAGGTCGCCTTCGCCCTGCAGAGCGTCTCCCGCAGCTTCCGCGGCTGGGGCTCGAAGGCAGAGGTGACGCGACCGCTCGGAGACGGTGAGGCGGTGCGATTCCGCGACCGGACCCTGCAGACGCTGCACCGGCCCGGTCACAGTCCCTCCGACACGGTCTTCTGGGACGAGCGGCGCAGGATCCTGATCGCCGCCGACCACCTGATCGCCCACGTCTCCTCCAACCCCTTGATCACCCGCCCGCTCGACGGCTCTTCGCAGCGCACCCAGGCGCTCGTCGCCTATATCGAGTCGATGAAGAAGACGCGGGAGATGCCGGCCGAGATCGTGCTCTCAGGCCACGGTGAGCCGATCGTCGACCACGTCGCGCTGATCGACGATCGGCTGGCCAAGCACGACCGGCGCAAGGAGAAGATCTACGGGTTGATCGCCGAGCAGCCCCGCACGGGCTACGAGATCGCCCAGGCGATCTGGGGCGATGTCGCCGTGACCCAGGCCTTCCTCACCCTCTCGGAGGTGATCGGACACGCCGACCTGCTGCTCAACGAAGGGCGGGTGCGTGAAGTCGAAGATGGCGAGGTCGTCCGCTATCAGGCGAAACGCTAGAGCGCTGCGGCCGCGGTAGGAGGCTCGCGGGCGAGCGGAAGGCGGGGCATTCGCTGGGAGTGTTTGGCGCGGTCGGGATCTTCGCTTCGAAGACAACGTAGTACCGGCCCGTCGGAACATGCTTGCGCTCGAATTTCCACTCCAGCATGCCATTCTCCGGCGTCGCCCCGGCGGCGATTTCGGGTGAGATCGCGCGATCGGAGCCGGGCAGTACGCGGTAGATCCGCAAGAGGCGCGGACCATCGGGGAAGTGACGATTTCCCGTAAGACAGGCAAAGTCGCCGGAGCCGTCCGTCTTCGCGGGCATCTTGGCCGTCCCGTAGAAGAAGCCGTGCACGCGGTTGTAGCCGAGCGTCGTGCTTTCCGCCCGCGGTCCAGGCGCCTTTGCCACGCCGCTGGCGACCGGCCGGCAGAATGCGAGCGCGCAGAACAGCGTCCCGACGGCAAGGATGCGTGTCGTGGAGGCGGCGATGAGCCGCACGATACCCAGGCCGCATAGATTGCAGCGCTCGATGGTCAGACTCGGCTCCGGAAAGGCACGAAAGCCCGCCAAGAAGCGGATGCTGCTGATCGTCAATCCCTATGCGGCGACGGTCTCCGACCGGCTCAAGAACCTCGTCGTCTATGCCCTGCAGGGTCGCTACGAGGTGGAGGTGGTCGCCACCGAGGCGCAGAATCATGCCACGGAGATCGGCCGCGAGGTGCGCGACCACGGCTACGACATCGTCGTCGCCTTCGGCGGCGACGGAACCCTGAACGAGGTGGCCAACGGGCTCGTCGGCACCGACGTACCGGTCTCGGTCCTGCCGGGTGGCTCGACCAACGTCGTCTGCCGCACCCTCGGCATTCCCAACGACGTCGTCGATGCGACCGAGCATCTGCTCGCCCTGGTCGACGAGTGGGCGCCGCGCAAGATCGACCTCGGCACGGTCGACCAGCGTCACTTCGTCTTCTCCTGCGGCGTCGGCATCGACGCCACCGTGGTCAAGCGGGTCGATGCCCACCCGCGCCTCAAGTCGCGCGCCGGGCCCTACTACTACACCTGGGCGGCGATCTCAGCCTTCTACCGCAGCTACATGGTCAAACCGGTTCGGCTGCGGGTCGAGGTCGACGGCGCGCGGACGACCGAGGGCGTCACCGCCCTGGCCCAGAACTCCGACCCCTTCACCTACTTCGCCAGCAGCCCGATCCGCGTCTGCGAGGGCGTCCAGATCGACGACGGCACCCTTTCGCTGGGGGTGCTGAAGCGAGCCGCGCAGCGAGACATGCCGACGCTGATCCCAAGGCTCTTCAGCGAGAAGCGGCCGGCGGCGCGGCACCGGCAGATCGAGCACTTCGAAGACGTCAAGAGGGCCGGCATCATTTCGGTCTCCGAGACCAAAGACGGCATCGCCCGACCCTTCCCGATCCAGGTGGACGGCGACTACATCGGCGAGCGCACGCACGTCGACCTGGCGGTCGCGCCGGGCGCACTGACGGTCGTCGCCTGAGTCTCAGCTCGCCGGCGTGATGCGGTACGCGTCGAAGACCGACTCGACGTTGCGTAGGCGGGAGATGCACTGCTTCAGCTGCTCGGTGTCGCCGACCTCGATCACGAAGCGGTTTTTGACCATCGGGTGGTTGGTCAGGCAGCTGGCGCCGAGGATGTTGATCCCTGCCTCCGAGAAGGTGCGCGAGAGATCCTCGAGCAGGCGGGTGCGGTCGTATGCGTCGATCTGCAGCTCGACTTTGTAGGTCGACTCGTTTTCGCCCTCCCAGGAGACGTCGACGAAGCGTTCCGGAGACTTCATCAAGGCCTTGACGTTCTTGCAGTCGCCGCGGTGGATGGTGATTCCGCGCCCGAGCGAGACGTAGCCGGCGATCGTGTCGCCCGGGACCGGCCGGCAGCACTTCGCAAGGCGGACCGCGACGTTGTCGGCGCCCTTGACCCGGATGCCGTAGTCGGAGGCGTCCTTGGTCCGCCGCGCGGCATCCTCGCGCGGCCCCTCGAGCCCGATCGGCTGCTCCTCCTCGACCGCCTCGCCCTCTTTGAGCCGCTGCATCAGCTTGTTGGCGACCGCCTTGGTGGCGATCTTGCCCTGACCGAGCGCGATGTAGAACTCGGTCGCCTTGTGGAAGCCCATCTCCCGGATCACCTGGGCCAGCAGCGGCGACATCGCCAGCTTCTGCATCGGCAGGCCGCGCTTGCGCAGCGCCTCCTCGAGCGCGTCGCGGCCCTTCTTCTCGGCGTCCTCGCGCCGTTCCTGTTTGAAAAATGCACGGATCTTGTTGCGGGCGCGGCTGGTCCGCACCAGTTTCAGCCAGTCGCGCGACGGCCCACGGTTCTGCTTCGCGGTCAGCACCTCGACTATGTCGCCCGAGCGCAGCTGGTAATGCAGCGGCACGATCGAGCCGTTGACCTTGGCGCCGACGCAGCGGTGGCCGACGTCGGTGTGAACCGCGTAGGCGAAGTCGAGCGGGGTCGAGCCTGCGGAGAGGTTCTTCACCTCCCCCTTCGGAGTGAAGACGAAGACCTCATCCTCGAACAGGTCGACCTTCAGCGACTCGAGGAACTCGGCGGGGTCCTGGTCGCCCTCCGCCTCGACCAGCTGGCGCAGCCAGGTCATCTTCTCGCGCTTGGGGTCGTCGCTGCCGCCCTCTTTGTAGGCGACGTGAGCGGCGATCCCGTACTCGGCCAGGCTGTGCATCTCAGCGGTGCGGATCTGGATCTCCAGCGGCTTGCCCTCCGGCCCGATCACCGTCGTGTGCAGCGCCTGGTACATGTTGGCCTTCGGCATCGCGACGAAGTCCTTGAAGCGCCCCGGCAGCGGCTTCCAGAGCGAGTGGATGACTCCGATCGCTCCATAGCAGTCTTTGACCGAGCCGACGATCACGCGCATCGCGGTCAGGTCGAAGATCTCGTTGAACTCGCGACCCTTCTTGGTCATCTTCGTGTAGATCGAGTAGAAGTGCTTGGCGCGGCCGGAGATCTCGGCCTCGATGCCGACCGCCTCCAGCTCCTCGCCGAGGAACGCGCCGGCCCGGTTGACGTAGACCTCGCGCTCGTCGCGCTGCTGGGCAACGAGCTGTTTGATCTCCTTGTACTTGCGCGGGTGCAGGGTGGCGAAGGAGAGATCCTCGAGCTCCCATTTGATCGCGTGGATCCCCAGTCGGTGGGCAAGCGGCGCGTAGATCTCCAACGTCTCGCGCGACTTCGCCATCTGCTTCTGCTTCGGCAGCGCGCCGAGCGTGCGCATGTTGTGCAGGCGGTCGGCCAGCTTGATCAGGATCACCCTGACGTCAGTGGCCATCGCCACCATCATCTTGCGGTAGTTCTCCGCCTGCCGCTCGTCGCGACTCTCGAA
>Ga0157370_10003255_pt1 | contig 19133 bp, 16 predicted proteins | sample C35metaG_FD_113463 | JGI IMG/M metagenome (GOLD analysis project Ga0157370, IMG submission 113463) | Corn rhizosphere microbial communities from Kellogg Biological Station, Michigan, USA - C3-5 metaG | ecosystem: Host-associated > Plants > Roots > Rhizosphere > Soil | place: USA: Michigan...
CATCGGGCTTTCAGGCGCGGCCACCTTGAGTGCCGGATGCGGATTGACCAGGGCCATGACCACCGTAAAGCCCTCGTACGACGAACCGATCATGCCGACCTTGCCGTTAGACTCGGGCAAATTTTTCGTCAGCCAGTCGATCGTGTCGTAAGCATCGGTCGAGTGATCGACCTCGGACGAATTGAGCGGCCCACGAAGCGGACGCGTCATGATGTAGTCGCCCTCGGAGCCATACTTGCCACGGATGTCCTGGAAAACGCGGATATATCCGGCGTCGACGAAGACCTCGTCACCCTCGGGCAGCAGGTCGCGCATCGTATGAGCGTCCGTGCGCTGGGCGCGCCCGTCGGCGTTGTAGGGGGTACGGGTCAGCAGGATCGGCGCGTGCTTCGCGTTCCTGGGAATCACGATGACGGTGTGAAGCTTCACGCCGTCGCGCATCGGGATCTCGACGACACGCTTGATGTAGTCGTTGGCCGCCAGGGGGCTCTCGAACTTCGCCGGGATATCCGGCGTCATGGGCGCGGTCTGCGCCGTGGCGAGGGACGAGGCGACGGCGAAGGAAAGCGCCAGCATGGGAAGCAGAACGGAACGGGACGTCATCGGGATTCCTGTGGCTGTGGGACGGAGGAGCCGCCCTAGCGTGCCGCATCCTGAATGGAAGGGCTACGACCTTTCTCATCTCCCGCCCGCGTGGCACGCTCCGTGCGGGCAAAAAAATGCCGCCCCCAAAGGGACGGCACTTTCTTCGCACAGGAGTCCCGAAGGAACCCGAAGCGACTTACTTGGCAGCAGTCGAAGCGGCAGCCGGAGCGGCCGGAGCCGTCGAAGCAGCAGCCGGAGCAGCGGTCGGAGCCGTCGAAGCGGCGGCCGGAGCAGCCGGAGCCGGGGCAGCAGCCGGAGCCGTCGAAGCGGCAGCCGGGGTGGCAGCCGGAGTGGCGTCTTCCGACTTGTTGCAGCCCGACAGGGCGGCGACGGCGACAAACGCCAGGGCGGTAAGGGAAATGACCTTCATGATTCTTTGCTCCTCATTTTGTAATACATAGGCAGATACGACGATGGAATTCCGCCCTGAACAGGCAGTACCCCACGGATTTTGCCGCACCAGCAGGCGGATAACACTCGCGTCCTCGACGAACCGGTCCGAAGATAGGCTCGCCTAGGATGCAACGACCATAGTGAAGCGTGGATGTCCGGCGGCGCAGCGCTAGACGTGCTCGCAGACATTTTCAGAATAATCGCGTTCCCCCCTCGGAAGCCAGTCCCTACTCTGTCATTCGGAAGTTGCCGTCGGCGCCCTGCCGACGGCCAGACAAGGAGAGACGCTTCATGAGTACCCCCCACATCCCCCACCCGCGCCGTCGCTCCCCCATGCGACGCCGCTACCTCACCGCCCTCGTAGCCGCCTTCCTGCCTCCCGTGGCGGGCGCCGAAACCCCGCTTTTTCTTGCCGGGGCCGACAAGAACCTGGACATCCCCGACGGCACGTATGAAACGCGCGCCGCCTCTTCCTACGTCCTTCAGGTGGAAAAAAAGGGCGCCGCCCATGTCGGCCATGCCACGTTCGACACGTTTGGCTTTCAGTCGCACGCCGTCTTCATCACCGATAACCGGAGCGAGGTGACGATCGAAGGCGGCACCCTGCATACGCGGGGAAACCTGGCATACGGCATCCGTGCCAGGGATACCGGCATAGCCGCGAACGTCACGCTCACGGGCACGACGATCGTCACCGAGGGAGCCGGCGCCCTGGGCGCGGCCTTCGAGGGAAACGCCGGCGGCGTCCTGACCGGAGGCAGCATCACGACCGGCGGTGACACGGCGATCGGCATCCGCGGCATCGAAGGAGGCAACGTGTCGGTCAAAGGGACGACCATCACGACCCGGGGCAAGACCGCTCATGCCCTGTATGTAGACGGCTCCACGCCCGACAGAGCGACGGCATCCGCGCTCCAGGCGACTGAAACGACGGTACGCACCGACGGAGACGACAGCACGGGCGTGCACGTGATGCTGGGCGCGACGGCCTCGCTGACCGACGTAAACATCAGCACGGGCGGCGAGTCGGCGCATGCGCTCGATGCAAACACACTGCATGGCCAGATTACGATCCAGGGCGGCGAGTGGCATACCCGGGGTGACGAGGCGGATGGCCTCTACGTTCTCGACGGCCAGCGTATCGTAGCGGCGCGGACGAACGTGACGACCACCGGGAAAAACGCGATCGGCATCGATAACCGCGCATCGTCCGTGGGCCTCGACAGCGTTTCCATCACGACGGCAGGCGAGTCCGCATTCGGCCTCAACGTCCAGGGTGGTGACTTCAACGCTTCGCCAGGCCTCGATGCCGCAGATACGAAGATCCTTACGACGGGAACGAAGGCGCATGGTGCGGTCGCCCGAGGGGATGGCCGTATCGACTTCACCGGCTCATCCATCGAAACGGAAGGAGACGACGCCCACGGCCTCGTCGTTAACGATGCGGACGTACGGGCCCGCAATACGAACATCGTCACTCACGGCGCAGGTGCCTTCGGTGCCCGGGTCGTGCGTGGGGGCGCACTCGACATGAAGGGAGGCTCGCTCATCAGTGACAAGGCCTCGGCGCTCAGCCTGAGCGACTCCGGGCGTCTTCGTTTCGACGGCACGGTCATCAGGGGTGGCAATGGCGTGTTCGTCGACCTGACTCCCGAATCGGAGCAGCCCATCACCGTCACGCTTCAGAACGCGGCAACCGCGGACGGCATTATCCGCCGCATCCCTGCGGACGGTGACGCCGTTCCCGACAATACGAAGCTGTCGCTGGACATCACCTCCGGCGCTCGCTGGACGGGTGCGACCTCCATCGTTCGCGATCTCTCCCTCCAATCCGGCGGCACCTGGAACGTGACCGCCGACAGCCGGGTCGACCACCTGAGCAACCATGCGGGCGTCGTGACCTTCGCGCCTGAGCGTCCCGATGCATTCGCCACACTGACCATTTCGGGAGACTATGACGGAAAGGACGGCGTCTTTCGTATGCGCGCGCGCCTCGGCGATGACTCGTCGCCCGCCGATCGCATCCATGTGCTGGGCAACACATCCGGCACCAGCGGCATTGCCGTCGACACCCTGGGCAGCCAGGGCGATGTGACGCAAGAAGGTATCCAGCTCGTCCGCGTCGACGGTCGCTCGGACGGCGTCTTCGCGTTACTTGGCCGTGCGGTGGCCGGTCCTTACGAATATTTTCTCCACAAGGGCTCGTTGAAGAATCCATCCGACGGCGGTTGGTATCTGCGATCGTCGATCACCGACCCCGTCGTCGACCCGGTTGTCGTGCCGGGCGACCCGGACACCGATCCCCGTGACCGAGAATCCGGACGTCCCGGCCGTTGTCGATCCGCCGCTCCCGCCACCCCCGGTGTTGCGCCCCGAGGTCGGCACCTACCGCGCCAACCAGACGGCCGCGCTGGAAATGTTCCAGGGCGGACCCGGCGGTGGCGAGGACGACGAGCGCGAAGGCGTGAGGCAAAGCGTGTGGGCACGATTCGACCGGCGCCATACCGCTTTCAACATCGGCGACGAACTCACGACGACCGCGTCGACCAGCGAGCTGACCCTCGGTGCCGATCTGCTTCGCAGCGATTCCTCTTCCGAAGGCCACCTGGGCGTCATGGCCGCGGCCGGGAGCGCGGACACGCGTGCCACGTCCGCGCTGACACACTACTCGGCGAAGGGGCGCGTACGCGGGACGGCCGCCGGTATTTACGGCGGCGTGCGTCTGGACGATGGCACCTACGTGCGCGGGTGGGCCCAGTACGCTCATTTCAACCAGCGCCTGGAAGGCGATGCCCTGGCGAATGAGCGCTACGGGAGTGGCGCCCTGAGCGCCAGCCTCGAGGCCGGCCGTCGCTGGCGCCTGGCACTCAATCGCGACACGGACGTCTATCTCGAACCGCAGGCGCAGGTCCTCGCGACAAGGCTTCGTGGCGGCTCGCTCACCGAAGCCAATGGGACACGCGTCACGCCGCTGCATGCGAGTGGTGCCACGGGGCGCCTCGGCCTGCGCGGCGCGGCACGCTGGCATACGCCCGGCGGCCACACGGCATCGCCCTACTTCTCGGCCAGCTGGCTGCGTCGCCTCGGCCGCCTGGATGCGACGCAAATCGGGACGGATACCTTCAACGCAGGCGTGCCGCGCAATGCCTACGCGCTGAAGCTGGGTCTGACCTTGCTACGCGCCAACGGGTGGCGCGCGTGGTCCGACGTCGAAACGCGCTTCGGCACGCATGGGTATCGCCGTGTCACCGGCAGCCTGGGCATTCGTCGCGCCTGGTAAACGCGGGTCCCGGGTCGCCGTCGGCGACCCGGGATGACCGATGCGGCGTCCGCTGTCAGCCGACGATCTCAGGCGACGAAGCAACGCCGCGCTTTGCCGTTACCGTGCTTCCTACGGAGGCCACGACGATAAAGCCGATCGCGCTCCACTGCGAAACGGTAAGCAGTTCGCCGAGCAGCAACATGGCCCATAGCGAAGCTACCGCTGGCTCGAGGCTGACCATGATGCCGAACGTCTCACTGGGAAGCCGCTTCAGAGCCATCATCTCCAGCGACATCGGGATCGCGCTCGATACGATGGCCACACCCAGTCCCGCCAGCAGAATCGCGGGGTGCAGCAGGGAAGATCCCGCGTGGGCGATACCGTAAGGGACCACGACCAGACTGGCCGCCACCAGACCCAGCGAGACCGAATGACCCGCATGCAAATGGCCGGCCTGCTTACCGAAAACGATATAGAGCGCCCAGCAAACGGCCGCGCCGAGCGCGAGCGCTACGCCCGTGGGATCGACCGTTTGCTGGCCGGCCAGCGGCAACAGCATGCCCAGCCCCATGACGGCGAAGGCAAGCCAGACGAAGTCGATCGCCCTTCGCGAGGCGAGCATCGCCACGGCCAGGGGCCCGCTGAACTCGATGGCAACGGCGATACCGAACGGAATGGTTCGTAACGCCAGATAGAAAAGCAGATTCATGACGCCCAGCGTCAACCCGTAGCGGATCACGAAGCCGGCGTCACGCCGACTGAGCGGCCAGCGCCAGGGCCGCCAGAACAGCACGAGAACGATCGCGGAAAAACCCACGCGGAGCGCCGACGTGCCCTCCGCGCCGATGAGAGGAAACAATCGTTTCGCGAACGATGTGCCGATGCACAACGAGGTCACCGAGCCGAGCACGGCCAGGGCCGGCAGCCAGAGAGAGGTTTGGCGGGGAGTCATGGCGCCACTGTAGCGAGGCATTGGCGAGCATTCCATGGGCGCCGCCCGGACGTCGACGAACAGGCGAACACTGGACTGATAATCTCGTATGGACATATAGTCCACTAAAAGCCGCACGTATCCGCCACGCTTCCAGGACCGACTGATGACCACCCTTCCCGATTTCCAGCTGGAGACCTACTTTTCCCGCTGGGAGTTCTCGGTGCGCTACAACCTCGCGGCTTCCGATGCGCAAAGCCTCACCGTATCGGCACTGCTCGACCTGGCCGATGACCGTGATCGTGCCGCGTTCGGGTCTCTGCCGCTGAGCTACACGCAGACTTACGGCGCCCCTGAACTTCGTGAAGCGATCGCGTCGACCTACGAGGGCAGGCGGGCAGCCGACATTCTCTGCTTCGCCGGAGGTGAGGAAGCGCTCTACATCGCCATGCGCGTACTGCTCGAGCCCACCGATCACGCCATCGTGGTCACGCCCAATTACCAGTCGGCGGAAACCATCCCTGCGGCGATCTGCGACGTCACCGGCGTCGCGCTCCGTCCCGGCGATCACTGGTCGCTCGACATCGACGAGATAAGAGCGGCCGTACGACCGAACACCCGGCTGATCGCCATCAATTTTCCGCACAACCCCACCGGAAAAATTCTCGAGCAGGATCGTTTTGACGCACTGATCGCGCTCTGCCGCAAGCACGGCATCTGGCTGCTCAGCGACGAAGTCAACCGGCCTCTCGGAGCGACAGGCACCGTGCACTTGCCGCAGGCCACCGATGTCTACGAGCGCGGGATATCGATCGGCGTCATGTCCAAGGCATACGGACTGCCAGGGCTGCGCATTGGCTGGATCGCCTGTGCCGACCACGAACTCCTGCAACGCATGGAGCGATACAAACACTACACATCGATCTGCAACTCGGGGCCTTCGGAACAGCTTGCGCTGATCGCCCTGAAAGCCCGCGACGCCATCCTCGATCGGCAGCGACTGCTTCTCGACCGTAATCTCGAACGCGTCGACGCCTTCTTCCGCGAGTGGAGCGAGCGATTCGAATGGCGCCGCCCGGACGGAGGTTGCATCGCCTTTCCGCGCTACCTCGGTCCGGAAGGCGTCGAAGTCTTCGCGAAGCGCCTGGTCGAAGAAGCGGGAATCCTGTTGCTTCCCGCCTCCAACTACCAGTCCACGCTGACCGCGACGCCTGCCGATCGTTTCCGCATCGGATTTGGTCGCAACGAAACAGGTGATGCCCTGACCGAGCTATCCGAATACCTCCGGCGTACGAGCTGACAGGTCTATTTCAGGAGCAGGTCGATGACCGGATCCATCTTGGACTTGACGCTCTGCCACTTGGCGACGGAAAGCCCGCCCTTACCCTTGAGGTGATATTCCGCAAAAGCCACCTGGCGGCCGTCGCGTTCCAGGCGCAACTCGGCGTGAGACAAGTAAAGAGCAAAGTCCCAGGACTGAAGCGCCGTGTATGTGAGCACGTACGGGCAGTTGTCTGCCCCGATCGTCGAGTAGACGTCCGTGGCGATCCCGTGACGTTTGAAGCCTTCGCGTAAAACTGGCAGGAAGTCCTTGACGATGACGTCCGGATTCTCACGAATGCACACGTGATCGACGTGCAATGCCGGATCGAGCGGCCTCACCTGAACGGATGTGCAGCCAGCCGCAAGGAGCGGCACTAAAGTCAGTGGCAGATAACGCATGAATGGTCCCCTGTTAATTGAGAACGGGCGCCCGAGGGCGCCCGTTTATCGATCATTCCCTGCCGATCAGGATCAGAACGGGATGTCGTCGTCGTCGAAGCCTTCGTTGACCGGCGGTGCGGAACGCTGCGGAGGCGCGTTGCCACCACGGGGCTGGCCGTAGTCGTCGCCGCCACCACGCTGCGATTGACCGCCACCGTAGTTGCCGCCGCCACGCTGCTGACCGCCACCACCGCTACCGCTACCCCAGTTGCCACCGCCGCTCTGGCCGCCACCGCCGCTGCGAGGCGCCTGCTGACGTGCGCCGCCCCCCTGGCCGCCGCCGAAACCGCCACCGCCTTCACCGCCACCCTGGCCGCCGAGCATCTGCATCTCGTTGGCAATGATGTCCGTGGAGTAGCGCTCGATGCCGTCCTTATCGGTGTACTTGTCGGTGCGAAGCGAACCCTCGATATATACCTGACGCCCCTTCTTCAGGTACTCACCGGCGATTTCGGCCAGCTTGCCGAACAACTTCACACGGTGCCATTCGGTGCGCTCCTGCTTTTCGCCCGACTGCTTGTCGGTCCAGGCTTCCGACGTGGCCAGACGCAGGCTGGTGATCGCCGTACCGCTACCGGTGTAACGGGTCTCGGGATCCGCGCCGAGGTTGCCGACAATGATGACCTTGTTGATACCGCGTGCCATGGATTTCCCTCGTATTCGTGTCATTGGACGCCCGATCCGGCGGATCGTCGTCACTCCCGCCCATCATAGCGAGCCTGCGGCAAGCGCGGGCTGGCGGGGTCGGACCGTGTAGTTTGGGCGATGGCCGCCATCACCGCAAACCCCGATGCGCAGGCCGCCGCCGGAGCGCGCTGTCGTCCCAGTCTCATTCCCAGGTGATCTCGATCACCGCGGTGGCCGTCGCATCTCCGGCGCCAAGATCGCCTGTCCTCACGTACCTTGCCTCGAAGGCGAGCTGCGGGGAGCCACCCGGCCAGGAGAAGCCGACAGGCGTCTTTCCATCGGGAACGATCGACTCCCCCGCTCCGGTCCGCATCTCGATCGCGACACCACGCGCCGTACCCTCAGGCTGGAGCAGCCGGGGATCGGGCGGATACGGACGAGCGCGCAGTGTCACGGCAGCGCGCGTCGCACCGACGCAGTCGACGCCGGAAAATGCTGCGCGACGCCATGGGCTAGCCGCACCAACCCGTCCCAGGTCGCCGTAGGCGACGCTTCCGAGGTCGATCCGGATCCGTTGATCCGCGAGCCCGCAAGAAGCGACCACGGCTCCAGTGACCTCGAAATCGAGACGGTCGTCCGCCCGCGTCCCTTCCGGGGTCACGGCCATGAGTAACGCGGCCATACCGCCCTTTGTGAGGGAGGCGATCCTGATCGTCATCTGCATACTCCTTCGTAATGTTTCAGTCCGGCCCGTTCGCCTGCCAGCGTCGGCCGCAGATCGCAGCCGCCTCCCGCCTGATCCGACCAGCGCACCCTCAGGGCGGGCGTGCCGCCGTCCGAGCGAAGGAACGACCGACCGCCCTGCCCGATCACCCCGATCGAGCGGCCCTGGTCGTCGACCACCTCCGCACCGAACGGCAACGGTGCCCCATCGCTGCGACGCCCGGTGAGGAGAATCGTCGCATGTTCGTCCGTCTCGAATGGGATAAGGACCACCGCGCCTGCCGTGGGGACCACACGCGCATGAGTCGACGCCAGTGAGACCCCGAGCGGCAGACCCGTGGGATCGATGTCCACACTGTTCCAACGGTAAGGGGCGAGGCTCGGCACGATGGCGTATCCGCGCCTGTCGACGTGAACGGATGAGGCCGACGCCAGGCGCGCGCCCCGCGCATGACGCGCCTGCACCAGTCCGGAGGCGTTACCCAGGAAGGGTGCGAGGGTGATCCCACCCGCATGAGCCACGATACCGCCCGAAGCGGACAGCGAAGCCGCTCTGCTCACACGGGACCGCTCGACGGCGACGCTGAGATCGCCGCCACCGGACGCACGGGAAACCGATGCGTCCAGCCGTGGACCACCGGCATGTGTCGCAGCCGATGCGGCATACCCCCACGCACCCTCGCTACCAGCGCTCCCGAGCAGACCGGCCCGCAGTTGCTTGCCGTCCGGCCCCATGCGCAACGCGGCCTGCGACGCCACGCGCGAACGCTCACCGTCCAGGGGAAGGGAGACCGATACCTGTGCGGTGTTTTCCGAGGCGCGGCCAGACGAACGCGACGCCGTTCTTAACGAACGACGTAAAGAAACGTCCACAACGGCCGCGCCCTTGACGTGGCTCCATGACAAGGCCTGATCCCACTCCCCGCCTCCGCTGTCCGGCAGGTGCGTGTAGCCGAACGCGAGGCCGAATGAGCCGCCGGCTTCGTCGAACATGTGTTGATATGAGATATCCGCTCTTCGCTGTCGCGCGGGTGAGCGATCGGCGTTCATCGCTCCCGCTGCCATTCGCTGCGCCCCGCCTGACACGGTGGTTGAGATCACGCCCCCACGATCCGACCGATGTCCGTAACGCAGCCGCCAGAGCGTTCCGACCGGTCCCGCACGCCGGGCCAGCGCGTGAGTCACATCGGCCGAGAACGCGCCGACCAGCGTGTCGACCGCCGCGCCACCCACCAGCCACGTGCCGCTTCCGATCACACGCTGTGCTGCCTGTACGGTCCAGCCGTGGCGCACACCGCGACGCCAGGCGGCTTCGAGCAGCCACGGCTGGCGAGACGAACCTCCACGCCATCGGCCCATGCCCATCGAGTAGCGGGTAGCGCCTTCACGCATCAAAAGCGGCAACGAAAAGTAAGGCACCCTGTAACGAATACGGCGACCGTCGGCTTCGACGATCTCAACGGAGAGATCCCCTCCCCGTCCCGCCACGCCCAGATCGTCGATGACGAAGGCACCCGGTGGAACGGACAGCTCCCTGAGCAAGCGACCGCCCTGACTGACCGTCACCCTCGCATGGGTCGCCGCGACGCCGCGTACCTGAGGCGCATAGCCATCACCCGCGTCGGGACGCATACGCACGTCACTGGCAAGCCTCACGCCGCAAACGAGGACCGGCTCCAGCAGATCGTCCCCCATGATGACGTCTCCCGCTCTCCAGCGTGCCTGGAGCCGGTCGACAGCTCGTTCGACGAACGTGTGTCCCTGCCGGTATTGGCCCTGCGACCATGATCCGGCGTGACGAAACCGGTAGCGGCCCAGATTCAACCCCGCATCGCCGGTGAGGAACAGGGAGCGCGAGGACCGATGCCGTAACGCGCTTTGGTGAAAATTGGCGCGCCACGCCAGCAGCGCGGCTGTCACGCCGTCCTTCCATTGCTCGCGAGGCGCGACGCCGCGGGGACGACGTACCAGCCACGCTTGCGGAACTTCAATGTCGAGGCGCTGCTCGGCGACGTCGAGCCGCGCCGTGCTTTGCGGGATGCGCTCGCTGATAGGCGCGCAATCGTCCTCTGCGGACGACGACTCTTTCCTGACGAGGCCAAAACTTTCGAGCTCTGCCCGACTCAGGCATGGCGAAGCATCGTTGTCCGTGTAACGCTCGACAAAGCGTACGGTGCGGCGTACCTGCCACTCGTCGTTCATCCAGATGTCGACGTCGTAGACGCCGGGCAGGACGGGATTTCCATGGGCATAACGGGAGAGGTCAAGTCCCATGGCGAGACCATCCGGAAGAAAGCCCGCGTCGAACTGAACGGATCGTGCGTCCTGCGCACAGACCACGCAACTCATGAATATCCCGGCCACGCCCACCATGCACGCGCTCACCCACCGAGCGGGGAGAGCGCCATACCGGAGCCTTATCGCGCTGGATCCGTCCATGAATCCTCCCCCGGATCATGGGGCCAGCTTCGCCGTCCCGGGGACGACGGCGCCATAGTCGTTGATGACGGCGTAGGAGACGTGCGTGAGTTCAGAACCCGTGGGCGATGGAACAGGGATGATCAACGATCCACCCGGCATGACCATGCCACCCCCGAGAGGCACGGTCGGCGCGGTCGGTGCATCCGACGGACTCAGTCCGATAGCGTTGAACGACACGACATAAGGCGAAGGATTGGCAACGCGCAGCGACGCGGCGCCGTCGCTACGAACCAGCGACCAGACGAGCTTCGCGGGCGCCTGATCTACCGTCGACGACAGCCGTTCCGGTCGATGGAACAGCTTGAGTCGATGTCGAAAAGCGAATTGGAGAACGTTGGAACCCTCGGCCTTGTCCGCTTTCGGAGGAATCTCGAGGACGTTCAACCAATACAGTTTTTCTTTGTCGACAGGCTTCACATCGCCCACATGAACGATACGCACGGCATGCCCGTGACCCGGGTCGATCCGAAAGACCGGCGGCGTGATGACAAAGGGGCCGCGCGCGGCCTGCGGCGACGAAGCTTCATCGCCGTCGTCGATCCACACCTGCACCAGCGCTGGCTCGTCCCCTTTATTCTGCAGGCGGACAGCGACGTCCCGGTGCGCGGCGGGAAAGACGACACGCGTAGCGCCGATGACGATTGCCGGTTTGGCCGGGCTCGTCATCAAAGCCATGACGACGCCCGCGGTCCATGCCATTTTCTTCAGCATGCTCGTTCCTTTTGCATGAGAGATACGACCGGACAAAGGGACCGGTCGTCGTGATCGCCACACGAGGTTTGGGTCAGTCGTAGACGACCTGAAATCCGACACGAGAATTCGCCGTGCCCTGTGTCGCACCGCCAAGGCTGTAGTAGCGCGCAAGCAATTCGATCGTTGCGCGGTGCCCCTCGATCACCACCGGCCTGGACTCGCCCGTAAACAAGTGAATCGGCGTTCCGTCACCGTTGGCGATTTCGATCTGAACGTTCTTCGCGGCATCGGCGGCGGCATCGATGTTCAATCGACCCGCCGTGCGATCCATCGCGGGGCTCGATGGATCGAAACGGATCTTCGCTTTCAGTCCGTCGGCGCAATCGTCGTTGCCGCCCACGACGATCAGGAAGCCCTTGTCGCCCGCCACGTCACCCGGTGCCGCCAGCTTTGCCACGGAGATGCCGTCGAGCCCAACGGATTTCTTGACGGCCCCGCCACCCGGCGCCTGCCCTTCGACATTGCATGTGGTGGCGACGATACGACCGGTGATCTCGATGGAACCGTCGTTTGCCGCAAGTGCGGCGGACGACGACACGGCGAAAGCCGACGCGAGGAATACCGGAGGGAGAACTTTCATATACATGGCGACGGCCTCTTCAGTGGGAAAGACGCGCACCGGAAAACGTGCAGGACGGCGCGCACACGAAGTCTGGTCGACGACCCCTGAGGCGATCGATACGCAAATTCTGAAATGACGACTACAGACGCCGCGATACATGCAGGCACCCATGACGCGAGCGACGCGCTACGCCGACATCCGTGTCGGCGAGTCCTTCAACCCCCGCCGCATTCAAGCCGCCGAGGCGACGCCGCCGGCAGCCATACGCCGCGTCCCGCGAACGACCAGCGGCAGCCACAGCAGGGTCATGGCGGCCGCGCAGCCAAATACACCGCGAAGGCCAAGGTGACCCAGCGCGAGCCCGCCCACGGCACCGCCGATAAAGGCGCCGAAGAACTGCGAGCTGGAATAGGCCCCCATCGCCGCGCCGCGGAGGGTGGCTGGCGCCAGACGGGAGACGAGACTCGGTAAGGCGGCCTCAAGCAGGTTGAAGGCGCCAAAAAAGAGGGCGGCGGCCGCACCGAGGACGATGACGTGCGTTTCGGCGAGCGCCATGCCCGCCAGCGCCAGCCCGAGCACGCAGACACATCCGACCACGACGTGCGACGCGCGCCGCATATCCTTCATCCGGGGTAGCATCGCGCCCATGCCGAGCGCGGCGATCGTCATCACCGGCAGATACAGCATCCAGTGGTGCGCCACCGGAATACGCATGACGTCGGTAAGAAGAATGGGCAGGCCGACGAATGAGGCGGTCAGCAACGCGTGCAGAAAAAACACCGACCCGTTCAGCACGAGCATGCGACGGTCGAGAAACATCGAGGCCAGCTCGCGCCACGACGCGGCGGCCGGGGCGCCATGATGGGTCGGCGTGGGCACGCGCCACCAGAGCATGGCGATAGCCGCGACCGCAAGCAGGGAGGTGAAACCGAACAGGCCGGGAAGACCCGCCACGGCTTCGAGCGGCGGCCCCAGAATGAGCGCCAGAAGAAACGAAACCCCGATCGATACGCCGATGATGCCCATGACCTTGCTTCGATGGGCCTCGCTCGTCAGATCCGCGGCCAGCGCGGTGCCAGCGCCAGCAACGGCACCCATACCCTGCAACGCACGTCCGGCGACGATGCCGGTCAGAGTGTGGGAAAACGCGGCGACCACTCCGCCCAGGGCGAAGACGAGCAACCCCAGCGTGATGACCGGCTTGCGGCCGATCCGGTCGGACAGCAGTCCCAGGGGAATCTGCAGGCACATCTGGCCGATCCCGTAGACACCCAGGGCCAGGCCGATCAGCCAGGGCGTGGCACCCGGCATCGCTCGCGCGTAGACGGAAAACACGGGAAGGATGAGGAACAGCCCGAACAGACGCAGGCTGATCACCGCTGCCAGGGTCAGCGCGGTGCGCCGTTCCAGGGAACTGAGTTTGCTCACCAAGGGTTTCCGGGCGCGAGGCCGATCGATGTCATCGGAAGCGGATTATACGGACACCGGCCAAATCCACGGCGTAACCACGGGTGAGCCCCTATACTGTGGGCTGTTTTGCCGCACACGACCTGTAGAGATGGACTCCATAGCCGCCCGCCCGACCTCCCTCGACTTCGCTGGCGTCCGTACGCTCGCCGCCGCCGACATGAAAGAAGTCGATTCGCTGATCCGGCACCGGCTCTCGTCGGATGTCGTGCTGATCAATGCGATCGCCGATCACATCATCGCGGGTGGCGGCAAGCGACTTCGTCCGATGCTGCACGTGCTCGCGGCTCGCGCGGCCGGTTATGACGGACAGGATCACGCCAAGCTGGCGGCCATCGTGGAGTTCATCCATACGTCGACACTGCTGCACGACGATGTGGTGGACGAGTCCGACATGCGTCGCGGCCGCAAGACGGCCAACGCACTGTGGGGCAACGCGGCCAGCGTACTGGTGGGCGATTTTCTCTACTCCCGCTCTTTTCAGCTGATGGTCGAGCTCGACGATATGCGGATCATGCGCATCCTCGCCGACACGACCAACACGATTGCCGAAGGCGAAGTGCTGCAACTGCTCAACATCGGCAATGCGGACGTGGATGAAGCCGCCTATCTCGCCGTGATCGAGCGCAAGACGGCCGTTCTTTTCGCCGCGGCGACCGAACTGGGTGGCGTGCTGGGCGGGTTGCCAGATACGCAAGTCGCGGCGCTCCGTCGCTACGGTATGGAGCTGGGTTATGCCTTCCAGATCGCCGATGACCTGCTCGACTACGTGTCCGATGCGGAGACGCTGGGTAAAAACATCGGCGACGATCTTGCCGAAGGCAAGCCCACCCTCCCGCTGATCTACGCGATGCAGGTGGCCGACGAAGACCAGCTGAAATCCCTGCGGCATGTCATCGAGCATGGCGGCCTGGATTCGCTCGACCTGATCATCGCGGCGATTCGCGACTCCGGAGCGATCGAGCGCACGCATGAGAAAGCCGTGGGGCACGCGACGGCAGCACGCGACGCGCTGTCGGCACTTCCCGCTTCGCCGTACCGTGACGCCCTCGCGGCGCTCGCCGATTACTCGGTCGAACGCCGCTTCTGAGGCGTTACTTCTTCGCCGCGAACGACTCGCTGAGCCACGCCCGCATGGCGGCGTAGGCGCGCTTGGCCACCTTGTCGTCATACCGGCAATTGCCGGTCGGCGTGGTGGCTTCCTTCTCGGTGAAGCAGTGCACGGCGCCACCGAAATCCGTGGAGGCCCAGTCGACCTTGCCATCGCGCATTTCGGCCTCGAACGCCGCGCGCTGCTCCGGAGGCACGTTGGCGTCATCCGCGCCATTGAGAGCCAGCACGTGAGCATGGATCTGCGCGCCGAGCTTCGGATCGTCCGTGGACAGCAGGCCGTGGAAGCTCACGACAGCGGCGACATCGGCGCCCGTGCGAGCCAGGTCGAGCACGGCCGATCCACCGAAACAGAAGCCGATGGCGGCCAGCCGTGACGGATCGATGGGCGCGTTCTTCTCCTGCGCCTTCAGTTCGTCCAGTGCGCGCACCACGCGCTGCCGCATGATCTTGCGATCGGCGTAAAGCGGCTTCACCGCCGCGCCGGCTTCCGCTTCGGACCTTGGACGCGTGTCGCCACCGTACATGTCGGTGAGCAGGATGACGTAGTCCTTACCGGCGATGTCCTTGGCCTTGGCCACCGCCATATCGTTGACGCCATACCAGTTCGGCACCATGACCAGGCCCGGCCGTCTGGCGGTCACCGCATCGTCGTAGACCAGAAAGCTTTTATAGGTCACACCCTGGTCGGTCCACTGGACCGGTTTTGCCACCATCGCCGCGGAGGCGGCTCCCACGTGACCAAGGATCAGCAAGGACAAGGCAAGCAGTGAACGGCGCATCGGCGTGACTCCCTGGAAAGTGCCCAAGGATAGGCCTCGCGACGGGCGCGCCGCCAGACCGGTCAAAGTCCCGCGGCGTGCCTGGCGAGTTTACGTTTGAGCGGCACCAGTCCGTTCACGAGCCGGACGCCCAGGCCGCGCGCCGCGACCAGCGGCCCCGCCTGCCACGCATAGATACGCCCGAGCGCGTCGAACGACCACGCGTCCAGCCCGTCGGCGCTGTTGCGTCGTCTTGCGTAGCGGCGAAGCACATGCGGAGCCGCGATATCGCGGCCCGCGTCCCGTGCGGCGACCAGCGTGTCGCGCAACTCGGCCACATCGCGCAAGCCCAGGTTCACGCCCTGCCCGGCCAGGGGATGAACCGCATGGGCCGCATCGCCCAGCAACACCAGCCGCCCGGACGCGTAACGATCGGCCAGCTTCAGCCGCAAGGGAAATGCGGCGCGACGGCTGACGGAAAGCACGGGTCCGAGACGGAAGTCGCTGGCCACGCCGAGCGCATCCCGGAAAGCGTCGTCGTCCAGCGCCATGATGCGCGCGGCTTCCGGTTCGGGCAGGGTCCATACGATCGAACAGCGGCCATCGGCCAGCGGCAGGAACGCCAACGGCCCGGACGGGAGGAAACGCTGCCAGGCCGTACTTTCGTGCGGGCGCGCGGTCTGGGCATGCGCCACGACGCCGCGCTGCGCGTAGTCGCGACCATGCGTACCGATGCCAACCATGGCACGCAACGGGGAATCCGCACCGTCGGCGGCCACGACGATGCGCGCCGAGATGAACTGACCGTCGGCGAGTTCCAGCTGGGCGCGATCGTCGCGTTCGCCATAACCCACGACCTGCGCGGGAACGATGCGACGAACACCCGCGTCGTCCAGCGCATCCCAGAGCATGGCTTGCACGAGATTGTTTTCGACGATGTAACCGAGTACATCGCGACCTTCGTCGGCGGCGTCGAAATCCACCGTGGCACCGTTCTCTGCGTCCCAGACCAGCATGCGCTCGTAGCCGCAGGCGCGTGCGTCGCGGATGGCGCCCCACACCCCGAGGCGGTCCAGCAGGACGACCGAAGACGGCGCAAGACCGACAACGCGCAGGTCGACTTCGTCCGATGCGTCCCAGGCGGCGGGCTCCCGTGCGTCGACGAGGGCCACCGAGAAGCCCGCCTTCGCCAGACTCAATGCGGCGGCGGCACCCACCATGCCGCCACCGACCACGGCGACGTCCAGCGGACCGCCGCGACGACGGGAGGAGGTTGCGCTCCAGTTATCGCTCACGGCGTTTTCTCCCGGACCGCGAACGGCGCGTTGGCGCGAAAACCCATGCCTCGGCGGCTGAGGGCGTGGCGGAGGGGCGGCACGCGGTCGAGCGCCAGCATCGCCAGTGAGCGCAACGGGCCGAGAAACGGCTGGTCGAGGCACGCGAGGCGGACGAGGCCGTGGCTCATCGCCATCGTTCCCTCACGGTCGGGGGCGCGCCGCGCGGCGTATTCGGCGAGCAGTGACGGAGCGCCAGGATCGGTAGCGCCCATTGCGAGCTCGGCAAGCGTCAGCGCATCGCGTAAACCAAGGTTGAAGCCCTGCGCGCCGATCGGATGCACCGTCTGGGCCGCATTGCCCACCAGCACGGCGCGGTTCGAGGTGAGCGCTTCGGCCGCGACGCGGCGAATCGGATACGGCGAACGTTTACCCGGTCGGGTCAACCGGCCAAGCCGCCAGCCGAAGCGCTCCTGCGCCAGGGCTGCAAACGCCTGATCGTCCATGGCGGCCACTTCGTCGACCCGGTCCGCGGCAACGGTCAGCACGACGCCGACCCGGCGGTCCGTCAGCGGCAGCACCGCGACGGGACCATCGTTGGTAAAGCGCTCGAAGGCGCGGCCACGCGGATCGCGCTCCGGCGTCATGGTGGTCACGAAGAGCGCCTGCGCGTAGTCGTGCTCGCGGGTTCCGATGCCGAGCTGGCGCCGGACTCCCGAGTGCGTGCCGTCGGCGCCGACCAGCAGCGACGCGTGCAGCGATCGCATGCCAGCGTCAGTGACCACGTCGACCGTCCAGCCCCGGTCATCCGCGTGGATGCCCTCGACCCGCGCGGGCGCCAGGCGGGTAAGGTGCTGGCATCGATCGAGGCGACGCAGGAGCGCCGCGCCCAGTTCACGGGCCGGAAGCGTCCAGCCCAGCACGTCCACGCCTTCCTCGGACGCGTTCATGCGGACACTGCCGAAGTCGCCGGCGCGGCTCGTATGAATATGCGTGATGGGTGTGGCCCGGTCCTCGGCAAAATCCCACACGCCGATCGCCCGGAGACCGTTGACGGTGGCTCTGGCCAGGGCAAGATTGCGCTCGTCGTAACTCGGCTGCTGCCCGACCGTCGGTGCGGCCGCCTCAATGAGGACGGCGGGCAGCCCGGCGGCATCAAGGGCAATGGCAAGACTGGCGCCGACCAGGCCGCCGCCGACGATCACGATAGGTTCGGGAGAGGGACTCATGGGCGGAATCATAACGCCGCCACGTGAATGCGCCGCCGTTGCGGCCGCCTGCCACAGTGACGACGGCCCTCGCTAGAATGCCCGGATGGGCAATCGACTTTCCAAGATCTACACCCGCACCGGCGACGACGGCAGCACCGGCCTCGGCGATGGCAGCCGTACCGGCAAGGACTCACTGCGGGTAGCCGCCTACGGCACCGTGGACGAACTCAACAGCGCACTGGGCGTCACGCTGGCATCCGAGGGCGTCGATGATGACGTTCGCGAGGCGCTGATCCAGATCCAGCACGAGCTCTTCGATCTGGGCGGTGAGCTGTGCATTCCCGGTATGGCCATGATCCAGGCCACGGACATCGACCGGCTCGAGGCCGTGCTGGACGGCTTCAACGCCGACCTACCGGCGCTGAAGGACTTCATCCTGCCCGGCGGAGGGATGGCGGCGGCGACCTGCCACGTGGCCCGGACCGTCTGCCGGCGTGCCGAGCGCGAGGTGGTCGCCCTCGCCCGCGAAGAAGCCATCCGCCCCGAGGCACAGCGCTACCTGAACCGCCTGTCCGACCTGCTCTTCGTGCTGGCACGTGTCCTGGCGAGGCGCAGCGGGCACGGCGAAGTACTCTGGCAGCACGAACGCCGCCCGCGCGGCTGAGTCCGCGGTGTAAGCTCGCGGTGCCGGTGCGGCGATCCACGTCGCGCCTCCCGAGGGGTTCATGCTCATGGGTGACGTGCCATCGTGCCGCGGGGTTGGGGATTCTGCTAAGTTGGCGGCCTTTCGCAAACCGGATAAGACCGAGCCCGTGACGTCACGCATGAGCATCCTGCCTAAACGCCGCCTGCTGGCGACCGCTGTCGCCCTGATCGTCTCGGCCCCCGCCTGGCAAGCGCAGGCGCAGAGTGCGCCGGTCCAGGGTGAAACCCGGGCCGTCGTCGCGCCGGTCACCACGGCCGCTACCGCCGCGCCCGTCCCGGCGGAAACCTGTCCCCTCGGCTCCTTCATCTGCCCGCCGCGCCCCATCAGCTACGCGCTGTGTCGGCCGAACGCGATGCTCGATTTCTACGAGCCCGGCATAACGAAGGACAGCTCGCTGCGCGACACCGCCGTGACCGACGTCCACTCGGGCATCGACGACGGCAACACCAGCGGCGTCAAGGTC
>Ga0157370_10003257_pt1 | contig 19131 bp, 16 predicted proteins | sample C35metaG_FD_113463 | JGI IMG/M metagenome (GOLD analysis project Ga0157370, IMG submission 113463) | Corn rhizosphere microbial communities from Kellogg Biological Station, Michigan, USA - C3-5 metaG | ecosystem: Host-associated > Plants > Roots > Rhizosphere > Soil | place: USA: Michigan...
CGGCGCGGAGGCCGGTGAGGCCATGACCGCGGTCGAAGTGAAAAGCATTGATCCCGCTACGAGGACGCCGATCATTCCGCGATTGCGCACCCTGTTTCTCCTGCCGCAGGGGAAAGAATCCCCCATATTCAAGACAACAGTCGCGATAGCATAAGGTTGCAGGTGGTTCGCAGGACTGAATCATCCACTTTGGTGAATGTGCCTTTCATGCACCAGTCGGCCGAGCCCAACGGAGGCGTTTTGCCGGTCGATCCCGAACCGGGATGAAAATTCGCCTTCAGAGACGGTGATAATCTCGGAACCACCGGACGAATTGGGGGATCCCATCGTCGATCGTGGTGGTCGGACGAAAACCACGGTCGCGCTCGATCGCGCTGATGTCGGCGGCCGTCTTCCTCACGTCTCCAACCTGCATCGGCATCGGTTCGAGCAGAGCTTTGCGGCCGGTCTCCTTTTCCAGCAGCTCGACCACGCGCATCAGCTCTTCGGTTCGGCTGTTGCCGATATTGTAGATCGCATGGGGAGCGATGCTCCCGCCAGCTTTCACCTTCCCGTCGTCGGCCGGGGGGGTGTCGAGGCATGCGACGATGCCGCGGACGATATCGTCGATATAGGTGAAGTCTCGCTGCATCGCTCCGGAATTGAACAAAGGGAGCGGCCTTCCCGCGTAAAGCGCGGTCGTGAAAATCCACATCGCCATGTCCGGCCGGCCCCACGGTCCGTAAACCGTGAAGAAGCGGAGGCCCGTCAACGGCAACCGACAAAGATTGGCGTAGCTCTCGCTCAGCAGCTCGTCGGCTTTCTTTGTCGCCGCGTAGAGGGACAGCGGATGGTCCACTCGGTCCTCGACCCGGAACGGCAGGTTCTTGTTGCCGCCGTAGACGCTGGATGAAGAGGCATAGACCATCGAGCGGGGCGATCGCTCCCGCGCGAGCTCGAGCATATTGGCGTGCCCGACCAGATTCGAGCGGACATAAGCAGCCGGATTTTCGATGCTGTAGCGGACCCCGGCCTGGGCGCCGAGATGCACGATCGCGTCAATCTCCATCGAGTCAGCCACCGGCCGAAGCTGGAGAGGGTCAGCGAAATCCACCCGTTCGAACCGGAATTTGTCGCCGAACTGACCACTCAACCGGCTAATCCGGGCCTGTTTCAGCGAAGGGTCATAATAATCGTTGAGATTGTCGATGCCCACCACCTGGTCGCCGCGCTCGAGGAGCGAAGAAGCGACCGCGGCGCCGATGAATCCGGCAACACCCGTAACCAAGACAGCCATGCAGGGCCCATAAGGGAGAGAGTCAGAGGCCGAAAGGCCTCCGACGCGCGCCCGAAGCGTCTCCTGGTTGACCTCGGCCTCGTGGCTTCAGTCCGAATGATCGGCCGCGGCTAGGCCGATCGGGGAATCAGCTTGCCGTTGACGACGAGCTGGCCCCGGATGATCGAACTGTAGAGATCGACATTGCCGTCAATCCGGTTGCGCCCGACAAAGGTGCCTCGGGGATAGGATTGCTTGCGCGACTTCTGGCTCATGACGCAGTCGGAAAAGATCACCACGTTCGTCGTCCAGGGCAGGACCGCAGCGTGCGTCAGAAGGAAGCGGCAGCGATTGAACAGGACATTGCGGCTGTAAGGGAGCTCGGCGATCGGATGGGCTGTCTTCGCGTCATAGACTTGCCCGGTAGGGCTCAGCGCGGGATCATCCCGGAACGTGCAATCGTGAAACTGGGTCGCTCTTGAAGGGTCAGCGTCTCCATAAGCGGAGACGATCGAGCCCACGAAGGTGCACTGGAAGAAGCGGAATCGCGGCTTGTTGGGCCAGGCGCTCCAGCCCGTCGTCCCGATGAATCGGCATCTCCTGAACGTCGCGCCCTCGGAATTGCCGCTGTCGGCAAGGAGGCCGGCATTCCGGTCGTTTGAGAATTCGCAATTTTCGAATGTGAGGTCGCGGATCCGCTTGCCCTCGGCTTCTATGTCCACTCCCGCGCCGGGCCGGCTCGAGAGGCGGCCCTGGCCGCTATTGTTGAAGCGGCACCCCGTGAATGAATAAGAATGGCCGCCGACGATGCTGCATCCCTGGCGGCCGTTGGATTCGCATGCGACCTGCTCGAACCGGCCTGGGCCGGACCGCTTCATCGAACCATCAATGACCAGTCCGTCTTGTGGATGATGATGGCTCCTGACGCGCGCCACCCGCTCGCTCGACAGATTGTTCGAGAGCTTGATCCCGACCGCGCCGATTTGCCAGTCCGCGTCTCCATACTGGCCGCCGATCGTCAGCCGTTCGATATTGCCGTCCAGTTCCAGGTCGGTGATTTCGACGGCCGCGGTGCAATCCTCGATCCCGACCATGCTGAAATAAGGAGAGGCGAGGTCCTTGTCCGCTCCGTAATAAGGCAGCGTGTGCTTGTTCGGGCGGCCAGTGTCGGGATCGAACGTCCCGTATCTGAGGCCGTCCGCGCACTTGAGGCGCGCTCCGTTGCCATGAATGATCAGCGGCGTGTGGCACTTGGAGAAATGCATGATCCTTGCCGGCGCGAAGCGGTAACCATTGCGGCGATCGGGCGACTGGCGCCCAACGATATAGGTGGTCGCGCGCAATTCGATCGTGCCTCCGCCCGCCGCGGTGATGAATCTCGACATCGCGGTGAAAGCGTCGGTGTCGTTCGTTCGGCCATCACCCAGCGCGCCGAACTGCTCCGGCGTGACCGTTCGAACCGCGCCCATGTCCGGGCGCGGCGCAAAAGGCGCTGCGAGGGCGGCGGTCCCGCGGATCAGTTCGCGTCGGCTAAGCTGCATTCTTCAATCTGCTCCCGGGGCGAGGCTTTCGCCCGCGCGCCCCTTGGCCAATTTCAACATTTACCACGCATTCGGCCTAGGCGGCGGCCGATTGCCGGCTTTGTCCGCGTTGTTCCCTCAGCCAGGCTTGAAACATCAGCACGGACCAGATTGCCGCCGTCGAGTCCTGCCTGCCCTCGAGATGGTCGCGCCATCGCCGCTGCACCGGGCGGGGGTCGAACCAGCCTTCCTCGGCCATCCGCCGCGGGTCGAGCAAGTCTTCGGCCCAGGGCCGCAGCGGGCCTTTGATCCACTCGCCGACGGGAATCCCGAAGCCTGTCTTCGGCCGTTCGAACAAGCCGCGCGGGACCTCCCGCGAAAGCGCTCGGCGAAGGATATATTTTCCCGTGCCCGCCCTAATCTTGAGGCTCATCGGGATCCGGGCGGCCAGCTCCGCGACCCGATGGTCGAGAAATGGAACATGGACCTCGAGACCCACCGCCATCGAAGCGCGGTCCACCTTGCACAGAATATCGTCGGGCAAATAAGTGACGGCGTCGCAATACATCATTCGAAGCGCATCGGACGCCTTGGTGCCAAGATCGAGGCTGAACGGGCACAGAAGGTCTCCGTCGGCCGCGCCGCGGACGGGTGTCGGCAGTCCCGCCCATTCATTGAGAAATGTCGTGAATATGTCGTCGAGAGTGCGAGCGCCCGCGATCGTCCGAAGCCATTTGCGAACCTTAACGCCATAATGGGGTTGTGCGGGGCGCCTTGAAACTGCCGAGGCGAGGGCAGTCCAAAAGCGCGCGTCGACCCTCCCGAGAAGCCGGGCTGCTGCCGCCCGCATGGGCCTTGGGACGCGATTGAGCGCGGTCCAGGCGCGGGCTGCGGCGAAATATCGGTTGTACCCGCCGAAAAGCTCGTCTCCTCCGTCACCCGAGAGGGCGACCTTGACCTGCTCGCGCGCGAGCTTGCTGACAAGATAAGTGGGAATCTGGGATGAGTCCGCGAAGGGCTCGTCATAGATTTGCGGCAGGCCCGGAATTATCTCCCGAGCTTCCGACGCGGTGACGATGCGTTCGAAATGGTCCGTGCCGAGGTGCCGCGCTACCGCTTTTGCGTTTGCGGCCTCGTCGAAGGCAGCCTCATTGAAGCCGATCGTGAACGTCCGCACCGGGCAGCTGGAATATTTCTGGTAAACCGAGACGATCGTCGAGGAATCGATCCCGCCAGAAAGGAACGCACCGACCGGGACGTCTGTGACTGACTGGCTCTGGACCGCTGTCGCGAGCGCCTCATCGAGCTTCTCCATCGCCTCCTGTTCATCGGCGATCGGCTCTTCAAGGCCGGACCGGAGGATTTCCGAATATGACCAATAAGAATGAATCCTGATGCCGGGAGGGCATGCTCCGCGCCTCGGCGGGGAAGCGAGCGGCGTCGAGGCCGCATCCTGGTCGAGCTCGAGGACGCAGGCGGGCTCCAGCTTGAAGATTCCCCGATAGATTGAAAATGGCGCGGGAACATAGTTTCGGGCCGCATAAAGGCCGAGCGCGTCTCGATCGATCGCGCCGCCAAATTCCGGATGCTCGCGGATCGATTTGATCTCCGAGGCGAACAGGAAATCGCGGCCCGCCCAACCGTAATAAAGCGGCTTCTCCCCAAACCGGTCCCGGCCCAGGCTCAGCCTCCGCTCCCGGCGGTCCCACAGGGCGAATGCAAACATTCCGGCGCTGAGGCGGAGCGTGTCGAGCAGGCCCCAGGCGGCAATCGCCTCCAGGAATGTTTCGGTATCCGAGTGCCCGCGCCAGCCGCCAAGCGGAACGAAGCCCTTCCGCTCCAGCGCCGCGCGAAGCTCGGCATGATTGTAGATTTCCCCGTTGAACGTAAGCACCCAGCGCCCGTCCGCGGATTGCATCGGCTGGTGGCCCGCCGGGCTGAGGTCGATAATCGCGAGGCGGCGGTTGCAAAGGCCGACCCCAGCGTCCCGGTCCGCCCAGACACCCTCATCGTCGGGTCCGCGGTGGGCGATGGCTCGAGCCATGTTCGACAGCAGCCGCCCGTCCCGGGATGCTTGCCCGATTACGCCTGCAATTCCGCACATGCTTCACCTGCTCGTGAGACCGGTTTCGGGTGCAGCAATCGCCCTTGCCGCGCAAGGGCCAGAAGCGATCGCGGCGAAACAAGTGGCGCGTGCCCGAACCGCAAAGTATCGGCACTTCGATGTTGCCCTACTGGCTGCTTTTCCTGCTCTTCGCCGTCGGAGCCGTGCGGTTCGGAACAATGCCCGCAACGGCACAGGCGGCGGACATGCCGCTCAAAAATGCCGAAGTGCGTCATCGCTGGGAGAATCTCGGACGGGGCGCGCGCTTCCTTCCGTTCGCGGCGCTCGTTCCCGCGCTGATGATCGGTTTTCGCTACGCCGTCGGGACCGACTGGGGCGCTTATGTCGCAATCTTCAGGGAGATTCAGCGGAGCGACCTCGGCTTCGCGCTCGTCAGGATCGATCCCGCCTACGGCGCACTGAATTGGATCGCGGGTCAGCTCGGTGCGGGCCTTTGGCTCGTCAACCTCGTCTGCGGCCTGCTGTTCATGTTCGGGCTCGTTCGATTTGCCCGGGCACAACCCAATCCGTGGCTCGCCGTCGCTGTCGCGGTTCCTTATTTCATCATCGGCGTCGGCATGGGCTATTCGCGCCAGGCGGTTGCGATCGCGCTCAGCATGGCGGGCCTTGCCGCAATCTCGAAAGGGTCCTCATTCACCAGATTCGCGTTGTGGGTGATCGCCGGCACCCTTTTTCACCGCACCGCGATCATCCTCATCCCACTCACGGCCATCGCTTATGCGCCCAACCGGTTCCAGGCGACGGTCATTACGATCTTCGGCTGCATCCTCGGCTATTATCTTCTCACGATCGGCCAAGGCTTCGAGCATTTCCAGCACGGTTACATCAGCCAGGCCTATCAATCCCAGGGCGCGGGCGTTCGCCTTGCAATGAACGTTCCGCCGGCGTTGGTCTTTCTCGGTATGTCGAGGCGCTTTACCGCCGACGAGACCGAGAGGAAGATCTGGCGCAATTTCGCGATCATCGCGATTCTCAGCTTCATCTTGTGGTTTCGAATTGACTCGACGGCTCCGCTCGACCGGATGGCGCTCTACATCATCCCGCTCCAGATCTTCGTCCTGTCGCGAATTCCCCACGCTTTTTCGGGCCGCGAGCGATCGGAGATGTTCCTGGTCGTGCTGATGATCGCCTATTCCGCGCTGGTGCAGCTCGTGTGGCTCGATTTCTCGAACAATGCGAAAAACTGGGTGCCCTATCGTCTCTATCCGGGAGCTAGCGCAGTTCATTCGAGCGTATGAGATCCGAATAGAGCGAGCGATAGGATTGCTCCATTCGCGCGCTCGAGAATTTTTCCTTCGCAAATTGGCGTTGACGCAATCCCCTATCGCGGCGCGCGGCCTCATCGTTCGCCAGTCTTGCGATCTCCGCCCCGACGGCCGCCGGTTCGACCGCTGACCAGATCCAGTCGCTCTCCGTCGAAGAATGATTCGAGTCCAGCTGGACCGCGACGGTCGGGACTGCGCACATCGCCGCCTGGACTCCAGCGAGGCCGGTCACATTGCCCACATTGACCGACACATAAAGATCCATCTGTGCAAGCGCCGGCGCCGGATCGAGCGCGAGGCCGGGGAAATGAAGCCGGTCCCCGATTCCGAGTTCCTTGCCGAGGCGTCGGAGCGACGCCCGTTCGGGACCGTCCCCAACGAACAGGAAATGCGCGTTCGGACGGAGCAGCCTGGCCGCCTCGGCGAATGCCCTGACGACCAGCTCAGGTCGTCTCTCCGCAACAAGGCGGCCGATCGTGCCGATGACGAGGCCCGTCGCTGCAGGGAGCCCGCTCGAACGTCGGTACGACTGCGCTTCGGGTGAGGTTCGCGAAAGACACAGCGGATCGGCGAGCCCGTTCCAGATCAGTGCGCTGCGCGGATAGGGCCGGTTCCGGCGGAAGCGGTTCCAGCGTGAATCCTCGGCCATGAAAACCATCGAATCGCGTGCCCGGGCAAGCTGACGGTGAACCCAGCTTTGTATCGCCGGGATGGGCATGCCGGAGGCATGGTAGGTTTCGACGACGATCGGCCGCGGTCCCGAACGCAACAGGTACAGGCCGCTTCCGATGACCGCCCCATAGGTCAGATGGACATGGAGGACATCGCATTGCCGAAGCCAGGCACGCCTTCGCCATGCCCATTTGAGCGCCTGGGAATAGCGGCCGCGTTCGCCATCCCCGGCATATTCGACGCTGATCGACGGGTCGATTTCGGCCCGGAGGAGCTTCTCGTCGGCTTTCCAGCCCGCGACGATCGTTACGTCGCAACCATTTCGAGACTGGATGGCGGCGAGATCGACAACCGCCCGTTCGGCTCCTCCCTTGACCAGGGCGGAGACGACATGAACGATCCGAAGCATCAGCTCTTGAGCCCGCAGGCGACCCAATAAGGCTCGTCTTCACGGAACCGGACATTCGCGAGCCCGGCGCCCTCCATCATGGTTGCGATCTGCTCTTTGGAGAAACGCTGCTCGATGCGCGTTCCGAACCGGTCGAGCGCATCGGTGCGCATGCTGTAGAAGCTTCGGTAGCGATAGCCGCTGAGCGGAAGCCAGGAAACGTCCGCGCCAGCTTTCTCGGCAAGCGCGGCAAGCCGTGCCAAGGGCCAATAGACGGTGACTGCAATGGTGTCGGTAACGGCTCTTCGAAGCGCGAACGGGAGCCGTGAGATGAAGCGGCGGAGGTAATCGGTGGCCCTCCACAACAGCCGAAACCATTGCGGACGGTCATCGAGGTCATAGTAAAGATAGAGCAAGAAGGGCGCTCCGCGCTTCAGTTTCCGAGTCGCGTCGCACAAGGCCGCGGCCGTGTTGGGCACGTGGTGCAGCACCCCAAGCGAATATCCGAAATCCTGGCTGGAATCCGGCAGCGGGATCGAATCCGCGGCGGCAAGGTGGAAGCTGACGTTCCCGAGGGACGCGAGCTTTCTGCGGCACACGCCAAGCGCCTTTTGGGAGGGATCGATGCAATGAAGCCTGGCCACTCGATCGGCCATCAGTTCAGCCCACCGGCCGGATCCGCAGCCGAGGTCGAACCCTTCAGCCGATTGCGGAAGCGCCTCGAACGGAAAGATGGAGAAATATTGGCCGAACAGGCGCTGCTGCTCCGCGCCGCTCAAGGCTTCCTGGTCGAATGCGGCCCATTCCTCGCCGAAGCCCTCGACGGTGTCATGGTCGATATTGGCGGTGTTCGACGGAATTTCGCTAGGGACCGATCGGCTCATTTGCGCGGGCTTAGTCCTTGGCTCTCTCGAGAAGCTTGCGATATTCCTGCCTTTCATGCTCGTCGAGATGTTCGGGATCGAACATTTCCAGCGCCCGGGAACGGAGCCGCTCGCCAAGGTCGGCTGCAAGCTTCGGATCGCCGAGGAGCCGTGCGACGGCCGCCGTCATAGCATCGACATCGCCATGCGGAACAAGGAGGCCCGTCACTCCTGATTCGATCAGCTCGGCCTGCCAGTCGACATCGTAGGCGACGACCGCCGCGCCGCCCAGCGCCGCCTCGGTCAATGCTCGGCCGGTGTGCGGCGAGACGACGACTGCAGCGGCGGGATATAAAGCGGCCAGCTGGCCCTGCGTGAGGTTGCCAGGAAAGACGGCCGCGCCTTCTGTCGCTGCGCCTGAGGCTTTCAGTTGACCGGCCATCCGGCCTTCGCCGGCGAGCACGGCCTTCACGTCATGGCCGAGACCGCGGACTCGGTCGAGAACCATGAGCACATGGTCGGGCTGCTTGATCGGTTCGAGCCGGCCCACGTACAACAGGAATTTCCCTCGCTTAACTCCAAGTTCGCCCAAATAGGCATCGTCCCGGGGACGAACGTTCGGATCCTCGAAATGGCGGCGATCCACGAGGTTGCCGTAGCGGAACAGCGTTGAGCGCTCTGGCCGCGCGCCGTTGGCCAGCGCGAAATCGAGATTGTCCTGGTTGGCCCCGGCAACCAGGTCAGCCCTTGGAAAGACGAACCGTTCGACCAGCTTTTCGACCTTTCGGCTTCGCATCAGCCGCGGCTCGATTGGACGTCCCGTTGTCTCGAAATATTTGTCGTGGTTGCCGCCGACGCGAATGGCGAGGGGAACCCCGCAGCTCCTGGCCAGAGCCAGCCCGAACAGTCCCACATAAAGCGGGCTCGCAACGCGAATCACATCGATTCCTTGTCCCAGGATGAGCCGGCGGAGCCGGAAGAACAGGTCCACCTGGCTGATCAGGAAGTTCAGCGGGAACAGCCAGCGCAGCGCGGCAAAGCGGCCGACCTTGGCTTCGATGACCGTGTGCCGCGGGGCCAGTTCATATTGATCCGGCTTTCCGAAGCGCGGGCCCCATGATGGCGAAGTCACGAGGGTTGCAAAGGGATGGACGCTCCAGACATGGGCGAAAAACCCGTCGAGATCGCGGCACGTGATCGATTGCTCGATCTGACGCTCCCGAATGCCTTCGAGCGTGTAATTGGTATCGAGGATCAGCAGCTTGCGCGGCGGCTCGTCCAATCTGCTCCGCTTTGCGGTCGCGGCGTCCATCAGCTCTCCGGGCTCCTTTCCTTGCTGGCCGGCCAAATCAAGTGCCTGACTGCCATCACTTTACTAGCTGGCCAAAGGATTTAGGAAACGCCGGCGATGGACCGTGCACCCGAGCCTTTCGTCATGCCCCTGAAGGCCCATTCGGATTCTCGAGGCATGCTGGTCGCGATCGAAGGGGCTCGCGACATTCCGTTCGACATCGCCCGTGTCTATTACATCATCGGCACCGAAGGCGCGCAGCGAGGCTTTCACGCGCATCGAGAGCTGGAGCAGCTGCTTATCGCCGTCAGCGGCTCCTGCCGGCTGACCATCGACGATGGAGTGACTCGCGAGGACGTGATCTTGGACAGGCCCGACGTAGGCGTCCATATCGATCATATGCATTGGCTGGAAATGCGCGATTTCGCGCCGAACACGGTGCTCCTTGTGCTGGCGAGCGCTCCGCACCGTGAATCCGATTATATCCACGATTATGACAGCTTCGTCGCGGAGGCGACCCGCGGGCAGGCGGCGTGAGCGTTCGGTTCCTCGATCTGGGAGCCCTTCACCGGGACATTCGCGGCGAGATGGACGCCGCAATCGGGCGCGTGATCGATTCCGGCTGGTTCATCCTCGGGCCGGAGGTTGAAGCGTTCGAGTCCGAATTCAAGGAATATGTCGGAAGCGACCATTGTGTCGGAGTTGGAAACGGCCTCGATGCTTTGCACTTGATCCTTCGAGCCCTGGATGTGGGTCCTGGGGACGAAGTGATCGTATCGAGCAACGGCTATATCGCCACCTGGCTCGCGGTGACCCTGGCAGGGGGGACGCCGGTTCCGGTCGAGCCGGATCCCGGCACCCATAATCTCGATCCCGAGCGGACCGAAGCCGCCGTCACGTCGCGAACCAAGGTCATCCTTCCAACGCATCTTTACGGTCAGCCCGCCGATCTGGATCCCTTGCTGGAGATTGCGCGTCGGCATGGATTGAGGCTGGTCGAGGATGCCGCGCAGGCTCATGGCGCGCGATACAAAGGGAAGCGCGTCGGAAGTCACGGCGACGCCGTCGCCTGGAGTTTTTACCCCGGAAAGAATCTCGGAGCGCTCGGCGATGCGGGCGCCGTCACTACCCACGATCCTCGAATAGCGGAGCGTGTGCGGGCGCTCGGCAATTACGGATCCCGAAAGAAATATGTGAATGAGGTCCGTGGGGTCAATTCGCGGCTCGACCCGCTCCAGGCGGCGGTGCTTCGGGTCAAGCTTCGGCATCTCGACAGGTGGAACGCCCATCGGCGCGATCTCGCCGAACGTTATCTGGATCTCCTTCCGGCTGCCGCGGTCGTCGCGCCCCATGTGCCCAATTGGGCCGAGCCCGTCTGGCACCTGTTCGTTGTCCGCACTGACCGGCGTGACGAACTTGCAAGATATTTGGGCGATCGGGGCATCGAAACCCTGGTACATTATCCGATCCCCCCGCATCTTCAGCATGCTTATGGCGACCTTCGAATGGGACCCGCCACCTTTCCGATCGCCGAGAGGCTCGCGGGAGAGATATTGAGTCTTCCCATCGGGCCGCATCTATCCTCCTCCGACATTCAGGATGTCGCCGCCGCGATCGCCGATTTCGCGCCGTCCAAAGCTGCGTAATGAACTTTCCGAAGGTTTCGGTTCACATCATCACCTACAATCAGCGTGACTTTGCGGGTCCGGCCATCGAGAGCGCTCTCGCCCAGGACTATCCCAATCTGGAAGTGGTCGTCGCGGATGACGCCTCGGTCGACGGAACGGCCGACCTCGTTCGCGAATTCGAGACCGGGAATCCCGGGCGCGTGGTTGCCGTCCTTGGCGAGACCAATCTTGGACTGTCGGGCAACGGCAACCGGGCGCTGCGCTGCTGTTCCGGAAAATATGTCGCCTTCATGGGCGGAGACGACATCCTGCTTCCCGGGAAGATAAGCGCTCAGGTGCAATGGCTCGAGGCCAGTTCCGACCGGGTTCTCTGCGCCCACCAGGTGGAAGTCTTTTACGATGACGGCTCGCGGCCGCCCCATCCGTTGAGCCGGCGGCTCCCGCACGGCCGGGGCGCGGAGCAAATCATTCGCCATCAGCCTTTCGGGGCCGTTTCCGTAATGGTCAGGGCCGATCGCATTCCGAGCCACGGTTTTCGGGCCGAGCTGCCGATGGTTTCCGACACGATGTTGTGGGTGGAGGTCGTCCGTGAGGACGGATGCTTCGGGTGCGTGCCCGGCACGCTCGCACGATATCGCCGCCACGACTCGAACGTTAGCGGTGACCCTTTCCGTTATCTTGGCGATGTGAAGCGCCAGTTCGCGATCCTCGAAAGCGAGTTTCCCGAGTTCCGCCGGGTGACGCAATATGCCAAGACCCGCCGCCTCTGGTATGATGTCGGCGTCAATCTCATGAATGCAGGACGAACTTCGGAGGCTCGCGAGAAATTTGCCGGCGCGATCCGGCGGGAGCCCTGGTTCGCCAGGGCATGGGTGCGCCTCGGACAGACGTTTCTATGAGTTCCGCGACGGAAGGAGAATATTACGTTCACCCGCTCGCGGACGTGCAAACGGCCGCTATCGGAGGGGGCACCCGTATCTGGCAGTTCGCGGTCATTCTCGATGGGGCGCGCATTGGGCGCGATTGCAACGTCTGCGCTCACACATTCGTCGAGGATGACGTCATCATCGGCGACCGGGTGACCCTGAAGTCAGGCGTTTATTTGTGGGCGGGAGTCACGGTCGAGGACGACGTTTTCCTCGGTCCCAATGCCACCTTCACCAATGACCGGTGGCCGCGGTCGCGAGTGCGGGTGCCCGTCGAAAGAACCGTGATCTGCTCGGGTGCTAGCATTGGCGCGGGCGCAATTATCCTTCCCGGAATCAGGATAGGGCGGGGAGCGATGGTCGGTGCGGGCGCCGTCGTGACCAAGTCGGTGCCGGACGGAGAGACATGGGTCGGCAATCCGGCGAAGAGGCTCGGCGGTTGACCAAGCCGCTCGCGCAGGCCAGCCTCGCGACCGGCACTGCGCCACAGGCCCGCTTCTATGCGCCGCAGCTCGATGGCCTTCGCTTTATCGCGGCCGCCCTCGTGTTCGTCCATCACGCACCGGCTATCCCGCTCATAAGCGGCGTCAAGCCGTACGGGTGGGCGGGCGTCGACATGTTTCTGGCGATCAGCGCGTTCTTGATTACAAGGCTGATCCTGCTCGAGCATGACAGGACCGGCTCATTCTCGCTCCGGTCATTCTATATCCGCCGGGCGTTGCGGATCTGGCCGCTCTATCTCAGCGTCGCCACCCTTTTGTGCCTCGTCTCGCTTGTCGCGCATGTCGTCAGCGCGCGCGAAGCCGCCGCCTGGTGGCTCAGCCATGTCAGCTTCACCAACAATATATTGACGGCGGTGAAGGGCTATTCGCCAGTCCCGTTCAGCTCGCATCTGTGGACGATCTCGCTGGAGGAGCAGGCCTATATCCTCATGCCTCTTCTCCTCCTGGCGTTCATCGGCAGCGGCGCCCGCGAACGCTCCGCCGTTGCCGTTTGCGTCGCCGGTCTAGCCGCCCTTCTTCTCGCTCGCCTTGCGCTCGTGCTCGGCGGGACCGCCCACCCGTTCATCTGGGTGCTTCCGCTTCGGGGCGATGCCTTCCTGCTCGGAGGCCTAGGGGCGATCGTAACGCACAATCGCGGCCCCGCCATGCCGGCTGCCTTATGGATCGCGGGCGTTCTGCTGATCGGAAGCGTGCCTTTCTTTCCGCCGATCGACCGTCCTGGTCTCTACCAGGTCGTCGGTTACACGGTGCTTGCGGCAGGCTGCACGGCGATCGTCGTAGCGTCGCAATATTCGGACATGGCCAGAAGGATTCTCGGCTGCCCTCCGCTGCGCTACCTCGGCAAAATCTCCTACGGCTTCTATGTCTACCACCTCGCCGCTTTATATGCGGCTGAGAAATTGCTCGGGCTGGTTTCGGACGGTAGCCGGCCGGCCGTCTTCGCCGCCGGACTACTCCTCACCGTCGGAGCCGCTTCATTGTCATACGCGATTCTCGAACGGCCGTTCCTGCTTCTTAAGGAGCGGTTTGCGTTCGTTCCATCGCGGCCTGCGTGACAGGCCACCGATGAGCGAGGCTGAGGGAATCAAGCGACAGATCCTCCGCTCTACGTCGATAATCGCGGGCGCGACGATCGCCGGTCTTTTGATCGGACTTCTCAAAATGAAGGCGATCGCGCTGTTGCTCGGGACAACGGGGGTCGGCCTGCTCGGCGGCCTCGGCAGCCTTCTGACCATGGGCGCTTCGATCGCCGGAATGGGGATCGATTCCAGCGCCGTTCGGCAAATCGCGGCAGCGCGCGACGATCCAGTGCGTGCAGCGATCGTCCGACGCGCGGTGTGGAGCTGCGCGTGGGCGCTCGCATTGGCGGGAGCGTTCCTCTTCTGGCTCTTCCGCGACCAGCTCGCCCAGCTTGGGCTGGGCTCGTCGGCCTATTCCACCCAGGTTGGGCTGCTTGCGCCCGGGATTGCCGCCTCGATCCTTGCTGCGGCGAAAGTCGCGCAGGTGCAGGCCTATCGCCGCATGGGTGACCTTGCGCGGCTGAGGATCGGAAGCGCCCTGATAGCCGCCATTGCCGGCGTTGGGCTTGTCTATGAGCTTGGGATGGGCGGTGTCGTCGCTGCGGTCCTGGCAATGCCGCTCGCGACCTGCCTCTCAGCATTATTGATGACCCGAGCCCCGGGTCTGCCCAAGGTCTCTCCCTCGATTCCGGAGCTCGCCGCCGAATGGCGGACGCTGGTTGGGGTCGGCGTTGCGGTTACTCTGACGACCATCGTCGGAAGCGCTACCCAGGCCGCGGTCCGGGGGATTTTGGCAAGCGACCTCGGTCTCGATTCCGCGGGGCTGTTCCAGGCCTCTTATTCAATCTCGTCCCTGAACCTCGGTTTGGTTCTCGGCGCGATGGTCCCCGAATATTATCCTCGGCTCAGCGAGGCGTCGAATAGCCCGGGCACCGTCAGGGAGCTCCTCGACCACCAGGTGCACGTTGCATTCCTGATTGCCGCGCCCGCCCTTCTTGCGATCAGCGCCGCCGCCCCAATTCTGCTTCACATCCTCTATTCCGAAGACTTCGCGCGGGCGGCGCTCCTGCTTCGACTGCAGATCGTCGCTGATGCGCTTCGGCTGCCCGGCTGGGCGCTTGGCTTCGTCCTGCTGGCCCGCCGGCGGACGACTGCTTACGTTTTGGTCGAGGTAACGCTCGCGATTGTCTTCGTCCCCCTTGCCTGGTGGGCGGCTCCGCGCTGGGGAGTCGCGAGCGCCGGCGCCGCTTATCTTATCGCTTATGCGATGAGCCTTGCGGTCGCCATGTTATGCGCTTTTCGGGACGGCATTCGTCTTGGCGGAGGCAATGGAGTGCTGCTGATCTGCCTTGCAGCGGCATTGATGCTCATCGCCATTCTGTCGACCTTTAATGAGACGGCATCGCTCATTGCGGGAATGGCGGCGTTCGTCTTTGCCTGCTGCTATTCCATCCGTGAGCTGGATAAACTGGGAATCAACCGGGCCTGGGCGGCGGCGCGGCTTGCCCGCCGCGGGCGCGATGCCGGAGGAGCATGATGTCGGTCAGCATCGTTACTCCCAACTTCAACAATGCTCGCTTCGTCGAACAATGGATCCGGCCCTTGCTCGACGATCCCGCGATTACGGAAGTGGTTGTTTACGACAACGGGTCGACCGACGGGTCGCCTGAAATGATCGAGGCGCTCGGGAAATCCAAGGTCAGGCTCATCCGCGGGAAAAAGAACCTGGGTGCAACGCTCGGCCGCCACGAGGCCGTGCTCGCCTCCGCCAACGCATTGATATGCTATCTCGACGGAGACGATTTCCTGGGCGACCAAGCTGTCGGAAAAGCGCTCGATGCGCTTCGTCGTGACGACCTCGATATCGCCTTGTTCCGATGCTTCGACGTCGACAGCGACGGGAGCAATCCGCGCATCGTCATTCCTGCGCCCGACCAGCCAATCGACGGTCGGAGCGCATGTGCGTTGACCCTCGGCGGCTGGCATATCCACGGATGGGGCGTCGTTCGAAAACAGGTCTATCTCGATGCCTGGCGCGGATTTCGGGTCCATGGCTTCCTTTCGGACGAGGTTCACCTGAGGCGAATGTTCCTCGCTTCGCGACGTGTCGGTCCGAGCGACGGCGACATGTTTTACCGACGGGTTCCCAAGCAATATGATCCGGACAGAATGATCGACTGGGGCCGAACGAATGTCCGGGCCCTCGCATTGGCTGTCGATGCGCAGCTAGCCGCCGACGCGGTGAGGGGCCAGCTGAAACTCACGGTGCGGTTCCTCTTCGGACTGACCCGGCGAGCGCTCTACGGAAATTATCCGCGGCCTCGCGTCGGGCATCTCCTGGACGAATATTTCTCGATCGATGCGCGGTGGAGGCCGGCGGACGCGCCCTGGTTTGCGGTCGACCGACTGTTGCGCGCCGCGCGACCGCTCCTTAATGATTGAGCGGGCCTTCCAACAAGGGCATTCAGTCGCCGCAGGGGATCGAATTGCGCCCGAGCCGCTCGCCGCTGTAACGCTTGTCGCGCAGAGGCCGCCACCAATCCTCCCGCTCGAGATACCAGTCGATCGTTCTTGAAAGTCCGTCGTCGAAGGTCAGCTCGGCCCTCCAGCCGAGCTCGGTTTCGGCCTTCGACGGGTCGATCGCGTAACGCCGGTCGTGCCCCGGCCGATCGGACACGAACTCGATTTGTTCGGAATAGGGCCGGCCGTCCGTCCGCGGGCGCTTGCGGTCGAGTTCGGCACATATTGCTTCGACGACCTGAAGGTTGGTGCGCTCGCTTCGGCCTCCGATCAGATAAGTCTCGCCGGCCCTGCCATGAGACAATATTTGTTCGAGCGCGCGCGCATGGTCTTCCACATAGAGCCAGTCACGAACATTCGCTCCGAGTCCGTAAACGGGAAGCATTTTCCCCTCGATTGCATTGAGGATGACCAGCGGAATCAGCTTTTCAGGAAATTGGTACGGGCCATAATTGTTCGAGCAGTTCGAAAGCACCACCGGTAGCCCGTAGGTGTGATGCCAGGCCCGCACCAAATGATCGCTGGCGGCCTTGGAGGCCGAATAGGGCGACGAGGGCCTATAGGGACTATCCTCGACGAACGCGCCACCGTTGAATGGAAGGTCACCCATCACCTCGTCCGTCGACACGTGATGGAACCGGAAGCTCGAGCGTTCGGGTGCGTCCAGCGCGTTCCAATGATCGACCGCCGCGCGAAGCAGCCGGAACGTCCCCACTACATTGGTCTCGATGAACACGCCCGGATCGTCGATCGAGCGGTCGACGTGGCTCTCCGCCGCAAGATGGATGATCTTGGCGATGCGCTCCCGGCGAAGCAGGCCGAGCACCTCGGAGCCCTGGCGGATGTCGATCTGATGGAAACCATAGTCGGGGCTGTGCTCGACCTCGGCGAGCGAAGCGAGGTTCCCCGAATAAGTGAGGCTGTCGAGATTGACGACCCGGTAGCGCCCGGTCGCAATGAGATGGCGGCACAGCGCGCTGCCGATAAATCCGGCGCCCCCGGTGACGAGGACGGCTTCCTTCGATTCAGCCATCCATGATCTCGCTCACTCGTCGCCGCAGATAAGTGGCATAATCCGTATTGCCGAGCATTGCGGCACGCTCGAGGACCTGCTCCGCAGTCAAATAGCCCTGATCAAGGGCGATCTCTTCGAGGCACATGATCTTGAGGCCTTGCCTCTCCTCGATCGTGCGGACGAACACGGAAGCTTCCTGCAGCATCCGGTGCGTTCCGGTGTCCAGCCAGGCAAACCCGCGCCCGAGACGCTGCACGCAAAGCTTGCCGCGTTCGAGATAGGCCTGATTGATGCTGCTGATCTCGAGTTCGCCCCGCGCCGAGGGAACCACCCCTTGTGCGATGTCCAGGACATCATTGTCGTAGAAATAGAGGCCGGTCACCGCCCAGTTCGACTGCGGCCGGGACGGTTTCTCTTCAATTGATACCGGCACGTCCGTGCCTCTTTCAAAGGTCACGACGCCATAACGTTCGGGATCGTCGACCTGATAGGCGAAGACGGTTGCGCCGCTGCCGCGCTGAACCGCGGAGCGGCATAATTCGCGAAGCCCGGCCCCATAGAATATGTTGTCGCCGAGGATGAGCGCCACCTGATCAGTCCCGACAAACTCGCGCCCGATGATGAAGGCCTCGGCAAGGCCTCTGGGCTCCGCCTGCTCGGCATAAGATAGCGACAGGCCGAGACTTTCCCCGCTGCCGAAAAGCGCTTTGAAGCGGGGCAGGTCCTCGGGCGTCGAAATGATGAGGATTTCCCGGATATCGGAAAGCATCAACACGCCCAGAGGATAATAGATCATCGGCTTGTCGAAGATCGGCAGAAGCTGCTTCGATACCGCCAGCGTCGCCGGATAGAGCCGGGTCCCGCTTCCGCCTGCAAGGACGATCCCTTTCACGCATTGCTCCCGCTCGCTGCGGCAAGGGCTTAACGCCTTCGTCTGCCTGTCCGCAAGCAAGGCCGGCGCGATCCTGGAACCGCTTGGCAGCGCTTGGGCGCAAAGGATAGAGGCCATGATCGTCCGAAAATTCGGGGAGGTGGTGCGGAAGCGGATGAGAGTCGGGGTCATCGTCGACCGCCTCCAGGTCACTGCATGGCAAGCCGAGGCTCTGCGGTCGCTGGGAAGCGAAGCGCGTTTCATCATTTACAACTGCACGAACAGCGAGGCCCCGAGGCGCCGGCTACGCCATGCCGGCTATTATTTACTGCGGTTGCTGAGCCTCAATCTCCGGATCATGAAATCGGTGCCGTTCCCGAGCGATTTGCACGGCATCGCGACATTCGATTTCCAAAGCGGGAACGATGGCGCATGGCAGACCCTTCCCGCGCATTTGCTCAACCGCATGCAGAATGACGCGCCGGAAGTGCTGCTCAAATTCGGGATGGGACTACTTCGAGTGCCGAGTCACCTCGCGATCCCGATCCTTTCTTACCATCATGGTGATCCAAGAGATTATCGCGGCCGCCCCGCGGGTTTCTACGAGTTGCTTCATCGCCAAACGTCCGTCGGCCAGGTGGTGCAGCGATTAACCGATCGCCTCGATGCAGGAGCCGTGCTGGCTTATGGCGAAACCAAGGCGCTCGCGCATTCGTGGCGGGCGACCATGGCGGAGGCATTTGCGCGCTCGCCGCTTCTGCTCCTTCCCGCCATCCGAAACGCGAAGTCGGGGATTTCCCTTCCCCTGGTCCCGGCCGGGCGGAATTACCGCCTGCCGTCAAACCGGCTGGTGCTGCGCTTCGTCTCGGGCCGGATGTCGGCCCTTGCGCGGCGCATTGCTTATGGGCTCTTCTTCGAAAAAGCGTGGCGGATTGCCGAGGCGCACATCGGCAACCCGGCTTCATTGATGGAGCGCTTCCCCGATCGCGGCCGGTGGCGCGTGACCGACCTTCCCCGACGCTACCATTTCATTGCCGATCCCTTTTATGCGAGCAGCGAAATCCTGCTGGCCGAAGCTTTTCGCGGCGGACGCGGAGAGATCGTTCAAGTCTCGGACGGCGCCTTGCGGCCGGTGACCGACTATCCGGGTCACCTCAGCTATCCCGCGACCCTTTCGATTGAAGGTGAGACGCTGGTCGTTCCTGAAATGGCTGAATGGGCCGCTGCCCGCCTGTTTCGTTTCCGGAGTGGACGGCTGGAAGAGGTTGGC
>Ga0157370_10003258_pt1 | contig 19131 bp, 15 predicted proteins | sample C35metaG_FD_113463 | JGI IMG/M metagenome (GOLD analysis project Ga0157370, IMG submission 113463) | Corn rhizosphere microbial communities from Kellogg Biological Station, Michigan, USA - C3-5 metaG | ecosystem: Host-associated > Plants > Roots > Rhizosphere > Soil | place: USA: Michigan...
ATTTCCCGCCTCTTTGACCCGGGGCCAGCCGGGTAGCGCCGCCGTAGAAGGATTGGCCGGCCCTCCACGATTGGCCGTTTTTCGAATAAATGTCGCAGGACTCCTCCGCGAACATGTAGAAGAGCCCGGTCGACGGGTTGTACGCGTTGGAGGGCCAGTTCGCCGCGCCTGCGACTGAAGGGCACACCATCGCGCCTTCTTCTGTCGGTTCGTTCCCGGGCAGCAATTGAGGCCGCCCGTCCGGGCCAATGCCGCTGGCCCACGTCAGCTTCCTGACGAACGGGCGCGCAACCAGAACCTTTCCGGTAAGCCGGTCAAGCACGTAGAAGAATCCGTTGCGATTGCCCTGCAGCAGCAGTTTCCGCGTCTGCCCGTTGAAAGGCGCATCGACCAGCACCGGCGTTTGCGTTGCATCCCAATCGTGAAGGTCGTGCGGCGTGAACTGATAGAACCATTTCAGTTTGCCGGTGGCGGGGTCGAGCGCGACCACGGATGAGGTGTAGAGATTGTCGCCCTTGCGTTCATCGCCGTTGTAGTCGGGGCAGGGATTGCCGGTGGGCCAGTAAAGCAGACGGGTTTCTGGATCGTATGTTCCGGTGAGCCACGTGGTACCGCAGCCGTGCTCAATGGCGGGCCCGCTCCATGTTTCCGAGCCCGGCTCGCCGGGCGCGGGAATGGTCCAGAAGCGCCACACACGCTCACCAGTGGACGCTTTGTAAGCATCCAGGAATCCGCGGACGCCCTCATCTCCGCCTGAAACGCCCACGATGACGAGGTCGTTCACGATGAGCGGCGCGCCGGTGGAACCGTAGTTCTGGTGCGAATCCGCCATGGTCGCATCCCAGACGAGTTGTCCGGTACGGCGATCGAGCGCGAGCAGGTGCGCGTTGTCGGTGACCATGAAGACGCGATTTCCAAGCACCGCCACCCCGCGGTTGATGCCGCTGGCCGCGTCGCCTGCCATGCCTGTCGAGCGCGGACGGCTGTAGCTCCAGATTTCGCGGCCGTTGCGCGCATCGAGAGCATGGGCCTCATTTACGGTGGTCACGTACATCACGCCGTCTGCCACGATGGGCGTGGTCTGGAGCGCGCGAGGGGCACGGTCCATGGCGAACATCCAGCGAGGCGCGAGCCGCTCCACGTTGTTTGTGTTGATCTGGTCGAGAGGGCTGAAGCGATTGCCGCTCAGGTCGCCGTTATAAGTAAGCCAGGAGCCGTGCGGCGGGTGCGCGATCGTGGCGAAGGAAATGCCCGAGGCGCCGCCGTGGTCCGCGATCGGGGCCGTCGGATCCGAGTTCAACCTGCTGAGATACGCGACGAGATCCCGCATTTCTTCCGGGCTCGCCTCGGTTTTCGGCATCAGCGATTTTTCGGAGATGAGCTCCGCGATGTCGCGCCTGAGCAGTAGATGGAGCTGTTCGTCCGTGCCGAGAAGCTGGAGATCGAAGGCGCTTTCGTTTCTCGCGACGCCGCGGATGACGCGGCCATCCCGCAGCCTGACCGTAACGGCCCGGGGCTGTGGAACACGCCGTCTCTCGTCGTCGGTTTTTTCCCCGGACATCTCCTGCGGGGCGCCGGGATCCCGCAGGGCGCGCTCGATCTGCGCAGCGGAGCGATCGCGCCCCACATGGGAAAGGTCCGGGCCGAGAACACCGCCCACTCCGCGGATCATGTGGCAGCGCGCGCAGTTTCCTTTTTCGTTGTAGAAACGTTCGCCGGCCACAGGATCGCCGGGCGCAGGCGCGTTGGCGTGGGCGGGAACGGATTTGAGCGACATCACGTAACTGGCAATTGCGCCCGCCTCTGCGTCCGGAATGGAAAACGCAGGCATTCCCGCGCCCATTATGCCGTGAAGTATGACGGCGCGAATGGCGTCGAGCGATGATGCGCGGGGCCGCTCGCGATTCACTATCGCGGGACCGTGGCCGCCGCCTTTGCCGTCTTCGCCGTGGCAGCCGGCGCAGCGCGCGATAAAGAGCCGTTTGCCGGTTTCGGGTTCAGATGGGACCTGAGCCGCGGCAAGCGATGCAACGAGAACCGCAAACGTGAAAACGCGAATCATCCGGGTTCCGATAGTGTACCCGAGAGCCTGGACGATGCAATGCGGAGCGCTTCAGGCCGCGCTGCCGGAGCTCGCGGTGCGCTTTCCGGTTTGCTGCAGAAATTCGAGGAGAATGCCGTTGATCTGGTCGGCATGTGTGGTGGCCATGCCGTGCGGAGCGCCCGGGATGATTTTGAGCGTAGCGTTCGAAATGATTTTCGAAGAGCGCTTCGCGGAAATGTCGATGGGCACAATCTGATCGGCGTCGCCGTGGAGCACGAGCGTGGGGATGTCGAACTTCTTCAGGTCTTCGGTGAAGTCGGTTTCGGAGAACGCCTTTATGCAGTCATACGCGCCGACAATCGAGCATTGCACGCCCTGGCGCCAGAAGGACTCCCGGACTCCGTCGGAGATCTTCGCGCCCGGTTTGTTATAGCCATAGAACGGCGTGGTGAGATCCCTGAAATACTGCGACCGATCCGCCGCGACTCCGGCGCGGATCTCATCGAATACGGAAAGCGGCAGTCCGCCGGGATTAGAAGGCGTTTTCAGCATCAGCGGAGGAACGGCGCTCATGAGAACTGCAGCCGCGACTCGCGACGTGCCCTGCCGTCCGATATAGTGCGTGACTTCGCCGCCGCCGGTCGAATGGCCGACGAGCGTTGCGTCTTTGAGATCGAGCGCATTCAGCAGATCGGCCAGATCATCGGCATAGGTATCCATGTCGTTGCCATTCCATGGCTGGTCCGACCGGCCATGCCCGCGGCGGTCATGCGCGATGACGCGAAACCCCTTTTTCCCGAGAAACAGCATCTGGGAATCCCACGCATCGGCGGAGAGTGGCCATCCGTGGGAGAAGACGACCGGCCGCCCTGTTCCCCAATCCTTGTAGTAGATCTCTGTCCCGTCTTTTGTGCGAATTCGGCTCATATTGTTGCTCCAGTACAGGCCGCGGCCGGTCCGGACAAAGCCGGACAGGCGCACCGGCCCTCTACTGATTGCCGGCCGAAGGAGTGCGATTCGCGAACCGAAGGAAAAATGAAATGACGGCGGGGCGCTGGTGATCAGAGATCCGGAAATTCAGATGAATGCCATGGTCTTGATGCCAGAGATATCGAAGCGTTTGCGGCATCTGGGATTCCTGCAGACCGCCTGATTATCCATGAGGACCATGTAGCTTTGCGCTTTCGCGAACTTGGCGCGATCCCGTTCATCGGCTTTGCCGCCGGGGAGCCGGTCTTTCTTCTTGCGCACGCTCCAGCTCAGTTCGTACGTGTCCTCAGTGCGGCAATACGGGCAGGTAAGAGCGGCAGGCTTTTTGGTCTGAGACTCTGAGTAGAAATCGCGCTCGTCCATATTGTTTCCCGCGCAAAACGGCCGCGCAAGTCGCGGCCTCTGCGCTCGTTCTTTTACCGCGTAAAACGGCCGCCCTGCTCCTGACGGAGTTCGTGGCGGTCTTTGCGCTCCGTTAGCGCTCGTTCATCGGAACCCAGCGCATCCCGTCCGGGTTGCCCTTGTATTCGGCGCGCGGACGGATGAGGCGGTTGTTGTGATACTGCTCGAGAATATGCGCCGTCCAGCCGGACATTCGGCTCACGGCGAAGATCGGCGTGAACAGATCGATCGGGATGCCAAGCGAGTAGTAGGTGGACGCCGAATAAAAATCGACATTCGGATTCAGCTTCTTCTCCGACTTGATCGTATTCTCGACGCGCTGCGACATCAGATAGAGATCCTCGTGACCCGTGCTCTTGCCGAGCGCTTCCGACATGCGGCGCAAATGCGTGGCGCGCGGGTCTTCGGTGCGATAGACACGATGGCCGAAGCCGGGAATCTTGCGCTTCGCCGCGAGCATCTGGTGGACGCGTTCGACGGCCTTATCGGCCGTACCCACTTCGAGCAGCATGCGGATCACGTCTTCATTCGCGCCGCCGTGCAGCGGACCTTTGAGAGCGCCGATCGCCGAGGTAACGGCAGAGTAGATATCGGAAAGCGTGGCGGCGGTGACGCGCGCCGCGAAGGTGGATGCGTTCAGCTCGTGATCGGCGTGCAGAATAAGCGCGACATCAAAGGTGTGCTCCATCACCTGGTCGGGTTTCCGGCCAGTGAGGGAATAGAGGAAGTTGCCGGCGAAGCTGAGCGAGGGATCCTGAGCGATGGCGGGCTGTTTTGCCCGGAGTCGGCCGAAGGTACTGACGATGGTAGACGTTTGCGCCATCAGCTTCGTAGCTTTCAGCTGATTCGCTTCGGGCGACATGTCTTTCGCCAGCGGATCGTAAAGGCTGAGCATTGAGACGGCGGTGCGCAGCACGTCCATGGGCGCTGCGCCGGCGTTGGCTTTGAGGAACTCCTGTACCTCGGCAGGGATGGCGGCGTTCGCGTGCAGGTCCGATTTCAGGCGGTCGAGTTCCGCCTGCGTGGGCAGCGAGCCTTTCCACAACAGCCAGATCACTTCCTCGAACGTGGCGTGCTGGGCAAGGGTGTGGATGTTGTAGCCGCGGTAGCTCAGTACGCCGGCGTAGCCATCGATATAGCAGATCTCGGATTCACCTGCGACGACGCCCTCGAGACCGGCGCCTGTTGTGGGAACGGTGGTCGAACTCATTAGTCACCTTTAGTCTAGTGCAGCAGTGGCTTTCTCAGCTTCCCCACCGTGCGATGAATCATGATCGAGAACGGACTTTTGTGGGGGCAGACGGGATAAGGGGCGAAACTGATTGAATCGCTGTTCTTATCCACCCACAGAGCCTCCTGGCGGCTGGGATTGACGTCGACGGTGAGCAGCACGCCGTTGTTGCAGGATTCGCTGTCGGCGAGACGCAAGGTCGCGGGGTTGGGCGCATTGCTCCCGGGGCCCCAGTCCGAGAGGAATTTGTCGTAAGGATAACCGGCGCAATCCTTGCCAGGGTGGCATCCCCAGTCGCGATACGCAGCCTGCAAATCGCCGCGCCGGACATCGTTGAGGAACCGCTTGACGACCTGTTCCTGATGGTGGTTCTTGAAGAGATACCAGCCGAGCGAAATGAGGATGGCTGCTATGACAAGAGCGGCGATGGTCCGGAAGATGATGGTATTTCGCTGTTCCTCGCCCGCGCCGTACTGATCCAGATAGCCCGCCATCCGTATCCGTCTCTATTTTGCGGGATACGTTTTGTTGTAGGCGGCGGTGGCGTCAGCCGTGATGTCCAGAGCCGGTTTGAAATAAACGGTCTGAGTGACATCGATCACCATATCGAGGCCCTTTTCTGCGGCGAGTTTGCCTACCACCTGCTGCATTTTCTGCGAAGCTTTGCCGAGGATCTCCTGCCGGTCCCGTTCGAAATCCTGCTGGAGGTCGTCGGACAGGCGCTGCAGATCGCGCTGTTTGTGCTGACCCTGCGATTGCAGGTCTGCCGCGGCCGCTTCGTTGACTTTGCCGCTCGAAAGCTGCTGCTGAATCGATTGCAGATCATTCTGCAGCTTTGTGATCTCATCCTGCCGCGGCTTGTATTTGGCTTCGACCGCGGCCGAGGCCTTTTTCAATTCGTCGGAATCGGCCAGAGCTTTCTGCATGTTGACCACGGCGATTTTGGTTGCAGTCGGCGCTGCCGACGGGGTTTGGGCCGATGCGGCCGGAACGAGCGGCGCAAGCGCAAGGCAAAGCAAACCCGCGCGAGTTGCCAGGAAACGAAACATATAGACGAGGGACTCCTTGTGGATGGAAACCCACAGATTATCACATGGAGGCGCGGGAATTGGGCTCGCGACGCGCTATTCGAGGACGCCGAGAATCTCGTCTTCGCGGACGATGAGAACCTCCTGCCCATCGACTTTTACTTCTGACCCGGAATATTTTCCGAACAGGACCTGATCGCCGGCCTTGACCTCAGGTGGAACGCGATCGCCTGAATCGAGCATTTTGCCCGCGCCGACCGCGACTACTTCGCCGCGCTGGGGTTTTTCCTTCGCGCTATCCGGAATGTACAGACTTCCGAGTTTCGCTTCGCTTTCTTCGAGGCGCCGGATGATTACTCGATCGTGGAGGGGACGAATGGCCATATTTTCTTATCAGGAGCGTAGCACAGCGGAGGTTTTGGAATGCTGTTTGGCCTGAACGCGTTCAGTTCGCTGTGGGAATCTTCGCGGCTTCATCAACGACGAGGATCTCGATGCGCTCGCGGCGGCTTTCGACATCGAGGCCGAGTTGTTCGCGCAGCGCTCTTCGCCACAGGGTGAATGAATCGAGACCTGGTTCCGGGCGCATATCGACGGCGCTCCGATTTCCGATAACAGAACGATACGCTTTGTGCTATTGCTCCTTTCGCAGCGACGCCTGAAGTTCGAGAATCTGAAGCTGGACTTGCTTGATTTCCTTGAGAGTGGCGATCTGGCTGGCGTAGATTTCATAGCGCACCGTGTAGATCACCGCATAGAAAAATATGAGGGCGCTCGCGACTTCAAGCCCGTGAATCGTCCCTGCGCCCAGATGCCACGGCTGGTTTGGTACCCAGAGGAACCACAACGTAGTGGCGACGGACACGATCAAGTACGCCAAGAATTTATCCCAGCGAAGCGCTTTTGCGTGCCTTGCCAGCAACGCGGCGGTCTCTTCTCGATAGGCGCGGAGGTTTTGCGGCTGCGGCAGGGTAGCGAGCAGTCGCTCGCGCAGGTCATTCGATTGTTGTGTCATATTTCACTCCTTCGAGAATCTGTTTCATTTGCCGCTTGGCGTAGTGAAGCCGGGATTTGACGGTGCCCTCGGAGCAGCCGGCGACATTGGCGATTTCCAGGATTGAAAGATCCTGAAGAAAATGCAGAACAAGAACTTCGCGGTGTTTGACGCTAAGGCGGCTTAATGCATCGTGAATGGCGGTTGCATCTTCTTCCTCGAAGAATGGTTCTTCGATACCGAGCGATTCGTCGAGTTCTGCCTGCTCGGCTTTGTCGCGCTTATAGTCCCGCCGGACGCGATCGACGGCGACGCCATGAGTGATTGCATAAAGCCAGGGCTTCAGAGAGCCGGGATCTTTCAACCTTCGAATGCCGCGAACCACCTTGAGCCAAACATCCTGCAGGACATCAAGCGCCGCGTCCTGGTTCCCGGTAAGACTCGTTGCGTAATAAAGCAGCGGCCTCTCCATGACCGCGATCAGGTCCGCGAATGCTTCCGGATCGCCCGTCTGACAGCGGAGCGCGAGCCACTCAAACCCGACCCGATCCTTACTTTCGCTGGCCATTTGTCTAACATGTCGAAGATGAATCGCTCCTGGTTCAATTCTCCGGCAGAAATCTTTTGAGCGTTTGAGGCAGGCCCCTCCCGCCCTATTCCTGGTTCCGAATTGCCGCCCGAAAACTGGATCGTTACACGGTGAAATCATAAGCGCCCGGAAGGCCAGGAGCCTAGCACAGCGGGTTCCTGGAAGCCACAGGCCTGCGCGTCTTCAGTTCTCGGTGGGAATCTTCGCGGCTTCATCAACGACGAGGATCTCGATGCGCTCACGGCGGCTTTCGACATCGAGGCCGAGTTGTTCGCGCAGCGCTCTTCGCCACAGGGTGAATGAATCGAGACCTGGTTCCGGGCGCATATCGACGGTGAAATCGTAAGCGCCTGCGAGGCCGGTTTTATCGAGCACGGGAAGCATCGGGCCGCCGGCATGGACGGGTTCGGCCGGGTTGTCGGTCGCGGGTATGGAGAATTGCACGGCGAGAAAGTCAGCGAACCTGCGCATGTCGCCCTGGAAGTGAAATCCGCCTGCGGTGTTCGCCGTCTGCGAACGACTGGTTGGATGGATTTTGGGCCCGGACGGACTCACCACAAGCGCGTAGATCCGCATTTCTCTGGTTTCCGTGTGCCGCTGGAAGTGGAAGCGCTCCACGAGCAGGCTGCGCAGCATCGGAGAGATTGCGTTGCGGTCGACCGGTTTGCTCGCGCGGGCGTCGACGTCGTATTCGTTTTGGTCGAGCCAGGCGGGTCCGGAGATCTGGCGCAACTGCAAGTCATACGCTTCCGCGATCAGGCGGCGCAGAGTCGCGTTGTGCGCGGTGAACGCAGATGGAGAAATGGTAATGCGGTTGTTGTAGTCCGGGCCGGCGAAATGCTGGCTCGGCTTTACAGAGGCAACTTCGAAGCTGGGTGTGTTGGAGGTTTGAGCCACCGCCGGAAGTATGAGCGCCAAAACGATAAGCGGTGAAGGCAGGCGTGCGGCCATTGGACTATGATCGTCCAGCGGATGGCAGCGCGCCTGAGGCTTCAGGTAACCCGGAAACGGGCGGACCTGTCAAGTCCGCCCTGGACGGCGGTGCTGCCTGCATTACGGACGCGAGCCCCGCGACCAATGCAATTGCAGATAACGTTTTGAACATGTTTATGGATGGACTTCCTTTCTGACTTTCCGAACCGGGTACCCCGGTTCCAGGTCGGACGGGCATCGTTATCGCCAGAAGGCCTTCTCCGCAGTAAAGATCGGTTTCACAAGTAATTAATAACCAGACTTACGATCGGACGGAGCGTAGCCGCATAATCCCGTGTTCTGACTCGCGCTGTACCGGGAAGGGGTTCCACGTGTCGTGGAATCGCGTCTGGCCCGCCAGGGTTCGTACCAACTCCGCTTGAGGCGCTCAGCGAGCAGTCGCTGAGCAAATTGCGCAATTTTGACCGATCGGACAGGAGCGGGCAGTAATAACGCGTCCGGCCATCGGCACAGCGGTCGCGGAGTTGCCGCCGACGCGCGCGGGCGACAGACGGCGACAGACAACGAAAAATCAGCGGAGGTGATCCGGCAATGATCTGCAGCGTGTCGCCATTCGGACTTATACGGCCCATGATCACTTCACGCGGCGCCTGGCTGCCGACGGGATCCGCCCGAACGACTGGCGCGGGCTGTAACGTGCCGGTGGCTTCGAATCACGCTCCCTCGCCCGAAAGATCTCCTTCCTTTTCATAGCCACCATGTAGAAGTGTGAGGTCGCGGCTTTTCCGGATGCTACGCTCTCAACCAGGATGGGAGTTTCGATCGTTCTGCTGCGCCGAATGGCTTCATTCCGGCGTGCTATTCGGGCGCAAGGTGCGCAAGTCAAAGCCTGATTCTGTTCTCCACCATCAAGACCGAACGAGCCCAATCGGGTCGTTTTGCCGAATTTACAAAACAAAGCCAATTTCGCTGTCCCGTCCCCTCGGCCCGGACCGAACGAACCCAACCAACAGAACCTGGGCACGATCCTGCGCCGAGCAGGACAGCTCGCAAAAACGCAAAACAAACCCAATGTCGCTCGAATACACAGAAAACAAAGGAATTGCTCCCTCTGAGTAACGTCTCTGGTGGGTGCGCTCGGGCGAATAGGCCGAGGTCGCGTCGGATCTGGACGAACGAAGTCAGCCGCCCGGCCGCAGTTAGTACGATAAGCCTGGTCAACTCGAAAAAACGAACCGACGGCGGCCACCGGCCAGGAGAAAGCAAAGGCGTTGCTTCCCGCGGTCAGACTCTTTTCGGAAGAACCCAGGGCGGCTTTCACCGAAGACGCGCCATCGTGCGGTTACGGCCGATCGCGAGTCGCCACCTGGCAAGGTGGTATCGCCCGCCGGAATGGTTTCGTCCGCGCCTTGCCAAACGAACCCATTGATCTCGAAAACGGGGGCTGTTCACCGTCCTGCCGCTAAGATAGAAATTCATGAAAATCGCCATCGGTCAAATCAATCCCACCGTTGGCTACCTCTCCGGCAACGTCGCGAAGATGGTGGAATTTGCGCGCGAAGCAGCCGGCCGGGGCGCGAATCTCATCGCGTTTCCGGAGCTCTCCGTCACCGGTTATCCGCCCCGGGATCTGGTCGAAAAATGCAGCTTCACCGAGCAATCGGAGGCCGCCCTGGAAAGGCTTGCTCTCGCAACCCGCGATCTCGATCTGGCCATCATCGCCGGCTATGTCGGTCGCTCGCGCGAATCGACCGGCAATCGCGCCACGAACTCTGCGGCTGTTTTGCGGCGCGGCGAGGTCCTCCTTCGCCAGACCAAAATCCTGCTGCCCAATTACGACGTGTTCGATGAGCAAAGGAACTTCGTTCCCGGCGAGAAGCAGTTTCTTTGGCGCTACGAAAACGAGTCAATCGCGTTGACGATCTGCGAGGACGCGTGGAACGACAAGACCTTCTGGACGCACCGCCTGTATCCGCGGGATCCGGTAGATGAGCTGATGCAGCAGGGCGGAAGCATCCTGATCAGCATCAACGCTTCGCCTTATTACATGCAGAAGCGCGAGCTGCGCGAAAACATGTTCCGGTCGATGACGCGCAGGCACAACGTGCCGGCCGTAGTGGTAAATCAGGTTGGCGGGAACGACCAGATCGTCTTCGATGGCTCGAGTTTCGTGATGGATGTGGAAGGCGTGATCTTCGCCTCCGCAAAATCGTTCGAGGAAGATCTGATCCTCGCCGACCTTTATGCGCGGTCGGGGGACCAGCACGCCAGTGTGCGGGACGAGTGCGAGGCCGCCTATGAAGCGCTGGTCATGGGCACACGCGACTATATCCGAAAGTGCGGATTCCGGCGAGTGCTGATCGGCCTGAGCGGCGGCATCGATTCCTCACTCACAGCCGCGATTGCGGTGGATGCGGTGGGGCCGGAGAACGTACGTGGCATTGCGATGCCGGGCCCGTATTCTTCGGATCACAGCGTGCGGGACGCTCGCGAGATGGCCAGGAATCTCGGGATCGCTTTCGATATTGTTCCAATCAATCCCGCGTATGACGAGATGCTTCGGGTGCTCGCTCCAGTGTTTTGCGATACGAAGCCGGATGTGACGGAGGAGAACATCCAATCGCGCCTGCGCGGGCTTACGCTGATGGCGCTCTCGAACAAATTCAACGCGCTGGTGCTGACTACGGGGAACAAGAGCGAGTTGGCCGTCGGCTACTGCACGCTGTATGGGGATATGTGCGGAGGGCTGGCCGTGATCAGCGACGTGCCGAAGACGCTGGTGTATTCGCTCTCTCGGGTCGCGAACCGGAGGCACGGAAATGCCATCCCCGAATCCGTATTCGAGAAGCCGCCTTCGGCCGAGCTTCGTCCGGACCAGAAAGACTCCGATTCGCTGCCGCCTTACGATGTGCTGGACGCGATCCTGCGGCTGTATGTCGAGGAGCTGCGGAGCGTGAAAGAGATCGCAGCGGAACTTTCGCTGCCGCTCGATCTGGTTCGGGATGTGGCGATCAAGGTCGATCGCAACGAATACAAGAGACAGCAGGCCGCTCCCGGCCTGAAGTTAACCTCGAAAGCGTTCGGTATTGGCCGGCGCTTTCCCATCGCCCAGCGTTATTTCGAAAACGAATGAAAACCCGATCGATTCCGCTTCTCCTGGCGTGCGCCGGTTTTGTCATATCCCAGCCTTCGCAGCGCGAACATCCGGGCACGCTGCCGGATGGCTCGTTTCTGTTGAACAGCGGATGGAAGATCAAGCCCTCGGGCGCACAGATTTCCGTCGATACGTTTCCCATGTCCGCGCTGTTTTCCGCGGATGGCAAGTATCTGTTGGTTCTGAACGGCGGGTACAATCCGCCGAGCATCAGCGTGATCGATTTCGCGACCTCGAAAGAGATCGGCCGGACGCCGGTTCCAGACGGCTGGCTCGGGCTCACGATGTCGAAAGCCGGCGACCGGGTGTACGTGGGCGGCGGGTCGCGAGCGGCTGTTTTTGAATTTACCTTCGCGAACGGAAAGCTCACGCCATCACGGCAGTTCCCGGTAGTCGCTGCGAACAAGAAAACGGACCAGGATTTCGTGGGCGATGTTCAGCTTGCGCCGGACGGCCACCTGCTCTACGCCACGAATCTGTATCGGAATTCAGTGGTTGTAATCAATCCACAATCGGGGCTCGTGATCTCGACGATCAAGACGAGTCGGAGGCCATACCGGATTTTGTTCCATCCTTCCGGGAACAGTTTCTATGTTTCGAGCTGGACCGATGGCTCGATCGGCCAGTACAGCACGTCGGACGGGTCGCAGATAGCTTCGTATCGCGTGGCTCCGCATACGACGGATATGGCTTGGGTGGATGGCGGAGTTGAGGATCATCCGAGCGTGACCGCGCGCCTGTTCGTTTCGGCCAGTAACACGAACAATGTCTACGTGCTCGGCGCAACGGAAACGGGCGAGCTTTCGCTGCTCGAGACTGTAAACCTCACGATTACGCCGCGGCAGCCGGCGGGTTCCACGCCCAGCGGCCTCGGCCTGAGCGCGGATAAAAAGAAGCTCTTCGTGGCCTGTGCGGATTTGAACGCCGCGGCTGTAGTCGATATATCCGGACCGCGCAGTGCTGTCCTCGGTTTCGTTCCGACGGGATGGTATCCCACGACGGCATTCGGAACTCCGGACGGACGCATGGGGGTGCTGAACGGGCGCGGGTTGCGATCGTATCCGAATCCGGGTGGACCAAATCCGATGAAGCGGACGGAGACGGCATACCAGGGCACGAAGGCGGTGGAGTATGTGGCGCACATCCAGACTGGAACCGTGCAACTGACGGATGTGAGCGCCGAGGCGATGCCTGCGTACACCAAACAGGTGCTGCAGAATTCGGCGTACAACGATGCGAAGCTGGACGATCCCGTGGTTGCGCCGGATAACCCGGTGCGGACAAATGGGCCGATTAAACACGTGATCTATGTGGTGAAGGAAAACCGCACGTACGATCAGGTTCTGGGCGATATGAAGGAGGGCAACGGCGATGCGTCTCTGGTTTTATTCGGCGAGAACATCACGCCCAACCTGCACAAGATCGCGCGCGATTTTGTATTGCTCGACAACTTCTACGTGAATTCCGATGTGAGCGCGGACGGGCACAACTGGGCCACCGCGGCCATCGCGCCCGACTATACGCAGCGCATGTGGCCAAACAGCTACGCGAGCCGGCGCAAGACCTACGACTACGAAGGCCAGGAGCCGACGAACATTCCGCCGGCGGGGTATATCTGGACCGGGGCGGGGCAGGCCGGCGTCACCATTCGCAATTACGGCTATTGGTCTCAGAACCGCGACCCGGCGCCGCGCGCGGTCGCGGACCAGATCGCGAAGGTTCGGGATCCGATTCTTGCGCCGGTTACGGACATGAAGTACAGGGGATTCGACCTCGATTATTCGGATATGGACCGCGCGAAGGAATTTATCGCAGACCTCCGCCGGTTCGAGCAGGCCGGGTCCATGCCGCAGTTGATGCTGGTGCGCATGGGCAACGATCACACCAACGGAACTACGCCGGGAAAGCGCACGCCGCTCGCGCTCGCCGCGGATAACGATCAGGGTGTGGGGATGATCGTGGAAGCGCTCTCGCACAGCCGCTTCTGGAATGAGCTGGCCGTATTTGTGATCGAAGATGACGCGCAGAATGGCCCGGATCACGTGGATTCGCACCGTTCGCCCTGCTGGGTGATCTCTCCCTGGGTGAATCGGCATACCGTCAACAGCACAATGTATAACCAGACCTCCGTGTTGCGGACGATGGAGATCATTCTCGGGCTGCGGCCGATGACGACCTACGATGCGGGCGCGAGGCCGATGTCGGCTGTGTTCCGGGCGTCGAGTTCGCCCGAGCCGTACACGCTCGAGAAGCCACGCACCTCGCTCGAGGATCGAAATCCTGCCCATTCGGCCACGGCGCGGCGCTCGATGCGCATGCGCTTCGAGGACGCCGACGAAATCGATGACGACGAATTGAATGCGATCCTGTGGGCAGCGATTAAAGGTCCCGATACGCCGATGCCCGTTCCCGTCAGAAGCGGCTTCGCCCACTGAGAATGGCACGCCATTCGCCGGGTAAAAACTGACAGATGCCAAAAATCTATCTGTGCTTCCTGTGGCACATGCACCAGCCGTTTTACAAGGATCTTGCTACAGGAGAGTATCGGCTGCCGTGGACGCGTCTCCACGCCCTCAAAGACTATTACGGGATGGTACGGATTCTCGAGGAGTTTCCTGAGATCCGGCAAACCTTCAACCTGGTGCCCTCCATGATGGTGCAGGTGGAGGAGTATGCGAAAGGCGAGGCTCAGGATCGATTTCTCGAGTGCGCCCTCAAGCCCGCCGAATCTCTGACGCCGGACGAACAGGCTTTCATACTGCGGAATTTTTTCCTGGCGAACCCACCCCGGATGATCTACCGCTACGCGCGCTACGGCGACCTGTTCAACGCATGGCAGGCGCAGAAGACGGTACCGGATTCGCGCGGCGTGTTCAGCCCGCAGGAGTTTCGGGATCTGCAGGTGCTTTCACAGCTCGCCTGGTTCGACGAAGAGTTTCAGGAGCACGATCCCGAGGTGCGGGAATTGATCCGGAAGGGCCGGGAATACACGCTCGAAGATCAGGCCCTGATGGGCCGGAAGCAGCGCGAAATTCTGGGGAAGGTAATTCCGGAGTATTCGAAGCTGGCCGAAACGGGACAGATCGAGATTTCGACGACGCCGTTTTATCATCCAATTCTTCCGCTGCTGTGCGATAGCGACATGGCCCAGGTTTCGCATCCCGGCGTTTCTCTGCCACCTCGGTTCTGTTATCCGATGGATGCGCGTGCGCAGCTGGAATCCGCGCGCCATTACGTGAAGCAGACGTTTGGGGTGGCGCCTGTGGGATTGTGGCCGTCCGAAGGCTCGGTATCGGATCAGGTGCTGCAAATCGCCGCGACGGTCGGGTTTGAATGGGCGGCGACCGACAACGGCGTTCTGGATCGGACGCTGCGGAGGGCGGCGACGCCCGAAGTCACGTACCGCCCTTACTGTTGGGCTCAGCAGGGAAGACAGATGCGGATGATCTTCCGGGATCACCTGTTGAGCGATCTGATTGGATTTGTCTACTCCGGGATGACCGCCGAAGAGGCGGCGCGGGATTTCCTGCAGCGGATCAGCGATAATTCGCGTCCAATCCTCGCCGCGGGACGCGATGCGCTGGTGCCGATCATTCTGGATGGCGAGAACGCCTGGGAATACTACGACCGGAACGGCCGGCCATTTTTTCGTGAACTCTACGGTCGCATTCAGGCCGACGCGCGAATGGAAGCGATCACGGTACGCGACGCGTTTACGCGAATCGCGCCGGAGCCGCTCGATCATATCTTTCCAGGTTCGTGGATCAACGCCAACTTCGACGTGTGGATTGGCGCGGAGGAAGACAACAAGGCCTGGAAGCTGTTGCTCGACGCCCGGCAGGCGTACGACGCCGCTACGGGCGTTCCGGCGGGAAAGCGGAAGCTCGCGCTGGAAGAGCTGTATATCGCGGAGGGCAGCGATTGGAACTGGTGGTATGGCCCGGAGCACCAGTCCGAAAATCGAGCCGAGTTCGATCAGATCTATCGCGAACATCTGGCGAATGTGTACCGGGCGCTCGGGCTCGCGCCGCCGCCTGAACTCTCGCGGCCGATTCTGCGTGTCGCCGCCGAGGAAGTTCATGTTCCGCCGCAGGGACCGGTAAAGGCGAACATCAACGGCGTGATCGATTCGTATTTCGAGTGGCTTGGGGCGGGCATATATCGCGTGGATGGACGTTTCGGCGCGATGCATGGCCGGCGTTCTCCGGTAAAGGATGTGTACTATGGAGCCGACGGCTCGTCGATATTCCTATGCGTTCACTTTGCCGCGCCGCGGGCGGAAATCGCGGGCGTGGAAGTGCACGTCGAAGTGGATGCCGGCGACGGCGTTGTGCAGAAAAAGTTGACCGTGCGAATCGGCGCCACGGACCTTGCCGTTGATCCGACGGAGTATGAAGCGGCCATGCGGGATGTGCTCGAGGTGCGGCTGCCACGTGCGGGTTCTGAGACCGGAGTTCGGCTTTCGTTCTGGCAGGACGGACTGCCGGTGGAAGCGGTCCCGCGCGAGGGCTATCTGCAGATTCCCGAGGCTGGCGCTGCCTCTGCCTGGTAACTCGTCAGCGCGCAAACCCGGTCCGCAATTTATATCGTGTTACGATATAAATCGTGGAAGACGACCTGGCTTTAGACCAGTATCGAGATCTCGCCGAGTTTCGGCGTCAGATCCGGAGATTCCTGTATTTCAGCGAATCGACGGCACGCGAACACGGGCTTGAACCTCAACAACACCAACTCCTTCTTACGGTTCATGGATTGCCTGAGGATGTAAGGCCGACGATCGGCGAACTCGCATCGAGAATGTTCATTCAGCATCACAGCGCCGTGGAACTGGCAAAGCGCCTCGAACAGCGGGGCGCGATCAAGCGCGTGGCGGGGGAAACGGACCGGCGGGAAGTCCTTGTGAAACTTACGGATAAGGGGAGAGCGGCGCTGCGAAGTCTCGTTCTGGAGCATCGCGAGGAACTGGAGAAGTCCGGCCCGGAACTGGCCAGTGTCCTGCAACAGGTCCTTGGACACGCGAAAGAGGTAGCGGCGTAATGGCCAGGCCAACATCTCCAGAGCACAGCCGAGCCGAGGCTCTCGGCGATTTCACTGCTACGCCCCGGATCGCGCTGCTTTCGGCAATCGCGGTTGTTATCGGATTCATCAGCACGGGCGTCGCATGGGTTTTGCTGAGGCTCATTGGTTTCTTCACAAATCTCTTCTATTACGGACGAGTCGAATTCACAATGGTCTCGCCCGCGCATAATACGCTCGGCTGGCTCGCCGTGCTGATTCCGGTGGCCGGTGGGCTCATTGTGGGGCTGATGGCGCGCTATGGCTCGGAGCGAATTCGAGGACATGGCATTCCGGAAGCGCTCGAATCGATTCTGCTGAATGGCAGCAAGGTTCAGCCGCGGCTGGCGATTCTGAAGCCGGTATCCTCGGCGATCGCGATCGGTTCGGGCGGTCCGTTCGGCGCGGAAGGTCCGATCATAATGACGGGCGGCGCAATTGGGTCGATTATTGCGCAGTTGTTCCGGCTGAGTAGCGTGGAGCGGAAGACGCTGCTCGTAGCGGGCGCGGCGGCCGGCATGGCGGCAACATTCGCGGCGCCGGTGGCTTCCATGCTGCTTGCGATCGAGCTTCTCCTGTTCGAATTCAAGCCGCGAAGCGTGGTTCCGGTGGCGCTCGCCGCCGCCACGGCAGGCGCGGCGCGGCGGTTTCTGCTGGGTCTGGGACCCCTGTTTCCGGTGCCCCAACATTCTGTGCTGCTGGGCCCTTCGGGGCTCTTCGGTTGCGTCCTCGCCGGCATCCTGGCTGGCCTGCTTTCAATCGCGCTGACCAAAGGCATGTACGCCGTCGAGGACTTGTTCCACAAACTGCCGGTCCACTGGATGTGGTGGCCCGCCATTGGCGGCGTGGTCGTGGGACTTGGCGGCCTGATTTTCCCGCAGGCGCTGGGCGTAGGCTACGACACGATCGGCGCGATGCTGCAGGGCGATGTTCCGCGGGCGGTGATTGCGGGCGTGCTGATCGTCAAATCGACGATCTGGATCGTCTCGCTGGGATCGGGAACTTCCGGAGGCGTCCTTGCGCCGCTGCTCATGATGGGGGCTGCGCTGGGCGGCATCGAAGGGATGTTCCTGCCGCACTATGGTGGAGGGTTCTGGCCGCTGGTGAGCATGGCCGCGGTTCTCGCGGGAGCCATGGGAGCGCCGCTGACCGGAATCGTGTTCGCGCTCGAACTGACGCACGATATCAGCGTTCTGCTGCCGCTCCTGATCGCGGGGATGATGTCTTACGCGATCTCCGTGCTGGTGCTGAAGCGTTCGATTCTGACCGAGAAGATCGCGCGCCGGGGGTATCACCTGAGCCGCGAGTATTCCATCGATCCTCTCGAAATCCTGTTTGCGCGCGAGGTGATGCGGACCAATATGGTGGCGCTGCCCGCGGGCGCAACCGCGGAAGAATTACGGAGCGTGAACCTTGGCGCTCCGCGCAGCCGCCAGTACCTGTTCCCCGTGGTAGATGGAGAGCGAAAGCTCAAAGGCGTTCTGACGCGCAACGAGTTGAACAAGTTCGTAGCAGGCGGGTCTTCAGCGCCCGTCGAAACGGTCGCCCGAAAGGCCGTGGCCGCCTACGGGGACGAACCGCTGCGCAGCGTGGTAATGCGGATGGCTGAGACGGGAATTACCCGCATGCCGGTGCTGGACGACTCCGGCAAATTGCACGGAATGGTCTCGCTTCGCGATCTGTTGCGCGCTCGCGTTCGTAATCTCGAGGAAGAGCGCCGCCGCGAGCGGATTCTCAGGCTTCGCGTCCCGTTCGTGCTGCCGCGCGAGGCGGAATCGAGCGCACTCACTTCACCGGTTCGCGAGTCGTGAGGGTCTGCGTGGCGGTGTTGCGCCATGGAAAGGTGCGATTCATCAGCTATGAGCGTGTGGCTTTGTTTCAACAGCCGCAACTTGCGCCACAACAATAGTGATATTCGCTGTTTCGCACCCTAAATTGGAGGTCAATGAGCCGTTTGGAAGTAGTGAGTCAGGACCTCTCGCTGGAGGAGTATCGGGAACTGGCCGAGTTTCGGCACCAGATCCGGTGCTTTCTGAGCGTGACGGAAGATAACGCGAAACAGGTGGGTCTCGAGCCGCAGACCTATCTTCTCCTGCTTGCGATGCAGGGGCTCCCTGAAGGAACCCGGCCGACGATCACTGAACTTGCCCGGCGTATGTGTCTGCCCCGCGACGCGGTTAGCAATCTGGTGGATGAGGCGGCTTCCCGCTCGGAGGTCAGCCGGTCGTCCGCCGAAGGGAACGAAGAATGGGTGAAGCTGACTCGTACGGGGCGGGATCTGCTGCGCCGGATGGCGCTTGCGAATCGCGATGAGCTGGAGCGTACGGGACCGGAACTGGTTCGTGCGCTGCAATCGGTGTTAAAGCAGCGACGCCGCCATCGCGGCGTCGGCGTAGCTTGAGCAGTGGTCGACGGCGGCGCGCATCGTTTAAAATCCTGTGCATGCGCCGCCTCTGCGTTTTTGCGCTTTCGATCGGATTTGCGCTGGCAGCAGCCGAGCCGTGGACGGAATCGGAACTCATGTCGCCAGCGCAACTGGCGCCCGATCTGAATTCGGCGCTGGTGATCCACGTCGGCTTTCCCGCGCTCTATCACGGAGCTCACATTACGGGTTCCTCTTACGCCGGGCCCGGATCGAAAGAGCAGGGACTCGAAGAGCTGAAGAGGAAAGTCGCGAACGAGCCGCGCGACCGCCAGATCGTTCTCTATTG
>Ga0157370_10003260_pt1 | contig 19120 bp, 18 predicted proteins | sample C35metaG_FD_113463 | JGI IMG/M metagenome (GOLD analysis project Ga0157370, IMG submission 113463) | Corn rhizosphere microbial communities from Kellogg Biological Station, Michigan, USA - C3-5 metaG | ecosystem: Host-associated > Plants > Roots > Rhizosphere > Soil | place: USA: Michigan...
GCCTGGTCGGAAGGCGCTATCGATGCCATCAACGATACTTTGAAGGCTGCCGCCTTATTAGGTGTTACCGTGTGCGTGGCTGCGGGGGATGATGGATCGGATGACCAGGTCGGGGATGGACATGCCCATGTAGATTTCCCTTCCTCCAGTCCCTATGTGCTGGCTGTGGGTGGCACTACACTCCGGAAAAATAAGAGCGATAAGCTGACGGAAGTCGCCTGGAAGGATGGAGATGGTCTTCGTCAGGACAACGGAGGCAGCACAGGTGGTGGAGTGAGCGTCCACTTTCCCCGGCCGGACTGGCAGACGGTGTCCATACAGTCGGTGAATCCCGGAGCCATCGATGGCCGTGTGATACCGGATGTGGCCGCGGATGCCAGCGCCAATACGGGTTATTGGATGGTGGTGGATGGACAGGGTGGACCCAGCGGCGGTACCAGCGCATCGGCCCCATTGTGGGCCGCATTGGTCGCAAGGATCAACGCCAGCCTGGGTACTGGCAAGCAGGTGGGATACCTGACGCCCCTGCTGTACCAGGGAAATAATAGTGCAGGTCTGGGTGCTACGGGCTGTAAGGATATCACCAGCGGCGATAATGATACTGCCAGTGTCGGCGGATATTCCGCTGGGCCTGGCTATGATGCGGTGACGGGGTGGGGATCGCCCGATGGGGCTAAGCTGCTGGCGGGGTTGAAGGGAGTGTTGAAGAATGAAACTTCTTTGCAATTGCATCTAAATAAAAAATAGATTTGCCGCCTAAACTTTCATCCTATGGCGCAAGTGAACGCAATTGAAGAAAAAGTCATTCGGAAGATAGTTATCATCCGGAATGAGAAGGCGATCCTGGATGCCGACCTGGCCGAGTTGTATGGAGTAGAAACAAGGGTTTTAAAACAGGCTGTCCGTCGGAATAGAGATAGATTTCCTTCGGATTTCATGTTTGAACTATCTGATATTGAAGTAGATGCAGTGGTATCACAATTTGTGATACCTAACAAGAAGTATTTGGGAGGTGCAACACCCTTTGCCTTTACGGAAACTGGCGTTGCCATGTTATCCAGCGTGCTCAAGAGCCCAGCTGCCATTGAAGTAAACATCGCCATTATGAGAACATTCGTGGCATTGCGCAAGGTGGCTTCTAATTATCAGGAGATCATGCACATTTTAAAAGATATGCGTGTTAAGTATGATTCTCAGTTTGAAGAAGTATATACCGCTCTTGAACAATTGATCAATCCGCCAAGACCACGTGTAGGATTCCTCAGATCGGACGAAATGGAATGAGCCTTTACAGAAGAATTAGATAAAATTCAATGGGGGAGGTCACCGAAACCGGTAAATTTGCGGATGCAAAAGCCGGTGTTAGTCATTAAGCTGGGTACGGCGGTGATCACGGACGGGCATGGCGTCATCGTACAATCCATTATCAAAAAGGTGGCCGCGGAGGTAGCTGCCCTCTCCGACAGGTACCGTATAGTGCTGGTATCCAGTGGCGCTGTCGGCAGCGGAAAGGGGTTTTTCCACCAGTATAAAGGCACGATCACCGAACGCAAGGCCGCGGCGGCCGTAGGCAACCCTGTTCTTATCCAGAACTATCAGAAGTATTTTGCCGCCTATAATATCCCCGTAGCGCAGGCTCTTTGCGAGCGGCACCATTTCTCCAGCAGGCCCCGCTTCCTGCAGCTGAAGGAGACGTTTACCGAATTCTGGAAGAACGGCATCCTGCCCATCATGAACGAGAATGACCTGGTGAGCAATGTCGAGCTCAAGTTCTCCGACAACGATGAGCTGGCGACGCTGACCGCTATTGGTTTTGATGCCGAAACGCTGATCATATGCACCTCCGTGGGAGGATTTATGGACCCCGATAAGAAGATCATTCCAAAAGTAGACAAGGTGGACAGTAAGATCCTGGGTTATGTCACGACGGACAAGAGCAGTCTGGGACTGGGCGGGATGTTGTCCAAGCTCACGTTTACAAGGCTCGCTAATTCGCTGGGCATCAAAGTAGTGATCTGCGGGCTCGAAGGTAAGACCCCCTTCGCGGCAGCCCTGGCAGGCGCCGCCGGCACTTCATTCCGGGCACAAATATCCAATTTAAAGGCCCGGCAGAAATGGCTGGCCAGCGGGTCCATTACCCTGGGTGGCATTTTTGTGGACAAAGGCGCAGCCAGGGCGCTGATGGCACGTAAGAGCCTATTGAGCGTCGGTATAAAAAAAACGCAGGGCAAATTTACTCCCGGCGAGGTGGTGCAGCTGATAGACGAGGATGATACGATCATTGGCGTCGCCAAGGCCCGGCTGAGCGCCGCAGAGCTTCTCACCAAACTGCGTAGTAAGAATATTGTGGCGGCACATGCCGATGATATTGTAATATTTTAATGGCCCGGCCAACAGAGGGCTGGTAAATCTTGATGAATGACTAAAGTTGAGCTACAGATAAAGAAGACATATACCGCCTCGGTCTCACTCCGCAGCGCGGCAGAGAAGGACATCAAGCTGGTGTTGAAAACACTGGCTGACAGCCTGGATGCGGAAATGAAGGCGCTGCTGAAAGCCAATGCAAAGGACCTTTCCCGTCAGGAGCCGGGGAATCCCCGTAACGACCGGCTCATGCTCAACGAACAACGTGTCCGGAGCATTGCCTCCAGCATCCGGAAAGTGAGCCGTCTGCCGGACCCCAGCGGTAAGCTTTTAGACAAGCGCAAGCTCGCCAACGGATTATTGGTGGAGAAGCGTTCCGTACCCCTGGGCGTAGTGGGCGCCATCTACGAGTCCAGACCCAATGTAACATTCGACATTGCCGCCCTCTGTATCCGCAGCCGCAATGCCTGTGTGCTGAAAGGCAGCCAGGAGGCCGAAGAGACCAATAAGGTGGCCATCCGCCTGATCAAAAAAGCATTACAGGCCGGTGGCATCGATCCCGACTGTGCGACCCTGCTTCCCTCTGAAAGGCGGACGGTACAGGAACTCTTCACCGCCACCCGTTGGGTGGATGTGCTGATACCCCGCGGGTCGGATTCATTGATACGATATGTCAGGGAGAACAGCCGGGTGCCCGTCATCGAGACAGGAGCAGGCGTCTGTCATGTATATGTAGAGACAAAGGCGGATCTGGACCAGGCCGTGGACATCGTGGTAAATGCAAAGGTCTCCCGTCCTTCTGTCTGTAACTCAATGGATAGCTTACTTGTGGATAGGAAGGTGGCCCCTGCCTTTTTACGAAAGCTGCAGGCTCCGATGAAAGGGTATGGGGTGGAGCTGTATGCCGAGCCCGCCGCCTATGGCCTGCTCAGCGGCTACCCTTACCTGAAAAAAGCCGCCAAAAACGACTTTGAAAAAGAATGGCTCAGCCTGAAGTGTGCCGTCAAAGTGGTAGAGAACATCGATGAAGCCCTGGATCATATCCGCCAATATTCCACCCGTCATTCGGAAGCCATCGTGTCCAAGGACAAAAAGATATGTGAGAGATTCCTGGCAGAAGTTGATGCAGCCGCAGTATATACCAATGCTTCCACCCGATTCACGGACGGGGAAGAGCTGGGACTTGGCGCGGAGATCGGTATTTCCACACAAAAATTACATGCACGGGGCCCCTTCGCGCTGGAAAAGCTGGTGACGGAGAAGTGGCTGATAAGAGGGAATGGGCAGGTCCGGAAATAAACTTTCCAACGGGCCGCCCATGATCGTCTTCCCTGGCGGGCCGGCCTCCCCGGACGGATTCCGAATATTTTTTTTAAATGTCAAAAAAACGTTTATTTTAGTATTCACAAAACGATGAATACATATGAAGTCATGCCTCCTTCTGACCGCCTTGCTCGCCGTAAGTACCATCCTGCAGGCTCAAAACAATATCAACCTTTCCATATCGGATACATCCGGTCCGCAGATCAGCCGTAATATATATGGTCATTTCTCCGAGGACCTGGGACGTTGTATCTATGATGGTTTCTGGACGGGAGACAAGATCCGGATGGATGTGGTGGATGCGTTGAAGAAGATAAAAGTGCCTGTACTTCGCTGGCCCGGCGGATGTTATGCCGACCAATACCACTGGCGCGACGCCATTGGACCCAGGGATCAGCGTAAGCGCACCGTGAATACCACCTGGGGCATGGTGACGGAGGACAACAGCTTTGGCACGCATGAGTTCCTGGAGCTGTGCAGCCTGCTTGGTTGTGAGCCGTATATCGCCGGCAATGTAGGCTCCGGCACGCCGGAAGAGATGTCCAACTGGCTGGAATACCTGAATTTCAATGGGCATAGTACGCTGGCTGACCTCCGCCGGCAGAATGGTCGCGAACAGCCATGGAATGTATCCTTCTGGGGTGTGGGTAATGAGAGCTGGGGTTGCGGTGGCAGCATGACGCCCGAATTCTATGCAGAGCAATACCGCCGGTATTCGGAGTTTTGTAAGAACTATCCTGGCACCCATCTAAAGCTGATCGCCAGTGGCGCCAACAGCGATGACTATCATTGGACGGATGTGGTGATGAAGAATATCAACCTGTGGAATACCTGGGGGATCTCCATGCATTACTACACGCTGGCAGGGCCCTGGGAGCACAAAGGCTCCGCCACCCAATTCGGGGAAGACCTTTATTTCAAGGCGATGAAGTCATGTCTGCGGATGGATGAGATCGTGAGCAGGCACAGCGCTATCATGGATAAATACGATCCTAAGAAAAAAGTAGCCCTCGTCGTGGACGAATGGGGTATCTGGACAGATCCGGAGCCCGGCACCAATCCCGGATTCCTTTATCAGCAGAACAGCCTCCGGGATGCGCTGATCGCGGGCACCACGCTGAACATTTTCAACAATCACACCGACAGGGTCAAAATGGCCAACCTCGCACAGACGGTGAACGTGCTGCAGGCGCTGGTGCTCACCGACAAGGACAAGATGCTGCTGACACCGACTTATTATGTCTTCGATATGTACAAGGTGCACCAGGATGCACACTCTCTCGTGGTAAAGTTCGATGCTCCAAACTACACCTATGGCAGCGATGCGCTGCCTGCCGTCAATGCTTCAGCCAGCCGTGATTCTGCCGGAGCCGTGCATATCTCCCTTGTCAATATCGATCCATCCAGGAAGAACACCGTGCGTGTACCTTTACAGGGATTGCCGTCAAAGAGCGTGACGGGGCAGATACTGACCTCGGCCAAATTCACGGACATCAACACATTCGATCAGCCTAACAAGGTTCATTCCACCGTATTCAACGGCGCTAAGAGGTCGGGTAACGAACTTGTGGTGGAAATGCCTCCTGCATCTATTGTCGTATTGGAACTGAAATAAGCTATTACTATGCGCAGCCTGTTGTTTGTTGTAAGCCTGTTATTGTCCGGCACGCTCCTTTCGCAGGAGCCAGTTGCCCTCAAGCCTCCCATGGGGTGGAACAGCTATAATTGTTATGGCTCGGCCGTACACGAGGACGAAGTAAAGGCCAATGCCGACTACATGGCGAAGCATCTTCGCTATGGCTGGCAATACATTGTCGTTGACTTTTTATGGTCTTATGACAATCCTCCCGGCAGCCTGATCGGCAACCCTTTTCAACAAAGACTGTATGACGGCTCCTATATTCCCTGGCTCTCCATGGACGAATGGGGCCGGCTGCTGCCAAATCCCAATAAATTCCCATCTGCCTGGGGTGGCGTGGGATTCAAGCCCCTGGCCGACTATGTGCATGGTCTCGGGCTGAAATTCGGCATCCATGTGATGCGCGGCATTCCCCGGCAGGCAGTATGGGCGCATAGTCCCGTAAAGGGGACCAATGGCATCACGGCAGACAAGGTAGCCGATACTTCCTCCACCTGCCCGTGGATGAATCATATGTATGGACTGGATATGCACAAGCCGGGCGCACAGGAATACCTGAACTCCCTGCTGGAGCTGTATGCGTCATGGGGCGTGGACTTTATCAAGGTGGACGATATCGCCCGGCCGTATAGCACGGCGGAGATCGAAGGATATAAAAAGGCTATCGATCATTGTGGCAGACCTATTGTATTAAGTCTTTCACCTGGAGAGACGCCGCTAAGGGATTCCACGCATGTCGTGCAGCACGCCAATATGTGGAGAATGGCCGATGATTTCTGGGACAGCTGGAAGGAAATGCTGAAGATGTTCGATTATGCGAAAAGCTGGGAGGGTGTGGGCGGACCCGGACACTGGCCCGACTGTGACATGATACAGATCGGAAAGATCTCCAAGCGGGGACCGGTGGGACCCGAACGATATAGCAAATTCACCAATGACGAGCTCTACACTCATATGACCTTTTGGTGTATCTATCGCAGCCCGTTGATGCTGGGAGGCAACCTGCCTGATAACAGGGAGATAGAGGAGAAGCTTTTCTCCAATGAAGAAGTGCTGAAAGTGAACCAGGAAGGGTCAAATCCAAAGCAGATATACAAACAGGATGGCAGCATGATCTGGATGTCGGATGCACCGGGTGGCGATAAGTATGTAGCATTGTTCAATATCAGCGATGGCGAGAAAGTGGTGACATTGGATTTTGCGCTGGCAGGATTGAAGAAGAAGAATGCTATACGTGATCTTTGGAAGCAGACTGATCTGGGATCATTCACGAAAAAATACTCGACAACCATTCCCGCACATGGAGCAGTCCTGTTGAAAGTAGCATCGTCAAAATAAATATTTGTTGTTGTCATTCGGTATTCCTTACCTTTATGCCGGCTTTAGGGGTGCTCGTTCACACGGGCTGAGATAATACCCTCAGAACCTGATTCGGTTAGTACCGGCGAAGGGAAAAGACGGACTCTCTCTTACTACGCGCATGTAGCACCTCCATTGGTTTTAATTATCAAGAGCCGCAAGGCGGCTCGTCTGAAAGACAGACATTAATTATTTGTATGGTACAAGTAACCATCAACCGGGAAAGCTTTATGCTACCCGATACAGGTACACTGGCCGATGTCCTGCCGTTATTGGATATCAGCCGGCCTGATGGGATAGCTATTGCCGTTAATGACAACGTCATTCCAAAAGGCGAGTGGCAGCAATACAAGCTGCGGGCAAATGACAAGGTCTTTGTCATCCGGGCAACACAAGGAGGATAAACTAAAATTCTATCATATGAACAAAGAGATTATTCCTGGCGGGCATGTCGTCAGCCGTGAGCCTTTCCCGGCCAGCCGCAAGGTGTATGTTAAGGGTCAGCTGCACGACATCAGTGTAGCCATGCGGGAAATCACTGTGGGCAACACCGTAGACAGGTTCACTGACACTGAGACGCCCAATGCGCCCGTGACAGTATATGATACCAGCGGTCCGTATACCGACCCTGCTGTCGACATCGACCTGGAGAGAGGGCTGCCACGCATACGCGAGCAGTGGATACTGGACAGGGGAGATGTACATGGCGCACCGTTGAAGGCCAGGTCCGGAAAGAATGTGACACAGCTGCATTATGCACGCCGGGGGATCATCACGCCTGAGATGGAATACATTGCCATCCGGGAGAATCAGCGGATGGACCTTCAGAGCCATCAGCAGCATGCCGGCCAGTCATTCGGGGCCAATACGCCCAAGGGTTTGATAACGCCCGCCTTTGTACGGGATGAGGTTGCTGCCGGAAGGGCGGTCATTCCTGCCAACATCAATCACCCCGAGACCGAGCCCATGATCATCGGTCGAAATTTTCTTGTAAAGATCAATGCCAACATCGGCAACTCCGCCATCCGGAGCTCCATCGAAGAAGAGGTGGAAAAAGCCGTATGGGCCTGCCGCTGGGGCGCGGACACTATCATGGACCTGTCCACCGGTAAGAACATCCATGAGACGAGGGAATGGATACTTCGTAACTCACCCGTCCCTGTCGGGACTGTTCCTATATACCAGGCGCTGGAAAAGGTCGGCGGGAAGGCCGAAGAGCTCACCTGGGAGATATATCGCGATACGCTGATCGAACAGGCCGAACAGGGGGTGGATTATTTTACCATCCATGCCGGTGTGCTGTTACGCTACATACCATTGACGGCCAGAAGAGTCACAGGCATCGTATCCCGTGGCGGCTCCATCATGGCGAAATGGTGCCTGGCGCATCATCGTGAGTCCTTCCTTTATACTCATTTTGAAGAGATATGCGAGATCATGAAGGCTTATGATGTCTCTTTCTCGCTGGGGGATGGACTACGGCCGGGTTCTATCGCGGATGCCAATGATGCCGCGCAATTTGCAGAGTTGGAGACGCTGGGCGAGCTGACAAAGACAGCGTGGAAGCACGATTGTCAGGTCATCATCGAAGGACCGGGGCATATACCCATGCACCTGATCAAGGAGAACATGGATAAGCAGCTCAAGGAATGTCAGGAGGCGCCGTTCTATACGCTGGGACCCTTGACTACGGATATAGCTCCGGGTTATGATCATATCACATCCGCCATTGGCGCCGCCATGATCGGGTGGTATGGCACTGCTATGCTGTGCTATGTGACGCCCAAGGAGCACCTGGGGCTGCCCAATAAGAAGGATGTAAAGGATGGGGTCATCGCGTATAAGATCGCGGCGCATGCGGCCGACCTGGCGAAAGGCCATCCCGGCGCGCAACACAGAGACAATGCCCTTAGCAAGGCCCGGTTTGAATTCCGATGGCAGGATCAGTTCAATCTTTCGCTGGATCCCGATACCGCCAGGGCCTTTCATGACGAAACCCTGCCTGCGGAAGGAGCGAAGATCGCGCATTTCTGTTCCATGTGCGGCCCGCATTTCTGCTCGATGAAGATCACACAGGAGGTCAGACGTTTTGCAGAGGAGAAAGGAATGGATGAGACGGCGGCGCTGGAGGAAGGGATGAAAGAAAAGGCCGAAGCCTTCAAGCAGGCGGGCGCTGAGATATATCTATGAGGAAGGATTTTTTGATAGTCGTCATTACAAGCCCGGATGCCTGGGAGGGAGAGGCCGACTGCCTGAAAGAACTGCTGCGGGCCGGTGTGGAGAAACTGCATATACGCAAGCACGGGGGCGCAGGGGAGGAATTGCTGAAGCGGCTGGCGCCGGACTGGAGCAGCAGGCTGGTGCTGCATGGAGGACAGGAGATGGCGTTAAAGTATGGTGTACCACAAATACACGGACATTGGACGGATCGGCCAACGTCGGCTGGTTTATCCGCATCGACGCACTCCTGGGAGGAAGTAGGTCGGATCACGCCAGGAGTGCTGGAATATGTTTTTCTCAGCCCTTTGTTCGACAGTATTTCCAAACCCGGATATAGAGCGGGAGAAGGATTATTACGGAGGCCGGCCGGTGTTTCTCCCTGCAGGCTCATCGGACTGGGCGGGATCGATGAGCATACCATCGGGCGGGTAGTGGATCATGGATGGGATGGGGCGGCTGTGCTGGGATATATTTGGAAAAAGCCGGAGAGGGCCGTAGAAAGATTTAAAACACTAAAAGCCATCGTAGAAGACTATGGAAGCTAATCGTCCCCGGGTATTGGTGGTGGCCGGGTTTGACCAAAGCGGCGGGGCTGGTGTTCTGGCGGACATAAAGACGCTGGAGGCGCACGAAGTGTATGGATATGGAGTGATTAGCGGGCTCACTTTTCAGAATGAGAGGATCATCAGCCGGATACATTGGTTCACCGAGAAAGAGATCTTTGAGCAGATAGACCATTGTTTTGCGGCAGGGAGCTTTGATTGGGTGAAGATGGGTATTGGACGAAATATACGTATGTTGAATGCCATCGTCCGGCATTTGCGACAGCTTAATCCTTCTGTGCGGGTGGTGCTCGATCCTGTGATCCGGGCCAGCAGCGGTACCGATTTTTGGGAAAACACCGACCCCGATGAATTCGATGCTCTCGCCCGGCAGTGCTGGCTTGTTACACCCAACTGGAATGAGCTCGAATGGCTGTATCCCAATGAAGATATTCCTGACACATGCCGTAGACTGTCTGGCTACTGTCATCTGTACCTGAAGGGAGGCCACCATCCACAGCAGCCTGGCAGGGATTATTTGTGGAGCGAAGGGGTGCTGCATGTGCTGGAGCCCGGAGTGGATGTGACTGCCGTATATCCCAAACATGGATCGGGATGCGTGCTTTCTTCTTCTCTGACGGCCAACCTGGCAAAAGGCCTGCCACTGATGGAAGCCGCCGTACGATCGAAGAAATACATTGAACAATTTTTAACCAGTAATAAAACTTTATTAGGATGGCATCGGTAAGAGAACGCACCCCGATAAATGACCTCTATTTTATTACCATGGATGACGCGCCATTGACACATCTGCAACAGGTGGAGGCCGCTTGCCGTGCGGGGATACAGCTGATACAGCTAAGGATGAAGCTGACGGATAACGCCGCCTTTCGCGAGGTTGCCGGGGCCGCGAAGCAGATATGTGACGAATGGGGTGTCCGGCTGATCATCAATGACAGGGTAGAGGTCGCCCGTGAAGTAGGCGCCTATGGCGTACATCTGGGTAAGGAGGATATGACCGTGGCAGAGGCGCGGGTGATATTGGGGGAAGACTTTGTCATTGGCGGCACCGCCAATACCATCGAGGATATACGTTTGCACTATAGCCAGGGCGCAGATTATATTGGACTGGGGCCATACCGGTGGACCGGCACTAAAAAGAACCTCAGCCCCATACTGGGGCTGGAAGGCTATCAGCGGATCATGGATCAAATGAAGGCGGAACGGATAAGCATCCCCGTGACAGCCATTGGCGGGATAGGGCAGGAGCACATACGGGGGCTTCGGCAGGCGGGATTGCAGAGCATTGCTTTCTCGGGCGTTCTCGTGCATTCGAAGGACTGGCCCGATACTATAGGACGATTGGCGGCAGAGATGCGGGAAGGACTTGTCATTGCCGGCAGGCATTTTCATTCCCGGTTGTTCACTGGCACCGGTAAGTTCGGATCGTCTGCCGTGATGGAGCAGGCCTTGCTTGCCAGTGGATCGGAACTGGTGACAGTGGCATTGAAGCGGGTAGACGTACGGAAAAAGAGTTCCCCGGCGGGATCTTCCACGGAGGAGGGCACGGACGATATCTTATCTCATTTAAATCATTGCCACATCCACCTCCTGCCCAATACTTCCGGCGTTCGCACTGCAAAGGAGGCTGTATTTGCGGCAGAGCTGGCCCGTGAGGCGCTGGGGACCAACTGGCTGAAGCTGGAGATACATCCTGATCCACGCTGGCTGATGCCTGATCCTGTGGAAACCCTGCTGGCAGCGGAGGAGCTGGTGAAGAAGGGATTTGTCGTGCTGCCTTATATTCATGCCGACCCTGTATTGTGCCGCCGATTGGAAGAGGTAGGTGTCGCCGCCGTGATGCCGCTGGGTTCGCCCATCGGAAGCAATAAGGGTTTGCGGACCAGCGATTTTTTGGAGATCATTATTGCACAAAGCAAAGTACCTGTCGTAGTCGATGCGGGTATCGGGGCGCCTTCCGATGCAGCCAGGGCGCTGGAGATGGGCGCCGACGCCGTACTGGTGAATACCGCTATTGCCGCCAGCGCGCAGCCGGTGCAAATGGCGAGGGCATTCAAACTTGCCGTGGACAGCGGGAGAATGGCTTATGAAGCCAGGCTGGCGCAGACTTCCGTGACCGCCGTGGCCAGCAGCCCCTTGACAGCTTTTTTAGATCAGTTGTGAACCCGCCGTTCATCCATGGCCAATGGGCCGGGAGCCGGTAAAAATCTTATTTATGTTCTCGACGATATTTCAACAACATGACTGGACCGCCGTGCGGAAAAGCATCTATGACAAGACCCCGGCGGATGTGGAAAGAGCGTTGGCCCGCAGCCACCGCGATCTGGAAGATTTCAAAGCCCTGATCTCTCCCGCCGCAGCGCCTTACCTGGAAACAATGGCACAGATCAGCCATCAGCTGACGCTGAAACGTTTCGGGAAGGTGATACAAATGTATATACCGTTGTATCTGTCCAATGAGTGCCAGAATATTTGCACCTATTGCGGTTTTAGCTATGACAATAAGATACGCCGTAAGACGCTGAATGCAGGGGAGCTGCTGAGAGAAGTGGCGGCCATAGGTGAAATGGGATATGAGCATGTGCTGCTGGTCAGTGGGGAAGCCAATCAGACAGTGGGGGTCGATTATTTCATAAAAGCGTTGCAGGTAGTACGTCCTCATTTTGCCAATATCTCCATGGAAGTGCAGCCGCTGGAACAGGAGGATTACGAGCGATTGATACAGGAGGGGCTTTATAGTGTGCTCGTATACCAGGAGACCTATCATCGGGAAGATTACAAGCTGCATCACCCGAAGGGGAAGAAGTCGAATTTCGGGTACAGACTCGATACGCCCGACCGGCTGGGACGTGCGGGGATCCATAAGATGGGGTTGGGAGTATTGATCGGGCTGGAAGATTGGAGGACGGATAGTTTTTTTACCGCGCTGCACTTACAATACCTGGAACGCACCTATTGGAAAACAAAATATTCTATTTCCTTTCCGAGGCTCCGTCCGCATGCGGGGGAGGGGGGCGATCCCAAACTGGGTTCCCGCACCGGTGTAAAGGGAGATTCCGCGTCGGCGCCTCATTCCGGTGGACAGGAAAATCCTGCGTCGGCGTCTGGGGAAGACGAATGGACCGGCCTGAACCCTAAAGTGACGATGACGGACCGGGAGCTGATCCAGCTGATCTGTGCCTATCGGCTGCTGGACGAGGAGGTGGAGCTGTCCTTATCTACCCGGGAAAGCCCTGTATTCAGGGATCATGCCATCAAGCTGGGCATTACCTCCATCAGCGCAGGCTCGCGAACCAATCCGGGCGGATACGTGGTCGACCAGGAGTCTCTCGAACAATTCGAGATACATGACGACCGGAGTCCCGGCGTCATTGCAGAGATGATAAGAAGGCAGGGCTATGATCCTGTGTGGAAGGATTGGGATCTGGCGTTGCAGCATAGGCCTGTCGATTTAAAATAAACCTGTTCTACTTAATAACCCTCACCTTATAAGTATCCGAGGCCAATGTCACCGTGCTGCTGCCTGCATTGTATGCCCTTAAAGTCACTGTATCCGCCGAACTTGAATAGGCCGCGATCATGATAGAAGGCGGGTTTGCGCCACCTGCATTGGCGCTTACTGTCACTACATCGCCTGCTGCCACACCCGGTATGGATAAGGTAACCGTAGCCGTACTCCCTGGTGCAACAGAAGGAGCGCCGAAGTCAGTGGTGAGTTGTCCTGCCAGTGTTTTCGATAACTTGTACCTCGTCGTCCCCTGGGTGAAATAGTAGTCCGTGCCATCATATTCCATAGCCCCGTCTTCCGGGCTGGTGAGAACAGTACCGGGCATCAATTTCAGGGGAGCTGTTCCCGCTGCGGATGTGCCTGCTCCCAGTACCAGTTTGGCAGTAGGAGAGGCAGAAGTACCTATGCTCACTTTGTCATTGAAAATGGACTTGCCTATTGTCACTTCAATCGCTCTAAAATCGGCTGCACCACCTATTGTGGGATGTATGTATAGTCCTCTCGTAATGCCATTGGCGCCACCTGTTTGAGTGATGGTTGTCGATATTGAAAATGCTGAGTAGGTGGCAGTGCCGCTGCCTGGTAAAAAGGAGCCCAGGACATTCACCGGTGTCACATTTCCACTGGTATTGACAAATGTACTACCCGCCCCGAAAATAGCCGCTGAATCCACCAAGCGCAGCCTGCTGAAGCCATTTGTCAGGAAGTCATGCCCGAACCCTTGTCCGGAGCCAGCGGAATAAGTAGCCAGCACTCCATTGCTATAAATATTTGGCAGTCCATTTAAAGGAGCTCCACTGGAGAATGCGCTGGGGGATACGGAAAACCCACCGGACGAAGTCATAACCCAGCCTTTTGCTTCCACGGCAGTCCTGGGGGCATGGACTGCCAGACCTATTTTGCCCAGGGAGTCGACGATCATCCTTTCCTGTCCGTTGGTAAGAAAAGTGATATTTCCTGTATCTGAGGTCAGGCGGGTCTCCGCGCGGGTAGAAGTGATCTGCATCGATTGCAGACGGGACAGCACAGTGTGCTGGCTATTGGTAAAGTCGATCTCTGCGATGCCAGAGGTCGCATTGGAAATAGTAAACGCCGGATGAATGCCGGAAAATTCAACGCCGCTTACAGGCTGCGCAGTGCCGATGCCTACCCTGGATGTTCCATTGACATCGGGGGTTGTGATATAGAATCCCGGGCCGAATGCTCCGCTATTGACATTTGATTCAAATGCCAGGAATCCACTGGCAGATGCTTGTCCCTGTAATGTACCCGTATATGCTCTGAACCTGATAGGTTGTGATATGCCCGGGGTTGTTGCGAATGCCTGTCCTTCCCATGTCACGGGAGGAGAATATTGATTGAGATTGCCCGACTGGCCCGGGGTGTTGTTAGAAAGGTATAAGCCCGCGGTTGTGGGTACGGTTGTCCCTGTATTATTGGTGGTGATCTTTAAGTAATCATGCCCTTCGTCATAATACGAGTTCCCCATCTTTATCAGCCCCTTGGTCGCGTGTGTAGTCGAATTTAGCCTCAGCGTATCCGCCGCATTAATTCCTCCATTGACGGATTGCCCACCCGCTATGCCCGTGGACAGATTGGCGGAAACAGTACGTGACAGGTTCGTCAGGCCGGTAGAAAATATATAGCCGGGAGAAAAGATCAGGGTATCACTGCCAATAAGGTAACTGCTGTCACTGATTTTGATGGCGGCTCTTTTGAATGCCGTCCGCCCATTCCCGGTATTGTACAGGAATCCGGGTACATTGCGCGTGTGGTTCTCAATGATCAGCTCATTGGAGTCGCAGCCTGTGAGCTTTGTGCTGTCCGCGGTGATAGTGTATACCTGCTTGGGCTGGGCGGAGAGGGTTGTTGCCAGAAGCAGGGTTAACGCCAGGGAGAGGGGATGCTTCATGATTATTGTTTTAATCTAAAATGTCGTTAGGGCTGCTCTTTTCCAGCCGGCGGCTGTTTTGATATAAAAGTAATTGCTATCCCAGGAAAAGTCGCCTGTATTACCATTGGTGTCGGCACTAGAGGAAGGGGTATAGGTCGTTCGCAGGCGTAACTGAGAATAGCCACTGTCACCTGCTATATCCAGCTTGGAGGTGGGAGCTCCATTTATACCTATGCCTGTCTTACCGCTAGCGGTGTTGAGTCTGTTATCCCCTCTCACGGTTTCTATAGATCGCCAGTCGGCTGCAGCAACGAGGTTAGGGTTGATGTATAGTCCGCGTGTGATGCCCGTTCCAAAAGTGCCCTGGTTAATGCCTGGTCCAAGATTTATGAAATTGTACTCAATAGTGTTGGAGCCTGACAACATTTGGATGCTGCTGCCGCTAAAGTCGAGAACATGAACAGCACCTGAGCCGGCAGTGGCATTTAGCCCTCCAACGATGGCGACCTGAGACCCGGTGTTCCCTCCAACATTATTTAATACTATCTGCGGTGAATTTCCAGAATATAGTGCGGTGTTTCCGTTAAACCTTCTCATTCCGTAGAAAATACCGTTTCCCACTGAGGGGTCTATCAAATTGTATCCATTTGTCGCTCTTATTTCCCCTTGCGTAATGATAGTGGCTCCGGAAGAGGATACAGGGCTGCCAGGAGTAAAATTACCAACCTGCAGTTGCTGATTCGAGTATATCTTGCCATTCACCTGCAAAGCAGCTCCATTATCTACAGTAGTATCTAGGATCAGATTCCCATTGGCCATCCATCGCCCTCTGCGTTTGTTGTTTGTATAAAAATCGATATGATTGCTGTCCAGTGTGCCAAAGACGCCTGTTGTACCAAAAGCATTTCCCCCCTGTCGCCAATAGTTCTGTAAAATTTTTAGTGTATCGGCGCCGATGAGGTACAGGCTGTCGTTCAGCTTTTGGACCCCTCTTTTGAATGCCGTCCGCCCATTGCCGGTGTTGTACAGGAAGCCCGGTACATTCCGGGTATGGTTCTCGATGATTAGCTCATTGGAGTCGCAGCCCGTGAGCTTGGTGCTGTCCGCGGTGATGGTGTAGACTTGTTTGGTCTGTGCGGAGAGGGTGGTTGCAACGACGATCGTTAAAAGCAGAAGGCTAATATATTTCATGACCATTTATTCTAATGCGGTGAATTCACACACGTTACAGCTCAATACAAATTGATAATTGTCTACCATAAAACTGATATCAATTGTTGAAATAGATATTTAAAGCACTATGTCATTGTTAGTTCTCCTTCAAGGTTGTGCAGTCACATTTCCTGGTCTGCTTAATTTCTACAGTCATTTTTTCAAGTTTACGCTCAAATAAAAATATGTTTTTTTCCAAGGCTGACGATCGCGCTTTGCCCACATAAAAAGTATTGACCAAAATATCAAAATCTCCTTCGCCCCTAAAAGTTAATACTCGGGTAAAAAAGACTCTATTTTTTGACGTATCCAATTTCACACCAGGGACTTCTTCAAATAGAGTGTCATATCCGTTTAAATTATTTCGCTGATAGTAATTGATTTTAAAGTACCCTGCTTTAAAGGCATCGCCGGTACATAAAACCCCACATGCTGGAACAAAATAATTATACTCTTTTCTCTGAGGATTAAAAATTCCCTCCTTGGAATAAATAACAGCCACGTTTCCAGTAAAGTCGGTTGGCAAATAATAATTCTGTACTTTTATTTCTTTACATCCGATAGAAAATAGTAGTACAATTGCCATTATTATGTATCTATTTCCCTTCGGTTTCTGTGATTTCTGTAGTACCATTGCTATTATTTGTCGTTGTATGAACAGTCGTACTTTTGGGATTGAGTTGGGAGAACATCTTGTTCCATTCATCAATTCTATATTGCTTACCATTTAATTCAACTCCCTTAATAGTTTCATCATCATTAAACAGAACTGTCATATTAAATGAATACATGTATCTTTTATTGTCGCCAGCCATATCTTTATATGGTCCTATATTTTTTTCGGAATTCGGGCCAGCGACTCCTACCACTAGCTTGTTGTCTTTTTTGTCAGTTAGTATCGTCTCGTTAGCGGGAAAATGATCTCCTTGAACAAATCCATATACTGATACTTTTGTTTTATCCTGCGGATTTTTGTCCATATATATATACATATATATATGGTTGTCAATATCGGGGGCTGCATTAAAGAGAAATGCGCTGTTACTGCCTGATATATGCATTTGAACATAATGGCTATTTAAATCAGCAGAGACTTTAGAATCCTCATCACTAATTTTAGACGCATCGACCTGCCCATGCTGATACGACACCTTATTGACCTTCCCGCTGACAAGGTCATAATCATACACAATCTTCTTCAACCTGTTTAGCTGACTCGCCATGCTGCCGATCTTATAATCCTAAACCAGCGTATCCACATTCCTCAGGATATCATAGCTGTAATAAGTGGAAGCTGCATGATTGCCTGCCACCGCCACGAGGTCCGCATGCGTATTGTACAGCCCCTCTCCTCGGGGCTTTTCACTGCAATACCTGACGCTGCCATGGTCAGCCGCTTTAACCTTCTTGCCCTATGTGTATCTTCGCTTTTGAATGGCCGGGCAGCCCTAATTCGTTCCACCGTGGACTCGCCCTTTCGGGTTGAGCTTTCCGTAGTGTGGTCCGCCCAGTCAGGCGATATAAACTCTCCAAAGTCATTGTGATCCTTCATGAAATGAATAGCACTTAGATAATATCTCTACCTTAAATCTCTTTTCAATTCTGTTCAATTCCTTGTTACCCAATTTATCGCTATTATACAGCCAATTATACCTGTCGATATTTTGATTAAAAACAGACATAATCCAACATGGCGTCGAATTCACATATACTCTATAATACTCTTCAGGATATGCTTTGAAATGAAGTATCCGCTGTAGGGGATTCAGACTATCACCATGAAACATTCTTATTATTTCGTATTGACTAGAATCTTTCGAAAGAATTGAATCTATGATGAATAACACAGCTTGCGGTTTTATGTTAGTTTCATTGAATTCAATATTCAAATATTCAATATCCTCATGTACTCCATAAAATCGACTGACACGAGACTTGCAATTCACAAAACTCGCGAAAAACAGAAAAAGTAAAACCCCTGTTAGCCATTTCATGTCTTTTGTTTTTGTTCGGATTGAATTTGTTTTGGAGTTTTAGGAGTGAATTTCCTAGTATTATTCTTTCCTCTTTCTTCATTCCACATACCCTTCTTTCTTACCCAATTTCCTTTACTATCTTTTTCCATATAGATCTTTAAAAACTGGCTGCAATAATGATCCTGCCGAGATATTCCACGTCTGGACTCCCAAGTGCTTCCATAATTCTTTTCCATGAATCCGGCAATAGCATTCTTTTTAGAGTTGACTACTATTTTAAAAAGGGTTGCCCCGCGCCATGCTGGAGATCGTTCCTCTTGGGTAACTTTCTGACCATTGAATGGATCGACTGTTCCAACCGAATATTTATCTTTAAAGTCCAACCAACCGTTTAGAGCTGTTTCATCGACGGGCGTAGTTCCCCAATCATCCATCAATCCGTCTTTACCAACCGCTTTTAACGCGTCATATGCCATATCATGATTCTTAGCAAAATTATCGACTGCATCAACAGCAGGCAGGTCGTAATCATAATGATCGTCATCATTTATAAACTCTGCATCCTTAGATGGCGACCTCAAAAACCTGCTGAAGCTCATCCCGTAAATCAATACCCAAAACAGCAAAGAGATTCCGAAGAAGCCCGTAGACGTTGCAGTGTATTTCATTCATGTCTTGATATCCGGACGGTTCATCGTCAATCCATTCGGGAGCTTACACTGCTTTCATCTATAACTTACATCAACACTATTTTATATAAGCCGCTTCCAACAAAGTCAACACCTTCTCCTATTCCAGGAGAAAGAATGAGACCGCAGCTTAATGGATCAAATTTCCTTTCTATATCTTCCCAATACGCGATATTAATCGATCCTCTCAATGTATCTACAAGGATGTCGTAGTCAAACTCCCGTACAAAATCCAGCAAAATGGGTGCCGCGATAAAGACAATCATTCCACTATCACATGAGAAAGACTGAGCTATATCTTGCCCGTCGATACCAGGCTGAATATACTTCACTTTAAAATCGAATTTATTTATTGAACTTGAAGGAACTACTA
>Ga0157370_10003261_pt1 | contig 19119 bp, 10 predicted proteins | sample C35metaG_FD_113463 | JGI IMG/M metagenome (GOLD analysis project Ga0157370, IMG submission 113463) | Corn rhizosphere microbial communities from Kellogg Biological Station, Michigan, USA - C3-5 metaG | ecosystem: Host-associated > Plants > Roots > Rhizosphere > Soil | place: USA: Michigan...
ACATACTAAAAATAGCTATTTTTGCCACCCATTTTAAGAATGGATATTCCTCCTTAGCTCAGTTGGTTAGAGCATCTGACTGTTAATCAGAGGGTCTCAGGTTCAAGTCCTGAAGGGGGAGCTGAAAATAAAGGAGTTATGATTATTTATTCATAACTCCTTTTTTATTTGCAAGTAATTTGCAAGTAAAATTGAGATAAGTTTTTAGAATCTTTTTTAAAGAGAGATACAGTATAATAAAGTACGAAGTTGAAACTGCTTTTGTAACTGCAATAAACCGTAAACTTTCCGATTATTTAAATGAACATAAAGAAAAACCAGAAGAATATGGGCATTAAATGAATTTCAGAAAGAACTTAACTAAATTGAGAGCAAATATGGATTACCAGTAATAATATAATTGATTTTAAATTTTGAAGTAAAATGTGAGTAAGGATTTTAACTCCTTTTAATTATTATTAATGATGAAAGGGCTTTTTAAAAAAATATTTGGACCAAAAACGAGTCCCACTTCTGATCAAATCATATGTGATTCGTCCATTTTACCGGAAGAAAAGACAGCTGAGATTGGAGCCCCAATCATAAATATGGAAACACCCGAAGTATTACCTAGATCAGAAAATTATGAATCAGATACATCAGAAATAAAAACAAGCGATCAAAAATCGAAACCAAGACTTCCCTACTACCCAAAACTTGATTTACGTGATTATAAGTTTCCGGGGCTAGCACTTTTTACTGAGACAATACAAAAAGTGCTTTCTGCTCTAACAGAAGTTTCCTATGTTTATACATTACCGGTTTTATGGTCATCTACTGAAAACCGTTTAATAATTAAGGATATTTGCGAATTCAACAATTTACTGATTACAGGCGCCCAAGTAACCGGCAAGACAAATTTTATTCATCAGCTGGTTATATCATTGCTATTAAGAAAACATCCTTCACAATTAAAATTTGTATTCGCTGACATCAAAGGGTTAGAGCTAGGAATTTATCGATCAATTGAAAAACATTTTCTTGCGAAATTGCCCGGCCAGCAGGACATTATCTTAAAAGAACCAAAACACCTGATTCATAGTTTGAATGCACTATGTATTGAAATGGATAACAGGTATGACTTACTTGTTAACGCAGAAGTTAGAAATATTACAGAGTATAATATCAAATTTAAGCAACGAAGACTTGACCCTGAAAAAGGTCATCAATATTTGCCTTTTATTATTCTTGTTATTGATGATTTGGGGGGATATACATATAAAGGCTCTCCAGAAATAAATTTACCATTAACACGATTAGTAAGTGAAGGTTACAAAACCGGGATATATACAATTATTGGCACAAGTCAAACCAGTGGATTATCGCTTCCTAATAACCTGCTTTCAATGATAAAACAACGGGTTGTTTTCCGCTTAAATAGTAAAGAAGATCACAAAAGATTTTTTGATACTATTAGATTTGATATTCCCTTGGAACGGGGAAAATTCTTGTATAACGACAGTGGCCATGTACAAACCGGACAAACTATTTTGTTCAGTTCAAGTGATATTGAAAACCTAACGGCGTTTATTGCTAATCAGCAAGGTTATCCGCAAGCTTTTTTATTACCGGAATATGTGGACGAAAATGTATTTGATCATAAAGAATTTGATGTAAATGACAGAGACGCCCTTTTTGAAGATGCTGCCAAATTAATTGTCCAAAGCCAGAGTGGAAGTACTTCTTTACTTCAACGTAGAATGAAATTAGGTTATAACAGAGCAGGTCGGTTAATGGATCAATTGGAAGCAGCAGGCATTGTTGGGCCCAACCGGGGTGATAAGATACGTGATGTGCTGATTAAAACAAATGCAGAATTAGAGAAATACTTGAATAGGAATTAATTTACTTCTCAATTAAATATCCCAAAGATCAAATTTTTTAATTCCTTTACTTTTTCATTGATTGTCACTAAATCATTTTTACCAACAGAATAATCCTCTTTATAACGTGCATGTATATACGCGTTATTAAGCATGTGTATCAACCGTTCATTCCTTTCTTTATCCATTGCAAAAATTTCAGGAATCTTATAAGAAACCATAGAACAGTATCTAAGCAATTTATCAATATTATGCGTGTTGAGATATAAGCCTGCCTTGATTTTTAAGATTGTGTGTAAAGCATGTTCAGCAGCTTGGTGTAACATAAATGCGCACATTTTGTTTTGTTCTCTTGCAAAATATAATTCGGCACCGACTAAAAATTCTGTAACCATATTCATGCCTTCATCTAATATCGATTCGATGTTTTCATTTTGCAATTTAGGTTCAGGCGTCTTAATCGGGATAATTTCTTCACCGGCTAGGGATAATTCTACTGCAAGCCGGTTGACGGTTATTGCAAATTGTTTTCCTTCATTTAACCATTCATTGAATTGATTGGTATATAAAACGATTGCAGTGGTTGGAATGGAATTCTTACATTTATTTTCGATTACGTCTTGAGTTGTTCTGCAATTAGTTTTATCCTTTACTAGAACGAGTATATAATAATGACCTACATACCTGCATGAAGGCGCATCCATCATGAATATAGTTTCTGTTCTCCTGGTCATAAGCGTTGAACCCAATAGGTATATTTTATCGGTAGGAACCGCTTTCAGTATTATTTTCACCAGTTCCTTGTGGTGTTCTTTAAAACTTTCTGTTAACAGGTAATACATGCGCTATTGAATTATATCCGGCCCTTTTATTTCAATTCCTGTTTTTTCTAATTTGGTTTGTGTTTTCTTGCACCAGCTCTTATCATAGAATGAAGCTTTGGTTAGATACAACGATTCAGTATTATCCTGGCCGATAAAATCTGAATGTAGCATTTGTATAAATTCTCTGAACTCGTTCTCAAACTGTTTATCTCTTTGCATAAAAAATTCGGCCCCATCTTTTTCAGCAAGCCAACCTATCCCCTTTGTTAAAGCATTTATGGTAGTTCCATCGTCATAGATTACATATGGTGTTACAACAATCCATTTGCCTTGCCTGCTATAGTGAACTTGCTTTTTGACTGGCTTTAACTGGTATATACTTTTTTCGTCATTAAATTCTTTGTCCTTACCGTTTATAAATTCTATTGGGTAGTATTCGCTTAGTTGTTTCAATAAGCCATCTCGGAAGATTGTATAATGCGGTTTAAATACCGTGATGGGATTTCCTTCATCTCCTACCCACTCAAGGACGACCGCGTCTTTAATAGATGATAGTAAATAAAAATGGTGTTCGGTGTTTTGAACCCAAAATAAAAAAGAGAGTCCGTCACTTTTATAATGAACCGGTTTATTATTTATGGTAACGGTTACCGATAGTTTGCACAAATCTTCATATCTATTCAGCTTTAATTTTATTTGAGGCCTTTCCTTGTGCAAATTGCAGGAAAGCATGTCCAGTTTCCTGGGTCTTTGTTTTAAAAATTTAAAATGGACATAATTAAGATGTATAAAATCCTTTTCTGAAAGTAAAAGCAACGCTTTTTCCCATAAATGAAATAATGGAAAAAAGCCAGGTAAATATTTAGGTTCCTTTATCAGTTTTGCCGGAAGTCCTTCTGCAAGCTTCCGCATTTCAAGACAAATAGAATTGAGCGTTCTTTGTTCACCGGTTAAATTAATGGCTGGCATATCTTTTTCATTTCTTATAAAATCTATAAAGGATTTCACCTCTGTGCTTAACTTGTTTAATTTGCCATACCAAGGGAGTAAAAATGGCGGGTGGGATTTTCCCCGTGGATAAATGATAGTATAGCCTATGACGATATCTTCGGGTACCTCAATGTTATAGATGGTTTCCGCAGGATACATTTTTCGCATGACGTTTTCTATTGTGCTTGCAGAAAAATCCGTAGGAAGAAATAGTTTGCCTGTTCCTGGTTTTGGCTTGATTTCAATGCCGGTTACATCATCCTTAATAATAAAGTATGTATCATAAGCCTGTGCAGTTTCTACGAGTCCACTCCGGCTATATTGTTCAAAATAATAGTCTCCCTTAAATAATATTAACCTGTACATCGTATTATGGACGTGGGCGCAAAGCTTGTAAACTTCCTGGCCGCAGCTACAGCTTACCTGTAATTTATCCTTTTCAATAAGTAATTTAATTGTGCAATTCACTTTATCACAGGTACTCGATAGTTCCAGTAAACCGTCTTTTAAAGAGATAAATCTTATTTCGGGAAAGTGAAACCTTTGGTATTTGAGGTCTCGCTTATCTGTGTGAGCTTCTAAATCTTCTATCGTTAAATAGTAAGGATGCCCGTCAAAACGAATAGTGTAAGGATCGCAAGCGTTTCTCAATTTTAGATTATCAACTTCTATTGCATCATTTGTTTCCATGGCTTTACTTTTTGATACCAATAAAGTAACACAGAAATGACCTTCTAAAATATCTTGTGAAATTCTATCGCAGAAGAAAAAACCGGTATTTTACCGGGTAAATTATTCAGAAAAAATTGTTACTTTTCCCATAGTTTAAACCCATTACTTTTGTGTGATGATACCAACTGATACAAATATGCCAAAAGAATCAAATGAAAGAGTCCATCTTGGAAGAAATGTAAGACGCCTGCGCGAAATAATCGGAATGAAACAAGAAGCCCTTGCTTATGAACTGGGTGATGACTGGACACAAAAGAAAGTTTCTTTGCTTGAGCAAAAAGAAACGATTGAAGATGAATTACTGGAAGAAGTGGCTAAGGCTTTAAAATTGCCTGTTGATGCTATCAAGAATTTTGATGAAGAGCAAGCGATTCATAATATACAAAACAACTATGATAGTGCAGTGATTAATGCGGGTCCGACCATCAATTACAAATGCAATTTCAATCCCCTTGATAAATATGTAGAACAAGTAGAAGAAAACAAAAAGCTTTATCAGGCTTTGCTGAAAGAGAAGGAGGAAAAGATTGCTTTATTAGAAAGGATGTTGGAGAAGAAATAGTATACAATTAGTTAATAGATCCAAATGAAGTCTTCCACTATAGCTGAGTTTAAGTAGGGTCAACCTGATAATTTGAAACAGTTACCCACAATGAGTTACAAGATGTGAACAGTTATGAAAAAGCCCCACAATGGCACAAAAAGTGCGCAAAGTGAGGCAGCAAAATAACTGATCAAATGTACTATAACCCGTTATTTTTACAAACACCTTCCGTTCTGGAAGATGCATTTTATCAAAGTGATTTAGGGAGATTACATCGCAGCATTCCTTTTAAAGAGTTAGCGTCAAAAATTCCTTCACCTCCTCAAAATAGAAGTGGTCGTGGACGTAAACCATTTTTCAAAGTAGAAGGTGGCATAGCATTATTAGTATTGAAGCATTATACCAGCCTGAGTGATGAGATGCTGATTGACCGGTTAAATACAGATTGGTGCCTGCAATACTTTTGCGGCGTTCAATTAAATGCCCGGCGTATTAAAGATAAGAACCTGGTGAGTTGGTGGCGATGCTATGTTGCCAGGCATCTTGACATCAAAGAATGGCAAGGGGTGTTGACCAGGTCGTGGAAGCCTTACATGGAACAAACGCACGTAACCATGATGGATGCTACGGTGTACGAAAGTAATATTCGCTATCCTACCGATGTAAAACTCTTGTGGGAAAGCATTGTAAAAGTGTACCAGACAATACAAGGGAAACGTAAATTATTGAAGTTGCGAAGCAGCCGCAGCAATTACCACAAGCATAAGAAAAATTACCTGGGCTACCAGAGAAATCGCAAGAAAAGCAAGCGCCAGGATAAAAAACTCCGCAAACAATTATTAAGATACCTGTTACGGCTACTCGAAGGATTACAAGACCTGCAGAAGGGCCATGAATTTAATCTCAGTAATAAAGAAAGAAAACTGATCAGCCATATCAAAACCATATACAGCCAGCAAAACGAACTTCTTTATGGCAACAGAGAAAATGTAAAACAAAGGATTGTATCGTTATACAAGCCGCATGTGAGAGCCATTATAAGAGGCAAAGAAATAAAGCCGGTGGAGTTTGGAGCCAAGGTTCATAAAGTGCAGGTAGGAGGACTGAGCTTTATAGAACACCTTAGCTATGAAAATTTTAATGAAGGAACAAGACTCAAACAATCCGTTGCTTTCCATCAAAAACATTTTGGCAAATGCAGTCAACTTGCAGCAGATGCCATTTATGCTACCAATGAAAACAGGAGATACTGCAACACAGTGAAGATAGCAACAAGCTTTCTTCCAAAGGGCAAACAAGGAAAACTTGAAGAACAGAAATCTGTGATGCGATCTGCATTAAGTACCGTGAGAGCTACCGTACTCGAAGGAAGCTTTGGTAATGAAAAAAATCATTACCTACTCAATAAAATTAAAGCCAGAACCCAGGCCACAGAAATTGCCTGGATATTTTTTGGAATGCTCACGGCTAATGCATCCATCGTCAGCAATCGCATCATCAGTTCCCAACTTAAACGAACGGGATAAAAGCAAAACAATACAGGTGTTATCAGTTATATCCATAAACTGAAGGGGAGCTTTTTCGCCTATCAGTAGAAAATCCGCCTTCTGAAACCAAACAGCAACCAAAAGTCATTCTAAAAATTAAAAATCCATCCTCTCAATTACAGAACATTGATTCCTGAAGAATTATCGAGATCACCCTAAGTATACCCCATTTAGCTAAAAAAATTATTTATCCATATATCCGGAATCAAAGAGGATCTTAAAAATTAAATATCTATTTCAATTTGATTCAAAACAGGTGTGTATATGTCTATATCGGTAAGTGGTGCATCAATAGTGACGATGAGGCTATATCTAACCGAGTTATCGTAGCGCTCAAGCTTTTTTCTGGTTCGCCACCACCCGCCAACGGGATAGACTGCAATCTTATTGCGAGTTGATAAGTCTGCAGCAGTGCCTCTCCAAATATCTTTATGTATACTTCCCTTATCTCTAATCTTTGAATTAATTAACCAATGTTCGCCACCTTCAGCAATATATGTTTCATCTCGCATTTGTCTACTTATTCTTGCTTTAAATGCGTCCAATCCTTCGCCTCTGTCAATCATCTTGAAGCGCAAGCCATGAGACCTATAACTTGCCGCAAGTTCATACCGTTTACTCCCTGGATTGGGTTCAATAAAATAAGATAGAGTTAAAGTAAGTTGAACCTGAGTGTCAAACATTTCTTGTAATATGTTTATAGGCCAAGGCAAATCAAATAGATGAAATTCATCTGTCTTAATATTTGAGCCATCTAATCTGTAAGGCTTTATAATTCGTTCAGCAATTAATGATAATGAATTATTAGCGCTGTATTTTGCTCTTTGCATATTGGGGACACCATAACCAACTTGCTGTATCAATTTCTTGCGTTCCAATTCATTTAATTGTCCGATCGTTCTGTTATTAAGCATTGCAGGTGTCCAGTCGGCTGAATGAACAATTAATCCTCTTATCGTCTCAGGCCATAAATCTGAATATGAATAATAGAGTTCAGCTGCAAATTTTGACGCCAATGCCGTTGCTGCGCTTGTATCGCCAAAAGAATAAAGCCAGGATCTTCCTATGCCTCCTCTAGATGTTGATAATAATTGCATCGAATCTGCATTTATCAAATTTCCATTGTTTATCCCATGATTACCACCTTCCATAACAATATCAGGTTTACGGCACCATTCATTATCCCATCCAATCGAAGTAGTATTACACGGTGACATGGCACCTCTGCTTGCCATTATCTGAGTATTAGGATGATGATTAATATCAATCTGATCTTTTAAAGTATAGGCTCCTACAGTAATTGCATTAAAAGATTGAGCAGGATCTTCAATTGAGCAATCTTCATTGCTTAAAGGATAGGATAACCTGTCTTCATCAGAAAGATTTCCAGACGAAACAAAAAATATACTTTTTTCATTTGCCTCCTCTATAGACCCAAATAACGATTGGTCTATTGCAGATGACCATGAAGAAGGTCTACCTTTATGTATCAATGCATCGGAAGTCACGGCCATGCAAATGATTCTCTTATTATCGGGATTTATAGTTTCTCCTCTTGCAATAGCTTCCTGAGTTACAGAACCATAAACTTCAGGATCATGAGGATGATTTCTTTCGATTAATTTCACGCTTTCAAGGTGGTGATAAATTTCTATCCTTTCGTTATTAGCAAGTGCTTCTGTAAGATCGCCGTAAATGATTAGTCCTGCCATAGGAGTTCCGTGATTCATATTGTCTGCTCTCGTCCATGAAGGTTCAACAGCATCAAGATCATGCTGTGTTATTATATTTGACAATAGTGGATTTCCGATAGTAATGCCTGTATCCAGGAGACAAACCGAAATCGTGCTATTAGTATAATGTTCAACTCTTTGATTTAAATCGTTTATCCATTGTTCCTGCTCCTGAATGTCCAAGTAAGTAAAAAAGTCTGCCGTTTCCTTCGGTTTTCTCAATTCTGCAAGTCTGTTTGTATATAAAAGTGTTGCCCCAAGTTGGGCCACATTGGCCCTCATCAAGAATATCCAATTTTCAGGAAAACCTAGATACCTAATTGAAATTTGTATACCAGCCTCAGTTAAACCCTGAGAAAATTGTTCCAAGGGATTTTCCGGATTATCTTCTGGTTCACGATGTAACCAAACTTCCCACCAAAAGGTTTCTTGAGGATCAGGAAATGGAAGTTCCGGTTCTTGCCAGAAGCTCTCTATCGTAGCTGCCCTTATTTCTTCAATATTCGCCATAAGCGAATTATTGAACGGGTTACCCCAACGAGTGTCCCGATTGATATAGTCTTCAATCTTAGTAAGAAATTCTAAAACTGCATTCCTGTTCAAACAAACGGTAGCTTCATAGCACCAATTGACCTCATTTTCCTCTTCTAAATTATCAATTCTTCTTATCGAGGAAAGACGGAAATTTCTTTTATCAAGTTTATCAAGATCAAGTAGAAATCCATAAGCTGACGTGAATGTTACGTAAATAAATTCACTATCCTCAAAGCCAGCTTGATCAACTGCAACACGAAAAGAATCACGAACTACTTCTCCATGGTCCCCACGATTTACATTGTCTCTTATTTCAATTGAGCGTCCTTGGTTATTACTTGTGTAGGGAAGTGTTTCAGTATGTTCGTTTAGGATTATGTGAGTGGTAGTAAATGGCATTTAGATTGCAAGTTAGAAAGGTTGTTTTCTGCTTTCTGCATATAAAAGCAGTTTTTCCTGCGAGGCCTCGTCCGACCCGTACACAAGAAAATCTTTTGTGATATCTTCACAGATACGATGTATCTCTGCAAAACTTAACCCCTCAGATTTTTCTGCTATTATATTTAAATCAAATCCTTTTGATTTTTTTAGCGCACGCAACTCTTGTTTATAGAGTTTCGAAATCTCCAGTTTATCGGGAAACGGAAATTTAATTATATCATCAAATCTTCTTAACAGAGCTTTGTCTAAATTTTCAGGCAAATTCGTTGCAGCAATAATTAAGCTATTGGAATCATCTTTTTCAATTTGTATTAGAAAAGTATTTAAAACTCTTTTGATCTCACCAAGATCATTACTATTATTTCTTGTTGTACCTATACTATCAAATTCATCAAATAAATATACTGCCTTCATCTGATACATTGCATCAAATATCAAACGCAATTTAGAAATAGATTCTCCCATATACCTGCTGATTAGTCCATCAAGCCTTATAACAAACAAGGGCAGACCTAATTCACTTGCAAGGACACTGGCAGACATAGTTTTCCCGCATCCCGGAGGCCCTACAAATAACAGTTTTTTTCGAGGAAACAAATTATTTTGGCGAAGTAATTCTGATTCTCGTTGTTCATCTAAAACACGTTTTAGGCATTTCTCCAAATATGGTTTAAGAACCATGTCTTTCAACTTTTCCTTTGGGTGAAGAAGTTCTAATAGATCTCTTAGTTCTTTTTGTGCACTATTTTGTGGTAATGATTTTACAACACCAAAATTTAGGTTCTTTTCAGATTTTGCCTTGTCAATTATTTTTTTTAGTTCTTCAGCTAACTTTAAATGGCCGTTTCTTGCTTCCGCGGCGGCTATTTGCATTGCAGTCGCATAAAATCGGGCTTCATCACCTTCCGCAAAAGATTTGATTAATGACTTTATTTGATCAGCGACAGCCATATAAATTAAATCGAATGTTTATAAAAGCTATATTGATTAGCTTAAAATTTTATAATTATTATAATACTATTAAATATAGAAATGAAGTCATGTGCTGCTACACTTCTTAATACCATTTAAAAAATGCATGGGATATTATTAGTCAAATTTATAATTTTCATTTGTTCTTCCTCTTCTTTTAATATTGATTAAGATAATTAGTTAAAAATTGTGCGACCCCCCCAAACCTGCCCCTGCCCCTTACTAATGTCTACAAATTCTTTTTAAAACATTTATACGTGCGCCTACTAATAATCTGCTTGATTTTTTTCTTTTTGCTTAGTCATGTAAAGTTCTGCTAAAATTCCATCCTGGTAGCAAACACGGATATCCAAGTTCTCTGTTATATCCAAAGTGATGTAGTTATAAATATTTTCAGAAGTATCTCTGTTTTTAAACTTCCAAAAGGAAGAAAAAGACGCTTTCCCAAGCGATATCGCTGTTTCTGTATAATTATCATTTTTTTCATATGGAAATTTGTATGTTTCATAATCTTCTTCAGTAATATAATACTTGTCATTAATTTCATCCTTAATCTCATTATATAGGTCTATAATATGGCTCTCAAGCTTAGGTTTAATGAAAACATGAGCGGTATGGAATTTATTATCTATAAATCTAAACATAATTAATAAAGTCTCACGACCGGCAAATTTTAATCCATTAAAAATAATATTTTCATTATCACTGTTTTCAATATCAAGTACACAGCCGGGTTTGGCAAGTATGGTTTCTTTAACATGTTCAACAGAAGCGCCGAACTTCAGACCTAAAAAAGCATCACGTGTTGACTCATTCATATAAATAATTTATTTGAGACACTCGTCCTCAATATTCAACAAACTGAAACCCGTTCATTTTCCTCCCTGCCATAACGATTTACCACAGCCAATTTTATTCCTTCCCTCATTGCTTTCTCTACATTATTACCGACCTTTGAAAACCCAAACAATTTAGCTGTTTCCCTTATCAAATCGTCTTTTGACAAACTTATCTGTTCTATTAAAACTTGTTTTACTGCGTTGGCAATTTCTTCTGGCGGAATATCATCCGGCAGTCTTTTATCATAATCATTTTCTATATAACGATAAGGAGTATACGCGAAAGGATGCTGCTCCTGTTTCCAAAAAAATACATTATTACCATAACTGGTTTTGCGAATATTCATCTCTGAAAATAAACGTTCAAAATAGTAATTCAGTCTAGAGCCATTCTTGCTGATACCCCATGCAGATAATACACGTTTACATAAAAGATTCCTGCTAATAGGAGATTCAACTTCCAGCACTTTATTTATCTGGTCGGTTATTTTATTTCTGTTCGAAGGAAACATAAATTCTTCAGATGAATTACATAACACTATTTCCAGGTTACACATCTCATATTTATTTCCAGGTTTAATCGCATTATTGATGTGAGTTGTCATCGCACTTTGTAAAGGAACTTCAACCTCTTTAGGTGCTATAGCTTTCTCCATAATAACGGGCGGTAGCTCCTTTTTACTTTCGCCGCTTTGCACCTGTTTAATAACATCAATGATTTGGATAATGGTTTTGTCTGGATTTTCCCACCAGTCTGCCGACCAAACTTTATAGATATTCCAGCCAAGGCTCTTGAGCACCTGGGGTTGGGTTATTTCCCTATCGCGTGTTGTATTTGCTTTAAAATAATTATCGCCATCGCATAAAATACCTAATAGGTATTCGTTTTTATTAGAAGGATTAATAACACCTATATCCACTTTGTAAGTAGAACATCCAATGTCAGTATGCACATTATAGCCATGCTGCTGTATATGTTCTGAGAGCATATTGGAAAAAGAAGAATTGCTGGTATTGCTAAAACTAAACCTGTTGGGTAAAGTTGACCTTCCCTTTTCCGCATAAGCAAGAAATGCTTTCAGACTTGCAACACCTTCAGATGAAGTTCTTGCCAAATCAATCTGGTCTGCCTTTAATGTTGAGAATACCTGCATTTCATATCTTGCTCTTGTAACGGCAACATTCAACCTGCGCCAGCCACCTTCTCTGTTTACCGGGCCAAAATTCAAACTCACTTTTCCGTCTTTATCCGGCCCATAACCAACGGAAAACATGATAACGTCTCTCTCATCACCCTGCACATTCTCAAGGTTTTTAATAAATATCGGTTCTTCTCTTTCCGTAGCAATTTTTTCTAAGTCTGGACGTGATGTAAATACTTCATTTAATAAATCTTCAATCAGAAATTGCTGCACCACACTAAAGGTCACAATACCCATGCTTCGTTTACTTAATTCCGGGTCACTTATTCTGCGTATTACCTCTTCAACTATAGCTTTAGCTTCAAAACTGTTTTGTCTGGTTTTCCCCTTATCATAGTACCCCTTCACGTTAATGCAGGTTACTTTTGAAATGATATCATCCGTTGAAGGAAATGTTCGCAGCTTGTTATCATAAAACTTTGCATTACTAAATGCAATCAGGCTTTCATGCTTGCTCCTGTAATGCCACAAAAGGTGTTGCGACGGTATGGATAATGCAAGGCAATCATCTAAAATACTTTCTAAATCTTCTTTTTCAATATTTTCTTCATCAACATTATTTGAACTAAAAAAATTTGTAGGCGGCATTTGTTTGGGATCGCCAACTACAATTACGTTAGATGCTCTCGCAATAGCACCTATTGCCTCACAGGTAGGCAATTGAGACGCTTCGTCAAATACCAATAAATCAAACTTTTCATTTGTAGTATCAAAATACTGCGCAACCGAAATAGGACTCATTAGCATACAAGGCGTAAGCATGGGGAGTAAATTTGGTATAAAGTCAAATAGCTTCCTGATGGAGGTACCCCTGGCGTTATTTTTAATGTTTTTTAGAAGTATTCCAATCTCTGAACTTTGAGCAGCTTCTTTGGTAAAATCAGGTATACGTGCGGCTAATTTCGCATACAATTCTTCTTTGGTTAATTTTTCAAACAACCTGCTTATCTCTTTAAACTTCCTGATCTTTTCCTCAAATAATTTCCCATTAAACGAAGAAAGATTTGGATTACAATCTATTATAAAATCTGCACAGTTTCTATATAGACCCCGTTTGAATTCGGTAATAATATCAGCAGTTTGCACGTCTCCATTTTCATATGCCCTAACAACGGGCATCAATCTTTCATTTACTGCTTTAAATCTTATCTGATTCCAGCTTATCCAGTCCTTCAGGTATTCAATATTAGCAAGCCATTTTTGAGCAAAGGACAGAGACGTCTTGATCCAATTTGTTTCAATATTATCAAGCTTTGCAAAGTCTATTTGTAACAATTCCTTCAGCCCGCCTTCAGATGCGTTTAACTCTTCTAAAAGCTGATTATATTTTTCTAACGTATCTTTTTGATTATCCATGAAAACTTTGCTTCCGTCATAAAAATAGTCAGATAACTTGCTGCGCCATTTGGAAACTGTGAGAGGGTCACCACCTAACTTATAAGCTTCCCTGCTAATACTGATAATCACGTGACAGGTTATTATCAGCTCATTCCAGTTACAGTCACCATTTTTCCACAAAAATTGCAACGTTTTAGGTAAATCAATTGCTTTATCAATTATATCTTTTTCTGTTTTATATGCTATAATTTTTTCGAGAAAAGATGGTATTCCGGTCTTTTCGATCTTCCCTTTAATCGATAATTTTCTTAATGATTTGGCTATGATGTTTTGCTTTAAAAGTCTTGGTAAAAGCCATTTCTGTTGAGCAACATTCCAATCTGTTAATAGTTTTCCTGCATCTATTAAAAATATTTCCTTATTGAAAAGTCGTAATAAAGCATTCTTTAGTTCGTCTCTTTTATTACCATGCTCAGCAATGCCGATAATGTTAGATAAATTTTGCTCTGCGTGCTCAATTCCAAATAACTGTGAAGGGACATCTGGCAGAGTTAGAAGCAAAATGATCATATTTTTTATTATCCCTGCCTGTTGTTTTGACACAACAGATAATTCGAGAGCAAGTACAGAGGTAACTTTAGCAAAAAGCGATGTAAACTCCGAAAGCTGATTTACATATTCGGTGAGGCGTTGCCTTGCATCATTTTTTAGCTGCTGCGTGTATTGTAAAGCCTGTATCGCTTTTAAAGGATGATTTGGAATATTACTGCAGATATTTCCAATAATCTGTATTTCTTCAACAATATCATTCCACGTAACCAGCTTTCCGGCTGTAAGATTAATAATACTATCTGCAGGAAAAAATATTTTAGTGTTTCCTGGTTTCAATTCACTGTATCTGCTAAACAATTCAAATAAAGAAAACCCAAAAGGTTGCTTAGTATGTAAAGCCGTAACATATTCATTTAGTTCAGTGCGAAGATTATATAGTCTTTCAGCCTCAGCTTTATAATCAGCGGATGAAATATTTTTTGATACTTCCGTTGCTCTTTTAAGCTGCTCCAATATTGCTGATTTCTTTGATTTGTTTGAATGAAGCTCAAGGCAGAAAGGACCAATACCAATCGAGTTTAATCTATTATGTACAACATCAAGAGCTGCTTTTTTTGCGGAAACAAACAAAACCTTTTTACCCTGGTATAATGCATTAGAAATAATGTTTGTAATCGTTTGAGATTTCCCCGTGCCGGGCGGACCATGTAAAACAAAACTCTCATTATTAGCTGAAGTAACTATTGCCTTTAATTGAGAAGAGTCCGAACTTATCGGTAAAGAAAGGCTATCAGGATGAATTTCTTTATCGAGATCAGTATGCAATTTATTGCTTCCGGGCTCCCATTCCAATTTGCCTGACACAATACTTTTTACTACTTTATTTTTTAGAAGATTATCAGCGTTATTATGGATATCATTCCATAAAATAAATTTACTGAAAGAGAAAGTTGACAGAAAGCATTGTTCTTCCACATCCCATCCTTTCATTGCCATCACAGCCTGACGAACAATATTAAAAACTGTTTTTACATCTACACCGTAATCATCTTTAGGTAAACTCTCGAGACCGCCAATATTAATTCCAAAATCCTGCCGCAACATTTCCAGCAGCGTTATGTTCATCATCGTTTCCTCCTCCCGGCTTTTTATTATAAATCCTTTTTGTGCCGATTTCTTTATTATTTCTACCGGAATTAATAAGAGCGGAGCATACCTGGGCCTTTCGCTCAAATTTGTTTCATACCATTTTAGTAGTCCTAAAGCTATATATAAAGTGTTTGCCCCGTTTTCTTCAATGGATAGCCGCGACGAACGATACAATGAAATTATTGAGGAAAGAAGCTCTGCTTCTGACAAATATGCTCTTAATCTTTTTTGTGTGAATTCAAATTTGATTAAATCAAGAACGGGATCGCTATGATTAATCGATTGATACACCCCTGAACTTCTTAGAGGATTGTCCCAATCTGTGGGGCGTGAAAGAATCTGCAACTCATGCCCTTTTGCCAATGAATCTTCAAGTGTGGAAAGATTAAGACCGATGAATTGAATAGTATTTTTTGTGATACGCAGACTTAACAAACTATTTCTTAGCGTAAGATCAAGAAGTTTTCTTTCCCAAATTATTTGTTTGGAGACATCAATTTTTTCAACATTCAAAAGTTTTACTCCTGGAATTATTTCTTCGGGTAAGTCATTATTCCTGCTATTAAATTTATCTTCAACTATTTGCCACCCTTCCTCAGTTTTAAGCCTGAGCGGCAGCGGCCTTATACCACTAAATCTTGAACGTTTAACATCAATAAACAAAAGAAATTCTTCTTCATTAATCATCTTAAAATTGGCAGATGCACTCGCTTCATCAAACGAGCTGCTGTTACCTGCATTCATGCACGTCGCTTCCACCAACGTAATTTCATTAATGCCTTGAGCAGTTCTTTTTGTTATTAAAGAAGGATCGTCATTTACTGCATCAGCAAACGACTCATCAAAAAGCCAGCCTCCTGCAAATGCATGCCCTTTAATAATAACGATTAAAGGATGAATGCCTACAGCTTCAAGACAGCTTGCATATAGTAAAGAAAGATCAAGGCAATTACCCATGTGTGTTGAAAAAATAACATCACACATACGTATGCGCTGCCCGGATTCTTCAAAACTGGCAGGAACGCTGCAATAAACAATATTCATTTCACTGATCGCTTCATAGATAGCTGCCATTTGTTTTTTTACCCGATCAGGATTGCGGCTTTGATATTCATCAAATGAAGGGCTTCCTGTCCAACCGTTTAAAATTTCGGATGCCCGTTTAATTATGTTCGGCAGTTGAGGATGATTAGGCGTAATAAAACTCGATAACAATTCGGGTAATATTTTAATTCCATTCCATTGATCATATGCTAATAAATCAATAGGATAAATTTCTTTAAATAAAATTTGTTCATTAGCATTTATAGATAAAGTTATATTACCGGATATTTTCTCTGTTAATTCGGCAAGATACCTTGCCGAAACCTTAAGACCAAAGGAATTAAATTCAAAAGTTTCATCCTTCCTGATTAGATCAATTGTATGTTCGCAGGTTACTGCAAAATCAGGGTCTGACTGAATTGATATAACTACATTTTCAAGATCGTCATCGCTTACATTCTTTGCTGTTATTTTTTTTACAACAGGCACGTAATTTTGTTGCATTGCAAAATTGATAGCAGGGGTATAAACAAAATCTACGTCTTCTAAATACATCGATAAAGCAATTGATTTAAATTATTATTCCTGATCGTTTAACTCATTTGGCATTTCATCTTCAATATTTCCTTGTTCGGTGATAAATACCGGTAATTCCCGATTCGGTGTATCATGCTTAAGCATCCCTTTCATCTGGCTTGCCTGTGATATTAGATTGCCTCTGCCGGTATATAATTTCTTTTCCGCATCGTTATATGTTGTCGTAGCCTTTTGTAACTGAGCGCCTACTTTTTCAAAATCCTCAACAAAGGAGGCAAGCTTTTCATAAATCTTTACTGCTTTACCTGCAATAAGCTGTGCGTCTTTATTGATATCATCTTTCTTCCATAGATCATACACCAGCTTCATGGCAGGTATTAAATTAGTAGGGCTTATCAGCAACACTTTTTTACTGTAGGCATAACGCCACATGTCCATATCATTTTGCATAGCAGTGATATAAGCACCTTCAACCGGTACAAAGAGCATTACAAAATCAAGTGCATCAATTTTTTGCTGGTAATCTTTGCTGCTTAAGTTGTTAATATGAGAGTAAACAGAATTTATTAGCCGTTGAAGACATATATCTTGTTCATCAACTTCTTTGCAATTGCAATATTCCTCATAATGCAACAATGAAACCTTGGAGTCAATTACAATACTTCTGCCGTCCGGATATTTTACAATAATATCCGGTAAGAAGGCCTGCCCATCCTCATTATAGATGCGTTCCTGAATAAAATAATGAAGATCTTTTGTTAAACCTGAATAATCTAAAATACTTTCCAGTATCATTTCACCCCAGTTTCCCTGTTGCTTTACCTGTCCCCGTAAAGCATTTGTAAGATTGTTAGCCTGGTCTGATAATAATTTGTTGGTTTCGGTTATGAGCTTTATTTGTTCTTTCAAGCTGGTACGGTCCCTACTTTCTATATCATACCTGCTGCCAATTTCCGTTTTAAAATTATCTATGTTTTCCCTCAAAGGTTTTAATATATCACTAAGAGATTTTTCCTGATGTTTATCAAATGCCAGTGTTTTTTCATTCAGTATATTTTGCGCAAGTACTGTAAATTCTGCTTCGAACTTTTTACCAATATTTTCAAGCTCTGTTTTTTGATTGGCAAGTTGTTCGTTCTTATATTTTAATTCAGCATCAAGGTAGCTTTTTTGTTTGTCTAAACTGTTGATGGTGGCAGTCGCTTCATTAAAACGCTGTTCGAGTTTTTGAAACTGTTCTTTTAAAAGATTAGCGTTATTTGCTTCTGCTTCTATTTTGGCATCTTTTGCAGATGCCTCATTGCTGATTGAACGCAATTGTTGTTGTAGTTTTTCTATCTGAGTTTGAAACATTACATTATTGCTTACGGCTAAGTTTTTTTCTGTTTCCAGGGCAGTATTTGCCCTGAGTGTTTCTATGTCAGGTGTTAGTTGTTTTGAAACTGTTTGCTTTTTAATGATCCAGGCAATCAGGAACCCAGATAAGAATGCAATGATAATATAGAGAATAGTCATGTGTTGCTTTTGTAGTTTTGGCAATGCTATACCCGTAACAATATAGGTGCGTTGTAAACATTAGTAACAAGGCGTATAAAAATAACTAATTTTTTGTATAATTAAATAGCAAGCAGGACGGCGTAAGCAGTTCAGCTTTTATTTGTTAGCTTAATCTGTAGTTTTTTACAATCAATATTGAGGGCTAAACTTCGCATTATTTACAAATAAATTTCATTCATAAAATTATTGCCGCATTCTTTTCCCCTCCCTATTTAATATTCATTTAACAGGAAACCCCTGTAAAAACAAGGGTCGTCTTGTTGCCGGTTCTCTAACTGAAAAACTGCCAAATGAAGGAATTTTTTCACCGGTAACGAAACAAAAGTAAATTCTTTTTTTTATACATCTTCACAGGATAACTATGTAGGGTAAACGTAGTTATACCGAATCATTTTATACTTGGGATGCCAGGTTAAATTAATTTTTTTTGTTAATTTTTTCAAAGCCTATTCTTAGCCAGGGCTAAATTAATTGTATAAAAGCTTATTGAACTTAATTTCACTTTACTTCGTTTAATTTTAGTAACTACCGGCTATAAATTTCATTTGTTAATAAGACCTTACCAACACCTGTTCAGTATTTAGTCATGTATTGTTTTTAATAATCAACCTTATTAATTTCGTTATTGGAATTTCAATTGTGAACAAGAAAATGTAGAAGTATGAATGAAACGCCCATGCTGTTTCCAATAGCTCCATCTGAGTTTTGGAAACAAATCAAAA
>Ga0157370_10003262_pt1 | contig 19117 bp, 10 predicted proteins | sample C35metaG_FD_113463 | JGI IMG/M metagenome (GOLD analysis project Ga0157370, IMG submission 113463) | Corn rhizosphere microbial communities from Kellogg Biological Station, Michigan, USA - C3-5 metaG | ecosystem: Host-associated > Plants > Roots > Rhizosphere > Soil | place: USA: Michigan...
CAGCCGTGTTGCGGCGGGGCAGAGTCTGCGGGTGCTGATGGTGGTGTTGTGTGTGCCGGCGATTTTCAAGTACTTGCTGGAAGGCGGTACACCGCAGTTTCATCCGGCGCCGGTGAGCTGGCCGTGGCTGCTGGCGCTGTTTCCGCTGGGCGCCTTGGTCGCCTGGGGTTGGCAGCGCTTGCGCCAGCCCAACCCTTGGTTGTTCGGGCCGTTGCTGGTGAGTGCCACAGCCAGCGTGGTCTGGGACCTGCATATCGGCCTGCCCGATGGCGGCAGCCAGATTGGCCAGTGGTTGATCGGTAGTGGCCTGGGTTGCCACTTCAACCGGCAGTTCTTTCGTCGGGCGCCGTCGTTCATGGGGCGCACCTTGATTGGCACCGCGTTGACCATGGCGCTGGCGACGTTGGCGGCGGTGGGGCTGAGTGCAGTGACTCACTTGGATTTACGCTCGCTGACCCTGGGCATGATGCCCGGTGGCATTGCCGAGATGAGTCTCACGGCCGAGACCCTGCAACTGTCGGTACCGTTGGTGACGGCGATGCAGGTGATGCGGTTGTTGTTTGTGTTGTTTCTGGCAGAACCGTTGTTTCGACATTGGAACCGTCAACCCTGACCGAGGCGAGCGTGGCTGACAACGCGCGACGGCCGCTGGTCTGAACTGTCAAATCTCACAGTTGTTGCGCTCCCCTCCTACGTGTTCTAACTCATCTCGCGCCCTCTAGCCCGAGATAATCATCATGCGCCCAGTACGAAATGCCCGCCCTTGCGTCGCTCAACTGGCACCGTATATTCCCGGGTTAAAAGTCCCGGTGGTCGGCTTTAGCGGCGGCGTCAACAAAGCCTTGCTCGAGTCCCATGGCAACGACGGACTTATTTGCATCTTGAGAAGCTATGCCAGCCAGGCCGAAGGCGACTTCATCGCGCTGATCTGCGCCAACCCCGACATACCAGTCGATACCCATACGGTCACGGCACAGGAAGCCCGTGAGGAGCAAGCGATTGTCTTGCGCACCCCCTTGGCACGCCTGCCGGATGGAACGGTAGGGCCTGTTTACATTGTTGTCACACACCTGGATTCAAGCCGCGAGGAAACCCAGCGCCTGAACCTCAAGGTCGACCGGGTGGCACCGACCGGTAACGAACCCATCGTGGCACCGCCCTGGGTCAACGAGCGCCTGCCGCGCCCACAACCCGCCCAGACTTTCATTGATTCGACGACAGCCCAGCGTGGTGTTGCGGTCAGCATCGGTTTTTACCCGCTCGACACCACCTTGCCCGCCAATACCCACCGCGCAGTGCGCGATCGAATCCGGCTGATCATCGGCAGTGAAATCGTCGAGCACCCTGTCACCGAAGGCCAGGCCAGCCAGCGCAACCCGATCACGCTGACGGTGAATTACGGCACCTGGCTGAAGATTGGCAGCGGCCGCCATGCCTGCGCTTATGACGTACTGGACGAAGCGGGTAACTACGCGCCCGGCCGCTCGCCGACACAAATGCTCGAGGTACTTCTTAATCCAAACGAAAAACTACTGGACTCAGGGCATATCGTCGAGGCGCCCAGCGGCACACTGGATGCGGACAAGCTCGCAGGTAAGAGCGCAACCTTGCGATTCCCCATTGCCGGTAAAGGCTGGGCCAGCGGCGACACGCTTCGGGCAAGCCTCAGGGGGCGCACCCTGACCGGGGTGGAAGTGGAACAAATCTACAGCGCCCCGGTTAGTTCAACCGCTATCCAGTACCTCGATATTGCATGGCCAAACGCAGACTTGAGTTTACTGATAGGCGCCTTGATTCAACTCAGTTATGAGCGCCTTCGCCCCGGTCAACCTGGCGTACCTTCGGAGAACGCCTTCATCCAGGTAACGGGTACGCCGGTTGATAGCGGGCTGGACGCGCCTCAAGTGCCGGCAGCCAACGATGGCGTCCTCAACCCACTGACCGATCCCGTCAGAGTGATAATCCGCTCTTACATGGGCCAGCACCCTGACGATTGCGTAACCCTGGTATTGGACGGCAAGTATGCCAACGGCCACGGGTATTATCAGGAACATCGCCTGCCAGCGGGCACAGGGGACATCAGTTTCGATCTTGCCAACGGTCAGGACGGTGACATTCGCCAGTTGGAAAGCGGCACGCTGCGCCTCTATTACTACATTAACCTGCCCGGACAGCGTCCACCCTCAAAGGACCTGAACCTACTTGTCGGCGAGCCGATGGTGGCGTTGCCCAAGGTCCAGGTGCTCCAGGCGCCGGAACCCGACCCGACCTTTGACCCAGAGATCTTCCGCGCCAATGCCAATGTCACTGTCAGGTGGCACGCGGCATTTGTACGGGGCGCAACGGTGGTGCTGTACTTCGAAGGCAGCGCACTGGGCGGCAGTGCCCCCCCCATGCGGCGGCTGATCACCGACGTCTGGCCCGGCGAGGATTTGATGTTTGTAGTCCCGCGCATCTACGTACTTGCCAACCTCAACCGTTCTGCCCGGATCTACTACATCGTCGAACGGCCCGGGCTGCGCACGCTGTATTCAAAACCGCTGGTGATGAAGGTCGGGAGCGTTTTGCAACTGGACGTGCCATTGATCCTGCAAAGCACTGTCACCGGCCCCGCGACAGCAACGTTAAACCCCCTGCATGTGCTACCGCCCTTGGCACCGATAGCCACCCTGCGCGTACGCTACCCGATGTTGCCGGGAGACGATATCCAGCCGATATTCAAGGGGACCTTCGGCCTGGGCACGCCGGTGATCGCGCCAAAACCTGCCGACCCAGCGCTCGGTCATGTCGACTTCTCACTGTCCAACCAAGTGATTGCCGCCAACCTCGGTCGGCAGGCCAGCGTGTCCTATATCGTCACTCGAGGCGGTGCGAGCACTTCATCGCAAATCTTGAGCCTCACGGTAGAAACACTGACGGCTCAACACCTCGACCGGGTCAGCGTGCCGCAGGCGCTGGTGGGTGCGATTGATGTCAGCAAAGCCCACAGCGTGCGGGTGCTGGAGTGGCCCTTCATGCGCAGCGGGCAACCGGTGTGGATAGACATCAATGGCGTCGCCAACCTGCCTTTACGGGAGGGCACGCCACTGAGTGCGCCAGAGTTCGCGGCCAAGCGCGTGGAACATAGCTTGCCCGCGGCCTATCTGCGCTCGCTCCCTAACCGCAGTACGCTGACAGTGGAGACCCGCGTTTCACTCAATGGCAGCGCGCATAAAGATTTCGCGGTCAAGCTGGGAGCCGTCAGCTACCGCATCGAAAATACCAAGGGGGTCATGGCCAATATCCGCGCAGCCGGAACGCCCACAAACCTGGCACTCAGTGCCGACGGCACGCGACTTTACGTGACCCAAGCCACCACACCCAAATCCGTGGCGGTGATCGATACACAGAACTACCGGGTCATCCACACGATTACGAACATAGGCTCACCGCTCTGGCTGGCCCTGCACCCCAACGGCAGCCGCCTGTACGTATCGGATAACAGCAGTGCAGCCAATACACCGGTTCGCGTGATCAGCACGCAGGACTACTCGACGATTCACACACTCACAGGCTTCACCACGGTGCACGGGCTCACGCTGAACAAGACGGGCACACGCCTGTATGTAGCGGACAACGGCGCCTCAGAGATGGTGATTTTCGATACGACCAACCACGACGTGGTAAGCCGCGTGACAACCACCCGGCCCAGCGCCATCGCCATCAGCCCGGATGGCACCCGCGCGCATATCGCTGGCGCGTTTGACTGGCGGGCCATCAACCTGGCAAACAACGCCCAGCTCAGCCAAGTGAACACCGTCTCGCATCCCCAGCAAATCGCCCACAGCCCCCTGCTACAACGCATCTATATCACCCAGCCCGACCGAGGCACAGTATTGATCGGCAATACCGCAACGCTGCAAATCAGCCAGACCTTGAGCGGTCTGCAACGACCATATGGGGTAGCCTTTCACCCAAGACTGGAGCGCGCCTACATCACACAAAGCGGCGCCGACTTGCTGACCCTCATGGATACGCGAGCCCAGAACGTGATCGGCACCTATGCGGGGTTCAGCCAGCCACGAGACGTGGTGGTGTCACCGGACGGCACCTATGCCTATGTGGCCAATGCGCGTAATAACACGGTGTCGGTGGTGGTGCTGTGAGCCGAGAATACAGCTGGTCGGCACTGTCATTTCTCACAGCTAGGCACCGAGGGAGAGGGAGCGTTGAATCGAGGCAGCGACTTCATTCAACAGTGGATCACGCGTCGCACCCTTGATTGAAAACCAGACTGGTATCCCGTCATGACCTATGATCAAAATCCCCCGCCGTCCCTCCCCTATCACTGCCTGCCTACAGGAGAGGATCATAACCCTCCCCCCGCCTTACCCCACGGCTGCGTGGCAACGGTACCGCGCAAAAAACCCAACAAAACACCTGTAGGACGCCTACCTGACCGCCGCCCGATGGGCGGCTGCCCTCCCGGGGCGCAAAGGTTACCTTCAACTCAGCTGCCATTCGCGGATCTGATCCCCTATATTCCCAACCTCACCCCCATACCTGGCACCGACGGCGCCCTCCACAAAGCCGCCTTGACGGTCAGCGCACTCGGCGTCATCTACATCCTCTATGCCTGGTTCGAACAGGCCGAGAACGACTTTGTCTGGGTTGAGCTCAATGGTGAAACGGTCGCTCACTACACCGTCTCCGCTGATGATGCAGTCCTCGGCAAGGACATTACCCTGACGATTGAGTCCGTTCGGTTTATCGACCAGGCTTACAACAAATTGCAAGGCTTCGTCAAACGCTTGAGCGGCGTCACGGACCAGACCACAGCCTTGAACATCTGGGTAGACCGAAAAGAACCTGGAGGCGGTGACCCACAGGTCAGTACCCCCTTCATCAATGAAAACCTGGGGCGTATCCGCTTCGTAGACTCCAACATCGAAGCCTTCGGCATCATCACCCAGGCCGCCGCTCAAAACGGCATCAAAATATTCATTGATAGATACCCGGTGAATCCGCTGGTGGATCCGGTGCACGACCGCAAAGAAGGTGATGTGATCTTCGTGAGTATCGGCGGTGTGCTCGTCACCCATAAAGTCACCAGCTTTGAAGCCTCCAGCAATGCGCCTATCGTTATCACTATCAACTACGGTACTTGGCTGCTGGTAACGCTCGGTGTAAACATTTTTGAATGGTTTGTAAGGGATAAGGCAGGCAATCAATCCAACGGCTTTTCAGTTCCACGGCTCATACAAAACAACGTGAACGGGAGCACCGGCCCGTTGCTGCCTGCGGCACATGTACTTGAAGCCGATTACGATGGGGATTCAGACGAAGACTTCATTGATACAGATGTACAATCGAAGGACTTGAGAGTTGAAATACCCATCAGAATTTACGGTTGGCTTTCGTACGACAAGGCATTTGTCACCTACCTCGGGCTGACCGCAACAGGTGAGACCCTCAAACATACCGAAATGGCTGACGTGCCACAGCCCAACGCACTGCGCATTTACGTTCCCCTGCCATTGGAGTTTGCCAAAAAGCTGGCGTGCGGCCGCTTGTTGATTACTTACGAACGGGTACGGGAGGGCGAAGTGAATACTCCCTCCAATGCCGTCATTTACAGCATGCGAGGCACACCAGTCGACAACAGTCGGCCAGCCCCCATCGTCCACGGGCTCGAGGGCGGAGTCCTGCCGCTAGGTACCGATCCAGTAAAAATTACTGTGCCCTTCTTCGGACAGAATCCCAGTGACAAGCTCGACCTGATCATCGAAGGCACGGCGCTCGACGGCACCCCTGTGTATGCGAAATACACTGACAGCGCAGGTACTGGAGCAATCGATTTCTTTCTGGACTACCAAAGCGTATTCGCCCTTCTGGAAGGTTCCACTTTCAAGGCGTATTACGTAGTCAATAACGACACCACCCGCCCCTCGAAATCGGTAACCGTCTCCGTGGGTGACATTACGGTGACACTACCCCCTCCTACATCAGACGATTTAAGGCCTGGAAATGTGTTTGACGAACTCTTCAGAAAAGGCAACCTGAAGGCGCTTGTCCATCCACATTCAAGCATTGCCCTGAACGACGAGGTGCGAGTTGTTGCCACTGGCAGCAAACCCGGTGGCAGTTTCACCACCGCGTGGCTGGAAGTGACGTCCATCTGGTTTGGCTCTGCGCTGACGTTCACGATTCCACGCGCTATTGTGCTGGCAAACAAAGACAGCACCATGGCAATTCACTGGGAAGTCAGGACACTGCCTACCGATACTCCGCTCAAATCCCTGCCATTGATCGTCAATGTAGGCGCGAAATTAAAACTCACCGAATGCCCGAGTCTGCTCGAAGGCACCTACGTGTCACCTTGCCTCACACAACTTAACCCGCTGCACGTCTGGACGCCTTCCCCTCGTACGGTCACGTTCAGGATCAAATACCCGATGCTGGCCACAGACCTTGTGACACTGGTGATACAGGGCAAGCCAGGCCTGGGTATGCCCTCTATACCAGCGAAGCCTGGTGTTCCAGATGCGGGGCATGACTACATCACGTTTGCCTTGCTCAGTAACTTTGTCGCGGCTTATGTGGGTGACTCCTTCACGGCGTATGTTGAAGTGCTGCGTAACGGCGAGGTTTTCAAGTCGCCTGCACTGACCGTTAACGTGGATGCGCTGTCTGCGCAAACCCTTGATCTGGTCAGCGTACCGGAAGCACTCGGGGGCGTGATCGATACCAGCCAGTCGAACTCTGTGGAGGTCAAGGCGTGGCCCTTCTTCAATCGGCAACAAGCGGTTTTCATTCGCCTGAAAAGTTCTACTGACTTGTTCCTGCGCCCAGGCATCAAGGTAAGCGCCGCCGAGTTTACGGCACAGCGTACGCATGACTTGATACATGACTCCTATTTGAAAGGGCTAGCCAATGGCGCTACTGTGACCGTCGACGCGAGCGTTTCACTGGACGAAGCGGGGATTGAAAACAGTGCGATCAAGCTGAAGTCGGTTGCTTACAGGATTAATCGCCAGCCTGTGGTGTCAAAACACATCACTGTGGGTGCCGGTGATCACCAGATTGTGATAACTAAAGACAGCAAAACTGCGTTTGTATACAATCGCCAGTCACCAACAGTGAGGGTTATTGACATAGAAAAAGCACTGGTCGTACATACAATACAAACGCCGAGAGGCTATGCAATCTCCTTAAACAATGACGGCACTAAGCTTTTAATAGGAGAACCAGCAGGCCACGCGTCAACCGCTAATCTTGTTGCCGCTTACGACACCGCCTCCTACACTTTGCTTAAACAAACTTTGCTATACTACAAAGTGCCATATGGCCTTACCGGAATCAAGGGTACAGGCACTTATGCTTACACTTCAACCCATTACTATCATGCTGGTTCTGAACTTTATGAAATTGCAAAAATCAATACGCAAACCGGCAACGTTGAAAAATACATTCCTACGGGCACGAGCGCGGTAAGTGGCCGGCTCTGGATATCGCCCGAAAATGTCATTTACAGTCGGGAAAGCAATTTGGGGGTACGTCGATTCGATACAAGCTCAGACGCATTCATTTTCAATGCACCTTTCTCCCCTCCTGTCAGCGACATTGCCTTCTCTAACACCGACAATAAAGGCTTCTACGTGTCGGGTTCTATCGTGGGCACCTTTGATCGCCTGCTCAACAAGATAATAAATACAAATCAAGGCTTTAACCCCGCTGTAGGAGTAACCACTCACCCTTCTGAGGCGCTACTTTATGTAACAGAGTACGGCACTGATAAAGTACACATCTTCGACACCTCAGAAGACCAACCGAAACTTGTGAACACGCTAAGCGGCTTCAACGGCCCCCAATTTTTACAAGTGACGCCCAACGGCAAGCATCTGCTAGTCTCAAACTACCGATCGAGTACCATTGCGTTGGTCGACCTCTGACCTCCTATATGCTTGTACTCCACAATGACAGCCCGCCCAGGACGGGACACCGCTAATAAATAAAGCCCCGTATCAAAAGATACGGGGCTTTTTTACAGGTGGTGAGTTTACGCACTCTTAGAAGTCATATCGCACCCCCACATTCACCCCCCACGGCTGGTCGACGCTCTTGCCCATGCTGCGCTCTACATCGGCGTGGACCTTCCAGTTCTTCGACACGGCCATGGCCAGACCAGCTGCCATTTCAACCCGGGTACCCGACAAATCGTTGTTGAAGCTGTGGCCGTTCACCGACACCTTGTTGCTCTGGTTGAACTCATGGGCAACGGCAGTCCGCAAGTACGGCTGCAGCACACTGCCTCCGTCCAGTTGGATGTCACGCCCGGCGGTCACACCGGCCTTGCCCACCACCGAAGCGGTACGCGCGCCCTTGGCTTGCAGGCCGTTATCCAGCTCGTAGCTCTGGCGCTGGATGATCGCCGTGGCCAACTGGCCGTAAGGTTCCACGAAGAAGCCGTCGTCCAGCTTGATGTGGCGGCCCACCTCTGCCGAAGCAGTCACTGCGTTTTGCGTGTAGTTGCCCTTGGCTTTCCTGCCGTCGCTCATCGCCACGTTGGACTCGTTGTGCAAGCGGTTGAACTTGAGCACGCCGTCGAAGTAGAAGCCGCTCTCAGCGTCCAGCCACGTGGCGTATCCACCGGCGTAGTAGCTGTTGACGGTGGCTTTGCTGCCACGGTTCAGGTCCAGGTCTGAGGTGCTGTGACCGGCCAGGAAGCCTGCCAGCCATTGGCCATCGCCACCGGACAACGGTACGTCGGCACCCAGGGTGAAACCACGCTGTGCCTGGTTGTACTGCACACCTTTATCGCGGTTGTTCACTTCAAACTTGTTGCCGTACGTTCGGCTCCACATGCCGCTCGACTTACCATCGCTGTGACGCAACTCACCCATGCGGGTACGCAGGTTGGTCATTTCCCCGTAGAGCACGCTCGGCGCCGCGTTGGCCAGGGCCAGTACGGAGTGGGTGCTCGGGCTGATGACTTTATTGTCCGGGTCCAGGTACCAATCGTGGTCGCGGTTGTCACTGACCAGTCCGTAGGAATAGGTACCGACGTCCACCCGACCACCGACCAGGCTGAAGCTCGCACCGCCATCGGCAGTGCGCACGACATGCAAACGATCATCGGACAACGGGTCAGCACCGGTGCTGGCGATCAACAACTGGTGCGCGCCGGAGGAAGTACCGGTGACATTGAGAAAATCGCCGGTCAACGTCGAGAAATCCGCCTTCATGATGAAGGTACCGCCGGTGCCATTCAGGTTCGTCACGTTCAGTTGGTAAAACGCACCCGAATCGCCGAACTTGACGTTACCGCCATTCATCGACAGTTCCTTGAGTTCATCCCGGCCATCCACCAACACCCAGGTGGCGTCGCTGTTGACCGACAGCTTGTCGACGTTTTCCAGGCGACCGGTCAGGACCGCACCGTTGTTCAGGCCCACATTGGCGGTGCCACCGTTGTTGATGATGTCGCCTTTCATGGCGGCGAAATCCAGATTCAGGTCCAGGGCACTGCCGCTGCCTACCTGGATATTGCCGGCCAGGTTGCTGTTGTTGACCAGTACGTCAGCTGCGCCACCGTTGATCACCTCCAACATGTTGCCGTTGCCACCCTCCAGCGTGGTGCCATTGGAGATGGTGATAGGCGTAGTACCAACCCCCGGTGAATCCACCACGATGGCGGCACCGGTTTCCCCAACTACCCGGGTACCTTCAAGGTGAAAGCTGGCGGGTGTCGTGCCATCGGCAGTGCGGTACACATAGAGACCATTGGTGCCGCCAGTGATACTGCCGCCCTGGGCGGCCAGGTTGCCGTCGATGGCCAAAATACCGAATTCGCCACCAAGAACATCGGTACTCGTCATCTGCAGCGTACTTTCCCGCCCCAGGTTGACGCCATAGGTGGCACCTTCTATCAGGCTGTTGGACACTTGGGCGTGACTGCCTGCGGCAGCGTGCTCGCCCACGATCATCCCAATACCGCTGGCGCTGGAAATGTGAGCATCACGAATGGTTGCCTTGCTGCCGTACAATTGGACTCCGTGTTCGGAACCCGCTACGACCTCGCCGCCATTCATCTCAAAGGTCGAATTCTGCGAAGCGACGCTGAGAATCGCCGCCCCGTTGGAAATCAGTTGTGCACCGTCTTTCAAGGTGTAGCGATCAAAGTCGCTGCCTGCATCAATGACAAGCTTCTGACCTGCTCCAAGGTCCACGGCGGACACGTGAGTTGCCACCAGTGAAAAAGGCGCGATCGCCAGGATTTTGATTGCGGCAGACAAGCGCGAACGCTTGAAAAGTACATGGGTATTCATAGGGTAGAACCTCTAGTCAGATGACTGAACAAGCCAATCGATTACAGGACTCATCGACTCAGGCTTTCAGAGGCGCCGAGGTTACGTACCCGAGGAGGAACTTCATGTAGGCCGAATCTACGGCCTTGTAGGACTTTCCTTAATGAAGGATGGGCAAAGCGTTGACGCGAACCGTCAGGGCAAAACCAATAACCCCTGAGGCATTGACCTCAAGGGTTATTGGGAACGACTCAGTACATTCAGAACAGCTCGTCAGCCACAAGTACCACCGCCCAGGAGCTTACGGGTGATGTACAAAATGGAAGGATCGGACTCTCCCGGAGTGCCACCCGCTCCGACCACTTTGTAGTAAGCCTCGACACGCCCCTCGGTGACTGGGGAGATATAGGTGGCGAAAGGCACCGTAAACTCTTCGCCAGGGTGCCCGGCAAAGTGATCGATGGTGACCGTCACGGGAGGGAACTCGTATTCGTTTACTTTGACGTTCGAGTAGTAGTCATTAGGCCCATAGATCACCCACACCACGCTTACTTTGTCATCTTTCTTCAACTTGCCCGGGCTGATGATTTTGGTTTTGATACCTGACGCAACGCCATGTGCGCAATTCATGAAGCGGGTGTCGTCGCCGATACCGGAATCTATCGAATCTGGGTATTCAAGCAGTGCCAGATCTTCAATCACGAATGCTTGCACATCGATCTCGGTTGGCAATGAGTCGGTGACGTTATTGTTGGTTCCGTTATTGAGGCTGTAATGGGCGTCGTGCTCTCCATTACCGACCAAGGCAATGCCTGAGGCGGGAACCGTAATACTGAACTGTGTAGCCGTCTCATCCGGCAACGTGACGGTATAAGGCGGTGTCAACAGGGGGATGCCCTTCAGGTAGATCTGAATGCGATGACCCGCCGTTGCGCCGGTATACACATCAAAAGTGACCGTGGCATCACCCGTATCACCCGGGCCAATTTTGTTGGTCAGGCCGCCTGCCGAGGTGAGTGTGAGCAGGCCAAGGTTAGGGTTGACCGGCCCAGGACCGCCCGGATCGGGTTTCAGGCCCGGTGCTGTAAGGTCCACTGAAACGTCGATCGTGGTGGAGTTCGGAGAGGGAGTACCGTTTCGAACGACATAGTAAAAAACCGCGGCAACATAGGGGGCAGTCACGCCTCCAGACGACAAAGCGGCCCATGTTATTGGAACGTCTTTAGGGAAATTTAGGTTGTTCACGGTTAAATAGAGCAGCTGCCCGTTAAAGCTGACAACGAGTTGATCGCCAATTTCATAGTTGTCGTAGCCCGTGATTTGAACATAGGCGCGATTGAGCTGAGCATCTTCCCGATCCAGCGGCGCTTCGGGCACGACAGGGTCTTGCAGGTTTGAAGGGCTGGGCTCAAGGGAAAGCGTTACATCCGTGAGGTACGGGGGAAAGGTCGTTTCATTGCCGGCGCGGTCGAGGTAGGTATACGCCATCTGATAGACGCCTGAGGACTTGGTCATTATGTCCGCGAGGGGCACGGTAACGTCTACCGTAAATGATTGACGGGCAAATTGGTGAGAGTGGCAATCGGCGTCGAATCCGTGTAATGCCAGTAGACACGCACGCTATCGCCCACTTGAGGATCAAGCCGACCGCTGCAGGTTGCAATGAATGTGTTACCCGGCACCGCGAGCAACTCAACCGTCACTTTGCCATCGACTACCCAGGGCGGAAGCGTCGCTTTCGAAGGCCGGATCCTGGTGTGTGTGTCGTATCGGTCAATTGTAACGTTCACCGGCTCCCTCGAACTGTTAGTCGCCGGATTAAAAAACACCTCATAGGTCAGACTTTTGACACCGTGATCACCCACTTGGGCTTGAGTGAGCGTGTAAGGACGAGGCCACTGAAGGCTGGGATCGTTCAGGTTCGTGCCGAGGTCTTCACGTGGCATGATGAGCACATTATTGAGCCTGACCTCCAGTTGGTGACGCGCTCCCGGAGCGCCACCCCCTATGGTCCATTTGGGGATCTCGAACTTCAATCCTTCCAGGTAAAGCTTCTCGATATTCATCAGATTGGACTGGCCACCGGGTACATCATCCTCCGCATTCAGCACCGTTATTGGCGCAAGTGTCCCTGCTCGCGGGGCTCGGCGCGTGGATCGGGGCTCTGTCAAAACCGAGCGAACAGCCGTTTTGGAGTTTTTAGCTGCGTTGGGTGCCTTTGTACTCTTGGGTTTCTTTAAACTTGCCATCTCGGTTGACTCCGGAAGTTTAGATAAATTGTCCGTCTTGCTAACAGGTGCAAGGCCATTTCTATTAGGCACCTCCAGCATCCTTCGCACACCTGTCAACATTGACAGTTTTGAGTGTTATCGACTCAAGCATCGTCGCTGATGTTTCGCCGCACACCTTCGCAAAACGCCAAAAACAATAAGAACGTGCGCTATTTCTTTGTAAGGGGCCGGCAAACACACCTACCGAACCCCAGCATTAAGGTCGATTGTGTCCGCGTAATTTAAGCGGACGCAATTACCCTTAATATCAGGATCGCCATGCGTGAACGTAAGTCCTACTCAAAATCCTTTAAAGCCCAAGTGGTTCACGAATGCCAACAGCCCGGTGTTTCCGTGGCGGCCATCGCGATGAGTCACGGCATCAACGCTAATGTCGTGCGCCGTTGGTTACCGCTTTTTCGTGATCAGCAGGCAGTCGTGCTGCCTGCGTTTGTTCCCGTGAACGTCGCACCGGTAAATCCCAAGCCAAAGGCTCAAGCGTCGGCGGTTATTGAACTGCCATTTGGCGAGCAAACCATCACCGTGAAATGGCCTGCTTCCGACCCTGAGGGCTGCGCTCAGTTTGTCCGTGGACTTGCCCTATGATCCGCATCGACAGCATCTGGCTCGCCACCGAGCCCATGGATATGCGTGCTGGCACCGAGACCGCTCTGGCCAGGGTGATTGCGGTGTTCGGTGCGGCGAAGCCGCACTGCGCTTATCTGTTCGCCAATCGCCGTGCTACCCGCATGAAAGTCCTGGTGCATGATGGAATTGGTGTCTGGCTGGCCGCACGACGGTTGAACCAGGGTAAGTTTCACTGGCCAGGTATTCGACAAGGTTGCGAAATGGAACTGGACGCCGAACAACTTCAGGCCCTGGTGCTTGGCCTACCTTGGCAGCGTGTCGGCGCTGGAGGCACCATCACGCTGCTTTAAAATGTAATTCGCGTCTTGGCGAGCTGTCGCCAGCGATCTGCTTTGGTAAAATCCAGGGCATGACTTCCTTACCCGACCTCGACCAAATGACCCCCGACCAACTGCGTGCGTTAGCAGCGCAGTTGATGTCGAAGGTCGACACCATGGGTAGGAAGATCCATCACGATCAGACCCTCATCGAACAGCTGACTCATGAAATCGCCGTCCTCAAGCGACACCGGTTTGCCAAGCGCAGTGAGCAGATCAGCCCGGAGCAAGGCCACTTGCTCGACGACTTGCTCAATACTGATCTTGAGGCTATCGACGCCGAATTGAGCGCACTCTTGCCGGCCCCGGCGCCAGAGCAAACACGTCAAAAACCCAAGCGTGCACCGCTGCCAGCGCAGTTTCCACGTACCGTGATTCATCACGAACAGGAAAACACGCAGTGCTCTTGCGGCCGCCAGCTTCAGCGCATCGGCGAAGATGTGAGCGAGAAGTTGGATTACACACCGGGCGTGTTCATCGTCGAACAGCATGTGCGTGGAAAATGGGCCTGCCGTCAGTGCGAAACACTGATCCAGGCGCCAGTTCCAGCTCAAGTGATCGACAAGGGGATTCCGACCGCAGGTTTGCTGGCTCATGTGATGGTGGCGAAGTTCGCTGATCACTTGCCGCTGTATCGGCAGGAGAAAATCTTTGGACGCGCCGGTTTAGCGATCCCGCGCTCAACACTGGCCCAATGGGTCGGACAGACCGGTGTACAGCTTCAAGCACTGGTTGATGCTTTGCGAGAAGCGGTTCTAGCGCAACGAGTTGTCCACGCCGACGAGACGCCGGTGCAGATGCTTGCGCCCGGTGAAAAGAAAACCCATCGAGCCTACGTTTGGGCTTACTGCACTACACCGTTTTCGGCACGTAAGGCAGTCGTCTATGACTTCAGCCCGAGTCGCGCCGGTGAGTATGCGCTTAACTTTCTGGGTTCCTGGAATGGCAAGCTGGTGTGCGATGACTTTGCTGGCTACAAAGCCGGTTCGAGAAGGGCATGACCGAAATTGGCTGCATGGCTCATGCGCGCCGCAAGTTTTTCGATCTGCACGCGGCGAATAAAAGCCAACTGGCCGAACAGGCACTGCACTCGATTGGCGGCCTGTACGAAGTTGAGCGCCAGGCACGTGAGATGAGTGACGAGGATCGCCGCCGAATACGGCAAGAAAAAGCAGCGCCGTTGGCGAAAGCACTGCACGAGTGGATGCTGACTCATCGCGATCTTGTGCCCAACGGATCAGCAACAGCCAAAGCCTTGGATTACAGCCTTACACGCTGGGTAGCGCTGACGCGCTACTTGGAAGACGGTGCTGTGCCTATAGATAACAATGCCGTCGAAAACCAGATCAGGCCATGGGCTCTTGGGCGCTCCCACTGGTTGTTCGCCGGCTCGTTGCGCAGCGGTAAGCGGGCGGCGGCGATCATGACTCTGATCCAATCGGCGCGTATGAATGGGCATGATCCGTATGCTTATCTCAAAGATGTGCTGACGCGGCTACCGACACAGCGGGCGAGTGAGATTGACCAACTGCTGCCGCATCAGTGGGTATCTGCCTGAGTCATGCAAGGTGACTTCGGCAGACGCTTACATTTCTTTTATTAGCTCTAATGCTGCTAGTGCCGGCCCTGATTGATAACAACAAGGGGGCCTTAAGCCTAATGCCGATCAGTTAAGCCTTCTCGCTTGACCTTTGGCCGCAAGAAATCAAAATCCGATGCCTGTACTGGCATCGGATTTTTTTATGCGTCTCGCTCGGGCACTGGAACTGACCCACAACATCGCCTCCACTCCCCACTCAATCGAGGGTTTGGATTCTTTGCTCGATCCTTCTTTGGTCGAGCAGGCACTTGAGCAGGCCGGCGTAGCAACCCTGCGCAAGCGGCGCTTGCCGCTGGAAGTGATGCTTTGGTGTGTGATTTCCATGGCGTTCTTCCGGCGCATGTCGGCGTGGGATGTGGTCAGTCGCATGAACATCATGCTGCCAGGCCAGCGCCCGCTGGTTGCGCCCAGCGCCGTAGTCCAAGCCCGCCAGAGACTGGGCAGTGAGGCCGTACGACAAGTCTTCGATTTGACTCAGAAAAGTTGGCATGAGGCGGCTGGCCATCCCACTTGGGCCGGTTTGCGCCTGCTGGGTGTCGACGGGGTCGTCTGGCGAACGCCTGACACCCCCGAAAATCGAGCACGCTACGACTCGGCCAGCAACCAGCACGGCGACACCGGGTTCCCGCAGGTGCGTATGGTCTGCCAAATGGAGTTGACCAGCCATATGCTGATCGGCAGCGCGTTTGACGGTTACCGCAGCAACGAAATGAAGCTGGCTGAGCAATTGATCGAGACTACGCCAGATCACTCGCTGACTTTGTTGATCGCGGCTTCTATTCTTTGGGGCTGTTGCACCAATGGCAACAAGCGGGCACCGAGCGTCATTGGTTGATGCCACTGCGAAAAGGCGCGCAGTACGACGTTGTTCAGCGTTTGGGTCGTCAAGATGCGGTTGTCTCATTAAGCACATCGCCACAAGCCCGTAAACAATGGCCGGGGCTGCCGGAGCGTCTGATGGTGCGCCTCCTGAGCAAAACCGTCAAGGGCAAGGTATGTCAGATCCTGACGTCGATGGCCGATCCGCTGCGTTTTCCATCCGACGAAATCGTTGACCTGTACAGCCAGCGCTGGGAGATCGAGTTAGGGTTTCGGGAGATGAAGCAGACGCTGCTCAACATCAGCTATACGTTGCGCAGCAAGACGCCCGAGATGATTGAGCAAGAGCTGTGGGGAGTGTTGCTGGGCTACAACTTGTTGCGCTATCAGATGGTGGAAATGAGTCGCCACTGTCCGGAAATCTACCCGTGTGAAATGAGCTTCACCGCATGCACCTGGGCAATTTTAGGCTTCATCAACAGTGTATCGGCCGACCGTTCCGGGAACATCCCAAAATACCTGGCCGAGCTGCATGCCTCTGCCCCGCATTATGTTCTTCCCCATCGACGGGAAGAGCGCATTTATCCTCGATCTATCAGGCTGAAATCGCCGAAATACCCGATCAAAAATAAAAATGCCAGTCAGCTTAACTGACTGGCATTAGGCCTTAAGCCCCCCTGTCATTCAACCTGTTTTCTATTGGGATTTTGATTTGCCAGGCTTCGACCGCTTACCTGCGGGCGGAGCGAGACACGTCGATCCACTAGGCCGGATAAGGTCAATCCGCAAGGGTCTGGCTGCTGACCTCCCAGTTGGGCCAGAGGCTTTATACAGGCGGTAGTAATGCAACCCAGAACCATTGGTTGGAATCAGCCCTGGCACCGTGATCAACGGGTCGAAAGGTTGGATATCCACCTCTACTACGCCGGCAATTCTGTGGGCGTCTGTCAGCTCCACTTCAAACCAGACCTGAGTCCCCGGAATAGGCGTCCCCCCACCATTGGGCGTGCGGTGACTGCTCCAGAACAACCTGACCTTATCCCCGACTTCAAAGTGAGTCGTGCTCCAGGGAATCCCCACAATGACCGCCTCATAGGGCTGAGGGACGGTGTCGCAGGTGATCCACTTATTCGGGTGATCGTTCAGCACGTTGGCTGCAAGCAGCCCCGTTAGCGTGTCCAACTCAACCCGCACTTCGGTGGCAGGGCTACGTTGATAATTGACGCCGTTGTAGGTCCAGTAATAAACGTATACCAGTCCACCACCCGCTACGATCAAGGCCCATGGCACATACAACTGCACGTTCTGCCCGGCGACATCTCCGGGATCAACCACTTTGATATCGGCAAATGCACCGTCATTGCCCCAGAAAAGGCGCAGGTTTTCCCCCACCTCCGGATCGACGAACAAAGGCACCTCAACCAGAACAGGGCCGGGTGAGTCTGCCGGAGTGATCACGTTATCCTCAGTGACCCCTTTGACCGTTACACGCGGCAACATGGGGTTGATCGGATCGGGGCCGACCGGAGGATCACCTGCCACCGTAGCATCGACCTCAATGAAGGTGTCCGGTGAGTTTTTGGTGAGCGAACCGCGCGCAAACTGGTACCAGACCCGTACCGGGTACCGAGCGTCAAACCCGCCCGCAAGGAATATCGGCCACGCGACCTCCACAGGGATGGGCCAGATCTGTAGCGGACCTACGGTAATCGTCGCCAACACATGGGTGTTCCAACGCAGAGTAATGATATCTCCCTGCTCTGCGTCTACCACTTCGCGGATGGAGACGCTAACGCCTTGGCGGATATCATCCAGATCAATCAGGCCATCAGTTTCTGCCCGAGGCACCAAAGGCCGGAGCAAGTCTGGCAAGGAAACAAGGTTGATATCGAGCTTGACCGGATCGGAAAAAGGCCCAATGTTGCCGACACGGTCCATCAGCCGATACGACACCCACCGCTCACCGCCCCCACTGTTGCGAACAAAATCTTCGGGTATCAAGAACTGCAGCGGATCACCGTCTTCAATATGGCGCCGTTCAACGACCAAGCGGTCGACGTAATTGATATGGGGGAGGACTCCAAAGTAAACCATGACCACGTCCTCAGTGCGCATGATCATGTATCGCGGAACTTCACAGGGGATACCTGCGTCGGCGGTGAGTTCGGCATCACTCACGCCATCAAGCGTGTAGTCGTTGAATATCAATTCGGTACCCGGGTTATCCAGGTTGGGGGGGCTATCATCGACGTCAATCAGGGTTCGCTCAGACTCTCCCGTCGGCAACAATACCCCACTGATTTCGTAGTACAGCAGGCTGATACCGGGAGAATCCAACAACCATGCCGGCAGCTCTTGGGTGTAGGGGAACAGGACGGCAGGATCATAGGGACCGAAAATCTGCGCGGTATGCACATGATCGCCCTTCCAGAAGTATCGAATGTCGGTGCGCACGTTAGTGGCTGCATTATTGGGCATCCACACGCTTGGAATGGTAACTTTGAAGGGCTGGCCCCGAACTGAGAGGGGAATTTTGTGAGCGGCTTCGTCCCATAACAGCGGAAGGCCATCTTCCGGTAGTGGGCCGACCACCCCGGGTGAGGGAGCGGCACGTCCCGCTGCAGGAGTGTTCTTTTTTCTTTTGTTGGGACGGGTGTTTTTAGCGACGTTTTTTTTCTGTTGGCGCACCTTTGAGTCAGTCATCTCATTCTCCCAACGCAACCCATGATATGGCGACCTTGGGCTACTGCGCTGGCACGCACCCGCCGCCTACGGTCAGGAGAACAGTTAAAACAGAAATCGACGCCTTGGATACTGTCAGCACTAACAGGGTCCTACGGCGAAAACCTCGCTTGCGTCGTACCCAGGCGGACTCAAAGCTGCGGCACTACCCAATCAATTGCCGTTTCGCCATTCTGCTCAAGAAACTTGTTGGTCCGGCTGAAATGCCCGCAACCCAAAATCCCGCGATACGCCGACAACGGCGACGGGTGCACCGACGTCAGCACCAGGTGCTTGGTCGCGTCGATCAGCTTCTGCTTGCTCTGGGCATGCGCGCCCCACAGCAGAAACACCAGGTGCGGCTGATGTTCGCTGACCACTTCGATAATCCGATCGGTAAAGAACTGCCAGCCCTTGCCCGCATGGGCGTTGGCATTGCCGCGCTCGACGGTCATG
>Ga0157370_10003265_pt1 | contig 19108 bp, 16 predicted proteins | sample C35metaG_FD_113463 | JGI IMG/M metagenome (GOLD analysis project Ga0157370, IMG submission 113463) | Corn rhizosphere microbial communities from Kellogg Biological Station, Michigan, USA - C3-5 metaG | ecosystem: Host-associated > Plants > Roots > Rhizosphere > Soil | place: USA: Michigan...
GTAATATCCAATCCCGTCTGACCGTTTAAGATCTCAATACCTGCCTGGGTTAAATCAAAGTAAGCAAAACCATCAAAGTTGTCCGCGCAAACTACTAATGGGGTAGCTGGGGAAACCGTTGGGGCGCTATTGATAGTTACAACAAAATCAGACTCATCACTACATGTGTTAGCTGGATCTCCTGTAACCGCATATATATAAATAGTCTGCGTAGTGTTAATTATTGAATTTGCAGGCAGCTGAATTCCGGTTCCGCCCGGGCCTGTATAATAGTTACCTGTTGTAAGAACAGGAAGCTCATAAGAATCACATGCCTGTAAGTCGGCTACTTCGGTTACAGTCGGGACAGGATAAACCGTCACTACAAAACTGGTCTGGTCTGTACAAAGATTAGGCGCTGTGCCTGACTGTGCATAAACATAAACTGTTTGTGTAGCATTCAAAGCAGTACCTGCTGCAAGCTGTGTACCTGTACCTCCTGAACCTGTATAATAGTTTCCAACAGTAATTGGAGGAAGTGAATACGCACCACATGAAGATGCGTCGGTATATGTACCAACTACAGGCTGAGGGTCTACCGTAAGTGTTAACGATTCAACACCGAAAATTGTAGCATCAGTTACATCCTGAGCCCTAACCCATACTACTTCTGTAGTACCTGTGTAAGCATCGGGATTTGCAATAGGGTTTGTGCCCGCAAGCGCATTTGCCTGACTGTTGTGGAATGTATATGTGTATCCTGAAGGGTTGGCAACAGTTATTTCGTCTGTATAAGATGTAAGATCAAAAACCTCTTCATTATCATATGGTGCAGGTTCACAAACGTGAACTGCATAAGGAACTAATTCAACATTACAATCATATATATGAAGTACAAATGTCCTCACTTTATAACAAGAAGCTATCGAATAACTAGCAGCTTTAACATATATTATTTCACCATCATGACCTATATAATTGTCCGCAGGGAATATAGAAGGATCATCATTATCTATCTCTTCCTGGGTATGATAATAAAACACTTCATATTCTTCAGGATTAGGAAGTGGCGCCAAAACCACATCATCATTTGTAGTAAGATCAAAAGCATGAGTCTGCGTAGGATCATCACAAGCGGTAAGGTTTACTGGATCTGCCACATTAACACTAGCCATTGTTGCTGTAAATTCCCGTTGAAATGTTTGCCCGCAATTATCAGTTACTGTAAGTATATATGTCGTCGTTGCAGTAGGAGTAAAAACAGGGTTTGGGATAGTAGGATCACTCACGCCCGTTGTTGGTGACCATGCATAGCTTGCCGCACTCACATAGGTACCATCTATATCAGAAATGGTACCTCCTTCGCAAACAGTCTCATCCTGAAAGCCTGAAGGTAAAAAAGAAATATATTTAAAACAAACTGATTGTTGATTTGAAGATCCACCTGTTGATCCTGTAAATCCAAAATATACAGTAGGAGATCCTCCAAAAATGTTAATGATTATTTGGTTTGAATAGTTAATTCGTTCAGAGCAGTCAAAATATACTTTTAACGTCTGGGTAAGAGCACGCCATGTTATTTTTACTTCATGCTGCTGATCATCTTTAATGTTGTTTACTGTAGCAGAAGCTGCAATAGGTGCTACAAGGTTATGAGTAACATTGCCCGCACTTTCAACCCCAATATGATCATAAAAAGGATCGCCCTGATTAGTATTACTAAAAGTATCAAACTCAACTGCTAATGAATTACCTGCAATATTCTGATAACCTAGACCTTCACCTGTATTACCTATTACAGCTGTAGGTGATGATTTCAATACAAATGCAATACCGTCTGCTCCATTTGAATCTGCTCCAAAATAGGCATCAAACACTATATCAAAATCCTGCGACAAATCGATTGGATTATTATACCATACAGCACCTGAATTATTTGGCGTGTTAGTAGTAATAGAATAGCAATCACCTCCTGTAGAAACAGCACTACCTATAAAAGTGGGCACAAGCTGGGCAAATCCGGTAACCGGAAGCAGCAGGGAGAGCCATAAAACTAAAAATTGAAGCTTTGAATTAATCTTATGAAATATCTTTTTCATTACGGACATATTATCAACTTTAATAATAATTATTTATTGGAAATAAAAGAATAAACTTACAGAATGCTATAAATTAATGTGTATCGGAGGTAGCTATAAATATTGTTCTCTGAGGCAAGAGCCTTGAAATAGAATAAAATAGACGTGTTCATGTTAATAATAAGAAAATGATTTATGAAATTATATAAACGCTCCAAATCTAATCCTTTTTATTAACATTTAACTCATAAAAAACCCTACTTTGTTAAAAAAAATATAATCATTTGATATCGGAAAATTTATCGTTTTTTCGTGAAAAATAATTTATAAAATATTTTATTTTAACACAAAAACAAAATATACTTAAAAATGCTACAACACTTTAATTTGAAAACATTTTTAATATTATAATCATAAAAAAGCGACACTTAAATTAAGTGTCGCTTTTTTTATAAAACGAATGATTTATTATAACGAATTCAAAAATTTTATAACATCATTTCTTTCAGCAGCGGAAAGTTTTTTAAACTTATCCTTTGCTGCCTTAGCTTCCCCCCCATGCCATAATATAGCTTCAGTTAAATTTCGCGCCCTGCCATCATGCAAAAAGTTTGTATGCTTATTAACCGTTTCTACCAAGCCTATACCCCACAAAGGTGGAGTACGCCACTCATTGCCTGTAGCAAGAAAATCAATAGCGTTATCTGCAAGACCTTCTCCCATATCGTGTAACAATAAATCTGTGTAAGGCCTTATAGTCTGGTTTTGGTATCCTTCAATAAAATAACTATTTCCTGTTTGCATTTTTGGTTTATGACACGAAACACATTGCATGTCATTAAAAAGCTTTTTACCGTTTAATACATTCTGGTCTTTATGATTACGTCTTATAGGTACTGAAAGTGTTCTGGAATATAATACTACCCTGTCAAATGCCAGATCCGTTATTTCCGGAGAACCACCATTTGGATAAGTATTACAGTCAACTCCCGGCGGGCAATGTTCATTAGGGAACAAATAAGAAGTAATCCCCATATCGCTGGAAAATGCACCTGCAACCTGCTGTTTCACATTTGGCTGATTAGCTTTCCAACCGAAACGGCCCATCTTTTGAGAATTACTCTCAACGTCATATACATAATTAGGCCTGCCTGAAATACCGTCTCCATCACTATCATTTTCATCTGCAAAGCTCAAAATAGTAGCTTCCGGAACAGCTTCAAGCAATCCAAGCCCTATGATTTGATTTCCAATTCGTGGCGAAATCATTATACCCGGTGCTAACGAACCATACCCCAGGTTATTGATAATATACATTGGTTTTTTAAGTTCAACAGTCGTACCATCATCAAAAGTTTCAATAATTGTTTGATAAGTTATCCCTATCTGACCTTTTGTTACCGGACCAAGAATAGTATTATCCTGCAACTGGCCACCATATACAGGGTCTGCCAAAGCTGCACCATGAGTATCACTTCCCGGTATACTTAACCTAAGCAATAAACCTCTTCCTAATTCCCCTTCATACAATGGCGGCCTGCCTCTGCCATCTTTAAAATGACAGCTTGCACAAGCTACAGCATTGTAATAAGGGCCTAAACCATCGCGTGCCGTGGTAGATGAAGGAGCCGAAACCCAACTTTGCCTAAAGAATGAATTACCAACGCCAAAATCGGTTGACTGATCGTCGTTCAGGCCTTTATAAGCAAAGCCGAAAGCTTCTTCTGTGGCATTATTTACCGTAGCTACACCACCGGAAAGTTCTTCTCCTGTTTCAGCGGTAAGCAGCACGTAATCATCGTCTTCATTTTTACTGCAGCCCATTAAGAAGATGGATGTAATCAGAAGTGTACTTATGTACTTTTTCATTGTTTTACTAATAGAAAAAAGTGCCCTTTTATAAAGGACACTTTTATATTTTTTTTGCAAATATACTGTAAATTACTCGATTGATACAGTTATGCCAAGTGCAGCTGCACCGGCTAAAAGGTTTGGCCCTACTTTATCCTTAAGTGCAACAACTGCTTTCTTAACTTTAGCGCCTTCTGTAGAGCTGGCTCCTCCAGAAATAGCAAAGTCAAAAGGAATGGCTATAGCAGTAATATCAGCTTCTGTTTCATTAAATGCAGCATTTGTATCATCTGCAAATTTTTTGCTTGCCTGAGCTACAAGATCTGCAAGAGATGGCCCGTCAATAGTTCCATATGTACCCTGATAAACATTTTCCACGCCTTTAAAGTTTAAGTAAATATCACGGTGAGTGTTATCACTAAAACAACTATGCTCGTCTTCCTGATCCATATTAGTTAGAGCAACATCCATACGTTCAACTGCAAGTTCTGCAGAAGCTAATGTAGCTATTCCTAAATAGATATTTTGAAGTGCAGCGTCATCAGTTAAAGCAAAGAATGTGGTTCTGTACTCTCCTCCTTCTTTCCACTGATCAACAAGATACGCAAGATTATCTGTAAGAAGATCTGCAACTGCATTAAGATAGTCACGTCTTCTTGCCTGATTAGTAATAGTAGTACCAGTAGTTCCATCAACGTAATCTGTATAAGACCTAAGACCTGCTTTCTTTTCAGCCGGAGCAGTTAAATCCTGTCCCCAAAGTAAAAATTCAATTGCATGATATCCTGTACTTATATTTTTTTCTCCCCCATCCTCATTAAGGCTCATAAGAAGATCTTTATCAATTACTGAAAGAGCAGCGTCTGTACTATTGATAATACCTCCGTTAACAATACCATTCTGACCTGCAACATAATCAATATAGTTTTCGTCAAGAGGCCATGCATTGATCAAACCTTCCGGTCCGTTTTCATCATCAATAGGTCCGTTTGCAAAACGGAAAGCTTCAGTTGTACCGTAACTCTCTCTTGCTTCTTTCCATTTCGTTTTTGCAACATCGAAACCTGCTGCTGTTGGCGTAGCTGTAAATGCATTAATTGCTTCTTCAAGTTCTACTGCATCATTATATGCATCTTTATAATTTTGATAAACAATATTTGCATAATTAGCTACAACTTCAGATTTAGTAACCGGTGTAGTTGAATTATTGTTATCGTCATCACTACATGAAGCAATAATAAGCCCTGCTCCTGCAAGCAATGATAGGCTAAGGGTAAGTTTTTTCATATTTTGAAAATCTTATTTAGATTGATTAAAAACAGAGCAAATGTAAAAACTTTTCTAACATGGTCAACATATAATGTATAATTTTTTTTGAATGGTAAGAGGTAAATTATTTAGAATAAATCAATATAAGTAATTTCACTTTTATACTTTTGCAACAAAATTACAAGGCATGAAAAAAATAGTGATTGCATTTTTCCTTATTGCATCAGTAATAGGGTGTTCTTCAAGCGATAACAACGAAACAAATTCAAATCAGGGTTATGACCGTACTGCCATGCTTACCAATTGGGCAGACAATATAATTATTCCGGCTTTCGAAAATTATTCTACAAAAGTAAATACGCTTTCTCAGGCTGCTACAGCTTTTACCACTGCACCCGATGATACTAAACTTGCTGCTGTGAGAACTGCATGGCTTGAGGCTTATACAGCTTATCAATATGTAGCTATGTATGATTTTGGCAAAGCAGAAGAACTTTACTTAAAACAAAGTGCTAATACCTACCCTACTGATGTTACAGGCATACAAACCAATATAACTTCAGGTAGTTACAATTTAAACCTTCAGGCGCAATTTACAAGGCAAGGTTTTCCTGCTGTAGATTACCTTATAAACGGTCAGGGAACAGATGCAGAAACAATAACTTACCTGTCTAATGCTAATGCGGCAGCTTATCTTAATGCTGTAGCAAATCAGCTTAAGACTATTGCTACAACTGTTACTACTGACTGGAAAGGTGATTACCGTTCTCAATATGTACAAAACAACGGTACATCGGTAACGAGTGCTGTAAATAAGACAACTAATAATTTTATAAAGAATCTTGAGAAAGATATACGTACTGCTAAACTTGGTATTCCTGCAGGACTTTTTTCAAACGGTACAACGTATGCTAATAAAGTAGAAGCTTATTATAAAAATGATGTTTCTAAAGCATTACTAAATGCAGGTATTCAGGCTGAGATTGATTTCTTTAATGGAAAGGCATTCAACAATACGGCAACAGGCGCAAGCCTTAAAAATGCTTTGGATGGTGTAAATGCAGTAAGGGGCGGAACTAAACTTAGCGATGTTATTACGAATCAGTTTGCAACTGTAGTAACAACAAACAACATGCTTAACAATAGTTTATCTGTACAGGTTACTAACGATAATGCTAAAATGCTTACAGCATACAGTACGCTACAGCAAAATGTGATCTATCTAAAAGTAGACATGATGCAGGCACTTAACATGACCATAGATTATGTAGATGGAGACGGAGATTAATCATGATCCTTCGCATAAAAACATATTTAAACTCATACACAAATGCTGCCTCTCTGGCGTTTTACCGTATAGCATTTGGCTTTATGATGTTGTTAGGACTCATAAGGTTTGCGGCAAACGGCTGGATAGACAAGTTCTACATCCAGCCGTCTTTTCATTTTACATATTACGGTTTTAGTTGGATAAAGCCCATAGGTATATATACTTATGGTATTTTTATACTTTGTTTTCTCTCCTGCATCTTTATAATGATAGGTTATAAATACAGGGCTTCTGCCATAGTATTCTTTCTTTCATTTACTTATATAGAATTAATGGACAAGACTACTTATCTTAACCATTACTACTTTATTACAGTAATTTCATTTATCATGATCTTTCTGCCGGCAGGCAACTACTTTTCGGTAGACAGCTACAGAAACCCGCAGCAGGCATTTGGTAAGACACCACGATGGACTGTTGACATCCTTAAATTAATGCTGGCTATTGTCTATTTTTATGCAGGACTGGCGAAGCTGAACTCCGATTGGCTTGTAAATGCAATGCCATTGAAGATATGGCTGACGGGTCATTCTAATTTGCCTTTCGTTGGCCCTCTGATGCTCAAAAGCTGGCTTCATTATACCTTTAGCTGGTTTGGTGCTGCATACGACCTGTTTATCGTTCTTTTACTTATAAATAGAAGAACACGTATTGTTGGTTTTATACTCGTTGTGGTATTCCATCTGCTTACTTCACTACTCTTCCCTATCGGTATGTTCCCGTATATTATGATCGTATCATCACTTATTTTTTTTAGCGGTTCTTTCCATCAAAAATGCCTTACGGGAATAAAGTTATTACACCTTCCAATATTGTTGGTGGATAACACTAAGAATTACATTCCACAGAATAGAAGTTTATATAAAGGTTCAATTGTTGTATTATCTATCTTCATGTTTATACAGTTAGTATTTCCATTTCGCTATTTATGCTATCCCGGAGAATTGTTCTGGACGGAAGAAGGCTTTCGTTTTTCATGGCGCGTTATGCTTATGGAAAAAGCCGGATATGCACAGTTTATAGTTACCGATGCAAAATCGGGTAAAAAGATATATGTAAACAACGAAGATTTTCTAACGGTTTTTCAGGAAAAACAAATGTCTTTTCAGCCGGATTTTATCTTAGAATATGCTCATTTTTTACACGATCATTATCAAAAAGAAGGACTTAACGATCCTGAAGTGCGCGTACAAAATTATGTTGCACTTAATGGCCGCCTAAGCAGGCCATATGTAGATCCTACTATAAACTTAGCTGAGAAAAAGGAATCTTTTGAAAGCAAAGACTGGATACTTCCGTTTGAAGATACTATTTGGGGACTTTAAATTAAAGCGTTAAGCATTGGATATTATCCCGATATTTGCAGCGCATAAAACACAACCATGTCTGAAAATTATATAATAGAAAAAGAGTTCACTGAAGTTACTTTTGGCAGTGACGAAATAATGTACAAGGATTTTGAACGTTGTACATTTATAGATTGCGATTTTTCAGGTTGTGATTATACAGGCGTCGCCTTTATAGACTGCGTTTTTAAAACCTGCAATTTTTATGAGGCTAAGATAAATTATGTAGCTTTTAGAGGAGCCGTTTTTACCGATTGCGATTTTAACGGAGTTAACTTCTCTATGGTAGATCCACTGCTTTTTGAAATAGAATTTAAAGACTGCATGCTTGACTATGCAAAGTTTTATACGTTAAAAATTAACGGAACTGTATTTAGCAATTGCAGTCTTATAGCTGTAGATTTTATGAAAACAGATCTTACCGGCGTTATTTTCGACAACTGTAACCTTCATAAAGCAGTATTTATTGATACTATTGCCAATAAAGCCGACTTTACAACAAGCTATAACTTTTCTATTGATCCTGAACGTAATAAACTGAGAAAAGCAATATTTTCTGAGGATGGGTTAAGAGGATTGTTAGACAAATATGAAATTATTGTAAAATAAGTTACCACTTAATTTGGGTATACCATAAAAATAGGGTACTTTTGCAGCTCGTTATTAACCATGTTACAACGGTTAGTAATTTAAAGACCCAGGGGCTTCCACCCACGGGTCTTTTTTATTTTATACAGATTTCACTTTTGCGCACTCTCTCTATTTATAGGCATTCATCACGGTAACTTCGTATCCATTTTTACCCAAAAGCAATTGCAATGTAGAACCATCTTTAGCGTTCCATGCAAGATTGATTCTTGAACTGCCTTTTTGTATAGATGAATTTAAAGTATCAGGATTCACATTATTGTTATTACCTGTAACATCTTTCCCTTCAATATTCTTGTAAACATCCGGGCTTTCAAATGATAATCCGTTTTCGGTAAGCATACCTTGTACAAGTGTTGTGGCTTCATTTACGCCATTAGGTGTTTGCGCAAATGCCATTATTACTCTGTTTGATTTTCCCTGCCTAAGCCACTGCCCTATTACAGGTTTAGTAGCATCATAAGTACCTTTAACGTCTAAAGCAGTTGCCCCAAAGGTTTGTGCATTGCAAAACATTCCTGCAAATAATAAAACCGTTACATAAAGAGTTTTCATAAGTTTATTGTATTAAGTTGAATCTTAAAATTATGAAAAGCCTTTTCCTGTTAAAAGCATTTTAACAAAACAAAAATCCCCCTCGTTTTCACGAGAGGGATTTTTAAATATATCTGAAAACTGATATTTAGAATACAAATATCGGTCTTTCGCTCATCATAGCGTTAACTTCTTCGCCAATTTGCTCAAGAAGTTCTTCGTTAGTATGATCTGCCACAACACGGTCTATCATATCAACAATAGTTTCCATGTCGGCTTCAACAAGTCCACGTGTTGTAATAGCAGCAGTACCAATACGGATACCTGAAGTTACAAACGGAGATTTATCATCAAACGGAACCATATTTTTATTTACTGTGATCTCTGCTTTCACAAGAGCATTTTCAGCTTCTTTACCTGAAATGTTTTTATTTCTAAGGTCGATAAGCATCATGTGGTTATCTGTACCTCCTGAAATGATATCATAACCACGTTTAACAAATGCCGCAGCCATTGCCTGAGCATTTTTACGTATCTGCATAGCATAAGTAAAGAACTCATCAGAAAGCGCCTCACCAAAAGCAACAGCTTTAGCGGCAATAATGTGCTCTAACGGTCCACCCTGGTTACCCGGGAAAACAGCACCGTCAAGTATAGCCGACATCATTCTTGTTTCTCCTTTAGGAGTTTTAAGACCGAATGGGTTTTCAAAATCTTTACCCATAAGTATAAGACCTCCTCTTGGTCCACGAAGGGTTTTATGTGTAGTTGTAGTAACAACATGGCAATGAGGAATTGGGTCATTCATAAGACCCTTAGCTATAAGACCGGCAGGGTGAGAGATATCAGCAAAAAGGAAAGCGCCTACGCTGTCAGCGATTTTTCTGAAGCGCTCAAAATCCATATCACGCGAGTAAGCCGAAGCACCTGCAATAATAAGTTTTGGCTGCTCTTTGGTAGCTATTTCCTGAATTTTATCATAATCTAAACGACCTGTTTCTTTTTCTACTCCGTAAAATACCGGTACATATAGCCTTCCTGAAAAGTTTACAGGAGAACCATGTGTAAGGTGACCACCGTGAGAAAGATCGAAACCTAAAATTTTATCACCGGGCTTAAGGAAAGCATGGTAAACAGATGCATTAGCCTGAGAACCAGAGTGTGGCTGAACATTAGCATACTCAGCACCAAAAAGTGCTTTAGCCCTGTCTATAGCAATCTGCTCAATTTCATCAACTACTTCGCAGCCTCCGTAGTACCTTTTGCCAGGATAGCCCTCGGCATATTTGTTAGTAAGCACAGAACCTGCAGCTTCCAGAACCTGGTCGCTAACAAAGTTTTCTGATGCAATAAGTTCCAAACCGTGAATTTGTCTGTCCTGCTCCTCAAGAATAAGGTCAAAAATTTGTTCGTCGCGTTGCATTGTATAATTTTTCGTTAATTTGCCGTCAAAAGTACGAAAAACGTTTGGTAAAACGAATCACCAAACTATATTTGACTATTCAATAAAACAAAAAAACACAAACGAAATATGCCGTTAACAGCAAACGATCCTAAAAGAAAATCATGGCTTAATGTAAATAAAGACAGCGATTTCCCTATACAGAACATACCTTTTGGCGTTTTTATAACCAAAGATGATGTTGTAACCATTGGAACAAGAATTGGCGATTATGCCATAGATCTTGGTGCACTTCAGCAGTTAAATTACTTTGAAGGAATAGAACTTACTGACGATATGTTCATGCAGGACACACTGAATGACTTTATATCTGACGGAAAAAAGACATGGAGGCTGGTACGTAACCGTATCGCTGAACTGTTTGACGCTAATAATGCTAAACTTAGAGATAACGAAGGACATAAAGAAGTGGTTATTTTTAATGTAGAAGATGTAGAAATGCAGCTTCCTGTACTTATTGGCGATTATACCGATTTCTATTCAAGCCGCGAGCACGCTACCAATGTAGGCATCATGTTCCGTGATCCTGAAAACGCATTGCTGCCTAACTGGCTGCATCTGCCTGTAGGTTACCACGGAAGATCGTCTACCATAGTACCATCAGGAATACCGATACACCGTCCAATGGGACAGACATTACCAAACGGCGAAACACAACCTGTATTTGGCCCGTCTAAACTAATTGACTTTGAACTTGAAATGGCTTTTATAACTACCGATGCTAATGTAATGGGCGAATCGATCTCTGTTGAAGATGCAGAAGAGCACATTTTTGGTATGGTGTTATTTAATGACTGGAGTGCACGCGATATCCAAAAATGGGAATATGTACCACTAGGGCCATTCCTTGCTAAGAACTTTGCATCGTCTGTGTCGCCTTGGATTGTAACGCTTGATGCACTTGAGCCATTCCGTACAGAAGGCCCTTCTCAGGAAGACCCTAAACCATTAGAGTATCTGCAACAAACAGGAGCACATGCTTATGATATTAAACTTCAGGTTGCTATTGAGCCGGAAGGCGCTGTGGAAACTGTGGTTTCTAACTCTAACTTTAAATATATGTATTGGAGCATGGCACAACAGCTTGCACACCATACTGTAAATGGATGCCGTGTAAATAGTGGCGACCTTATGGGTAGCGGAACGATATCAGGTCCTACTCCAGATAGTTTCGGTTCTATGCTTGAATTAAGTTGGGGTGGTAAAAACCCAATCAAAATGAATGATGGCAGTGAGCGTAAATTCATTAATGATAACGATACTGTTATCATGAGAGGGTATTGCCAGAATGATGATGTACGAATAGGTTTTGGAGAAGTATGCAGTAAACTGCTTCCTCCTTTCGAAAAAAGATAATAACTAAAACGCCCCAATCGGGGCGTTTTTTATTTCTTTATTGAATGAAACATTAAACCTCAACCTGTTTTTTAACGGCAGTAGCATCAATATCACTATGTGATGTATCGTATACAGCAGTACCCTGCTTGATAAGTATAAGTTGTGGTGATTGGTGCATTACACCAAAGCGTGAAGCGATTTCGTTAGAAATATCCCTGTGTTCTAAAAGATCAAGGAAATAAGGTTTTGCATCCCCTATCTCAATATTATATTCCCTTTCAAAATTTTTCAGTGCCATACGGCTTATACTGCATCTTGTGCTGTGCTTAAAGATAATTACAGGAGTTCCATTAGACTCCTGAACAATAGTATCTAATTGTTTTAAATCTGTTAAATCGTTCCAATCTATATTTGAAGATGAACTATCTTTACTGTTAGAATCGCCAAAAAGGCTACCGAATATACTCATAATGACATTTTTAAAGACATTTTGTCTGTTGGATTATTAGAATTTCAATACAATACAGACATTTTGTCGGATTTTACGTATTGGAATACAAATTGAAATACTCTTATCAAAATTAAAAAAATTAAGATATGAACTTTGCCAATTTTACTATAAAATCTCAGGAAGCCATACAAAGGGCGCAGCAAATTGCCCAAAGTTATGGCCATCAGCAAATTGAAAACGAACATATAGTTAATGCTATTTTAGAAGTAGACGAAAATGTAACTCCTTTCCTTCTTAAAAAGCTTAATGTAAACCTGCCTTTGTTTGAGCAGATACTTGACAGCACACTACAAAGCTTCTCAAAAGTATCAGGTGGCGAAATGACGCTTTCCCGTGACGCTTCAACAGCACTTACTGAGGCAAGCAACATTGCCCGTAAAATGAACGATGAGTTTGTTTCTATTGAGCATTTGCTGTTAGCCATCTTTGCTTCAAAAAGCAAGGTTGCCCAAATATTAAAAGATCAGGGCGTTACCGAAAAAGCATTTAAGGCTGCTATTGATGAACTTCGTAAAGGCGAAAGGGTAACTTCTGCAAGCGCTGAGGAAACATATAACTCGCTTAATAAATATGCTAAGAACCTAAACCAACTGGCTAATGATGGCAAGCTGGATCCGGTTATTGGCCGTGATGAAGAAATTCGCCGCGTGTTACAAATCCTTTCACGCCGTACTAAAAATAACCCTATGCTTGTGGGTGAACCCGGTGTTGGTAAAACAGCAATTGCAGAAGGCTTAGCACACAGGATTATTCAGGGTGACGTTCCTGAAAACCTGAAGAACAAAGTAGTTTATTCCTTAGACATGGGCGCACTTATTGCCGGTGCAAAATATAAAGGGGAGTTTGAGGAACGATTAAAATCGGTAGTTAAAGAAGTTACTTCTGCCGAAGGCGATATTGTATTATTCATTGATGAGATACATACGCTTGTAGGTGCCGGTGGTGGCGATGGAGCTATGGATGCTGCCAACATACTTAAACCTGCCCTTGCCCGTGGCGAGCTTCGTGCTATAGGTGCTACTACCCTTGATGAGTACCAAAAGTACTTTGAAAAAGATAAGGCATTGGAACGCCGTTTCCAAAAAGTATTGGTAGATGAGCCGGATACCGAAAGCGCTATCTCAATCCTTCGTGGTATTAAAGAGAAATATGAAACACACCACCAGGTACGCATTAAAGACGAGGCAATTATTGCTGCTGTTGAATTATCGCAGCGTTATATAACCAATCGTTTCCTTCCGGATAAAGCTATTGACCTTATGGATGAGGCTGCTTCTAAACTAAGAATGGAGATCAACTCCAAACCGGAAGAACTTGATGTACTTGACCGTAAGATAATGCAGCTTGAAATTGAGATAGAGGCCATTAAACGAGAGAATGACGAAAGTAAGTTGAAATCGCTTGGAATGGATCTTGCTAATCTTAAAGAAGAGCGTAATGAGATATATGCCCGCTGGAAAAGCGAAAAGGATGTTGTAGACAACATTCAGGCAGCTAAAACTGAAATTGAAAACTTTAAGCTTGAAGCAGAACGTGCAGAACGTGAAGGAAACTACGGCAAAGTAGCTGAGCTACGTTACGGAAAAATAAAAGATACTGAAGAAAAGCTTCACGTTATGGAACAGCAACTTGCAGAAAACCAAAACGGGCAAAGCCTTATTAAAGAGGAAGTGACCCGCGAAGACATTGCCGAAGTTGTAGCCAAATGGACCGGTATACCGGTAACCAAAATGCTACAGGGCGAACGCGAGAAACTGCTTAGTCTTGAAGCTGAACTTCATAAGCGCGTGGTAGGCCAGGAAGAAGCTATCGAAGCAGTAAGTGATGCCGTAAGGAGAAGTCGTGCAGGATTACAGGATCAGAAGAAACCAATAGGTTCGTTCTTATTTTTAGGTAGTACCGGTGTAGGTAAAACAGAGCTTGCCAAAGCCCTTGCCTCTTACCTGTTTGACGATGAAAATGCAATGACTCGTATAGATATGAGCGAATATCAGGAACGCCACAGCGTGAGCCGACTTGTAGGTGCGCCTCCGGGATATGTAGGTTATGATGAAGGTGGACAGCTTACTGAAGCCGTTAGAAGGAAACCATATTCTGTCGTGTTGCTTGATGAGATCGAAAAAGCACACCCTGACACTTTTAATATACTATTACAAGTATTGGATGAAGGACGCCTTACAGATAATAAAGGACGTGTAGCCGACTTTAAAAACACGATCATCATTATGACGTCTAATATGGGAAGCAGCATTATTCAGGAGAAATTTGAAAACCTGAAAGGCAATGTGGAAGCTGCTATTGAAGCTGCCAAAACAGAAGTTCTTGGTTTACTGAAACAAACAGTTCGTCCGGAATTTATAAACCGTATAGATGATATTGTAATGTTTACACCGCTAAGTTCTGATAACATCAGGGAGATTGTAGGCTTACAGATAAAATCGGTTACAAAATTACTCGCGCAGCAAAACATTACGCTGGATGCTACTCCGGAAGCAATTGATTACCTTGCTAAAAAAGGTTATGATGCTGACTTTGGTGCACGCCCTGTAAAACGCGTAATACAGAAAGAAGTAATGAATGAACTGTCTAAACAGATACTTTCAGGTAAAGTGACCACCGATAGCATTATATTGCTTGACAGCTTTGACGGACAATTGGTTTTCAGAAATCAGTCTGATCTGGTTAATAAAGATTAATGCTTTTATATAAATAGAAAATCCCGGTTAGAAATGAACCGGGATTTTTTTTGTTTGAAAACAAACCCCGACTCACAAGCCGGGGTTCTCAAGCGCTGCCTAATATTAGCGGGCGCTCTTATATTGGTAATATTGCCTTATAGTCATTACATCTTTATTAAGATGCTTGCGCCTTACAGCTACAAAATAAGCTCCAACAGCCACAACGACACAAGTGAGCAATAAGATAAATAATGTATTGATTAGATAATTACTGAAAGTAATATTATCAAAATTGAAATCGTTTATGATAAGATACCCTGTAAAAAACAGGGCAATTAATAATAGAAAATAGTATAGTGGCTTCATACATTGTAAGGTATTAAATTAGTGTTCCCACTCAAATCTTACTGCAATTTGAGAATTTAAATTACTCCGTCATAGAACTTTATGACTATATAACTTTTGTTTAAGAATTCTTTTGTAGTCATTATTATAAAGCTTGTAAGCAAAAGCCTTAAAGAATTAAATTATTACAAAACACAATAACATTAAATCAGCATTTCGTGTTAATATTTAACTAAACAATTTAAATTATCGCTAATTAAAACTCAAATTTGTAGTAATATTAATAACACCTTATACTATGAACTTAAAGAGAATTTTTGGAGCTATTTTAACGGTGCTTGGCATTATAAGCTTAATTTATGCAGCCTATATTTTTGCAAATACTTCTACTCAGGAGCAAAACCTAAAAACAACTTTGGTATATGGAATCTTAGGCCTTGTATTTTTTATCTCAGGCATTGGGCTTATAAAAACTACCAAAGATGAAGCATAGATATATAACAGCCTTTATCTGTTTAATGACAGCTCTTGCTTTTATGGGATGCTCTGCTACGAAAGATGTAAGCAGAAATGCCCTTTTTAAAACAAGGAAAGGTGAAACAAAATACATTAATGCTTATAATAAAAGCCTTAAGCTATGGACAGTACCCTATACTGAGAAAGACATTCCTACCAGCTTTGGCACCGCGCATGTAATTATCAGCGGACCTGCCAATGCTGAACCCCTTGTGATTTTGCACGGTATGGATGCCAGCTCTACAATGTGGTATTCTAACATAAAAGACTTTAGTAAAAACTACAGGGTGTATGCTATTGACTATATTATGGAAGCGGGTAAATCTTCGCTAAAGGAAAATAAAAACCTGAATTCAGACGAAATTGCCCTTTGGTACAATGAAATTTTTGACGCGCTAAAACTGGATCACATTAATTTGTTAGGCACATCACGTGGCGGATGGATTGCAACATTATATTCTATAAGGCATAAAGAACGTATCAAAAAATTGGCTTTGCTTGCTCCCGTGCAAACATTTAAAAACATAAAGATGAGCACTGACCTGATTAATGCGGCTAACTTTAAAATTGCACCAACTGAAAACAGATTAGGAAAGCTGGTGAATGATTTTTCTTTATATCCTGAAAAAATAGACCCCTTAGTAAAGGAGCAGATATACATTGGCAGCAAGTTCACCAAGACCAAGCTGGATCTATTCTCTATGCAGCCTTTTAGCGATGAAGAATTCAAAACCCTAACGATGCCAGTATTGGTTTTAGTAGGTGACCACGATATACTTAGCCCAATTTCAATTATAGAAATTGCTGCTGAAAAAATTCCTGATTCTCACGGTGCTGTAATAGAAACCGCAGGACACTTTCTTACTATAGACCGTACTGAAGAAGTAGATACCAAAGTGCTGGAGTTTTTAAAAGAACGATAAATTAAAACACTGTTAATCCATTATTCTTAGCGTTTTAGATTTAGTACATTTATAGTACCAATCTAAAAAAATATGCTATGAGTAAGTCACTTATCGTTAACAATAACATTCGCATTGATGCTACGGTTACCCGCGTTTGGGAAGTATTAACCAAATCTGAATACATAAGAAAATGGGATAAACTTCCTGAAGATTTTGGCGATTATGAAATATCTCCGGCCACAGTTATTGAATGGCCCGGCCATGCCAAAATAAGCGTTATAGAACTTGAACTTAATAAAAAACTCAGATACGGATTATATGTTCCGGCATGGAACGATGAAAGCATCAACAAAATTGGCTACACCTATACGCTTACTGTAGATGATGAAGGATATACCTGGTTAGGAATAGAAATTGGCGATTTTGCAATTTTAGCCGAAGGCGATAAATATTACGATTCTAATATTAACTTTGGCCTGACGGCATCGCAAAAGATAAAAGAATTAGCCGAAAAGAAACAAATAGCACTATAAAAGCACATTACGTTGAATATTACAATTACGAATGATCATCTAACGGCTCACATTAATCCGATGGGAGCTGAACTTACATCGCTAAAAGACAGCAATAACGAATATATCTGGGAAGGAAACCCTGAATTTTGGGGCAAGCACTCTCCTATTCTATTTCCTATAGTTGGTACACTTAAAAACAACACGTATACTTATAATGATAAGCAATATAGCATGACTCGTCATGGTTTTGCCCGCGACAATAAATTTGTAGTTAAAGAACATGACAGTAAAAGCGTAACTTTTTCTTTTACATCTAACGAAGAAACAAAAAAGCAATACCCTTTTGATTTTGAACTTGAACTAAAATATACACTTAAGAGCAGTACATTATTTTTAGATTATACTGTAAGAAATACAGGAACTGAAACTATGCCTTTTTCCTTAGGAGCGCATCCTGCATTTGCATTACCCGGCAATTTTAAAGAGTATAGCCTTAAGTTTCAACAAGAGGAAAATTTAATTGCCACACAGCTTGAAAACGATCTGCTATCTGACAAAACAATAACTATAGCATCAAAAAACAGAGAGGTCGCTTTAAACTATAATCTGTTTAAAAATGATGCTTTAATATTTAAAACATTAGAGTCTGATTACATAGAGATACAAAAACAAGGGAAATCGTTTCTAAAAGTAGGTTTTGAAGATTTTCCACACATGGGTATCTGGACAAAACAAAACGCTCCTTTTTTATGCATTGAACCATGGCAGGGATATTCTGACGCTTTTAATGCAAACGGTGTTTTTACAGACAAAGAAGGTATCGTTTTGTTAGATACTGAATCAGAATACAATGCGGGTTTTTATATAGAAATATTAGGTTAAATTTGCTTTAATTACGCAACCTAAACATAAACCTTACATCTATTTAAAAAATCTAAACAAATGAAAAATCTAAAATTTAAATTCATCGCGTTATTAATCTTTGCCGCCGGTATTGGTGCTGCGTGTTCGGTAGATGACAATGACAACTACTGCTTTAGTTCAACTTATGCCCCGATTTCGGCAGTGAGCGGTGCAACTACTACTAAAATAAATGTGCCTATTACATTTAATGTATCTTATCTACCGGGTGGTACATGCGGAAAACTTAACCATATTATAGAAAGCAAACCAACTTCTGAAGAGCCACTTAAAAGAAGTATTACGGTATTGGTAGACTATGTAGGATGTCAATGTCCTGCTACAGATAAAGCACTTACAGATCCTTATACTTTTACTGCCAGCGTTGCCGGAACTTATGAACTGAAATTTTTAACAAATGATGTGAAAGTACCAATTGTGAAAACAATAACGGTTACAGAATAATTAAAATCTTCCTTCGGGAAGATTTTTTAGTTTCGGAAGCGTCCTGACATAAAGTTCTTCTACTTTTTTGCGCGCCCATTGGGTTTTACGTAAAAAGGTAAGGCTTGACTTTATGCTCGGGTTATCATTAAAGCATTTTATTTTGATCAATTCGCCTAATGTATCAAACCCATAAAAACCTACCAGGTCTTCCAAGATTTTTTTTAGGGTGATACCATGTAGCGGATTATTTGAAATCTTGTTTTCCATGGTGTAAAAATAGTAAAAAGATAATTGTACCCATATTTCTGAAGGTAAAAGCAAAAAATTATAAAAATTGTAACTGATCTTACAGTTGTAGCATTAAACTATTGTGCTTACCTTTGCAGTCCTTATGCAAAAAACGATAAACATATTAAATAAGAGAGCCAGGTTTGATTATGAAATAATCGAAACCTA
>Ga0157370_10003266_pt1 | contig 19106 bp, 15 predicted proteins | sample C35metaG_FD_113463 | JGI IMG/M metagenome (GOLD analysis project Ga0157370, IMG submission 113463) | Corn rhizosphere microbial communities from Kellogg Biological Station, Michigan, USA - C3-5 metaG | ecosystem: Host-associated > Plants > Roots > Rhizosphere > Soil | place: USA: Michigan...
CGGCCCGGCCTGTCTGCGCCTGCGGGTAGCGCTGAACCGCGCCGAGCTGGCGGCGGTCAATGACGGTTCGCTGATGAATGACGCGCTTTTCGCCCGCCTCAACCAGTGGGTCGACAGCCATTATCGCGACCGAATGCACGCTGAAGATCTCGCTGACCCACAGCTGCTGACCGAAGTTCGCTATGCTTTAGATGAACTGACGCAAATTTTGGGCCTTGGAGTGATTTATCCCTTCCAGCGCTAAGTTGCCGCCATCAAGGAGCGAAATATGTTTGATTTTCTGGCGCAAACCCTCAGCGGCGAAGCCCCGGTAGCCATCACCGGGCAGACCCCCAATCTCGACTGGATCTGGCGCGAGGAGGGTATTCTTGAGCTATCGCCGCACCAGACCTGCCACAGCGCGGTAGTGATTTCGGCGGGCATTCACGGCAATGAAACCGCGCCCATTGAGCTGCTCAACCAATTGGTGAGCGAGCTGCTGAGCGGCCAGCGGCCTTTGCATGTCAGGCTGCTGGTGCTGCTCGGCAACCCGGCATCAATGCGCGTGAATAAGCGTTTTGTCGATGCCGATATGAACCGCATGTTCGGCGGCAGGCACACCCGCTATTGCCCCAACGGCGAAACCCGTCGCGCCCATGAATTAGAACAGGCGATGGCGCTGTTCTATCGCACCTCGACCGCGGCGGGGGCGACCTATCGTTATCACTATGATCTGCACACCGCCATCCGTGGTTCACTGCACGTGCGCTTTGGCCTGTTGCCGTTGCAGGACAGGCCCTACAGCCCCGACATGCTGAAATGGCTCGACGCCGCGGGCCTCGACGCACTGGTTTATCACCGTTCCCCCGGCGGCACTTTTACCCATTTCAGCAGCGAAGTTTTTGGCGCCGACAGCTGCACGCTAGAGCTAGGCAAGGCATTGCCGTTCGGCAGCAACGATCACCAGCAGTTCACCGGAATCCGTCAGGCATTGCAGTCCTTGGTTAGCGCCACCCCATTGCCGTCAAGGCACGCCGACCAGCCGCTTGAAAGTTACCGCGTCACGCAGGATATCATCCGCTCGCAAGAGGATTTCCAGCTTCACGTCCCGGCAACGGCTCTGAACTTTACCCCTTATCCGAAAGGCTTTTTGATAGCCGAGGAGAGCGGCAAGGCGTATCGAGTCGAAAAGAATGAGGAGTTCGTGTTGTTTCCGAATCCTTCTGTCGCCATGGGGTTAAGAGCGGGGCTGATGTTGGAGCGCTTTTGAGAAAGCGCTGAAACTTCTTAAATTCAAAACCTTGCGTTGCCACGCAAACTGGCCCAGAAGGCGCGTAAGCGCGCGCCCTCTGGACACCCGCGCTTTAATTGCTGTGTGATCGAGGCTTCGCAGGGTTCCAAGGGAGGCGCGTTTACGCCTCCCTTGGTCGGTGTGGGCCGACGCCCACGACCTTGACCTCGACCTTGACCTTGTAGTTGAAATTGAATTTAAGTTTTTTAGCGGAAGTTGGCCCGCCGCCAACCTTTTACCAGCAAAACCCCCCGCCAACGACTAATCTTCCATTAACCCTATTGCGATTTCAAAAGGTCACCATGTTTACTCATCGCTTGGTATTCCCCGCTAGCGTGCTGCGCGGTCGCGGGGCGATAAAACATTTAGGGTCGATGTGTGGCCGTTTGGGGCAGCGGGCATTGCTGGTTGGCGGGAAACGGGCGATTGCCAGCGTTGAGGCGAGCGTGATTGACCAGCTCGAACAGCAGATGGTCAGCTATCTGGGACATGCAGTGCTCAGTGGCCAGTGCTGTCAGGAAGAGATCTCCCGGCTGGCGGATGCGTTTCGGGTACAGGGCGTCGAGGTGATTATCGCCACCGGCGGTGGTCGGGCGCTGGACACCGCCAAGGCGGCGGGCGTGGCCTGTAACCTGCCTGTGGTAACGCTGCCGAGCATTCCGGGCACCTGTGCGGCGGTGACGTCGCTGGCGTTTCGTTACCATCAGGATGGCCGTTTTCGCGACATGCTGCCACTGGCCTATGGCCCGGCGGCGGCGGTGATTGATGCTGATTTACTGGCTCAGGCGCCGCTCAACTGGCTGGCGGCCGGGATCGGCGACACCTTGGCGAAATGGTATGAATACCGCGCCATCAGTGATGAAAATAACCTCACCGGTCTGGCGGGCGTGGCGCGGACCAACAGCGCGCTGTGCTTTTCCCAAATTGAACATTTTGCCGCCGATGCCTGCCTGGCGGTGGAGCAGGGGAAGGCGAATAACGCGCTGGAACAGGTACTGGACGCCATCTTCCTCTATGCCGGTTTGACCTCGATTATGAGTAACGGTGCGCATACCGGCGCGGCCCACGCCCTCTATGAAGGTTTCACCGCGTGCAGTAAAACCCGCCATTTCCCCCACGGGTTGCTGGTGGGCTTTGGCAACCTCTGCCTGCTGGCGCTGGAAAACCGCAGTGATGATGAACTGCACGCCGCGTTGGCACTGGCGCGGGCCAGCGCCATTCCCACCCAGCTGGCACAGCTTTCAGCCGAACTCACCGAGCAGGATATCGCCAGCATAATTGACCACAGCCTGACCGCGCCCGATATGGCCAATATGCCGTTTGACGTGGATTTTGCCGCCATGAGGGCGGCAATAGAAAGGGTCGACAGTCTGGGACGTAGCCTGATTTAGCGTTTCCGCTGGTTGGCAACCACCTCGTGGGTGCGCTGTAGCGCCTCGCGTGCGGCGGGCAGTCGCTGGGTAACGCCAATAAACAGACAGTCGATGATCAACAACTGGCTGGTGCGGCTGGCCATCGCCGCCGCGCGAAAACCCAGCTCCCGCCCGCTGGTTAATAACAGGCAGTCAGCTTTACGGGCCAGCGCAGAGCGCGCGTTAGCAGTGATCGCTAGCGTATAGGCCCCGGCGTTTTTCGCCTGCTGCAAAGGCTCAAGCGCCTCAAGGGTTTCCCCCGAATGGGAGATGGCAAGAGCGACGTCCTGCGAGCCGAGCAGGCAGGCGCTGACCAGGCTCTCATCGCCGCTGCCGTAGGTTTGGCAGACGATGCCGATACGTCGAAGTTTCTGGCACAGGTCCTGAGCCACCAGCGCCGAGGCGCCGACGCCATAGACGTCTATGCGCCGGGCGCGGCTCAATGCCGCCACCGCCTGCTCCAGACTGCCTTCGTCGATCAACTCCGCCGTCGCCGTTGCCCCTTCCACCTCAAAAGCCAACAGCTTTTTCAGCACCTGCTGTGGACTGTCCTGATCGCTAATATCCGCCACTAACGGGGGGTTGGAGTGGGCAGCCGCGCGCGAGTTTTCCGCCGCCAGCGCCAGACGCAGCGCCGGGTAACCATCAAATCCCAGCGTGCGGCTGGCTCGCACCACGGTGGCGCTGCTGGTGGCGGCCTGTTTAGCCAGCGCCGTGACGCTCAGCTTGGCGACGCGCTGCGGGTCTTCGGCTATCAGGCGAATCACCCGCTCTTCTGCCTGTGAAAAACTGCCCTGCAAAGCCCGCAGGCGAGCTTCCAAACCTAAAGAGCTCGAAAATGTATTCATCTTATTGCCTACTTTTCCAGTTCGCGCAGGTGGTCGTCTTTGCGCAGGGTCATCAGCGCAAACAGGCTCACCACGCAGGTCGCCACTACGTAATAGGCGGGGATATCCAAATTACCGGTTTGCTTGATAAGGCTGGTGATAATCAGCCCCGCGCAGCCGGAGAACACGGCGTTGGATAGCGAGTAGGAGAGACCGAGGCCGGTATAACGCACGCGGGTCGGGAACATTTCGGCCAGCATCGCCGGTCCGGGACCGGCAATCATGCCGATGGCCGCACCGGCGATCAGCACTGCGATGCCTTTGGCAATCAGGCTGCTTTCGGTATTTTGCAACAGATGCAACAGCGGGAAGGTCAGCAGAATAACCACCAGCATGGCACCAATCATCACTTTTTTACGGCCAATTTTGTCGCTAAGGATACCCGCAGGTAGGATCGCCAGCGCAAAGCCGACGTTCGCCAACACCGTGGCCACCAAGGCTTGCAGGAAGGTGGCGTGCAGCGAGGTTTGCAGATAAGAGGGCATGACCACCAGGAAGGTGTAGCCACCGGCGGACCAGCCCATCATGCGGCCAATTCCCAGCACGATGGCTTTGAAAGTGGCCGCCGCAGAGGCTTTATCCGCCGCGCTTTTTGGGCCTTTGGCGGGAGTCTGCTTACTGGCTTCAAAGCTGGGTGTCTCATCCAATTTTAAACGCAGCCACAGCGCCACGAAGCCCATCGGCAGGGCCAGCAGGAAGGGAATTCTCCAGCCCCAGGATTTCATGTCGGCGTCCGGCAGGTTGTGAACCAACAGCGCGACCAGCGCCACGCCGGTCAGCAGGCCGAGAGAAACCGTAAAGGACTGCCACGCGCCGTACAGCCCGCGTTTCCCCTTGGGGGCGAACTCGGTCATCAGGGACACAGCACCGCCAAATTCACCACCGGCGAACAGCCCTTGCAACATGCGCAGCAGCGTCAGCAGCAGCGGTGCGGCGACGCCAATTTGCGCGTAGGTTGGCAACAGGCCAATCAGCGCCGTGGCGACGGTCATCAGCAAGACCACGGCAATCAGCGTCGGCTTGCGGCCAATGCGGTCGCCAATTCGCCCGAAAACAATCGCGCCAATCGGGCGACAGAAGAAGGCCAGCGCGAAGGAAGCATAGGTGAGGATCAGTCCCGATAATCCGCTTTGCCCTTCGAGGGTAAAGAAGTTGCCGGCGATCAGCGTCGCCAGATAGCCATAGACGCCGAACTCATACCATTCGATGAAGTTGCCGACGGAACCGGCAACCAGCGCCCGCCGAGACTGGGCGGCGCTAACGGCGGGAGTTTCGGGGAGGGAGGTGGGCGTGAATCCTGGTTGAGAAATGGTCATGTAGTACCTCAGAGGAAGTCGGTTTGTTTTTATAATGAGTCGCGTGATGGGTTAAAATCGTGTAAACAATTTTCTTAATTCTCTGAGCTATTATGTCAATAATTTTCATGCTTTGGCGGAAATTGAAGCAAAACTGTGCGGCAGGCCGAGGTTTTTATGCTGAGGGGGAGAATTAAGGCAATAAAAAAGGCTACATCCCGCAGGAGTAGCCTTTTTCACATCAAAGGGTTATCAGTCAGTTTCAGGGTTACAGCGTGTGGATATCAATGCCGTCGCCAATATTGCTTTTCTGATAATAGTTACGCGGGACTTCTACCTGATACTGCTGGTCGGCGTAAGCCACTTCCAGAATGTATCTTTCGTTCTCGAAGGATTCGATGGGAATGAACCCAAAGAAGCCTTCTGCAACACTGATAGTGCGCGACGAAGGTACGGCGTAACGGTGAACAATCCTTGCTCTGAGTGGCTCTTGCTTGCCAGTTAACATATTCCAAACACGGCTAACGGGTTGCGCCAGTGTGCCGAGCACATCTGAGGCCAGCGATTTCTTATTCATGATGGTTTCTCTCAATGAAAAGCTCGTTGGTCTATCCCCGACATCAGTCTGTGGCCTGATTGGCGGGGCTTATAACTCAATTCTTATAATTTTCTCAGTTTAAGATCCAATGATTTTTTACGCTAAGCTTAGGCACTTTTGTATGTGCTGGAAATTTAAGCCATTCTCAGGCCGGACTTTTGCGTTTTTTTCCAGATTTGCGCTCTGCTAGCAATAGTGGGCAGGAAGGGCACATGGCGTGGTCGGCTAATTCGTAGCGCAGGCAGCATTGGCGGCGAAACTGCGGGCTGTTTTCATCCAGCGGATTTTCCGGGCGCATCGGCTGGAAAAGCGGGTTCTTGCCGCCGTCGGGCAGCTCGCGCGCATTGAGCAGCGCCATGCCGTCGGAGATATCCGCGTCAACCAACTCCGCCTGCTTAATCCCCCAGCCGACGCGGATCCCGGCGTTACTCCAGTAAATCCCCGGTTTCAGGCCGGAAATCTCCGCCATGGCCTGACACACCGGGCGCAGATGCTGTTCGATCATCTCTGCGAAACGGTCCAACGGCTGCGGCGAAGTAAAAGCCGCGCCGGGGCCATCGAGGTAAATCTGGTGAGGCAAACCTTCATCTTGCAGAGCGAGATAGACATTGTCGGCGGCGATTGGCAGCTGCCAGCCGTGGCTGAGGGAGATGATCACCCAGCTCGGCAACAGGTTGGCGAAGTACCACTGGGACCACATTGAGATGCGCGCGCGGCGTTTTTCCACGTGGCTGGCGTCTTCGGCGTGCAGCGTCAAATAGCGCTCGAGCACGCTGGCGCAGCCGTCGGCGGTGGTCAGCAGCGACATTGGCAGGGCGTTAGTCACCAGCGGCGTCATCGGCTTAAAACTGTCGGCGACCCAGCTGATCGGGCCATCGCGGAAACTATCAAGAATTGTTTGCATCGTCGCTGTCAGAGAGATTGATAAACCAAGCTAATAGAAACAGGGTAACGAATAATAAAGTGAAATAATAATGATTTCTATTTGTATTGGCATTTGGGCGGGGTTTGCCGCGAGGATGTGACCGGGCGCAGAAACGTGCCCGGTCAGCATTGATATTTCAGCAGTTACAGCGGGGCGGCGGGGGTGAAACCGGTCAAACGCGACTCAGACGGCTGAGGGCGGCCAAAGTAGTAGCCCTGAAACAGCGAGCAACCCTCTTCTTTCAGGCGGCGGAACTGCTCCGGCGTCTCCACCCCTTCGGCGGTGGTTTGGATATCCAGACTGCGGCTCATGCCTGTAATGGCGCGGATGATCGCCAGCGCCTCGCGGCTGTCCTGCATATCATTGATAAACGACTTGTCGATTTTGATTTTGTCGAAGGGGAAAGATCGCAGATAGCTCAGCGATGAATAACCGGTGCCGAAATCATCCAGCGCGATGCGCACGCCCAGCTCCTTCAGGCGCGCCAGCGTGGCCACGTTGGCGTTGTTATTGTCGAGCAGCACCGATTCGGTGATTTCGACCTCCAGCCGATTCGGCGCCAGCCCGGACTCACTCAGCGCCGACTCAATCACTGATATCAGCGAGCTGTTTTTAAACTGAACCGGCGAGAGGTTAACGGCGATGGTCTGATTGCCGACCCAGCTGGCCGCTTCGTGACAGGCTTCGTGCAGCGCATAGGCGCCAATGCTGTGAATCAGCCCGGTCTCTTCGGCGATCGGAATGAAGTCCATCGGCATGATCAGCCCGTTAATCGGGTGGTTCCAGCGCATCAGGGCCTCATAGCCAATCACCGCGTCGTGGGCGCTGTCGGTGATCGGCTGATAATATAGTTTCAGCTGTTTGCTGGTGATGGCGTCGCGCAGATCCAGCTCAATATCGCGGCGTTTGCGCGCGGCCTCGTCCATCTCTTCGCGGAACATTTCATAGCGATTGCGGCCGTTGCGCTTGGCTTCGTACAGCGCCATATCGGCGCAGCGCAGCAGGTGCTCCGGCGTGTCGTCGCTGTTTTCGGCGATGGCGATCCCAACGCTCAGGCCGACGGTCAGCGAGTGGCCTTCAATGGTGATGGGCGGCTTCACCGCTTCAATCAGCCGCTGGGCAATCTGGTAGGCCTTGTCGATATAAGGCAGGCTCGGCAGCACGATGGCGAACTCATCGCCGCCGACGCGCGCCAGCGTGTCCCTTTCCCGCAGCACAAAGCGCAGTCGTTTGGCGATGCCGCGCAGCAATTCGTCACCAATCTGGTGGCCGAGGGCGTCATTCACATTTTTGAAGTTATCCAAATCCAGACAGAGCGTAGCGGTCAGGCGATGAGTGATTTTCGACAGCTGCAAGGCTTCGTTCAGGCGCTGGCTAAAAAGTACGCGGTTGGGCAGGCTGGTCAGATTGTCATGGTGAGCCATGTGGTGAATACGGGCGTTGGCCGCGTGCTGGTCGGTGACGTCATCGGCAATCATCAACACATAGCTGGTGTGTGAATCGCTGCCGTTGATCATCGACGCCGTGGTTTGCAACGTGCGTTCGCCAATCGGCGTCGCCAGCTGTTGCTCGCTTTTGTGCAGGCCTTCGGAGCGCAGGCACTCATCCGACTGTTTATTCAGATAATCGCTGATCCCGCGATTCAGGCAATCCTGCGGGCGATTGCCAATCAGCTGTTCGCGCGTCTTGCCCAGCAGCAATTCGGCCTGACGGTTGACCAGCAAGATCTCCCGCGAGACGGCATTTTCGACAATGACCGAAGAGGGGATATTGGCGATCACCGTGTCGAGGAACTGCGACAGGGCGGTCATTTTCTCATTGCTGGCTTCGGCAATCTCTTTCGCCGCCAGTAATTCCTGCTCGTAGAGGCGGCGCTCGCTGACGTCGCGGGTCACTTTGGCAAAGCCCAGCAAGGTGCCGGCGTCGCGCACCGCCTCAATGATGACGTGCGCCCAGAATCGCGAGCCATCCTTGCGCTGCCGCCAGCCTTCGGACTCATAGCGGCCGGTGCGGCGCGCGGTTTCCAGCCCGTGAGCGGGCCAGCCGCTGTCGCGGTCTTCAGAGATATAGAAACAAGAGAAGTGTTTGCCGACAATTTCGTCGCGGGTATAGCCTTTGGCGCGTTGCGCACCGGCATTCCAATTAGCGACGATACCCTCGGGGGTCAGCATATAAATGGCATAGTCTTCAACGCTTTGAACCAGCAACCGATACATTACATCAGAATCTTCGTTCATCTTTTTTGCCTGATAGCGTGCCGCTAAGGTTCAGGTTCCTCCCAAACGCTAGGCCGGCTGTAAGTTGCGTCTGTCCCGACGCATTTTTGCTGTGATGTGTGGGGTAGACGGTATCATAAGAATATTCCTAGTTCGCCTTGTGTTGGCAGTAACTAGCCTATTTTCAAGCAGATACAGTAAAAAGATCGGACTTAAGCAAAATTTTTAATGTTCAATCGAAGTGACAACTGGGAGTTATCGGCCATTGGTGGGAAAACTTTAGGGGAAATTTGCACTCTTTTTGCCCATCCGCCTTGAAGTCTGAATATGAACCAATGTTATATTCGGGTGGCACAACATCGGCCCCGGCGGTTTTCATAATAAGCTTGAACAAAAAATTACCGGGGGAGTTTTTAGAAAAAAAGGAATTACTGATGAATGGTTTAACTTCTCTGGAGTCATTTTTAGAACAGTTACAACAACGCGATGCCCACCAACCTGAGTACCTACAAGCCGTGCGCGAAGTCTTCACCTCGCTGTGGCCCTTTCTGCAAAAAAATCCTCATTATCTTGAACAGAGCCTGCTCGAACGTCTGGTTGAACCTGAACGGGTGATCCAGTTTCGCGTGGCCTGGATTGACGACAGCGGCACGGTGCAAGTTAACCGCGCGTGGCGCGTGCAGTTCAACTCGGCGATTGGTCCTTACAAGGGCGGGATGCGCTTCCACCCGTCGGTCAATTTGTCGATTTTGAAATTCCTCGGCTTCGAGCAAACCTTCAAAAATGCCCTGACCACGCTGCCGATGGGCGGCGGCAAGGGCGGCTCTGACTTCAATCCGAAAGGCAAAAGCAAAACTGAAGTCATGCGTTTCTGCCAGGCACTGATGACCGAGCTGTATCGCCATCTGGGGCCAGATACTGACGTTCCGGCTGGGGATATTGGCGTGGGCGGGCGCGAAGTGGCCTTTATGTCCGGCATGATGAAGAAGCTTTCCAACAATACTGCCTGCGTGTTTACCGGCAAAGGGTTGTCATTCGGCGGCAGCCTGATCCGCCCTGAAGCCACGGGCTACGGGCTGGTTTACTTCACCGAGGCGATGTTAAAACGCCACGGTTTGGGCTTTGCTGACAGCAAAGTGGCGGTTTCCGGCGCGGGCAATGTGGCGCAGTACGCCATTGAAAAAGCCATGGAGCTGGGCGCGCGGGTGATCACCGCCTCCGACTCGGGTGGCACGGTGGTGGACGAAGCGGGCTTCACGCCGGACAAACTGGCGCACCTGGCGGAGATTAAAAACTCCCGCTATGGCCGAGTTGAAGAGTACGCCCGCGAGCGCGGTCTGGACTTCTTGGCCGACCAGCAGCCGTGGAACGTGCCGGTGGACATCGCGCTGCCTTGCGCCACGCAAAACGAGTTGGACATCGACGCGGCGCATCGGCTTATCGCTAACGGGGTGAAAGCCGTGGCGGAAGGGGCCAACATGCCCACCACCATTCAGGCTACCGACGCCTTCCTCGCCGCTGGCGTGCTGTTCGCGCCGGGTAAGGCGGCCAACGCCGGTGGCGTGGCAACTTCAGGCTTGGAGATGGCGCAGAATGCGGCGCGGATGAGCTGGAATGCCGAGAAGGTGGACGCCCGCTTGCAGCACATCATGCGTGATATCCACGAAGCCTGCGTCGAGCACGGCGGCGAGGGCAAGCAGACGCATTATGTGCACGGCGCGAATATTGCCGGGTTTGTGAAGGTAGCAGATGCGATGCTCGCCCAAGGCGTCCTCTAATATACTCGTCATCCTTCGCGCCGCGGGGGCGTTGGCTGCGCTCAGTCTCCCGAATCACTTACCTGTGTAAGCTCATCGGGAGCCTAAGTTTGCCGCCTTCCCGCAACACGAATGACTTAGAGGATGGTTGGAGTTTAAAAAATAAAATAATCCGCGCTTGTCGCGGATTTTTTATTGCCCGAAATAGGGGCCGGGGGCGACGGAGTCTCTGAGGATCAGTTCTGAGGAAAAGGCATTGTTTTGCGACAGATAGCCGCCGTCGAGCATGGCGATCAGGCGATTAATTACTTCGTTCACCATGCCGCTGACCGGGTCTTTAATGCTCGACAGCGCGGGCTGCAAGAAGGGGGCGGTAGGGATGTTGTCGAAGCCAATCAGCGAGACGTTTTCCGGCACGCTGAGTTTGGCGGCGTGCAGGGCTTTCATCGCGCCAATCGCCATATCATCGTTACTGGCTAGAATCGCGCTAAAGGGTGTATTGGCCGCCAGCAGGGATTCTATCGCCGCCGCGCCGCTGGCCGGGGTCCATTTCCCTTTAACAATCAGCTCTTGGCGAATAGGCAAACCCTGTGCCTCTAGCGCTGCTTTATAACCCGACAGGCGCTCAATGGCGGTCGGGGAGTCGAGGGAGCCGGTGATAAAGGCGATATCGCGATGCCCTTGGGCCAGCAGATGCCGGGTAGCCTGAAAACTCGAGCCTTTGTGGTCGCAGAAGATGCAGTGGCTCTGGTGGCTGCGCAGCTTTCTGTTCACCACCATGATCGGCTGCTTGTGCTGGCTGATGATGGCGTCCATGGCATCCACGGTCAGGAAGCGCGGGTAGACAATCACTGCGTCGCAGCGCAAATCGAGCAGGAACTGAATCGCCTGCTGCTCCTCCTCGGCGCTGTGTTTGCCGTCGACCAGAATCAGCTGCCGCCCGTTGTCCTCGAGCTTTTTGGCGGCCTGAGACAGCAATTCGTTGAAGTAGCTGCCGTTATACAGCGTGTTGGTGATAACCAAGCCAATGCACTGGGACTTGCTAGTGGCAAGATTGCGGGCCAGCAAATTGGGCCGATATCCCGCCTCTTCAATCGCCTGATAGACCGCGACCTTGGTGGCCTCGCTGACATACCCTTTCCCTGACAACAGCCGTGACACGGTGGCCTTTGAGACACCTGCCTTCATCGCCACTTCTTTCATCGTAGACATCGGGTGTTCCTGAATCCTTGAAAATTATTGTCATTCTACACGCAGCCCACGCCCATAGGCATGGCTTGTGCGCCACGAATTGCCCAAGCCGATCAAGATCACAAATCAAAAATTCTGCCCTTCAAGCTCTTGAACTCATTCTCGCATATGAACACTCTTATGTGGAACCGGTTACTTATTTCATGAAACTCATCACGGAACGCTGAGTTTCATCCCTACATCAGTACATAACGCCATGAATTTAAAAAAATAATGCGTCTCTACGAGGGAATTACCACTCATGTCAAAAAATTATGCGGCAGTAGCGCAATCCATTGTCGATGCCGTCGGCGGCGCGGGCAACGTGGCGGCGGTGACTCACTGTATGACCCGGCTGCGCTTCACGCTGGTGGACGAAACCGCCGTGGATTTGGCGCGGCTGAAAGTCATCAGCGGCGTGATGGGCGTGGTCAACACTGACCAGCAGTGTCAGGTGATTATTGGTAATACGGTTTCTCAGGCTTATGCCGAGGTGGTGAAACTTTTGCCGCAGGGCGCGACGGGGCAGCCCGCGCAGCCGGAGAAAAAACGCCTGACGCTGAGGCGCATTGGCGCGGGCATTCTCGACGCGCTGATAGGTACCATGTCGCCGCTGATCCCGGCGATCATTGGCGGCTCGATGGTCAAGCTACTGGCGATGATTTTGGACATGACCGGCGTCTTTGACAAAGGCTCGTCGACGCTGATTATCCTCAACGTGATTGGCGACGGTGCCTTCTTCTTCCTGCCGGTGATGGTGGCGGCCTCGGCGGCAATCAAATTTAAAACCAATATGTCGCTGGCGATTGCTATCGCCGGGGTGCTGGTTCACCCGAACTTTATCGACCTGATGGCGAAAGCCGCGCAGGGCCAGCCGGTGGAGTTCATCGGCTTCTCGGTGACGGCGGTGAAATATACCTACACCGTGATCCCCGCGCTGTGCATGACCTGGCTGCTCTCTTACATAGAGCGCTGGGTGGATAAAATCACCCCTGCGGTGACTAAAAACTTCCTCAAGCCGATGCTGATTGTGCTGATCGCCGCGCCGATCGCCATCATGCTGATTGGTCCGCTGGGTATCTGGATCGGCAGCGGCATTTCCGCGCTGGTTTACACCGTGCACAGCTATCTCGGCTGGCTCTCCGTCGCCATTATGGGGGCTATCTGGCCGCTGCTGGTGATGACCGGCATGCACCGCGTCTTCACTCCGACCATTATTCAAACCATTGCGGAAACCGGCAAAGAGGCGATGGTGATGCCATCGGAAATCGGTGCCAACCTGTCGCTCGGCGGTTCATCGCTGGCGGTAGCGTGGCGCACAAAAAACCCGGAGTTGCGCCAAACCGCGCTGGCGGCCGCCGCGTCGGCGATTGTTGCGGGGATATCTGAACCGGCGCTGTATGGCGTGGCGCTGCGCCTGAAACGCCCGCTGATTGCCTGCCTGATTAGCGGCTTTATCTGTGGCGGTATCGCCGGGATTGGCGGCCTTGCCAGCCACTCTATGGCCTCGCCGGGGCTGTTCACCAGCGTGCAGTTCTTCGACCCGGCTAACCCGATGAGCATCGTCTGGGTGTTCGCCGTGATGGTGCTGGCGGTGGTGATCTCCTTTATTACCACTTTGCTGCTCGGCTTCGAAGATATCCCCGTCGAGCAGCCAAAAAGTGAAACAACTCAGCCAGAAAATAACCCGCTGACGCCACTGAAAAATATTTGATTGAGTAACGAGAGAGGACCTCTGATGCACACATCCACATTTCCTGACGGTTTTTTATGGGGCGGCGCGATTGCCGCCAATCAGGCCGAGGGCGGCGTAAACCAAGGGGGAAAAGGGCTGGCGACGGTAGACACTTTGCCTCACGGCGAGCATCGGCTGGCAGTGAAAACCGGGCTGGAAAAACGCTTTACCCTGCGCGATGACGAGTTTTACCCGAGCCATCAGGCGATCGATTTTTATCATCGTTATAAAGAAGATATCGCGCTAATGGCCGAGATGGGCTTCAGCGTGTTTCGCACCTCCATTGCCTGGAGCCGCCTCTACCCGCAGGGCGACGAGCTGACGCCCAACGCCGAGGGCATCGCCTTCTATCGCGATCTATTTGCCGAATGCAAAAAGCACAATATTGAGCCGCTGGTGACGCTGTGCCACTTCGACGTGCCGATGCATCTGGTCACCGAATATGGTTCATGGCGTAACCGCAAAATGGTGGAGTTTTTCACCCGCTACGCCCGCACCTGCTTTACAGCTTTCGACGGGCTGGTGAAGTACTGGCTGACCTTCAATGAGATTAATATTCTGCTACATAGCCCGTTTTCCGGCGCAGGATTGGCGTTTGAGGAGGGAGAGAATAAGCAGCAGGTGAAATATCAAGCTGCGCACCACGAGCTTCTCGCCAGCGCGCTCGCCACGAAAATTGCTCATGAGATTAACCCGCACAACCAAGTGGGCTGCATGCTGGCCGGGGGGAATTTCTACCCGCGAACCTGTAAACCAGAAGACGTGTGGGCGGCGCTGCAAAAAGACCGCGAAAACCTGTTCTTTATCGACGTGCAGGCGCGCGGCGCTTATCCGTCTTACACCCGCCGACAGTTTAAAGAGCAGGGGATTGAGATTCATATAGAGCCGGGCGATGACGACATTCTCAAAAACACCGTGGATTTCGTCTCCTTCAGCTATTACGCCTCGCGCTGTGCCTCGGCGGAGATGAATGAGAACAACAGCAGCGCGGCCAACATCGTTAAATCCCTGAGCAACCCCTATATCGAAAGCAGCGAGTGGGGCTGGGGCATTGATCCTCTGGGCCTGCGCATCACCATGAACATGATGTATGACCGCTACCAGAAGCCGCTATTTCTGGTGGAAAACGGTTTAGGGGCCAAAGACGTGGTCAACGGGCAAGGGGAAATCAACGACGACTATCGCATCAGCTATCTGCGTGAGCACATCAAAGCCATGGGCGAAGCCATTGCCGACGGCATCCCGGTGATGGGCTACACCTCATGGGGCTGCATTGATCTGGTGTCGGCGTCGACCGGGGAGATGAGCAAACGCTACGGCTTTATCTATGTCGACCGCGACGACGCCGGGCAGGGCACGCTGGCGCGCACCCGCAAAAAATCCTTCTATTGGTATAAGAAGGTGATTGCCAGCAACGGGGCGGATTTGGATTAAGGCCGCCGCGCTAGCGGGTGGTCAAATCTTGGTTTTCGCCACAAACTTGCCGTCGCGCAGCAGCGCCACTTGCGTGGATTCTGGGTAGTTGGCTCATCATGCATTAATAAGACGGGGGATGGCTTCCCGCCTCTGATGCATATTCACCCGCACCGGCACCCACCGAGAAGGTGGCGTTTTGCGACAACTGCGGGATGTTCGCCATCGCCGCGACGCCAGCAATGCCGGCATTCGCCTGCTTCTTATTATCGTCCACTTGAGATTTAAGGTCGGAGAATTTCTGATTGGTGAAGTTCTGCGACTGCTGCAACGTCTGCTGATCGCCCGCCGCGCGCGCCTGGGATTCTGATAGGACTTCTGCGTGATTCTACTCGGCCTTCAGCGATCAACGCTGAATAAGTGGCTGAATGGCACGGTGATGCAAATTCCCGCCGTGGCGGTGACGGCCATCAAGATGCTGTGGTTTATGAAAGAGAGCGATCCGGTGATGCTCTCCAAGTGGGCCTATGTCCAAGATTTCGGCATGACGGCAGAATACGCGCTAAACGAGCGCGCGCAGGAGTTTCTGCAAACCATCAAGAAAGAGCCAAGCCTGCCGATTCGAAAGCTGCTGAGTAAAAGCTAATCCCACACCTCTACCCATTCGCCACATCTAAAATCGCCTGCGCGAAAGCCTCGGGTGCCTCTTGCGGCAGGTTGTGGCCTATGCCACCGCCGATGGTTCGATGCTGATACTTGCCCGTGAACTTATTGGCATAAGTTTCCGGAGCAGGGTGCGGCGCGCCGTTAGCGTCGCCCTCTAGGGTGATAGTCGGGATCTTAATCAGTGGGGAAGCAGCCAGGCGATTCTCCAAATCATTGTATTTTGACTCACCCTCGGCCAGACCCAGACGCCAGCGATAATTGTGGATCGACACCGCGACGTGGTCCGGGTTGTGCAGCGCCTGAGCCGAACGGGCGAACTCTTCGTTGCTGAACTGCCATTTTGGCGAGGCGGTGTGCCAGATGAGTTTGGCGAAAGCTTCCGTATTGGCGGCATATCCCGCCTGACCGCGCTCGGTGGCGAAGTAGAACTGATACCACCACGCCAGCTCGGCCGCAGGGGGCAGTGGTTTCTTATTGGCGGCTTGGCTACCAATCAAATAGCCACTCACCGACACCAAGGCTTTAAAACGCTGAGGCCAAATTGCTGCGAGAATATTGGCGGTGCGCGCGCCCCAGTCAAATCCGCCAACCACCACCTTCTCAAGCCCCAGCGCGTCTAAAAATGCAATCGCATCTACCGCGACCACTGCCTGCTGGCCGTTTCTCGGCGTAGATTCTGAGAGAAAATGCGTCGAGCCGTAACCGCGCAGCCAAGGGATCAGCACGCGGTATCCCGCTGACACCAGGATCGGCGCGACATCAACAAAACTGTAGATATCGTAAGGCCAGCCGTGCAGCAACAACACCGGTTCACCGTTTTTCGGCCCGACATCCACATAACCGATGTTTAAATCTCCGGCGCGGATCTGCTGAATATTTTTAAAGGTGCCCAGCACTTTGTTGCCAGAAGCTGCGGGCAATGCGCCAGCTGTGCCGGAATTTGCACTGGCAGGTAAGGCCGTCAGCCCCAGCTCAAAAGCGGCAAGTCCGGCTGCGGCGGTCTGAATAAAGCGGCGGCGGGCAGGGTTATCAATGTCTGGCATAGCTCTCTTCCTCAAAGGTCAGATGGATCGATATGCAGCAGAATGACGCGCGAGATGACACTGCTCTGTGCACCTCTTTATTTAAAACGGCCGATGTATCTCCTGTGTGTCGGTTTAGCCGCTCAATTGTATGTTCAGGTATCTGAACTGTGCTGTTAGCCCTTTAACCTTCTATGCCATTCGGCAAAATGGTCGTTCACACTTGCTACTTTTTGCAGTATATTGCGTTTTTATGCTGTTATTTGCGAGTGGAGGGCGAATGCACAAAGTGGCTCGCCAGCAGGTTTTGCTGGAACTGCTCAGTGAAAAAGGGCAAGTGAGTGTCGCGGATTTAGCGCAAAAAATGCAGGTTTCTGCGGATACCGTGCGGCGCGATCTGGCGGACCTTGAGCGTCAGGGGCTGGCGCAGAAGAACCACGGCGGGGCGATTGCCTTAGACCTGTCGGCCATGAACCGTCAGGGGCGTAGCCATCTGCTTGCTACCACCAAGCGAACGCTGGGGCAGGCCGTGGCGGCGCAGATCCCCGCAGGCAGCACGATTTTCCTTGATGCGGGCAGCACGGTGCTGGCGGTGGCGGATGCCCTGCGCGGGCCGATGACCGTCATCACCACCTCGCTGGATATCGCCCAGTGCCTGAGCGAGCGGGCGGACATTCAGCTGATCCTGCTAGGCGGCAGCTGGGATGCCAAACAGCGGCTGTTTGCCGGCAGCGCCACCCTTGCGATGCTGGCCCACTACCGTGCAGATATCGCCGTGCTGGGGGCCTGCGCTATCCACGCCCAGCTTGGCCTGAGTGCCAGTCAGGAGGCGGATGCCGAAGTGAAACGCGCCATGCTCAAGCTGAGCGCCGCCCACTGGTTGGTCGCCGATCACCTCAAACTCAATCGCTGCGAGCCGCATCTGGTGGCCGAGCTAACTGATATTCATCATTTGTTCATCGACCGCCCGTGGGGCGAGCTGGGTGAGCAAGATTCGATCAAAGTCAGCGTCACCGCCTCGGGGACGCAAGGAGAAAACCATGAGTGAAACGACCCGCACCGCCACTAAAAGCCTCAACGTAGCGTTAATCGGCTACGGCTTTGTTGGCAAGACCTTCCACGCGCCGCTGATCGGCGCGACGCCGGGCTTAAATTTGCTGGTGGTGGCGTCGCGCGATGCCGATAAAGTCCATGCGGACCTGCCGGAGGCTCTGGTGATTGCTTCTCCAGAAGAGGCTATCCGCCATCCTGATGTGGATCTGGTGGTCATCGCGTCACCTAACGCCACCCACGCGCCGCTGGCCAAAGTGGCGCTGGAGGCCGGGAAACACGTGGTGGTGGATAAGCCATTTACATTGGATATGCAGGAAGCGCGCGAGCTAATTGTGCTGGCGGATAAGCAACAGCGCCTGCTGTCGGTGTTCCACAATCGCCGCTGGGACAGTGATTACCTCGGCGTGAAGCAGGTGATTGAGCAGGGGCTGATTGGCAAAGTGGCGCATTTTGAGTCGCACATTGACCGTTTCCGTCCAGAAGTGCGGGTGCGCTGGCGTGAGCAAAACGTGCCGGGCAGCGGCCTGTGGTTCGACATCGGCCCACACCTGATTGATCAGGCGCTGCAACTGTTCGGCCTGCCGCAGACGGTGCAGGGCAATATTGCCACGCTGCGCCCGAACGCGGAGATCAACGACTGGGCACACGTGGTGCTGAACTACCCGACGCATAAAGTGATTTTGCATTGCAGCATGCTGGTGGCAGGCGGCGCGTCCCGCTTTGCGGTTCACGGCGAGAAGGGAAGTGTGGTGAAGGCCAACGCCGACCGCCAGGAGAGCCAACTGTTGGCGGGCGTGGTTCCGGGAAGTGGTGTCTGGGGGCAGGATGATGATGCCTTGGTGCTGTTTGAAGGCAGCAACCCGTCGCGCACTATCGCCACCCCGAACGGCGATCAGCGCCAGTACTATATGCAAATTCGCGACGCTTTAAACGGCGAGCGCGCCAACCCGGTGCCTGCGGTTGAAGCCTTGGCCGTGATGGCCGTGCTGGAAGCGGCGGTAAAATCATCCAAGACGGGACAATCCCAATCCTTGGATCTGACCAGCGACGAGCAAGCCAGCTTGCGTTAATGGCCTTGGTGGTTCGCCAATAAATGCAAAAGCCGCCTGAGATGGGCGGCTTTTTTGTGGCTTCGAGTCAGGCTCAGTTGGCTTTTGAGCTGTCATTTAGTGGTGCCAACAAGACATACCGACTCAGCAGCTGAACAAACTGGTTATCCAGCTGCTTCACCAGCTGTGGCGGCACTTGATCATTCTGCTGGCGCGCTGCGGCCAGTTTTCGCAGCGACTCCTCCACCGGCGGCGCGGCGTTCAGCGCCTGCTGGACGGCGAATACCGAGGATTTGAGCTGCGAGACGGTCATGTATTTCCCGCGCTGCTCGTCTAAACCGTTTAACTTATCGGCAAGTTGCTGAAGCTGGATACTGGCCGAGTGCCAGCCGTTTAGGCTGTCTAGCGGCGCGGCGTTGGCATTCAGCTGTTGATTCCAGCTTTTTGCGAGCTCGATGGCCGCTGGATCCGTGGGCCACAGGGCTTGTGCCTGCTCGGCCAGCCGCGTGCCGCTATCCAACGCCCAGCGCGGTGAAAGTCTGGCAAGCTGCTCGGTCTGGCGCTGGGTGCTGGCGATA
>Ga0157370_10003268_pt1 | contig 19103 bp, 19 predicted proteins | sample C35metaG_FD_113463 | JGI IMG/M metagenome (GOLD analysis project Ga0157370, IMG submission 113463) | Corn rhizosphere microbial communities from Kellogg Biological Station, Michigan, USA - C3-5 metaG | ecosystem: Host-associated > Plants > Roots > Rhizosphere > Soil | place: USA: Michigan...
GAATGAAAAACTAGAATCAGGCTTTCCAAAATAAAGGTAAAAAAGCTGGATGTCAAAAGTTGGTGGAAATGCATTAAAAACAAAAAAGCCCTACATTTCTGTAGGGCTTTCAATTCTGCTCCCCTAAGTGGGCAATTCTCGAACCAGATAATAGCTTCATTAGCTAAATTGGCTGATATAGGTAACGAAATGTTAAATTGATAAGGATTTACGAGACAAATCAGAAAACAAGTTGAACTGATAAGTATATGAAAAAATGATGCAATCAACAGCTAAATTGGTAAAAAAGAAGGGTAAACGATCGTATTATCGAGACTGCCTTTTTTGGCTTCCTCTATGCTCGAAACAGCGGCGCTCTGATTAACAGATGGATATTATATGCAGATCATCTGCAAATAAAATAGTTCCACCTAAACATCGAGGCTAACCATCTCATTTTTAACGCAATAGCTAGTATACTTTTCTACTAGACGATCTTATCAGAATTTCAAGGATTGATGAAAATCCTTGAAATTAACGAATCTACATATACATACTTAGAAAAACAATGAATAAGCAATCCTAATAGTTACTGACGATATTTCTTTTATTTCCTCGCGCAATACTGATGGCTCCATTCAAATAGGAGATCAATTGATTTACGCCAACTTGATACAGATCTCTGGTTGTTGCATCAGGTGGCGGATTAGTCATCATAGAGATTTTGTGCCACTTGAGTTCATTGCACCAAGATTTAATGACTTTGTCATCAAAAGAAGCATAAAGATCATGCGCAAATTGATTTCTTATTTTCCCAACAAGTTTAAGATCTTCTTTAACCACTTTCTCAATTAAACCTAAGCAATAAGCCATTCTAACTTTGTTTCCAAAAGTACCTAAAGGTTGATTATATTGAATTAACCTTGTTACCTCATTATCATCTTCAGGAAAAAATGCTAAAAGAACGTGCTCCAATACTATGTCTAGATAGGATCCGCCAATAATTACTATGGCTCTATCATCACCAACATTATATATAAATAATTCACTAAACTTTAGCAGCGCTTCATTTAGGTCCAGATATCTTTGAGCAGCATTACCTGTAAGGATATGATTCGAAATCATTGTAACTATAGATTTTTTTAAAAAAATATCTTCGAAAATAAACTACTTGAAATTCAAAGGCAATCTTAAGAAAGTATCTTTGATTGATTTTATGGTGTTTGGCTCTATATTACCAACTATATAATATGTTGCTGGTTTATTGCTGATTTTATTTTACAATTTAGTTTTATACAATAAGTTAACTTTCTCAAATTGATTGTGCTGCTTTCTCGTTGATAAGTTTGATCTGTTCATCCATTTCAGAGGCGGCAATACTTAAATATTCAAGCAACGTATTTTTTTCGGGATCACTTTCAGAAGTTTTCTTAATGAGATCTACCAATGCCATAATCTTGGTAAGTGGAGCGCGGACTGCATGTGACTGCATCCAAGCTATTTCAATCAATTGTCGATTTTGGATCACATTTTCAGTAATGTCCTGACATGCACCGATCATTTCTAAAGGAACACCTTGAGCATCTGTAATCACTTTTGCCCAAGACCGTAGATACCGTAGTTCTCCGTTTGGACGAATGATTCTTTCTTCAAATTCAGTTTCATCATGGCTCTCCAAAATATTCTTGAAAATCTTCGATACACGATCTTGATCATCAGGATGTAACAGAGCAATATAACTATTTGAAGTTGCATCAAAGCATTTTTTATCGATATCATAAATAAGATACATGGCTGGGGACCAGCTAACTTTATTCTGTTGGACATCCCATCGCCAGGTTCCGAAGCGAGCAAGTTCTTGGCTTTGTAACATGAGTAGATTAGCGTCGTTAATGATCTCGTTTTTCTCACGATTTTCAATAATAATCCGCAAAAGAGCTGTAGCCCTTTCCATCACTTGCAATTCGTCCTCTGATGGGGATCGTGGGTATTTATAATACATTGCCAAGGTAGCCATCACTTTGCCATCAGCATTTATAAGTGGATTGGACCAGCATGCAGACAGATGATTATCCGCGGCTATAGACCGATATTTCTTCCATCGGTAATCTGTTGCAATATCGCTTACTATGACCTGTTTGCGGGTCGCAGCTGCTGTTCCGCAGGAGCCCTCATTTTCCCCAATATGTAAGCCATTTATTTGTTCGATATAAGCCGTAGGCAATGAAGGAGACAAACCACTGACGATTCGGCCGTTATTGATCAGATGAATGGAACATTGCATTTGCGGAAATATGGCTTCCAGCCCTTTTAGATAATTAAGTAATACTTCTCGAAGTGAATTAGTAAGATCTGAGTTTAATCTGAGCACATTATGTTCCAGTCGTTCTAGTGCTCTTAACCTTTCAGCTATAGTATTATCTAGCATGATACCCCGTAACTTACTAATTCCATTATCCAGTCGCACTAAGGAAACATTATCCCTAACCCAAATAATCTCACCATCAGCCCGGATCATCCGGTACTCAAAAGCACAGCTTTTGACATTTCGGTGTTTCAATTTAAGATATTCATCAACTATGTTTATATCTTCTGGATGAATGCGTGATTTCCACAAACCTGGGCGAATAAGCCAATCCTCCGTTGAAAAGCCTATTATATGATGTGCTTGATCACTGATGAAAGAAAATCGACACATGTCTGTATCTGCATCCCACAAAATTCCCTCGATAGATTGCAGAAGTGTATATATGTGGTCAGAGTTACTATTCATTGTTATTCAGGTTAAAAAAGATGTCCTTAAAAATAAGAATAACCTGCAATTAATTCAAACTTTGCAATAAGTCTATAGATTTCATTTACTGCTTATTAAAGATGAACTATCACGTAAATATATTAACGCGTTCTTCCATACAAGTTGGAATACATTGTTCCATTTTTCAACCCATTGAGTAAATGCTTTGCAATATTTCAAATTAAACTAACCAAAGTTTCTATGATTTATTCAACTATATTATATCACTTGTTCATACTTCGTTTATCATTTGGGAAATATTCACCTTTATACTATCCAAACCACTTTTAGAATTCATATCAATCTCACAAAAATCCCCCTTTGTCTTTTTTGAATATTTATGGTAAATCCTGATTTTTACGTTACGCCTACTATCATTTTTGTGAAAGAGTAAAAAAACTTTTGCATCTACTGTTGCTATTTTTTACTTTAAAAATAGCATTTAAGGATACTGGAAGCCTAAATTACGGAATTTTCTTGTAAGACTTTTGTAACGGATTTCCGTGAAATTCTGCAATTTTTGCTGTAAAACTTAATGAAAAATGGCAATTGAAAAGTTGTTTGGAGTTAGGAGAGCTTCATATTATCGAAATAAAAACCCGATCTATCACTAGAAATGCGGCTTTTATGTGATTTTCAAGCTTGAAAATCTTTGTTCTATGTGGACAATTTTCGAACCGAGTAATAGGTTCTTTGTTCAAATTGGCCAATCTCGACAGTGAAAATTAAGGAGATATTAGCTGAAAATAATTCGACACAATCCAGTTTTCAATTTTAGCATAGAACTTAGCACCTTTCCGCATGCGATTTTTGGGATTAATGTTGGGTATTCCGAGTTATTTGAATGGGAGTTATTAGTAAAGTAAGCGAGGCATTTTAATTCGGATTGTTTTTAATACATCTATTACGTATTTCTTTAATGGACTTGTCTATGTATTCACTAGCTTCCTTTATTTGAAGATCATATTTTAGCATCATAAGTGCCGGTAAAGAGCTGCAGCTGCCTACTACGGTTAATGCCTCACAGACGCTTTTAATAATTTCGCATACTTCATACCGTTCATTTTTGTGTTTTTCTAGTTGGTCTAATAAGTAAGTCTCACTATCATGAACACCCTTAAAAGTACTCAATGCAAGAGTCCGGTTAACTTTATCTTCATTTACCACTCTTTTTAAAAACTCAACATCAACACTCCTAGGGATTTTAATCTTTTTCAGTACCCCTAATGCTTTTCTTCTATTTCGACCAGACTCTACTTCTTTCACCAGAAATGTAATCCAATTGACTGGGACAACTTCCGGTATAATTTCTTCCAAAACAAGGTAAGCATCCCTTTTGAAATAAGGGTCACTCGTATTTTGAAGCAGATCGAAAATTCTTGGAATATAGCCGCTATATTCAGCCTTATCAATGTATTTTAACGGTGTTCTAATGGCATACCAGTATCTTTCTTCATATGTTAATTGATGTAGCAAAAGCCGTTTAATAAATTCATGCATATTTGGATTAAACAAAAAGGGGATTAAAGCTCTTTTTTCTAGTCTACCTACAAAGGATAACTGAAATTATATACCTCACAATAATCACGCCTATCGTTAATTAGCTCAACAAAAAGTAAGCTTCAGGTTAAAGATTTATATAGGATTTATGCCGAGATCTGCAGTGCTTGCTGAACTGAATGTGGTAAGCATAATATGGATCATTGCCAGAAATGCTCAAAAGTCAGTTTACATTATACCGAAAAATGTTGGTTTAATGCATCATTAAATAATTATAGCTATGCAAGCAGACATTACATTTAGCTACAGCAAATGTTTGAAGCTATCTAAATAGCATGTGCCGTGTGCTAAGGTAGTGTGCTCTTTATCCTTTCGTTGCTTTTTTCAATCAATGTTGATCGTTTTTCGAAATATCTGTAAAATTTGAAATTGATACTAAGTTCAATCTGGCTTAAACCTGACCTTGAATTTAGCCTCTTCAACTTATTGAACAGTAGCATGTACTTTCGGCACTACAACACTGAATACTCAATAACATAAAGTTTTTTCAACTTAACTCGCAACTATCGTTTTAGCTGAATCTCCGGCGCTGATATTCAATTCTGTTTTATATTTCTCACTTGTTAAACTATATATTTTGATTAACTTTAAGTAGCTGTCGAACTAATGATATTTTCTGTTTTTTTGCAGTTTGCATATTATTAACACGATGATTACCAAGGTAATTAATCTTTTTTTTTGCAACTTTTTAAAAAATTATTTTCATCCCTTAATTCATAATATTACTGTTTCAATATATGGATAGTAGCCCAGATCAACTTCATAAGGCAATAACGGACCTTTTCCCGGATCAGTTTGAAGTGCACAAGGTAATTGTTCCGGTAAATGAAATTGCCTCTCCCTCACTGCTTCATCAGCATTTTCACGAACCGCTTTTAGCCGATAAAAAGGAACAATTGGTTATAGAAATAGCCAGGTATTTATCCGACTGTGAAAAACATTCGGTATACAGTTATTTTTACCGGACTAACCCTACAGCCTACGGACAGAGCAAATGGCATATGGCAACAGCTAGGTTAAACAAAAACAAGGAAGACTTGTTCAAAGAGGTTGTTATTTTCAGTTATGACTTGGAACTGTTTGGGGGTAACCGTGAAAAATTATATCGTGTCTTAAGCGATGACGGATTTTTTAAAATGAATTTCAATAAAATATCCTTACTTACCAAACGCGAAAAGGAAATTGTTGGATTGTTAGCTTCGGGAAACAATAGTGCTGAAATTGCTAATAAACTGTTTGTTTCAGTTCATACCGTATATACGCATCGCAAAAGTATCAACAGGAAGCTTGATATAAAAAATATAGCGGACGTATTGAGGATTGCCGATGTTTTTGAATTAAATATTACCCAGCCAGTATGATGAGAACCAATTTAACCCTTCCGGAGATCAGTAATATCAGCAGTCAACAGGTTTTTACCCTTGAAAAGAAAATACACCATGGCGAATTTTCAATTGAATCGGTTGGCGATTATTTACCGGGGAATGTCCTAGTGACCGATCTTGTCAAACTATCAACCGTATATATGAACAGGAGCGGCTGTAATATCCTTAAACATAGTGTAGAAGAGTTAAATGAACTTGGTCCTGAGTATTTTCAACGTTTTTTTGTTCCCGAAGAGATAAATGTTTTAATACCTACTTATTTAAGCATGCAGCAGCAGCAAGATGCATCTCGTATTTATAATTTTGCCCATCAGGTAAAAACAATAAGCAACGGATCCTACAAATGGTATTTTGCTTCGGCAAAACTCTTATATATGCCCGGACAATATATTTCGGATAAGATGTTGCTCATTGTAAACGAGGTGAATAGTCTGGGTAGTATTGCAAAAAAAATAAACAGTGTGCTGGAAGAAAGCGACTGGATGAAAGCCAACTTTAAAAAACTGTGTCTACTTTCAAAGCGTGAAAAAGAAATTTTGGGCTTGCTAGCAAATGGGTACAGCACTACACAAATATCAGATACCCATTACATGTCTAAACTTACTGTAAATACCCATCGCCGCAATATTATTCAAAAACTTGAGGTAAAAAACTTTGCCGGGCTGTATAAATTTGCAGTAGCATTTGGACTTTGCCCATTTAAAACATAAAACACTTATTTTTTTTACACTTACAAATGAACCATGTAACAGTGGGGACGAAGTTTTGATAGGTGACTCCACGAAAAAACGACCTGTTTTACATAAACTATATATTCTATTAAAATTCGAAACACGCATTCTGATATAATAAATAATATTTACCTCCCTCTGAGGAAAAAGTAACCGTCTTTTTTTTGCAATGACATACAAATTCTGATTTTGCGATACTCGCTTTGGTACTTTGGGACAGAATTCTCGTAAGTGAATTAAATTAATTTAAAAAACTTTTGCAATATATTCAGAGACTTTGAGACTTAACTTTGAAATTGCGGCAAATTTTAGAGGTGAATTAATTGTTTTTATTTGCCAGGCCCATTTAAAGTCAAAGGGCTTAAGTTGTTCTCCAGGGGCATGTCATTGAGGTAGATCTCATTCACTGACCTAGTCGTAATATCTCACAACGAAACGGGGTAGTCAGATAAGATCTTATTCATATTTGCTTCACAAAATACAATTGCGACAAATTAATTACTACTATATTTCATACATTTGTAGTCATCTCCCTCCAAGTCATTTTAACAAACAACTATCTCATTCTATGCAATGTAATTCTACAATTACTAATCGCAACGTTCATGACATTTTTTTTACGCAATGCCCGCTTCCAATGTGGATATTCGATTCAGAAAACTTCCAATTTCTGGCAGTAAACCAAGCTGCAATTACTCAATATGGCTACACTATGGAAGAATTCCTAAATATGACCATATTGAACATAAGACCTGTCGAAGACATTTGTTCAATTATTGATGTTGTTAATGAAAGCAGAATAACAAGAAGATCTTATCAGTATAACCATCGTCATATAAAAAAAAACAGGGACTTAATTCAGGTAAGTATTGCAAGTAACTATATCGAATTTGAGGGAAGAGCCGCCAGGTTGGTATTAATTTCAGATATTACAGAGGTTCTAAAAACTAAACAAGAGCTCGCTTTAAGTAGTAGACGATTCAAATCCCTGATACAACATAGCCCAGAATTAATAGCGATACTCAATAGTGATTTCAATTTTACATTTGTTGGGCCCGCAGCTTTAAGTATGTTGGGGATCTCCCCTGAGACTTTCCTAGGCAAAAATGCACTGGATTTTATCCATTATGAGGATAGGTATAGAATAGCAGTAGAAACCAATGCAATACAATATATAAAAACCGTTAATCTTTCTCCCTTCAGATTTAAGACGATCCATGGTGAATGGCGCTGGCTAGATGTAAAAATCACCAATTTAATCCATGACGAAGCTGTGGCTGGCATCGTGTGCAACGCCACTGATATTACTTTAAAATTGCAAGAGCTTGAAAAGCGAATGCAGGAGGAAAAATGGTCTAAAATACTGGAATCAGTAGTTGTCAATACCTTAGATGGTGTGATGGTAACAGATGCAGACCAACAAAACGAAACCCCTATCGTCTATGTCAATAAAGCGATACTAAACATTTCAGGTTACACCCGTGAGGAGCTGATTGGTAAGAGCCCCACTATTTTCCACAAACACAACACTGATCAGCAAGGACTTAAAGTACTAGGAGAAGCATTAAAAGGAAAGACTTCATGCAGTATTGAACTGATTAATTACACCAAATCAGGAGCCGAATACCATATTAGTATTACAATTTCACCAGTATTCAACAACGAAGGTACGGTAATACATTGGATTTCTATTCAACATGACATCACCAAATACAAATGCGAGATTCAGCAATTAAAAAATGAGATTCAGCGATCAAAAATAAAAAAAAATCAACGTCAATAAGAACAGTTTTTTGGTATACCAATATATATTAAATCTTACCATGTTCCATAGAAAGACTTATCGTAGTCCCTTGATGTAGCTTCGATTTTATTTTTATCTGGATATCAAAATAATCAGCAATACTTTTTACAATCGACATTCCCAAGCCATGTCGCCCACTGCCTCCATGATGCGAAAAACGGTCAAATATACGCTCAAGATCATCTTTACGAATACCTTGCCCGGTATCAGTTATCGTAATTTGATAAATACTGCCTACATATTCGTCTCTTATCTCAATGATTCCTCTTGTTTTATTGTAGCTAATGGCGTTATTAATTAGATTATAGAACAAGTGGAAGATCAGTTCCTGATTCATTCCTTCCAATTGCAGATCTTCTTGAATAGCTAAGTGAATACCGATGTCCTTGTTTTCAAGCATTGGACGCAATTCAAAAACAATATCAGATAACACTTTATGTAACTTCACCTTATCTGTTTTTTTGTATTGCCCGCTATCTATTCTTGCCAGGAAAAGCAAAGATTTGACGATTCGCCCCAACCGATCCAATGTGTTGTCCATTTCAGATAATTTGAGTGCCTGCTTTTCGTTCAGATCTTTATCGATCATCATATTTTCGATTTTACTACGCACAATACTAATGGGAGTTAAAAGTTCATGTGAAGCATTAGCGGTAAATTCTCGTTCCCTGTCAAAAGCTTTTGCAGTGCTTTCCATTAATGCTTTCAGGGAAGCATCCAGAAAAATAAAGTCATCAGTGGTTGTTTTAATTGGTGAGAAGTTCAGGTCGAAAGGAAACTTTTGCTTCACCAACCTCTTGTCGATGATAGACCAAAATGGCTTTAAGGCCCTCCTTGAGCAGTAAAAATCCAAAACAATGGTAATAAAAAAGAGGATGAGGAGCAGTACTAACCCCACATGCTGTAATAGACTACTATAGAGCTCAATGGTTTCACGTGAGCGACCTATTTCAAGAATATAATATTTTTTATTGTGCGTAAAAACATTTTTCAATATCCTATATTCAGCGGTATCTCTATCAATAATTCGTATCTGATCCTCAATTTCCTTTAGTCCTATCAATGAATCTGGGACTACCCGCTGAATGGCAATATAATCATCCTTGAGCATGGTATAGCTACCATAGGTTTCTGATCCTTCAAGATAAAAATCCAAACCGTTTGCTTTAATATTTTGAAAGGCCTCATTCCGCTGTAACCGCAAAAATTTATCAATGGTATAAACAGAATACCAATTGAATATTACCGGCAGAAGCAGTATAAAAAGACCAATGATGATCAATTTTGAAAAAGCAAAGTATACATTAAGTTTATGGTTCAGCTTCACTTGGACAAATTTACTTTATAACCTATTCCTCTAACGGATTCCAACCAGTCCACCGGGGCGTAAACAATAAGTTTTTTTCGTAGATTCTTGATATGAACATCAATGTAATTGGAATCTCCATTGGAGATACTAAGATCTCCCCATACATGCTCATATAACTGACTTCTGCTCAATGGCCGGTTCTTATTAAGAATAAGATAACTCAAAATATCGAATTCCTTTCTATATAACGAAATATGTTGGTCTTTACAGTACACCATACGCGTGGCTATATCTACACTGAAATCTCCTATTTGAAACACATTTCCATTAGTGGCAAATTTTCTTCTAATAATGGCCTGGATACGTGCATGAAGCTCAGCAAGAGAAAATGGTTTAGGAAGGTAATCATCCGCTCCAAGTTCCAACCCTTCAACACGGTTTTCGATATCACCCCTGGCAGATAGTATCACAACGATTGAGTCCGCCTGGTCCATTTTTATATCCTTAAGAACATCAAGCCCATCTCCGTCAGGCAAACCTAAATCCAATAAGATAACATCAAAGTAGCGCTCTGCTAATATCGAGGTTGCAGCCTTAACAGTATCGGCTGTTTCACAATCATACTGCAGTTCGGCTAAGAAATTTACAATTTCCTCCGATAAGGCATGTTCATCTTCTACTAATAACACTTTCATAGTTAGTTGAAATTAGGTTTAGCTAGAGTTGATAAAAATAACCTAAGGAAAAAAATGAATTTGATCGGTTGCGTTGAGCACTTTTATTGCTCAAAACTGACAGCTGATAAGATAGCATAACAGCCCCTTTTCCGCGGTAATAGATAAAAGGTATATTAAAATTATAGGATAACAGACTAAAATCAGTAGATACCGTAGTCTTTTCAGTAGTTTGAGGTTGATTGTTCCCTGGAACTGGGAGTATTTTATCAAGCCCTAACCATTGTTTTTGTTCCTCGACGTAAGTGTTATAAAAACGTTGTGTACCAGCTACAACACTGATCCCAGGCTTTAAGTAAAATATGTGTTTTTCTCCTAACTGCCCCAGAAGGATGTTCTTAGAATTATCGAACGATATAAATACATCTTCTGATTGCCCAAAATTATAGTCAGCAATCAGTTCTGTCCGGAACAGATGGTCAATTCCAATGGTTGAGCCCAGGCTATTCGGATTTGATGCCTGAAGAAGAGGTGATGCTTTTGAATAAAATGACCGGGTGTAACCCACTTCGAAATCTGCATTGGGGCCCAGATCAAATTCAAATCCTGTACTCAGGTGCAATTCAGAAGGAAAATTGTTCTCTTTAAATAACTGATATCCACCTCCGGAAATATACCATCCCCAAGACGTTCTTAATTTTAGATCTAGATAAGCAAAAGGAAGTGTTTCAGCTGCAGTTTGTCCATAATAATTTGCATTTGAACTGGCAACAGCAGATAAAGTAAGTGTATTCTGCTTCTTTTCACTGGAAAGTGTATCGGATTGTCCGAATACGAATAAGGGGGCAGTTATCAATAGGAATACCAGAACAGTTAGTATGTTTCGCATGGTTTATAATTTAATCTTTACCTGCGTATTTACCTTCACTTTAACAGGGGTAATACGTGGTGATTTTATATTTATTGAAGTTGGGATAATTGTTCTTGGAATGGCTTTGTTCTTAGCTTTAGGCACATTCTTTAAAAGATCTTCAGTTTGAGTCAAGGTTTCTTTTTTGTCTTTCCTATCTTTTTCCTCAGTCCGCTTTACAGGTCGTTTGGCATTACCAGAAGTATCCTGCTGTAGATCAAAGGATATCGAAATATCTCTTTCTTTAGCGGCGTATGCACCATTAGCACTACCAATGATAAGCATAATGAAAAAAGTGTATAGATAGTATTTCATCATCGGAAAATTTGGGAATCATTTCAGATTCCCAAATTTATAACTTAAAGTGATCACAATTTAATTCCTGTAGCTGTTTTTACCTTCGCATTGATTGTTTTTGGCTTAACACGAACATCAGTTTTAACTTTTACATCAGCTGGAACAGTTTTAACGCTGGTATTAAGGTCTCCACTTAAATTGCCAGCAGCTTTCACCGCAACATTTCCATTGTTTTTCACCGAAGCAACATTGCTAACTACAGCTCCCCTTGTTCCGGTAGTTACATCAGATTGCGCCGTAGCACTTACATCTGTTCCATGTGTACTACTGCTAACGGTTGTACCAACTCCTACTTCACTATTTACTGAGGCATCAGCACCATTCTTAGTGATAGCTTCTTTTTTATCTTTCACCTTTTGCTTCGCCAAGTTTTTTTGCGCTTCAGCCTTAGACTTTAAATCCTGAGTATTTAAAGTGGCTTCGGCATTAGCCGATTGAACTTTCTATGCTTTTTTCGTTCAATTTCACCTCTTCACTACTCTTTGCTTTCAGAGAAACTTCTTTAGTTTTCTGTTGGGCCATAACTCCGGTAAATACCATTACCGAAAGTGCCATTGCTAGTATTTTTTTCATATTTAATGTTTTATAATCTCAAAACTAACTCTGGAATGTGAAAATAAAATGAAACTCCTGTTTTAAACTAGGTTAATTTTCAAGAAATCGTTTTTCGGAAAAATAACAAATAAAACTATATGTGGCCACCTAGTTTTGTGGAACGTGGTTCGTTACCTTTTGATAGCAACACCAAACTAAATTAGAATTCGAATTACTAGATAATATGCTCAATTGCGGTCGGGCTATTTCTAGCCTATCGGAATATTGAAAAGTCCAACCTATCACCAAAATTGGGAAGAACCAGTTTTACCGAAACTCCTAACTATATCGTTGCAACTTTCCAAAAGTACAATAACACTAAAAGCGATTTAAACCCTAACGGGAAATCGAACCTAAAGAAAATGCTGTAAATACCTCATCAGCATTTTTTTTAAATTCAATAACCGAAAAGTAGAAGATTTTGATAAGGGAATATCGAACCGCCAACAGCTTGCTATAATATTTTCATTGCCAGAAGGTTATAGGTATAAAAAAAGGAAACACTCAAAACAAGTATTTCCTTAAGCTCATTAGTGGGCAATTCTCGAACCAAATAATGGCTTCATTAGTTAAATTGGCTGATATAGGTAACGAAATGTTGAGTCTATAAGTATTTACTAAACAAATCAGAAAATAAGAGTTGAACTGATAAGTAATATTGGAAGTTGATGCAATTAACAACTAAAATTAGTAAAAAAGAAGATTAAGCGATAAGTATTACAGAGTTTGTCTTTTTGGCTTCCTCTATCCTCAGACAAGCGATCTTCTGATTATGAGTCTGGATTGGATCTTAAAATGAAACATTTTCCTAAGTCTTTTTTAGATATAAATCTTTATCGGATAATACTATCAGTTCGCTTAGAGAAAACAAACTTTGGATGTCAGATATTTCATCTCTCAACGATCCATTTGAAGGCACTTTACAATTCGATAATGATGAATGTCTGCGTTTGGTTTATGGTGATGCCCGTTCACAAAAGCAGTTTGAAGAAAAGTTCGGATTCAGACTTACAGAAAATGAAATAGCTCAAATCGTAAACGTCCAAAACCTTATTTGATGTACACTGAAATATGCAAAACCAAAAACATCATTATAAATACTAGCCCTGAACAACAATTTAAGACGATTCAAATGCGATGGAATGAAATAATGGAAGAGCGGAACAACAATATTAGAGTAAGCTGCTTTACGGAGGATAACCACAACCTGCTTATGTGGACTCACTATGCTGACCAACACATGGGTATATGTTTAGAATATGACTTTATTGATGAAGGGATACTGCGTACATTCACACAGCCTGTTTGTTATAAAAATGGAACTCATAAAATCGGAGTATTCGAAGAGTTGACTATGATGCGTGTAATAGGAACTACTTTAGTTAAAAGTCTGGAATGGGAATATGAAAAGGAATGGCGGTGCATCGTTTTTAAACAAGATGATAAATTTCCCAGAACAATTGGGATTTCAGATCTAAAGGCAATCTATTTGGGGACGAGATTTGGTCAAAACCCAGCACAAAAAAATTAGCAGATGAACTTCTTTTATTAATAAATGAAAGAGAGGTGCCAATATACCGCATGACAAAACACCCAACGGAATACAGGTTAGTTAAGATAGCTATCCATTCATTAACAAATTCGATTGAAAGCTAACCATTTTTGTATTTAGTGTAAATATCTGCTGCTGGAATTTCTTTATAATTAAGGTGTTTAAAAGCTTTTAATGCCTGTAGAATAAAGTCTATATGATTTCCAAAAAGGCAGTCATATTTTCCCCGTCTAAAATCGGTCATTATTCCAATAAGTCTATAGTCATAGAAGTAACCTTCATGATTTTTGGTAATTAGTATTAACCACAACCCGCATCCACTTAGCCCATAATGATGTCCTTGCAGCTTTTTACTCTCTCCAGTTCTAACATCCATACCCTTCCCTTTAAATTCAAGAGATATATGATTTCGTCGTTTTAAATTATAATAATCATATACGTTTTGCTTAGAAGGAGCCATAAAGTAAACTGAAGTGCCAGTCTGCATGACACCCTTAGCATCATTTTTTTTGTTTATTTCAGGATATCCGATGACGCAATATTGGGCAGCGTCTAATAAATTTACGTGTTTTCTAAATTTAGATATTGGTAAGAATTTGTATCCAGCCTCTATCTCAGGTAAAATTTCTTGATCAAGTTTAATAAAGGCCAAATCAACTCCTTCACTTTTAGCAATGTCTGTTTGGCTCATAGTTCCCACAATCGAGATGTATCCTCGTCTGGATTTAATATAAAGCTGATGCTCGTCTGACCAATCTTCAACAACATGTGAAGCAGTGAGAAGAAAATACGCTTCATTCAAAATGACCATTACACCTGATCCATAAGGCTTCATGCCACTTGGTTTACCCTGCTCGAATATCTGACAAGTGTGAGTTGCTAGTTCATTTGACATGATGTGGTCCAAAATCCTGTCAACTTCTTTTGATGTGTTTATTTTCTCAGGCATTTAGATTGTTTTCTTATTTTTTCCTCATAATATTTGCTACAAAAATATTAAATACAATTATCGCAACAAGTAGGATTATAATATCATATGCTAGGTAATTTGGGAAATAACCAAATTCTGAAGCATATTTAGGATCAGTCAGTTTACCTGACGTCTGAATATAAAAGCGAAAAGGAAAGCCAATTTGTGTAAAGTTAAACATTTAAGAACTTAAACATCATCTGAGATATGGCATATCAAGTAATTTAATAATTGTGGCAGATCGAACACAATGTTTGTTGAAAAAAAAGTTGACTTTCCTCATGATTTAAAAATGAAGGAAAAGGACAGCATATTTTTAACAAAACTAGGAAGTCAAATTTTACAAATAAGGCAATCAAAATCTCTTAGCCAGGAAGATGTTTCTTTTCGCTGTGATGTGGACCGGGCCAAGATCAGCAAGTTGGAGACCGGAAGTGCCAACTGCAATATCACCACCTTGGCAGAACTAGCCAAAGGTCTTGATGTAACCCTTAAAGAACTCCTTGATTTCTCATGAGTAATACGATAGAAGTACATTCCGACTATGCGTCGCTTAGCAATTTTTTTCAGTTCGAACCTGTATATCGGGTACCGATATATCAGCGTAGTTATTCCTGGGAACAGCCGGAGATCGAGGATTTTCTGCGTGACCTGGAAAAATGTTACAAGCAGCGGAAAATGACAACCGGAAACGAGCATCATTTTTTTGGTCAGATCGTTTGTATCTCAGATACGTTGCTAGGCACTATCGATAAAAAAATGTTACAGATCGTCGATGGTCAGCAACGGATCACTACTTTTATCATGCTGGCTGCTGCGATCGTTGGCAATTGCGACGCGTTGCTGAAAACGATCGAAGGTGATATGCACCTTAATAACGAGGCTGGCATCTTACGAAAAAGAATAGAAGACTTAACGAGAAGATTTATTTGGTTCCCTTTTGAAATAAATAGTGTAATCGATGAGGTGAATGTATTGGAGTTGTCAAAACATGATAAACCTTATTTTACAAAATTATTGAAAGACCAAAAAAAAAGTGAGGCAACCCTTCATTCACACGAGCGGTTGAAATATGCCTACGATCGAATTTTTGAGATGACCGATAAATTAACACGTAATGTCCAGCTGATCGATCATATAGGCAATTTAAAAACGATGGAAAAAGTCCTTCTGGATGACTTTTTCATACTCAAAATGGTTACTTCAGATACAAAAGCAGCGTTCAAGCTATTTCAGGTGCTTAATAACCGTGGCAAAAACCTAACGGAGGGAGATTTGCTGAGGGCTGAAACGCTGCGCGTGCTGGAGAATTTCCCGGATCTACAGGAGATCGTAGAACGATCTTGGGACGAAATCCTAATCGATCATCCAACAAAAACCGGGCATTACCTTCGCGCAATCTACAGTTCTTACACAGGTAAAACCGTCGACACAAACACTTTTTTTGTTGAATTACAAAAAGAATTTCTACCTGAGCATATACTGACTGTAGTGGATCGTGTCAACGCTCAGAGTGTGGTCGATCGCATGGAACTGATGAAGAGTGACATTCTGTTATTGCGCAAGCTCCATGAAGGGGAATGGTGTTATCCTAATAAAAAACCAGTTGAGTTCTGGGATCGAAACCGACTTTACCTGTTGATTAAGGGCCTTAACCATGCCGAATGTCTGCCGTTTTTATTATCGGCCCAATTACTGGATCATAAAGAATTCAATCACATCGTCCAAGTACTGGAACTCTTTGTTTTCCGTTTTCTTACAGTAGGTAAAATGTATATAGGTGACCTTTTAGCGATCTACAATGAAGAAGCAGCTTATTTAAGACTTAACATTGCCACTTATAAAGCCAGCCGGCTGATTGCTAAATTACAGCCGCTTCAGGCCATGGTCTCCGATGAAACGTTCCGTCATCATTTGGATGATCTGATCTACTACCGTAGCGGAAAAAGTAATAAACCCGTTAAGTATTTCCTGTTAACTGTCGAGTACTTTTATCCGTGGTACCAAGCTGGAGCAACCGGAATTCCTACGAACAGTAAAGAGAAAACACACGATTTCAATGATATCTCGATAGAACATATATACCCCCACGCTGCGACCGCCGCAGTTTTTGCGGTTGCAATGGAATCTTATAAAAATCAGATTGGTAATCTAACACTGCTCGGCAATGAAGATAATAAGGCTGGTGATAACGATGACTTTGCCACAAAACTCCCGATCTATCTCAGCTCCTCGTTAAGTATCAACAAAAATTGGTTGGCTACTTATGCAGTATGGACTCTCGTAGAACAAGTGGACCGTACAAACCAACTCAAAGATATGGCTTGCAAGATATTCAAAATTTAGGCTTTGGGCAATCCGTGCAGTATCTTGAGCGTAAAAGTTTCCAAGTCCGAATAGGCGGCTGGATTGTTCTTAAGTTCCTGGTCAATGATAGATAAGCCGGCATTGGCATATTCTTCTATAAATTGCTTGATTCGGTCCTTTTCTTGCAAGATCTCGAATGTCGCAGCTTTGGCTACAGCCAGTACCAGTAAGTTTTTTCGATGCTGGCTGCCAATATTTCCCCAGCGGAAGGGTTTATTCAGCTTTGTCAACGATTTAGGATTGCCTCTTCTGAAACCTAAAACAGCAGCATAAACGAATAACTCCCACATATGTTCGAAGGGAAAGTTTTTTTTCTCCCGTTTCTCACCGCCCTGGCTTGGGGTTAAACGGTTATTGAACAAACGTTCATAATAATCCTGTTCAATATTCATTAACGAACCATCGTCTATCGGTTGATCTTCCATAATATTTATTTTAAAGTGGATACGGTGGTGAACTGTTCCAGCACCTTCCCAGCACTCCGGTCAATACTTAATTCATAGGCATGCTTGATCTGCGGGTTGTATTGGATCAGTTGGCGAACTTCATCATTCCGCAAGCTCTCTTCGTTGCCCGTCCGGGCATCATCCTTCAAGATGATGATCGATTGCCGGAAAATGCTGATCATCGTCTTGATCGCCCCAATCTTATTATTACCGCCTAAAGCAGAGATCGGCGCATCGGCAACGAATGGAAAATAACTACCCCAGATCTTATTAGAGACCGATAAAACGGCCGCGACGAAAGCGATCTGCAGTGAAACCTTATTAGCCTGGTTGATATTGGAGACGCGAGTACCTGTCTCGTCAATCACATAAACCTCCCGTGCTTGATAATCTACCTTAACCTTGCCGGACAGTGCTTCGCTGCCCTGCGTCATACTTGCAAAATAATTATTGGCTTCGGCTTCAATATCATAAATAAGCTTGGATAAAAAATTGTCATGCAACCGGTCAACGTGTCCCTTTATCTGTAAAGCCATTTTCATGCGCTTCTTTTCCAGCTCATTCGCCGACTGATCAATCAGGCCTTCGTAATCCTCTTGCAATTCTTTTAAAGCATCATTCAGAATTTCTAGATTACCGATGTACTGGGCAATTCTACTTTTAGACTTTTCCAAGTCGCTACGCAACTGGTCACGGGCCTGTTTGACCTTTACAAGATTTACTTTTTCAATATCTTCGCGGGTGATATCTTCGTTACGCTCGGCGGCAATATTTTCGATTACTATATCCAGTTCATCTTCTTTTTGGACCATTAGCCCCCTTGCCCGGTTGATCTCTTCCTGAATGGCGGTCAGATCCGTCCGAAAAGTATTGGCTGAACTGCCGACATTGCGGATCATCGTCGTCATGCTATCAGCCGTGTCGCTCAGCGTGTTAATAATTGCCACCTCTTTATCAAGTGCTTTTTCATTGAGGTGTTGCAGGATAGCCGCATAGGCTGCCGAGCCCTTGGGCGCATGTGTGCCGCATACCTTGCAAAGTTCCTCTTCAATCATTTCTTGTATAAAGTCTTGACGGATCGGTTCTGGAATTTTTTTATCATCCTTTGCGCCTCTGTACATCGAAAGATAATATTTGAACTCTTCTTCAGATCCGGCGTAAATCCATTCAGAGATCAGCGTGCTGTGGTTATATTCATATAACTGCTTTTTTCGCAGAATAGCTTGATCACGCTGCTGCTCGTATTTTTTTAAATCATCCAGAATACTCGCGCAGGCTTCATATTTAGAAAGCTCACGCAATTTCTCATCAAGCAGTGCCTCGATGTGGTCACGCTCTTTCACCTCGTTGTCCTGTTTTAACTGTACTTCATCAATCTGATCCTGTTGGGTATCGATTGCTTTAGACAAACGTTCTTTTTCCTTCTGAACAGATTCCTCTCCATCTACTTTATCTTCAAAGGCAGCTTTCGTCTTTTCATAGACGTCACGGGCATATATCCTCGCTTTCGCAAAAAATTTGATACCTGATAGTTCACTGATCGCCCGGGTAAAATCCGAGCGCTGGTTCAACTGCATCAGCTTGCTGATATTTTCCCCTTGAAATAGAAAATACCTAGACAGGTTTTGAGGAAAATATTTCTTTAATTCCTCCTTCGCATTTTCGCCGCTA